>Ga0307372_10002770_pt1 | contig 28596 bp, 20 predicted proteins | sample OX1MG_FD_202533 | JGI IMG/M metagenome (GOLD analysis project Ga0307372, IMG submission 202533) | Soil microbial communities from Risofladan, Vaasa, Finland - OX-1 | ecosystem: Environmental > Terrestrial > Soil > Coastal area > Acid sulfate soil | place: Finland: Risofladan, Vaasa | collected... | reverse complement strand
CAATACTCCCGTCTTATTTCTTTTACCCCTTCGGCAAATAAGCCGGGAGAACTTCACCGGATAAATAGCTTGGTCATTGAGATTGGCTTGTTCCTCACCAAACACAATTCGTGAATAATCGAATTTTAACGACGACTTCAATGATTTCTCAAAAAATAGACTTGACATAAACTATTGTAAATACCTGATGCAGTACACCCGCCTTATTTCTTTTCCGCCTTCGGCAAATAAGACGGGAGAAATGCGCCGGATAAATATATGGCTCATTGAGATTGCTTCGTACCTCACCAAATACAATTCCAGCTACTTCAAATTATAGAGACTCATCTTCGTGCAAGCTTTGTAGCAAAGATTCTGTCCGGTTACCATGCTGTTGCTTCAATTCAATTAAATTTTCGTTTAACCTTCGCAGTTGCACAAAAATAAAAAATAGAAAACAATTTATCTCTTCCTGCCTGAATGATTCGTTCAGTCGGGTGTTTACTGACCTTTGCTAGTGAATGATATACGAGAAAAAGATTTGCTCTATTTAACTTCTCTAAAAGCCATTATCTTAAAAATACCAAGGTTTATTTTTTATAAAATACGTTCTGAAAATATTTTACCTGCAGTTTAAAATGCCCTCCAATTGAATTATATTTATAGAGAAATAAGTTCTTAGACGAATTAATAGTAAAGACAAACTCCAGGCCTTACAACAGTCAAGCATACACGCGTTAATCATACCCAAAAAAGATTATCTAAATAAAGAAGAAACACAAAGAGAATAAAAAGGAATTTGCAGAATTATGTTGCTCTCATTCTGCAAAAGAAAGCAATATCAACAGGCTGGAGGATTATAGATTAAACTTTTGTGCTGGCAAAGGCTGTATGGATTTAAAAGATATAGCGGCTTGAAAGTTTTTGTCAGTTTAAAAAGAAGCCGAACTTTATAAGAATGTAACTTCACTCAACAGTTGAACAAACAGATAATTAAAAATTATTGCATGCCTGTACTTCGTAAAAAAAAATAGTAACTTCAAGTAAATAAAAGACCTTTTAAATTCTAAAAATGTGGGCTACTTTTGATAGCGGTTACTTTGAGCCAAGTTATTTCTGATTTTGGAAAATTTAATTAGGCTTTTAAAAAAACTGGTATTTTTTGAGATACTGCATATAAAGTTTTAGCTTCTTCCAAGATTTTTTTAAAATAAATTTGGTTTAATCGATTAAAGTTTTATATTTGCTCTGCGATATGGGAACTCCCCCTTTTTTATTTTTTTAGTTATTTAGGATTAAAATAATGTTTTTTTGCTCTTTAAATATCTATTTTAAATTACTTTAATCGTTTAAATTTTATTTAAACGATTAAAGTAAAAATGAAAATTAATATAAAGAAACGTAAATAAAATGAACACTTTATACCCAGACAATAATAAAATTAAATTAAGACCACCGTAATTTTTTTCCTCTCACTCAAAATCTCTTTTGTATTTCACAAACTACCAAATTAATTATATGAAAATTATTCTAGTAATTGCAGCTTTGTTTTTTTGCTCTATATTATATGCACAGCAAAAAACGTTGACAGGTGTTGTCACCAACAAAGACTCCGAAACCCCCTTAATCGGAGCAACCGTTAAATCAAATGAAGGAACAGTTCAAACTGATACAAGTGGCCGGTTCAGTATTCCTGTAAAGTTTGATGATATTATCACCTTTACTTATGTGGGAATGCAACCATTTAATTATAAGTATCGGGGGGAACGAGGACCTATTTCAATTTCATTAAGCAACAGTTCTGACAATTTAAGCGAGATAGTCGTAACAGGTTATGAAAGCCAAAGAAAAGTCGATTTGACCGGGTCAGTAGCTGTGGTTAAGCTGAGTGATATTCAGGACATACCTAATAATAATCCCATGCAAGCATTGCAGGGGCGTGTTCCTGGATTGTATGTTTCGCCGAATGGCGGAGACCCGAGTGGAAATAACAATACAATCGCTATTAGAGGTTTCAATACGCTTGGATTTACGTCACCACTATATGTTATTGATGGGGTTTCTACTATTGACCCATCTGTCTTTCAGAGTTTGAGCCCAAGTTCCATCGAGAACATCCAAATACTAAAAGATGCTTCATCCGAATCCATTTATGGTTCCCGGGCATCAAATGGGGTTATTATTGTAACGACCAAACAAGGTGCTAAAGGAAAAGTAAGGATTCAATTCGACAATAATATAACTCAGGAAAAATATGTTACAAGGACCAATGTATTAAATGGCCAAGGCTTGGGTAAGGCCATTTGGCAAGCTGCCATCAATGATGGAGATAATCCGAATAGTGTAACAACACTTTATTCTTATGTGTCTTCTACAGGAACAAATGGTAATCAGGTGCTTCAAAAAGTTAATATAACCCCCTATTTGGGAGGAGATTCCGCCGAACCTGCAGCCAACACTGATTGGCAGAATGTAATGTTCAAACCTGGAATCATTACTTCTAATAGCCTAACTATCTCGACAGGATCTGATAATAGTAGTTTATTGATCAATTTGAATTATTTAAATAATAGCGGACTTATTGTAGACAATAACGGCTATCGCCGTTATGGAGCAAGGGTAAATGCTTCTACCAGTATGTTTGGAGGTAAATTTAAATTTGGTAACAATCTGCAATTTTTTCAATCTTCCAAAACACCTGTTCCTAGTGATCTGGGAGGCGCTTCTCTCCTTTATGATGCGGTATTTGTAAGTCCACTCATACCTGTTCATACTACTACCGGGGCTTGGGGGGGACCGGAGGGTTCAGGATTTTCAGACCGCGATAACCCGCTTGCTACAATGTCCACCAACAATTGGAACAGAAATAATGAATTCAATTTTTTCGGAAATTTATTTGCAGAGGTACATCCCCTGAAGAATCTTGTCTTCAATTCCAATTTTGGTTACATGTATGATAACACGTACCAAAGGCAGATTCTTCAGGAATACTCAGATGGTTTTATCAGTAGGGTAGTCAACAGCCTTAACATCAATCAAGGTAATGAATTAGATTTAACATGGTCCAATACCCTGAATTACCATCTCAGTTCAGGCCACAGCAGGGCGGATTTCCTGCTGGGGACGGAGGCTATAACACGCACATACAACACCCAGGGTGATTATAAACAAGGATTCGCCATTCAGAATAATAATTATTTCTACCTGAACGCAGGTACGGGTCTTACCACGAATAGTGGAACCTCCACCGGGGATCAGCTATTATCCTTTTTCGGCAAAATAAATTATGCGTGGTCTGACAAATACCTTGCTTCAGTGACTCTCAGGCAAGACGGTTCTTCCAGGTTCGGAGCCAATAACCGATATGGATTGTTTCCCGCAGCCAGTGTGGGATGGGTAATAAGTAAGGAGCCTTTTTTTAGGAATGTTCGTTTTATATCGAATCTTAAACTACGCGCTGGAGGAGGCGTTACAGGTAATCAGGAAATTGGTGACGATGCTAGTTTGGGGTTGTATCAGACCAATTATGGAACCATAGGGCAACCGGGGCCATCAAATATTTGGAATGCTCAAGCTTTTGCCAACAACGGAACAGCCTATGATATTTCGGGGGCCGGTACGGGATCGCTTTCTTCTGGGTATGTGTCTGTTCAGGCAGCCAATCCAGCATTGAAATGGGAATCTACTCTTGGATTCAATGAAGGCATTGACTTTGGAATTTTACAAAATACGATTTCCGGCTCCTTTGATTATTTTTCCAGGAAGACAACTAATATATTAATTCAACCTCCCTATGCAGGAATAGAAGGGGAAGGGCAGACCCAGTGGGTAAATGGCGCTTCCATGTCTAATAAAGGATGGGAGTTGGAGCTGGGTTACAATGGCCAAATAGGTCAGTTATCTTACTCTATAAATGGCAACCTATTTTCCTTCCGCAACAAAATCACTTATTTACCTGCGTCTGTAATAAGTGCCTACCCTGGTGATGTACAGCAAACAATTCTGGGGCATGCTCCGTCAGAAATGTTTGGCTATGTAGTACAAGGCATATTCCAAAATCAGGCGGAGATAACCAAACACGCCACACAGCCTGGGGCCGGAGTGGGAAGGTTGATGTACAAGGATCTTAATAATAACGGGCAAATAGATGTATTGGATCAAACCTGGTTGGGTAATCAACTGCCTAATTTAAATTATGGATTAATGGTCAACTTGGGGTATAAAGCCTTCAGTTTTTCATTTTTCCTGCAAGGAATTCAGGGAAATCGAGTAAACAATGGCACTAAAGGAGCAACAGACTTTGTCGGATTAAATCCTGGAGTAAACGTTGGTTCGCGTACGTTAAATGCCTGGACCCCGGAAAATACCAAGTCCACCATTCCGGCTTTGTCCCTTGTGGATAATAATGACGAGCAAAGATTCTCAAGCTACTATGTGGAAAGTGGTTCTTACATGAAATTAAGGAATATGGAACTGGGATATAACGTTTCTTCCAAGAGCCTACAACACCTGGGAGTAGATCGGTTAAAGGTTTACCTTATGGGAGAAAATCTTCTCACAATCAAGAAAACTCATGGATCCGATGCTTTTACCGGACCAGATCCCGAAAATCCTTCGAGTCTTTACCCGATCCCTCGAAGACTTACAGTTGGTGTAAACATCTCTTTTTAATCGTCAAATTTTATAGTTATGAAACAGAGAAAAATTAATTTAATCATCTTGAATATATCCATTATTTTACTTGCTATTATAGGGATGTCTTCGTGTCGTAAATTCCTGGATTATACTCCTAAAGGAACTGTTACTGCATCCGACCTTACTACGCCAACTGCAGCGGATCAATTGGTTATAGCCGCTTATGCCTCATTAGGAAATTCTGATTGGGAAAATCCTATCGGTAGCATGTGGTTGTATGGGAGCATCCGCTCCGATGAGGCATTTAAAGGTGGAGGCGCCATTACGGATAATGTGGAATTCAACCAATTGGAGCAGTACAACCAGATCACTACCGACATGTCATGTATTGATTTGGAATGGGTAACGCTTTTTGCCGGTGTGGCGAGGGCAAATGTGGCCCTTAGAGCGATAGATAATCTATCCGTGACTGAATACCCTAATAAGTTGGAACGTCAGGCAGAATGCCGTTTTCTCAGAGGGCACTTTTATTTTCTACTCAAAGAGTTGTACAAGTATGTTCCCTATGCCGATGAGACGGTGTCGACTGACAGTTTACCCTTGTTGTCTAACCGGCTGTATTCGAATGACTCCTTATGGGATAAAATTGCCGATGATTTTCAGTTCGCAGCCGATAATCTGCCGGCTACTCAATCGGATGTCGGCAGGCCAACTAAATGGGCAGCAGACGCTTATTTGGCGAAAGTCAGGCTTTATCAAGCCTATGAGCAGGATGGGACCAATCAGGTGACCAGCATTAATACACAGGATCTTGAAGACGTAGTCGCATTGACAGACAGTGTCATTCAATCAGGTAAGTATAGCCTGTTCCCGAATTATGCGGACAATTTTACTTTGGAAAATGAAAACGGGCCGGAATCCATATTTGCCATTCAGTATTCCATCAATGACGGAACACAAATAGGCAGGCTGAATATGGATGATGCTGTAAGTTACAGTATATCTCCCCTGTACGGATGCTGCAGTTTCCATCTTCCCAGCCAAAACATGGTCAATATTTTCAAAACCGATGCAGATGGTCTGCCTGAGTTTGGTTACTACAATGACACTTCCTTGCTGACTGAATCGGATTATATGAACAATGGTATTGACCCCCGTTTGGATAATACCTGTGCTATACCAGGACATCCATTTAAAGATCAACCTGACGTGATATTTGATTCCAGTTGGGTTCGTGTGCCCCAGATTTATGGGTATCATGATTGTATGAAAGAAATACTGCCGGCTAATAGCCCTGGGCTAACGAAAGTAGGTCCATTTTTTGGCAGTTCAAAGAATATCGATATCATCCGTTATGACGATGTGTTATTATGGCGTGCGGAAGCATTAATTCAGTTGGGGCAGCAAGATGAAGCCTTACCTTTGATCAACGAATTAAGAACGAGAGCAGCCAATAGTCCGGTAAAGACTGCAGATGGCTCTAATGCTTCCAATTATCGAATAAATACTTATCAACCAGGAGTGAATTGTACATGGACACAGGCGTATGCCTTCGAGGCATTGCAGTATGAACGGAGGTTGGAATTTGGTATGGAGGGCACCCGTTTCTTTGACTTGGTAAGATGGGGTGTTGCCGCTGATACCCTTAACAACTTTATATCGGTAGCAAAAACGAGGTTCAATTTCCTTAAGGATGCACAGTTTACAAAAGGGAGGGATGAGTACCTTCCTATCCCGCAGGCTGAGATTAATCTAACGCATGGCTTATATAAGCAGAATAATGGATGGTAAATTTTGGTGCTTAATCTTGTAGAACCTGTAGTGTGAATTTTTGATTTGATAGTAGTGATTATATAACCAGTAAACTAATGTTTTTATGGAACCTGGATTGCATAAATAAAAATAAAGCCAAATTATAATCATGTAAATTGTACTGAGTTAGGGAAACATTTATTTGTGACCTTGAATAATATTCTGTTCATCAATATAGTAGTAGTTGAACTTCAAGAAATCTTTAATCTTATAATTAAACCGATTTATGAAAAAAATAATTGTTTCCTGTTTCTTGCTTATTGTTTTTCACTATAGTTATGGGCAGCAGTATAGTGTTGAGTATCACCCTTCAATTCAATCTACTAAAGATCTGCAATATTTCAAGCCAATTGGAAATGTAGATGTTGGGGATTGTATGCCTTTCTTTCGTGATGGTACTTTTTATTTGTATTGGTTAGTTGACTCCTTGCATGGCATGAATTTAAACGGATTGGGGGGGCACCAATGGGCATTAAGTACAACAAGGGATCTAAAAAATTGGAAACAAGATTCCATAGTCATAGGTATTGATCATGAATGGGAGAAATCCATTTGCACAGGATCTGTAGTATATTATAAGAAGAAATATTATGCATTTTATGCAACAAGATTAATAAATGATGAAGGCAAGGTAAATGAACAATTAAGCTATGCAGTCAGTAATGATGGAATCCATTTTGTTAAACAAAAACCCAATCCTTTTTATAAATCGGCCCCCGGGTATAGTCAACGAAATTTTAGAGATCCAAAGGTATTTGTGGATTCTGATGGAGTATTTAATTTGTTTGTAGCAAGTCAACAGGATAATTCGGTTATGGCTGATGCTTCTGGATGCTTAGTGCATCTTACTTCTCATGATCTGAAAAGCTGGCATGTTGAGAATCCGGTATTAACCGGTCAGGGATCTGTGCCTGAATGCCCGGATTATTTTTATTGGAAAAGATGGTATTATCTTGTATATAGCGATAACAGCAATACCTATTACGTAAAATCCAGAAACCCTTATGGACCATGGGAGGAGCCACGTTTCGAAGCTCTAAATGAGGATTGGGCAAATGTGGTAAAAACCGGTGAGTTTACAGGGGGAAGAAGAATTGCAGCCGCTTGGATTCCATCAAGAGCCGGCGACAAAGATAATGGCCATGAAATTTTTGGAGGAAATATGGTCTTTAGAGAACTAACTCAGGAGTCAGATGGTACATTAGACACAAAATTTCCGCCGGAAATGATTCCGGAATCCGGAAATCCTATAACACTGAAACTTACCCCTGATTTATATGCGAAAATTTTGAATAATAATAGTTTTATTATTAATGCTCCAAATGGAGTAGGGTCTGTAAACTGCAAGGAAATTCCAATGAACTGCAGAATAACGTTGGAAATTGATCCGAAGGGAATAAATGAAGACTATGGGATTTATCTGCGCTCTAACAACAAAGCTATTGGTGGTTACAAACTTAATTTTTCCGCAATTAATCAAACGGTAAGTTTAGGGAACACAAGCATTCATGCGGTAACTGGGTTAGATCGGGTTATTAAAGTTGATATTATTATGAAGGGTGATATTATTGATGTATGTGTTGATAGCAGAAGATGTATTGTTAACCGTACCCCTGAGCAAAAAGGTAACTTTTTATGGTTTTATGCCAAGCACGGTAAAGTCAATTTCAAATCTATCAAAGTTCGCCCATTATTATAAAATAAATTAAAGTAAAATCATGTTACTTGGATTTGATATCGGAGGTACAAAAAGTACAGTAGTAATTGGAAAAGAAGGTTTGGATGGGGGCATTGAAATTATCGATAAAGAGTTAATGCCAACTAATCTACCTGTAGGTCCAATGATTGAATTATTGCTCGTGACAGCTGAAAATTTGCTTTTCAAAAATAGTACTAGTGCGGATCAGTTTGATGGAATTGGTATTAGTTGCGGCGGTCCCTTGAATAGTAAAAAAGGTCTTATTTTATCACCGCCAAATTTGCCTGGATGGGACAATATCCCTATTGTTGAACTCATTAATAACCGTTTCAAAATAAAGCCTCTTTTACAAAATGACGCTAATGCTTGTGCGGTTGCCGAATGGAAATATGGAGCGGGGAAAGGATATAATAGTTTGATTTTTTTAACATTTGGAACAGGGATGGGAGCAGGACTGATTCTGGATGGAAAACTTTATTCCGGAATTTCGAACCTTGCAGGCGAGGTCGGACATATCAGGCTTTCTGATATGGGGCCGGTGGGTTTTGGGAAGGCTGGTTCTTTTGAGGGATATTGTAGTGGAGGGGGTATTGCACAACTTGCGCAAATAAAAGCTCTGGAAAAATTACAAATGGGAGTAAAACTTTCATTTTGTTCAGGATTTGAGGATTTACCAAAAATTACTGCAAAATCCGTAGCAGAGGCAGCCAAAAATGGGGATGAAGTCGCTTTAAATGTGTATAAAATTTGTGCTGAGTACTTAGGTAAAGCCCTGGCTATATTTATTGATATTTTAAACCCTGAAATAATTATTTTAGGAAGCATTTACGAAAGAGCAAGACCGTTGCTTGAACCAATATTGTTGGATGTTATACAACGTGAAGCTTTAGCTGATTCAAAAGATGCTTGCCTTATAGTTCCTGCAGGATTATCAGAGAATATTGGTAATATAGCGGCTCTTTCTTTAGCCTTAATAAGTAAAGAAAGTCGATAAATAAGATTTTAATAACTGTTATTTAAATAAATGATTGGGAGGCTCTTTGATAACTTTGATTTTAAAAAATCCGAATTCAATTTTATCAAAAGCTTCCCTTCTTAATATGCCATCATAAAAAGCGATAATGAAAAAATTTCTTTTAACAACATCTGTCATCTTTTTGATCATTCTTCAATCCATCGGGCAGCAGGTAAACAATAGCTTTAAAGATGCTGTGGCAGACTGGTCACTTTCCAATGTGAACGACATGACTATCCCAAACAGTCAATTAAAAATACATGGTGACGTAAAATTCGTACAGCTCACAGCTGGCGAAGCAAGGGATTCAAAGATAAGGGGTGGCGATGGTATTGCGGCTAAATTTAATGGGGGATGGTTGGATGCTGGGCAGGGTGCAAATAATGAATTAGACGTTTCAGGCTATAACCTTTCCATTTTAGTGAGAGTAAAACCTGGTGAAGTCAACGCTTTTACGCCATTGGTGGACAAAGCAGGCAATGATCAGAGCATAGCTTATTGTCTTGCATTAACTAAAAAGGGTAATGATGTTTATATTGAATCACTGGTGGGAAGCGATGACATAGGAGGTGCCTATTTTTTAAAATACAAACTGCCCGCGGCCGAAGTTAACCGGTGGCATGATATTATTCTGCGTTTTAACGGGAAGATATCCCAGTTGTATGTTGATGGTTACCTTAGAGATGATGAAGTGACAGTAGGTGAGATACGCGACTGGAACAGGAGGCCATTACTTATAGGAGCAGAATATAAAAACCAATACGGATACGTTGATGGTAATGCCAGCCAGGTAGAAGCCTCATTTACCGGACTCATCGACCATGTTGCTATTTGGAACCACTATTTAACGGATAACGAAGTAAAAGTTATGTCGGGCGTTAATGAGTTAAAAGATGGTCGTCCTGAATATTATAAGGAAAAATACCGACCCCAGTTTCACTTTTCAGCAAAGAAATACTGGCTAAATGATCCTAACGGACTTGTATATTTTAATGGTATTTACCATCTTTATTATCAATATATGCCTCCTCACCGGCCAGGCGCATACAAGGACTGGGGCCAGGCAATCAGCAGGGATCTGGTGCATTGGGAACAGGTGCCCTATCACCTGACACCGCAAAAGGTGTGGGGTGGATGTTGGACGGGTTCAGCCGTAGTAGATATCAATAATTCTGCGGGGTTTCAAACAGGAAAGAGTAAAACCATAGTGGCCATTGTAACACTTGGTGGCGAACCCAAATCAGGCTTAGGCCCTTTGTGTACTCAAGACATTGCCTATAGTAACGATGGTGGAAAAACATTTGATTATTATGATCAGAACCCGGTCATAAAAAATATTAATGGTTATAACCGCGACCCTAAAGTAGTTTGGGACAGTACGTCGGGAAAATGGATATTATCCTTATATATGGATAAGGAAAATGAATTCGACCTATTTTCTTCCTCAAACTTAAAAAGCTGGAAATATTTAAGTGGGGTTAATCTCCAGGGAGTTAGTGAATGTCCGGGTTTCATGCCATTGCCGGTAGACGGTAACAAATCTGACATAAAGTGGTTATTCTATGGTGCAAACGGCCACTATGTGATCGGATCATTCGACGGGACTAATTTCACCCGGGAAACAGGAGTCTTAAGATTGGACTATGGCATGAACTATTACGCTGCCCAAACCTGGAATAACGCACCCGGTGGCAGGTGTATTCTAATTGCGTGGATGCCTACCCAGCAGTATCCTGGGATGCCCTTTCAGCAACAAATGACCTTCCCAACAGAATTAACCCTACATAATACACCTGATGGTTTAAAAGCCTACAGGATGCCTGTACCTGAAATTAAAACATTGTATGACAAAAAATATGAATGGACTGATAAGACCCTGAAGCCTGGAGAGAATATCTTTAATAAATTAAATGGTCAACTCTTTGATATGAATATTGAAGTTGATGTTAAAGACTCAGCTTCATTTACTATAGGTCTCCGAAATATTGCCATTCATTATAATACATTAACAGGAATATTATCGTGTGGCGGTGACGAAATGAAAATAAATCCAGAACGAAATTCATCTAAGTTAAATAAAATCGATAACATGGGTCAGGCATTATTAAAGTCGGTAAATGGCAAGATCAAGCTTCGCATATTATTAGATCGCACCAGTGTCGAAATATTTGGCAATGACGGAGTGGTAGTCATGTCTTCTTGTTTTATGCCTAAAGATGATGATTCGAATTATTTTTTTAGCGCAAATGGGGAGGTAAAGATTGAAAATGCAGTTGTTCACACATTGAAATCTGCGTGGCTTTCCTCTGCTAATATAGTTAACGTGAAATAAGAGATTCACTAAGATTTTTGAAGAAGATTGAACTATTAAAATATCAATTTTTTTGTGCTGGTCGATTAGGCAAAGTTGGTAATTCCTGCTAAATCACCTAAAGTGACGAAGAACCATCATGGTAACCCCTGATTCCAATTTGGGTAGTTCTTCTTTAATTTTTTGGTGGAGGCATGCCTGGTAAATGAAAATGAATATAAGCAATTTTTTTGAATTAATTTGGTTTAATCGTTTAAGGCACTTAATTTTGACTATATATAAATTAGAATAAAATTAATGTCCTAATTAATTCATTTGAAAGTTCTTTGAAAGTCTTTACAGATAAGGACCATATACTTGATGATTTAAATTTGCCAATTTTCATAACCTTCTGAAAATTGGTATATAATATGAGCAAGTGTAAAATCATCCTCGGAAAGTTTTTACCTTTTTTTAGTCATCTGTATTCGATGCATGTGTTACCAGATACGAAGATAACAAATGGATTAATCAATCTAACCCATGGAATCAGTTGCTTTGTATTGATCGAAAAGCGCTTTAATCTTTAGATTAATAAAACTTTATGATCAGAAAAAAAATGGAAACTGTGATTTGATGACAACCGACCTCGGGTAGGTTTAAATTGAATTTGCATTGCATTAAACTACAAATAAGAAATAGGATTATTGGATTAACGGATCAGACACCCAATTTACATCACCTTTGACATAGCCTCATATCTCAAGACACCAAAGATCAAACATGAATTCAATTTAAAATCAATCTAATTTAATTGGTTATTAATGTTAAATTATAATTAATGAATAAAATAAGTTTAAAGGATATTGCTAAACGTGTAGGAGTGTCTACCGCGCTGGTATCTTATGTTTTAAACGGACACGCAGATTCAAAACAGGTAAATAAAAACACTGCTGAAAAAATTAAACTAGCTGCTGAAGAATTAAACTATGTCCCTAATCATATAGCAAAAAGCTTAAAAATGAGTAAAAGCAATACTATCGGATTAGTAGTAGCGGATATAAATTATAGGTATAGCACTGGGATTACCCGATCGATTGAGGCTGAGGCAAAAAAGAATAATTATACGGTTATATATGGAAGCTCAAACGAAAATGAAGAAGATTTTTTAGAGCTTATAAATGTTTTTGCAAATAGAAGAGTTGATGGTTTGATTATAGTTCCAGTTGAAAACTCTCAAAATGATGTGTTGATATTGCAAAAAGCTGAAATACCCTTTATTCTGATTGATAGGTGGTTTCCTGAAATTAAAACCAATTATATCGTAATTGACAATTATAAAGCTGCCTATAAGGCAACTGAATACTTAGTTAAACTAAAACATAAAAGAATTGCATTTATTAATTATAATACGACTTTATTTCACTTGCTTGAACGAAACAGAGGTTATTTTGAAGCTTTGAAAGATAATAAAATTGATATCGAAGAGAATTGGATACAATATATTAATAATGATAATGTAATTGATGATGTACAAATAGCAATAGATAAAATACTTAAATTTTCAAATCCTTGTGATGCCATATTCTTTGCGACAGATACACTGTCTTTGGAAGGATTAAGATATTTTAATAAGCTGGGAATTAAAGTACCAAAGGATATTTCAGTTTTAAGTTTTGATGAGTCTCAAGCTTTTGATTTATTTTATTGCCCAATTACTCATTCTAAACAACCCTTGGAAGAAATGGGGCAATTGGCAGTAAATACTTTAATTCAACTTATTAAACATAATAAAGTAAATATGCAAATAAGTTTGGATACTGATTTAATAATAGGTAAGTCATGTAAAGAATAATAATTTTTTTTTAATACTTTAAACGTTTAAATTATGGTTATACTGTTTTTTACATATAATAATTAATAATAAAAATTTAAATGTAACTCCTTAATATTTATATAATGCAAAATAAAGCTAAAGCTAAAGTACTATTAATGTCTATGATCGCTGCTACCGGAGGACTTCTTTTTGGATTTGATACTGGTGTTATCTCAGGGGCTTTACCATACCTTAAAGAATATTGGACGTTAAGCGATACAAGCCTGGAATGGCTTACAACTGCTGTTTTAATTGGTGCTGTAATAGGAGCAATTACTAGCGGCAAATTATCTGATTATTTAGGTCGTAAAAAGATGATTATTATTAATGCATTTATTTTTATAGTTGGCGCATTGGGATGTGGGCTTGCCAAATCCTTTCAATTCCTGATTGTAATGCGGATAATTGTTGGGATTGCAATTGGCATTACTTCATATGTTGTCCCTATGTATATTGCAGAAATTTCACCTGCGGCAAAACGAGGAGCCCTTGTTACATTAAATCAGCTTATGATTACAATAGGTCTTTTAGTATCCTATATGACCGATTATTTGTTTTCGAATAACAATAACCTGGCTTCCTGGCGTTGGATGTTTATAGTTGGTTTATTACCGGGGGTTGTTTTATTCATCGGTATGTTCTTTGTACCTGAAACACCAAGATGGCTAATATCGAAGAATTTTTTGGAAAAAGGTAAAGAAATACTTGAAAGTATCGAAGATCCGGCTATTAGTGAAATTACATACGATGAATTAATAAAAGATAATGATTCGGCTTCGGATCAAAGATCGGAATTGAAGGAAATATTTAAACCATGGCTAAGAGCTCCGTTAATTATAACAGTGGGAATTTTCTTTTTTATGCAATTTTCAGGAGTTAATACAATCATTTATTATTCACCAATCATATTTCAAAAGGCGGGCATTATTGGAAATTCTGCTTCAATTATTCCATCAATAGTTATAGGCGTGTTTAATGTGCTTGCTTGCGTTGTTTCAATATTTTTACTTGATAAAATAGGTAGACGTAAATTATTTATGATTGGTATGATAGGTATGGTACCTTCATTAGCAATTACAGGTATCTGTTTCATATTCAAGACTGAATTAGGAGACAGTTTAATTTACTTATCAGTAATAAGCATTGTTTGCTATATTATTTTTATCAATATAAGTCTTTCTCCATTAGGTTGGTTACTCATTAGTGAGATATTTCCCATAAAAGTCAGGGGAGTTGGTATGAGCATTGGTTCCTTGTCTCATTGGGGATTTAATGCCATTGTAGCCCTCTCTTTCCTCAGTATTGTAAATAGAATTGGAATTGGATGGACTTTTTGTATATATGCCATCATTTGTTTTATAGGCTTGATCTGGGGATATTTTTACATTCCTGAAACCAAGGGGAAAACGTTGGAACAAATTGAAAAGCATTGGAGACAAGGCAAAAGCCCCAGGAGCTTATAAAACATTTTTACCAATAAAATTAAAATTTAAATAAATCATGAAACAAGCCGTATTAGAAACTCCAGGAGAGATTCGATTTAAAGATATCCCTATGCCGGATGATCTAAAGTCAAACGAAATATTATTGCGTATAAAAAAAATTGGTGTCTGCGGATCAGATATTCATGTCTTTCACGGTAAACATCCTTTTGTTAAAAAATACCCCGTAATACAGGGACACGAGTACAGTGGTGAAGTGATAAAAGTGGGCGAAGATGTAAAACTTGTTAGGCCGGGAATGAAAGCTACCGCCAGGCCCCAGATAGTCTGTGGCCATTGTCCACCATGCCTGAGAGGGCAATACAACATTTGTCAAAACCTGACGGTTCAGGGATTTGTGGCTCCTGGATCAGCTCAGGAATATTTTGTGGTAACCGAAGATCGGGTGGTTGCTGTTCCAGATGAAGTATCTTATGAGCAGGCGGCACTAATTGAACCATTAGCAGTTGGTGCACATTCCACACTAAGGGCTGGAGATTTGCATAGTAAAAATGTGGTAGTCGCGGGTTCGGGAACAATTGGAAACTTTATAGCCCAATTTGCACTAGCACGAGGTGCTAAAAAACTCCTAATGACAACTGCAAAAAGTGACTTTAGATTAGGAATAGCAAGAGAATGCGGTATAATAGAAACTGCAAATCTATCCAGAGAAAATTTTCCGGATGCCGTTAAACGGGTATTTGGAAATGAAGGATTTCAGGTTGGATTTGAGGCAGCTGGTGCTCAAGGAGCTGTGACTGACCTCATCGGAGGTGTTGAAAATGGAGGAACAGTAGTGATTGTGGGTGTTTTCGAAGAGAATCCAGTAGTTAATATGGGATTTTTAGGTGAGCATGAATTAAATGTAATGGGCAGTATGATGTATCGTCAAGAAGATTATGTGGAGGCTTTAAAATTTATAGAAGAAGATAGAATTAAGACCGCTCCTTTAATCACAAGCAGATTTCCTTTTAGTCAATATTTAGATGCTTATAAATTTATTGAGAAGCAAGGCGACAAATCATTAAAGGTAATGATAGATGTTGCTGGTAATTAGATAGCAAATAATAAAATAAAAAGTTATGAAACAAGCTGTTTTAAAGGCGCCACGAATAGTTGAAATAAGGGATGTCCCCTTTCCTCGTGAATTGAAATCCAATGAGATTTTGCTTAAGATTCATCGCGTAGGTGTTTGTGGTTCCGATGTGCATATGTATTATGGTAAGCATCCATTCGCTAATACCTATCCAATGGTTCAAGGGCATGAATATGGAGGGGAAGTAATATCGGTTGGCCCAGGTGTCACACACTTTAGACCAGGAATGAAGGCAACTGCCAGACCTCATTTGACGTGTGGAAAGTGCCCAGCCTGTTTGCGAGGACAATATAATGTTTGTCAAAATCTCCAGGTTGAAGGATGTGCTGGCCCTGAAGGTGCAGCCCAGGAGTACTTTATTATTCCAGAGGATCGAGCAGTTATTATCCCAGACAATATGAGTTATGATCAGGCAGCCATGATTGAGCCAACCGCAGTAGGCGCACATGCTACTCGTCGGGCTGGTGATCTTCGAGGGAAAAATGTAGTAGTTACCGGTGCTGGGACTATTGGGAATTTAGTTGCTCAATTTGCAATAAAGAGAGGTGCCAAGAAAGTCATGATTACTGATCTTGTTGAATTTAAACTAGATATCGCCCGCAAATGCGGAATTTCTGAAACAGTTAACCTGAAAAATGAAAACTTTCATACTGCTGTTAATCGGGTTTTTGGAGATGAAGGATTTCAAATAGCATTTGAAGCCACAGGAGCTCAGTCTGCATTAACAGATGTGATTTCTGGGATTGAAAATGGAGGGACCTTGATTATTATTGGTGTGTACGTAAAAAGCCCTATAGTTAATATGGGATTTTTAGGTGAACACGAATTAAATGTAATAGGCAGTATGATGTATCACCATGAAGATTATCTAGAAGCTGTTGAGTGTGTTTCTAATGGGGAAATTAAAGCAACACCGTTGATTACTCAATATTATCCATTTGAACAATATTTTGATGCCTATAAATTTATTGAAAAAAATACTGATGAAGCTATCAAAGTTATGATTAAAGTTGATGAACCTTATTAATTAATTATATAATGAAACTTTCAAAAAGAAGTTTGCAAGGCATTTCTCTAGAAAAGGGGGTAATCCTTCCTCAACCTGTTGTTTTTTATCTTCCAGAGAAAATATTACAATTTGGTACAGGTGTTTTTTTAAGAGGCTTAATTGATTTTATAATTGATAGAGCCAATAATAAAAATGAATTTAATGGGAGAGTAGTAGTAGTGAAATCCACTTCTGTTGGAAGTACCGAAATGTTTAAAGATCAGGATAATCTGTATACTTTAATCATGAAAAGTATTGAAAACCAAGTGGAAGTTGAAGAAATAGTGATATGTGCAGCAATAAGCCGAGTAATAAATGCGGAGGCCTGGAGACAGGTCTTGGATTGTGCAGCTAATGAGGAATTAAAGATAGTTATTTCTAATACTACTGAAATTGGGATAATAATGGAAGACAATGATTCTATTGCTTTAAATCCTCCAAAATCATTTCCGGCAAAACTTTTAAGTTTTTTGTATGAGCGTCATAAAATATTTAATGGGTCACCTGAAAGCGGTTTGATAATTATTCCTACTGAACTTATCACGAATAATGCGACAAAACTTAAGGATATTTTAAATCGACTGGCTTTACAAAACAAATTGGGAGATAGCTTTATTAAATGGCTAAACGAATGCAATGATTTTTGCAATTCTTTGGTTGATCGAATTGTACCTGGCAAACTTCCGATTATAGAGCAATTTGAAACTCAAAATAGGCTAGGCTATGAAGATGATTTAATGATTATGAGCGAAACATTTGGATTATGGGCGATTGAGACTTCAAATCCGAAAACTCAAGGTCTTTTATCTTTCAGCAAAACTTTTTCAGGTGTCCACATAGTTCCGAGCATTGATAAATTTCGAGAGCTAAAATTACGACTATTAAATGCTTCACATAATCTATCATGTGCATTAGGGTTTCTTGCTGGGTTTAAAACTGTAAAAGATGCCATGGCAAATTCTGTTTTTGATAAATTTATGCAGAAATTAATAAATGAAGATATATCTAAAGCAATTGTATCTGAAAAAATATCAATTGAGGAAGCTCAGGAATTTGGAACAAGTGTATTGGATAGATATCGTAACCCTTACATTAAGTTTGAATGGCTAAGTATTTGTGTTCAGGATACATCAAAAATCAGGATTCGAGCTGTTCCTGTGGTTAATCAATATTTTGATAAATATGGCTTTGTCCCTGATAGTATATGTCTTGCGTTTGCTGGCTATATTTTATTTATGAAAAGCATCCGTGATTCTACCGGCAATTATATTGGGAGTCTAGATGGGCAAGAATATATCATTAATGATGATTATGCTGAAAATCTTTACTACAAATGGAACAATCATATAGGGTTGAATTTAGTGCAATCTGTACTAAGCGATAAAATATTATGGGATATTGATCTAAATAACCTTTCCGGTTTTTCACAAAGGGTATATTCTTTGATGGAAAATTTGCAAAAAAGCGGGTTTTTTAATACAGTGGGATTACTTGAAAACTAAAAATGTATATTATGAATTTTTGCGGAGTTATTACCACCATTAATCCTGAATCTAATAGATCTCATTTATATTGGATAGCAAGAGCCGGAAAGGATCCTGTAAAATTATTTAATAATATCCAGGTTGCTATCCTTTCTGGCCCTTAAAACCCCAGACCAGGGATTTGCTTAGGTCGGAAAGTGTATTGTTAATTTCAAAAAAATTTTTAGTCATAAAAAAGAGGTTGATTTAAAATATTTTTTTGTAGTGCAGAATAAATGCCATGGTTGGCTTTTTTTGCTACTGTTGTGACACAAGAATTATAGGATTATGTATAAAAAAAGGGAAATGGATATATCGCAAAAAGAGAATTACATGGACAAGCTTTAAGATGAACGATTAGATAGACGAGCTTGCAAGTTATCATCAATGCATTATTTTGGTTGAACCAGTAGCATCTATGAAGTATCGTCTAACGAAGCGGAAAAAAGCGGCCTTTCGTTTTCTGGATAATAAACGAGTAGAAGGTAGCTTTTTCAGTGTGGGCAAGCCTGGTGGCGGTTCGTACACAGGAAGAAGCGATAGATTTAATACCTATGGGGGCTGCGCGACTAAGGATCTCTGCATTTCCCGTGGTGAAATAAAACTTAAAAAAAATAAAAATAAGCCCTGATAAAAATAAACTTGTTTAAATAAATGCGAATGATATCAAATCAGGCTGTTTAAACTTTTTCTCATAATCAAGCAGTAGGTAAAAAAGGAGGTGTAACGGTTCTTAATCTTATCAACTGGCAATCTCCTTTTGTTTTTTATTAAAATGAAACAGTAATAAGAAAAAAATCACATTCATGAAAAAAATATTTTTTATTCTTCTATCTGCCCTTGTTCTAACTATCGGTAATGTATATTCGCAAAAAGAAAGAGCCGTTTGGAGTAAAACGAAAGCTAATGAATGGTATGTGACAAAAGGGTGGTTAAGAGGATGTAATTTCATTCCAAGTTCTGCCATCAACCAGTTAGAAATGTGGCAGGCCGCTACATTTGACCCTAAAACGATTGACCGCGAACTGGGTTATGCTCAATCTATTGGATTTAATGCCATGCGTGTTTTTTTGCATCATGTAGCGTGGCAGGAAGATCCTTCAGGATTTAAAAAAAGAATGAAGGAATATCTTACCATCGCCGATAAACATCACCTCGGAACCATATTCGTCATATTTGATGATTGCTGGAACGATAACTACCACGCAGGTAAGCAACCGGCACCCAAAACCGGAATTCATAATTCCGGATGGTTAAGAGACCCGGGGACGCGCTATCACACAGAACCCTTGCTGGGAGATACTTTAGAAAAATATGTAAAGGATATCATGACTACTTTTAAACATGATAAAAGAATATTACTTTGGGATTTGTATAATGAACCTGGAAATTCTGATTATGGAAATAAAAGCATGGATCTTTTGCAAAAAGTATTTACCTGGGGGAGGAAGATCAATCCGGATCAGCCTTTATCCGCGGGTGTTTGGAATAATAATTTGACGGATCTAAATAAATATCAATTAGCGAATTCAGATGTAATTACTTACCACAATTATGATAAAGAACCGGAACATGCAAAAGTGATTGATTCTTTAAAATCTTATGGCCGCCCTTTAATTTGTACAGAATATATGGCAAGAACAAGGGGGAGTTTGTTTGCCACCATTATGCCTTTACTGAAAAAAAATAATGTAGGCGCTATCAATTGGGGATTGGTTTCCGGCAAAACAAATACCATCTATGCGTGGGATAGCCCCATGCCAAATGGCGGGGAACCAAAGATTTGGTTTCATGATATCTTCCGGAAAGACGGAACACCTTTTAGTGAGGATGAGATCAAGTTGATAAAATCGTTGACAGGAGCAAGGTGAGTTTTCAACAGAATGTGTTCCTCTCCCTCGGAATTGTGCCCTGAACTAGTCGAAGGAGGAGTTGGGGTGTGATTTTGATATGAATTATATTTCAATTGAAATTTCAATAGACCGGAAGGTTTGTAACGAATTAAACAATAAACCAATTAACCAATTAACAACGTGAAATCTATCCTCCTAATATTCAGCCTTATTTTTATTTCGGCTTCCTCAATCGAGCAGGTACATAAAGCCCCCGCCTATCCGCTCATAACCCACGATCCATATTTCAGCATCTGGTCAATGACAGATACTTTAAATGCTTCTCCTACCAAACACTGGACAGGCGCTGATCAGCCAATGATAGGAATGATAAAAGTAGATGGCAAAACTTACCGGGTAATGGGTAAAGAAGGAAAGACTTATGAAAATATTTTATCCACCACCGATGAAGAAAGTTATTCTGCAAAGTACACAGAAACAGAACCTATGGATGGTTGGCAAAATATCTCCTTTAATGATGTTTCATGGAAAAACGGTAAAGCGCCTTTCTCAGATAATAAATCTAAGGGCGGAACAAATTGGGATACGGAAGACCTTTGGATACGCCGCGTTTTTAATTTGAAAAAAACTGATTTGAATAAACTTTTTCTGAAAATAAAACATGATGACAATATTGAAGTGTATTTGAATGGACAGGAAGTATATCATTTCACAGGTTGGACAGGAAAATATAAATTTATTCCATTGAACAATGAAAGCTTGAAAAAAGGTAAAAATTTGTTAGCCATTCATATCGCCAACACTTCAGGCGGATCTTTTTTAGACGCAGGGATTGTAAATGAACCGATAATCAAAGAAGATGAAAACGTCATCCAGGCAAAGCAAAAAGGCCTGACCATGAATGCTACTCAAACCATTTATGATTTTACCTGTGGACCTGTGGATGCCACACTTACATTTACTTCACCACTTTTATTGAAAGACCTTGATCTTATGGCAAGACCGGTTTCTTATATTACTTATACTGTAAAAGCCAATGATGGAAAAACACATAATGTACAGGTATATTTTGGTGCATCCACCGATATTGCCGTTAATACGCCCACACAGAAAGTTGTGGCAAAAAAATATAATTCTTTAGCGTTAAATATTTTAAAAGCAGGCACACAAGAACAGCCTGTTTTGCAAAAGAAAGGAGATGATTTGCGTATTGATTGGGGTTATATGTATGTAGCTGTTCCTTCTTCTGAGAAAGCTAGACAATACGTCAGCACTGCTTCGCAGGCGATACCTTCATTTGTTTCCAATAAAGAAAGTACTACAGTAAACGAAGGGGAAAGCCTGTTTTTAAATACGTTAATTGATTTGGGAAAAGTAAGCTCTGAAGCAAAAGAAAGATATTTTTTGTTGGGTTACGATGACATTTATTCCATCCAATATTTTCATCAGGACCTGCATCCATGGTGGAACAAGGATGGGAAAGAAACTATAGAAAACGAACTTTCAAAGGCGGCAACGCAATATAAAAGCGTGATGCAACGATGCGAAGATTGGAACAAAAAAGTTTATAATGACCTGGTAAAGGCGGCAGGAAAAACATATGCCGATATTTGTCTGATCGCTTATCGTCAAAGCATTGCTGCTCATAAATTATTGCAAAGCCCCCAGGGAGAAATTTTATTTTTATCAAAAGAAAATTTCAGTAATGGCTCCATCAATACAGTTGATGTTACGTATCCATCTTCGCCATTATTTCTTGCATACAATCCTGAATTATTAGAAGGAATGTTGAATGGCATTTTTTATTATAGTGAAAGCGGACAATGGAAACATCCTTTTGCAGCACATGATTTGGGCACTTATCCAATTGCCAACGGGCAAACGTATGGTGAAGGAATGCCCGTGGAAGAGTCCGGTAATATGGTTATCTTATCTGCTGCTATCGCTAAAGTTGAAGGCAATGCAGATTATGCAAAGAAACATTGGGAAACATTAACCACCTGGACAAACTATCTTATGAAAAATGGTTTTGATCCCGTAAACCAATTGAGTACTGATGATTTTGCAGGGCATCTTGCGCGCAATGCAAACCTTTCTGTAAAAGCCATTGAAGGAATTGGCGCTTATGGAATGATGGCTGATTTGCTCGGTATGAAAAAAACTGCTGAAAGGTACACTGATACTGCAAAAAATATGGCAAAACGTTGGATGGTTTATGATGATGAAGGCGATCATTATGCATTGACTTTTAATAGAAATAATACCTGGAGCCAGAAGTACAATATGGTTTGGGATAAAGTGTTGGATCTCAATTTATTTCCAAAAGAAGTGATGGGGAAGGAAATTAAATATTATCTCACCAAACAAAATGAGTTTGGATTGCCACTCGACAGCCGTAAAACTTATACAAAAAGTGATTGGATCATGTGGACCGCCACCATGGCTGAAAACCAAAAAGATTTTGAAGCCTTTATTGACCCGATATATAAGTATGTAACTGAGACGCCTACACGAGTTCCACTAAGCGATTGGCACGAAACTACCAATGGAAAACAAGTAGGATTCCAGGCAAGAAGCGTAGTAGGTGGCTATTTTATGAAGTTGTTGAATTGGGAAATAAATAAGTGAGTGGTTAATAGTGAGCATTTTTTTAAACCTTTACAGAGCGTGCCCCACTCCCTCTGGAATTGTACTTCTGAGCTTGTCGATGGGGAGTTAGAGGGAGGTAAAAATTAATAATTATGAAATACTTACCTGATGGTTTTAAAGTAATTCCGAATTAAACATTTTATATTCCGAATGACTGAAAATTAGAAAAGGCAGGAAACAAAAGGCAATTAGCAAAACTTTTCCCAGATAAAAAAGAGATGATAAAAGATTTTGAAAAAAAATAATACTATACTTCGCAAGGGACAAAACAGTGAATGATTTTATGCGGCCGGGACGCTTTCTTCGGCGGCCTGAACGATTGCCCACTTGATGGTTTAGACCGCTAACGTGTTCCGACCCTTCATCAGAAAATTCATTAATTTACCCCTTGAGCAGTATAAATTCTCTAACAGGAAAGATATTACAGCTGGAATCAATATTGCCTTTCTTTAATTTATATTCAAACAGGGTAATTACATTCCACTTATCAGACTTCAGTTTTTTAATATTCTCAGTGTCCAGTTGTTTGTTTCTGGCTATTTTATTTAACCACCATTCTGTTTTTGTTTTAGGCACAACAAAATATTTGCACTCTTCATGCCCATGCCAAAAACAACCATGAACATTCCATTCCCATGTGTGGATTTCCATCATGATGCATGGAACTGTGGTCCATTTTGGTATGGTCTATTTTATTTTCGGAAATCATTTTTTGTTCTGAACCGTGCTGATGGTTTTTCATAATTACGTTTTAAAATATTGGCAACAGAATTAAGAAATGACAAAATAAGATGCTTGATTAAGCATTCAGTATCTCATTTTTTATTGGTAATAAGGCAAAATAGTTACTTCATTTTCATCCTCCCCGGATACAATCGTAAAAACACTTCAAAAGCCATCGGATTTTTTCCATATAAATTATCCAACCGGCTGTCTGCATGATATAAAGAAAACTGTCCTCCGCCTGCAACATTTGCTTTGCCTATTTTGAACAAATCATAATTAAATCCAAGCGTAAAGGCGTTTACCGGAAAGACCGCATCAACTCCATAGACATTTTCATCTAATACCAATTCTTCTACATTCTTTTGTACATAATCGTACCTGCCATATAAACCCAGTTTATTTTTTCTCCATTCTCCTTCTAATGAAACTGCATTTTCCCCATCCTTTCCTTTTGTCTTATTCATTCCCCAAACTGCTGTAGCGTTAAATGTTCCATTATTATTGGTAGGCAAACTATAAATTGCTGATGCCGTTGAACGGTTTACATCTTCCTCCGGATGTAATGCTTCAGGGCTTTTTATAAAACCATGCGATACCTGCAAAGCCCAATTTTGTGAAGGATTGTAAGACAATCTTCCACTCCAGGAATCAAATAAAGGCTTATCAAGATTGTACCTGTTTTCGTCCGGTTCTCTTCCTGTAAATGAAGAACCTTCGATTTTAAAATTGCCGTAGCGAACACCCAAAGTTGCTACACCAAAAGTGATATGAGTTGCGTCTATCCAATGGTGTGAAATAGGAGCATCGGGATTATCCATAGCAGAAGGACGATGCATGAAAGCCACCGGGCCAAGTGCAGGTTCTCCGGGATAGCCAAGATATAAATACACATCTGATTTTTTTGATAATGCCTTTGAATACGCAATCGACAATTCAGAGAATAAATCATGCGGATGCTGCCTGTCCACCAGAGATCTCCCTTTCCAGCTTTCACCACTCTGAAATAATAACGGATAACCGCCGCCCCCAACGGTTAAAACATCAAGCGAAAACATGGTGCCAAAATGAAATAAGCCATTTTGACCAACCTGTCTTTGCCCCATAAGCATAAGCCAGTTAGGCGCATCAATTTGCTCATCGCCTCTTGAGCCTTTTTTGGAAAAATCCTGGTTATCATAACGTAGAAAAATACTTCCGTGCAGCATGTACATCCAGTTTTTTGAATGATACATCACTCCATACATTGGAGACGCATCAGGCAACCATGCAGTACCAGAGCCATTGCGGCTCATAGGAAGGTTTAGCGAAAATGAATGGCTCATATTCATTGAGTTCATATCCATATTGTTCATTTTCATTCCATTCATTTTCGTACTGTCCATCCTCATTTCATTCATTTGCATGGAACCATTCCTTGCATTTTTCGAATTAGTGGTATCCTGCTTGTTGTGATGCTGATGCTGTGCATGGGCAAAAAAAACAAACAGGAAAATAAATGTTGTAGATGAGATTATTTTTTTCATTTTTTTTCATTTTATTTACAGCAATCTTTCTTTCGAATAAAAATTGCCTTAAAAAGGTTTTTTACTATATTATTTAAACTTTCCATTATGGATTTATTTTATCAAGGCTATCTTCTGCATTATTAGTCCAATCAATAATTATTGCTTTCTGTTCTTTTGAAAGCCTTGAATTAGCCGAATACCTGCTCAGGATAATGTCAATCTGGTATTCCTGAATATACGGGTGGATGAACTGCCAATTATAATTTTTAAGGATATTGTTGATAGTTAATATTCTTTCTTCTACCATCATTTATTTGTTTATATTTTAGTTAGTGCGATAAAAGTATCTAAAGAGATTTTATTTCTTCATTAATTCTCCCACAAAGTTCGCCATTTGTCTCCGTGGCGGCAATGAAATTCCGGCATAAACCGCTGTGCTATTTATTCCGTTGCTTCATCGCCTTGGTCGCCAAAAGGTGGTGATAGTTCCATAATTAATTTTTAAATCTTTAAAATGAAATGTTATGGAACAGCAAATGAATTTATTCTCATTAAACATGGTGGCAGAAGTTGAATTGGTTTACAAATCAAAAGTGAAACCTTCCGAAAGGCCATTGGTTAAATCCGCCAAAGAGTGCTATGAGTTACTAAGGGTAACCTGGGATGAAAACAAGATTGAATTTGTTGAGCAGTTTAAAGTTGTTTTGCTAAATCGGGCTCAAAGGGTTTCAGGAATTTATGAGTTATCAACCGGAGGAGTTACAGGCACAGTAGCAGACCCGAAATTAATTTTTATGGCTGCTTTAAAAGCGAATGCCTGTAATATTATTTTAAGCCACAACCACCCTTCTGGAAATCTTAAACCAAGCAGGGCAGACGAAGAGTTGACAAAACGGATTGCAACTGCAGGAATTTACCTTGATATAAAGGTTATAGATCACATCATCGTTACCAATGAGGGATATTATTCTTTTGCTGATGAGGGGCTGATATAGATCCTCTTTTATAGATTAGTATAATAATTTTTTCAAAATCTGGATTCACAAAATGAACAGAATGAATCAGCTTATAATCATCCTAATAATCAAAAAAATCGGGATTCACACAAAAAAATCCCTTTCAGGCTTTTTCCATAAATTAGGAATCACAATGCAACTGCGTGTTCACAAAAGAAGAAGCTTACGATCAAATATCCTGACTGGTACAAAGATTCGATGGACTACTACCCTTTATAAAAAAAGTAATTATAACCAAACGCTGACAACACTCGAATTGGCTAATGCAAATTAACACTCTCACAATTAGAGATCAAAAAGAAACTGTTATTAAAAGTTTGAAAAGTAAAATACTCACAAAGGAAGTATTGAAAAATGGTTACGCATACAAACTTGGAAGGGCGGTTAAAAATACCGGTTGAGCTTGATGAATTTAATAACGGAGAAAGAGCGGAAATAAATCACAGACTCATCTTAGCATTGGTTGTTTTTAAACAGCTATTTTTTAATTTTTCCGCGACTGCTTCATGTAAGGTTTTAGTGATAGGGATGGTTATTAATATTTCACACCCTTTTCCCTGGGATGAATTAATATGAAATTCGCCTGAAATTATTTCTGCGCGCCTTTTCATATTTGACAATCCAATTCCATCTTTAACCTGGTTCATATTAAATCCTATTCCATTGTCTGCTATCCGCATTTCGAGTTTATCATTTTTAATAAAAACCCCGACTTCAATAGAAGTGCATTTTGCATGCGTAATAATATTTCTTAATTGCTCCTGTAAAATCCGGTAAAGCGATAATTGAGTTTCCTGGTTAATAGGATAATTTTTAGCACTGCTTTCAAAATTCATGGAGACATTATAGGTATCCCTTACATTGAAAGTTTTGAACAAACCTTCAAAAGCTTCCTCCAGCTTTGTATTGTCAAAAAAGGCAGGAGCTAATCGGTGAGATAAATTCCTGATTTCTTCAACGGCCATCATAATTCCTTCAGAAGACTGATTATACAAATCAATTACAGAGGGGGTTAAAGAAGGCTTCATCATGGAGAGGCTCATTTTTGCGGCAGCAAGAATCTGGCAAATATTATCATGTAGTTCGCCACCAATTTCATATCTCTCCTCCTCCTGTGTTTTTATAATGGCTTTGATCATTTTATTTTCAATCTGGTTTCTTTCAGTAACATCAATTGCAATCGTCAATATGCAATCTTTACCATCAATTATTACTGGCGCTCTATAAATTTCTACGTCTATTTTTTCACCTGATTTCTTAAAGTGGTTCAGGCTTAGCTTGTAAATTTTATTTTTGTTTGAATGGATAACATCTTCTTTCATGCTCCTGATATCATCTTTCATTTTTGAATTATCACCGTTCCCTGTTACCTCCAATATGGTTTTATTCAAAAACTCTTCTTCACTATATCCGTATTGCTCAACAGCCGCTTTGTTTACCATTATGAACCTTAAGGTTTTCGGGTCAAACGCACCCATAGCAATAGGAGCGAGATCAAAAAAACTTCGGAATTTTAATTCAGAAGAAATTAACGCTTCTTCAAGTTGCTTTTTTTCTGTTACATCATTAAAAAACCCCATTGATCCTATACATTCGCCATCTCTGTATTCTAAAACAATATTGCCTTCAAGGTATATTTTTTTTCCGCTTTTACTTTTAAAGGTTCTTTGCACATTGGAGACAATTTCTCCATCTTTTTTTAATAAATCATCAAAATCAAAAGGCCCTTCCGCCAGTATGTCTGAAAAATATAGTTGAGAAAGGTCTTCGTCATTATATTCCAGCCTTTTTTTAAAAGAGTCATTGGCAAATACTAGCTTCCCGTTTGCATCGCACCTTTCAATTATTTCATTCGTTCGTTCACTTAATGCCCTGTATTTGTGCTCGCTTTCCTTCAGTTCCAAACGCGTTTTCTTGTTTATTTTTCCAATTTTAGCCAGGTTAATTCCTAAAAAGATTATAAGGATTAATAATGCAATACTTATCCCGAAATTAATTTTATTTGTAGTATTTATGGCTCCCTCTAAAAGTTCTATTTCATTTTTATCCCTGTTGCCTATAGTTTTTAAAAGAGATCTGTTGCTAAATTGAAATTCATGATATAGGGGTAATAAACTCTCCTCATAAGTTTTATTTGCTTCCTCATATTTTGCCTGTTTAAATAATCGAAAAAAAGCAGTAAGCCTTTCCTGTTTTTCTTTTGAAATAGTTTTCAACTTCTCAAAAATATCTTTCTCCTTTTGAGTAGAAATAAATATGGAGGAACCATTATGCGTATTGAAGAAAGCCCCCCAATTTCAGACTGGTTTGAAAAAAAATAAAAGAGCCCTGAATCCTTTAAGACCGGGGCTTTTTGCAATACGATGTTCAGCGACACCGGTTAGAAGAGAGTT
>Ga0307372_10002765_pt1 | contig 28639 bp, 31 predicted proteins | sample OX1MG_FD_202533 | JGI IMG/M metagenome (GOLD analysis project Ga0307372, IMG submission 202533) | Soil microbial communities from Risofladan, Vaasa, Finland - OX-1 | ecosystem: Environmental > Terrestrial > Soil > Coastal area > Acid sulfate soil | place: Finland: Risofladan, Vaasa | collected... | reverse complement strand
TCGGAGCTTTTTTGGATTAGCCGTTGCAGAGTGACTGACATTTCACTATCACTTTATCAGGGGCGTGACGGTTACCTCGACTTCTAGCTCGCCCGAGGACATGCTGATCTTTGCGTCGCGGAATGCGCTCCTATACGTTTCATATTTCTTCCCCGTCTCGGTGATAACAGTACGCTCTATTCTAAGCAAGCGAAGTCCGACGAGCTCGTGAACGCGCCTGTAGCATGTGCTAACTGGGATCACTTTCTCCTTGCTGATCTCGTCGATGGATTTGTCATCGACCATCGTCGCTGCAAGTATCCTTCTCATGTAGTGGTCCGACATCGCAAGTAAAACCGCATCTTTTCTATCCTGTTCTTCAACCATCATATCAGTTCTTGACTCACCTAGGAGGTACTGGAGAATATTAAATCGAGGTATTTTTCGCAACGTGCTGCAAGAACCCAGTGCGAACTATGAGGAAAGTGTACAAATTAGTACAAAAGAAACAACGGATATAATAGAAATGTTGTATAACTTTGAGTCCAAGTAGGCGCGTGTAATCGTTGATAGATCTGAATTCTGTGGGGGCCCGAGCTATCCTTCGGCTTGATGAGGAGGTTCCGACTGCTCTTTTGGAGAAATCATTAGCAAAAATACTGGGCGTCGTAGATTTCGAGATCAACCACGTGAATGGCACAATCAGGGTAGATTACGATCCACAAAAGATAACTTTCAATGACCTACGGAATATTGTCAAGAAGTAAAGTGACCAGGATATTTTTCAGCAAATAACAATTTTCCAGTTTTAGTCAGAAAACCTCCACTTTCCCATCTGGCAAAGTCCAAATTTTCAAGAAATTACACAAAACGAAGTTGGGTCGTTGAAACGGCAAACCGTATTGGAAGAGATACCATTCGATTTTAATCAAAATAGACAAAAAGAGGGCTCCCGAAGTATTCCAAGCTAACAATAATCTACAACCCGTTCAGAAACATCACCTGAAAAAGTAAGTAAATTGCGTATCTCTACATCAGATACGATGAATCGCCGATTAAACAAGTAGATATCGTAATTACAAAGGATACATATGTATCCTACATTTTGCTTTGGGAAGCTGGTGTTACACGGCACGTTCGGCAAGCTCTATGACTGAGCGTGGCTGGAATTGCAAGAACAAGAACGTAACACGTTCAACGAGTCGATACTGTCAGAGCTAGCTGATGAAATATTAAGCGACGGCAAGTATCTTAGCAATCAATTGTAACATAATCGTAATTATCACAAGGTGCCGCCTCGATCTTTTTTCAATGGAGTTTCGATTGCTATCGAGTGGTCACTCAAGGATATCTTTGAAGAGTAGCCTGCTTGATCAAATATTGCCTCAACATAGTTCGCGAGAAAGATCGATCCCTTTGGACCCAATCTATGAAGTAGTGTGATTACCCTCTTGGCCCCCCATGCTAGTTGCACTTCATCATACTGGAATAGGCCCGAGAATTCAGATTGAAGTTGGAGATACACGATGGCCGTTTCTAAGGACAACGTACCGTATTTGGCAAGTATGATAGACCTTGGAGTATCGGATCCAGTTGCCCGTCCCGCTTCAGCAACCTCACTGTCTGAGCCGGCTTCGAGCACGCGCTGAAACGTTGCGGATGAGATCTTGACGAGTCCCAGTCTTCTAAAAAATCTGTCAAATTCTGCAAATGACAGAAGCAGCTGATTCGAAATGGTACTGACGCTGACGTTCTGTCTCCTTGATTCATCTTCGATCGCCTGAAGTGCACGTTCACTTATCCTGAACGATCTCGTTATAACACGTTCAGTCTTGCCCCGCGTTCGCACGACTTATTTGGGTTGTACCAACTTTTGTAAATCTTTCTTTGGCGAATCCTAGCATACCTTTAAGAAAACACACCTAGAGACAGAAAATCACAGATCAATCCTCAAAGTGAAACAGATACCAAGGGAGTGCTTCAAGGCTCAATTCTGTCGAGGGAGATGCAAAAGTCTGCTGGAATCGGTCGCATGCATGAAGCATTAGTGAGGTGAGAAACGATGCCGGTGCTACTCCGCAGAGTTAAGCAAGAGCATGCAAGAAGTCAAAGAGCTATATGATCACCGCCTGGCTTGCTATCTTATTACTTTACAATATTAGCATGCCTGCTGCAAGAAAAAAATGCTGCGGTTGAGAATTAACTCACCGCACAGTCGGGATCGGCACAATTAATTGGGACATTTCATCAGATAGATTCAGGTAGTGCATCCCTTTTTCTGTGAGCTGATAGAGGTTCGTATCGGGGACCTGGCTGATCAATGCCTGTTGCAATATGTATAGTCATTTGAAGAACATTTGACCTGATTGTCAACTGGTTTGAGCTCTCAATCTCAAGGTCGATTCTTCTTTCAGGTCAATTCATGTCCAGAACATTTGCGATTGTAAGGCACGTTCCGAAAGAGGAGCTTGAAAGGGAGTACAGAAAGGAGAAGAGATCTAGAATCAGAGAGAGACTGCTTGCAATCCTGCACCTCTACGACGGAAAGACGATCATTGAAACATCAAAAATTATCAGGAGAGGAGAGTCTTCTGTCAAGAGGTGGCTCAGAAGGTGGAACAAGAAAGGGCTTCAGGGACTGATTCCAAATTTCAGAGGCGGTCCAAAACCAAAACTCCCTTCCGGTGAATGGGACAACGTGCTCAAGGAGATAGAAGGGAAGGGGATGACGCTCAAGGATGTCAAGGTGTACGTAAAAACGACTAGAGGAGTGGAATACTCCTACGATTCCGTCTGGCACATCCTGAGGGGGCAAAGAAAGGTGAAGTACGGAAAACCGTTCGCTCAGAATGCGAAGAGACCTCCAGATGCGGAAGCGATTTTAAAAAAAGATCGAGGAAGCGCTCTCGCCCTTAATCCTCGACGATGACAAAAAGCCAATCATCATGGCATTCCTGGACGAGAGTGCATTGCAACTCGTCCCGAACAAGAGGCGTGTGATAAACACAAAAACCGTGAGCTACAGAGAGACCGAACAGCGCCCTCGCAGGAGGTCGCAACCGATCTTTGGATTTATGGCACTGAATGGCAACGACGTAGCAATGCTAACTGAAGAATGCAAGTCGAGGGATATGATTTCATTCCTGGAACTTGTGAGGAGCGAGAATCCACTCGGCCACATATGCGTGATACTTGACAATGCAAGAATCCACATCGCTTCCGCAGTGAAGAAAAGAGCAGCGGAGCTTGGAATCATCCTCATTTACCTGCCTCCCTATTCTCCCGATCTTAATCCGATAGAGTTTGGATGGAAGGATCTGAAAAGGAGCCTGAGCGCACTGCTTGATTTTGATTTGATGGTTGACAAAAGCAAGGAACAGACATTGGAGCTTTTCCATGAAAGAAAGCTCGGCTATTCAAAACGCTGGATGGAGAAATTTACAGTGGCGCAGACGATTCAGGTCAAAGGTTAATCAAATGACTATAATCCATATACTCTTCAATCTGAGTGTATGACAGGTAGGCACCGTACATCAGTCTCGTCTTCGTAGCTTTGCCACCTGCGACAACTCTCAGAATGTTTGAAACGATTTCGCCTCTGCTTCTGTACTTCAGTTGCAACACCCCGAAATCAGAGCACTCATTCTTCCTGCTCCTTGTAGGAGCCTTGCTTCAGGTCTTCCATCTATACTACTGTTAGCCATGTTAATTCAGTAAGATGGTTATGTAGCGTGAGAATATTAAACGAAGGTATTTTTCGCAACGTTTCGTAAGCGTACTATGTGAGACATGCGAAATATATACAAATTAGTACAAAAAATACACGTTCCATAACTAGGAGATAGCGATGACAAAGAAAAATCAGCAGGGTGCTTTCAAAGACAACATGTCTTCATCACCAAGAGCAGCGCATAAGAATTTCACAGCGCCGGAAAATGACGTTCGAGAGTTTAGCAATGGCAAGATCCAATTAATGGATATTGCAGGAAAAATCGTAAGCAGAGACACTTTCAGGCCAGGCTGGAGATGGTCAAAAGATGTGAAGCCAATCGCAAAGACGGAATGGTGTGAGGTCCCTCACTTTTTTTATCAAATATCTGGTATAATGCATGTAAAGTTGGAAGATGGAACGGAATTCGAAGTAAGACCAGGGGATGTTGCGTATCTCCCAGCAGGCCATGATGGATGGGTGGTGGGCCGCGAAGATGTAGTCATGGTTGATTGGTTCGCACCCTCTGACTACGCGAAGCAAAAAAGCTAGATTTCGTGCCAGCACTCCCCTACCAAATACTTCACGGGGGCTGCATGCTATGATATGGGATTTTAGATAGTGACTATCATTCCTCACAAAGTTTTCCCAGAAAACGTAAATATCGTATAGAGTGATAAGACATCGAGGTTAGTTCACGCGTGACTCGCAAGACTGACAAAACAGTGACACACTCATTTAGGATCAGCGAGGAAGCGCTCAAGGCGATCGAAGATGAATCAAGGAGACAGAACGTCAGCGTTACTACAATAATCAACCAGCAACTACTGTCTTACGCAGAATTGGAGCGATTCGTTAGAAGAATGGGTCTCATCAAGATCTCTTCCGCAACGTTTCAGCGCATGCTCGAAGCCGGCTCGCTTGAAAACATCGCTAGGGCTGGCTCAGAAGCAGGGATTGATTCGCCCTCCTCAATAATGCTCGCAAAATACGGAGAGCAAACACTCGACACTACAATGGATTACCTGGAAATGTTGTCAGAGTTTGCAAACCTGTTTGAGTTCAGTAGAGTCGAACAGGGAGGCAAGACGATTATCACCCTAATTCACAGGCTTGGGCCGAATGGGTCAATATTTTTTGCAAACTATATGAAAAATCTCTTTCAATCTGCAAAGTACAGTCCGAAGATCGCTTCGACGGACCACTCAGTGATTATCGAAGTTTCACCTCAACGAGACAAGGGTTCGTCATACTGAGGACGACCTCGCGGATAAAGACCAGACATGAATTTCCACGAAGGGCGTCTATGTTGCTATAACCTGAGCTGGTAACTGTCTTGGTTCTTAAGAGTGAGAATTGTGTACATAATTAATATTTGAGTTGCGCTAACTGATTTCTAGAAGGGAAAAAGATTGACTGGATACAAATTCAAGTGCAAGGATATCGGTATGAAAGGATGCGACTTCGAAGTCAATGGTGCCTCGTCGAAAGATGAGGTCATGCAAATTGCTGCTGTCCACGCGAAGCAGGCTCACAAAATGGAGACGATACCTCCAGATGTGGCCCAAAAGGTAAGCGCTGCGATAAAGAGTTAGCGAATTTTCTTACCCAGAAGTCGTCGCCGATTAGTCGAAATTCGGGAGGAGAGAGGATTAAGAACCTCTTTCGCGTACTTGTTTGAATAAGAATGTGGTAAGTATGGATACGATACAAATTAAGAAGATAGCATACACATTAGAGTTGAACGGGACAGTTGCAGAAACAGCCCAGCGCCTGACCAAAGAGCTCAACTCTAGAGGGTTTGGAGTATTGAGCAACATCGATGTTCAAAAGATAATCAAAGAGAAACTGGGACAGCACATCGATAGCTACGTGATCTTAGATGTTTGCAATCCAACGCATGCAAAAAAGGCAATTGACGCTCACAAAGAAGTTGGTCTTGTACTCCCGTGCAAGGTAACAATTTTCGAGAACCGTGGTAAGGTTATGGTATCCCTCTACAAACCTACCGAGGCAGTAAAGTTGCTGGGCTTCACGGATCTGGATCCACTTGCAAGTCAGGTGGAAAATGAGCTAAAGGGAGCGATTGATGCTCTGGAGATCTAATGGAAGGTATGGTCGAAGACAATGTCAGAAAATGATGATGAAATAGAAAGCATAAATCGAAAAAAACTCGAAGAGATAATGACAAGGAAAAGAATGCAGCAGGCTCAACCAATGCAAAGCCCAGATGGCAAACCAATCATGCTCACAGACTCTAATTTCATTTCCGAAATTTCAAAGCACGATTTGAATGGTCGTGGATTTCTGGGCAGCCTGGTGCGGTCCCTGCAGAATGGTTTCGCCCGTTATCGAGCAGCTTGCTAGTGAATACGCAGGCAGGGTTGCATTTGGTAAATTGAATGTTGATGAGAACCCCATGGTTTCCAGCAAGTTTGGAGTTCAGAGCATCCCAACAATACTCGTATTCAAGAGTGGTAAGCAAGTGGATGGATTGGTTGGAGCACTGCCAAAATCGTATATCGAAAGCAAATTCAAACCCTATCTTGAAAATGGCGACCCAGATTCAATCTACCATTAGTTCATATGAGGAAGGATTTTTATTCGCCACAATCGCAGTATGACGTGATAATTATCGGTGGAGCTTCGGCGGGGTTCACCGCTCCTCTTCGAATCAACTTTGGTTGAAGGCAGATCTTTTCTCAGCGAGGGTAAAGGCAAAAGGCTCATTACTTCATTCGCAAAAGAGGAATCTGACATCTGGCGACCATCTCTTCGTAGTCTCGCTGTGTGTTCACATTAAGTAGTGATACGAGTCCAGGATCAAAGCGCCTCAGATCGGTAACTGGAATGAACCTAACATCGCTCAGGAATGAGAGCATGCGTTTACATCCCATAGTCTCTAACTTGATAGCTTTGAGAATTCCGGTTTTCGTTTCTCGGACATTGTACACCCCGCAAAGCGGTTCGCAGGTCAACGGTTCTAATTCATTCCACACCGGAATCGCTGCTGAATGATCAAGTGCCTCAGAACAAAGATACTTTACGAGGTCTATACGAATCAACGGGGAATCGCAGGCCACTACCATGGCATATTTCCCTCTGACTGATTCGAAGGCAGAAATCATGCCGCCTAACGGGTTTTCCAGATAATGTATATCTTGTACGAGTTTAATCTTTCTATCGTTTCCCAGCACCGATTCGAAGATTTTCTTATCTTTCTCACCAATGGTTACAACTATGTCGTCCGTGACTTTCAAAAGTTCTTCCGTAATCATAGATATGAATGATTTCTCATTGTATGGAAGAAATGCTTTGTCAGTGCCCATTCTGGTGCTCTTTCCACCGGCAAGCACAATAGCGGAAAGTAAATCCTTCGCCATTTCCTTCACAAGGCCACTACTTGCTTGAGCTCGCTCCGAGAAGCTTCTGGAAGGCGATTTGCTGCTTGCATGGGTCGCAATATTTCATCATCGGATCATCTTTTTCTGCAAGGGCTCGTACCTTCTTGAGAAATCTGGCGCTCTCGAGCGGGTTTCCACATCTCGCACAATTAACTATTTCATCTTCGTAAACGACCTTCATGACAAATTCCTCTGATTTGTCCAAAGAATGAAGCTGAATTGCTTTTTCAGGACAGATTTTTGCGCACATGCCACAACCAGTACAGGTTGTAGAATCATGGGACAGTTTTCCTGTATCTACTCTGAGACTTGAATGAGGACAGTTCACCACACAAGCCTTGCACAAAGTGCAAGAATCGGAGATATCTAGTCGCGTTAATCCCAATCCAAGTGTCGTCGCATCATTCTTCCAAATCGACTTGAGTGATTTGCCGTAATTTATCCACGCTTGATTGGTCAATTCTGCCTTGCGAGATTGGGGTTTGGACATAGCATGAATTGCCTTGATCTTTTCCGAGTCTTGCTCACCTTCCAAGTATGAGATTGACAAGCGTTCATGTGATAGTAACGCACTAATTCTTTCGGCTCTCTCTTTGGCTTTCTCTTTTCCTACGCATTTGCCGTCAGCGCAGTACACAATAACTGCGCCCAGGCTAGATGACGCAGCTATTGCAAGGTGCCTTGAGCCAATGAGACCAACATCTTTCACTTGTTCAACACACATGTATGGTTCCGAGTCGACTTTTCCACTGTCGCAGGTCAGAACCAGTGTTTTCCTGGGGGTTGATGACCTGTCGATGCCGTTGATCAACCCTTGGAAGGCGTCTTCGGAAAACCTTGGCATCTGGATTGCTGACACAGGGCAAGTTGCGGCGCATAGCCCACATCTCGTGCACTCTGCTTCATTGACCGTTATCGAGCCATTGATTGACTTTAGCGCCTTTGCGGGGCAGATATCAACGCATTTCGAACACCCAAATTTTGTTTCACATTGCGTTTGGAAAACGAATGGAGAATCGGAATAAGTTGTAAATCCGCTTCTCAGGCCTGAGAACAAATCTCTTCTCGATACTTGCTTACTCTTGTCGTTCAGAAATGAGGAAGGTTTTGCCCTGACCAGATCAGATCTGGTAAGCTTTCCAAGCTTTGCGTTGACTTGGAACATTATCTGTTCTTGATCCTGGTGCTCAGTATCGATTTTTTCAACTAATGCAAACTCTTCTTCATTGGGACCGCTATTGCCCCGAGCTACGATTAGGAGGCAATCTATCCCGTTCGGAGCAGGGTCATCGGGAGAAATGAAAACAGTATTTCTCGGCCAATCCGATTGCACTTTATCGCGAACCTCGGTAGCTGTATCTTCCGGGAGGCCGACAAGTTCGACACATACTTTCATGAACCACGAATCACTCCAATCAAAAGAAGAACTTCATGCAACAACGAGATATTCTATCTCTTCGCTCAGGAACTCTTTCATTAGTTTCGCGACAGCCTTGTAGAAAGAAGAAATCGCGTTCAGTTCGAGCATTCTTGAAAAGTTCGAGTACCAAGGCTTGATGTGTGAAGCAATAAATTCGCGCTGTCTTTTTCTCCACAAACTCGCTTCTTCAAAATCCTTTGATTTCGCTTCGTTCGCGCACAGAAAGTACATGAATTCTAACTCTATTGCAATATGATCTGGCAGCTCTTTGAAGTCCTTGGCGATCTCCAACCCCGCTTCTCTGTATCTCTTTTTTGCGTCGTTTGTGGAAGGTCCCATCACCAAACCCAGTTCGATCTCTGATCTATCGCTTCGATAAACAGATTCATACGGAGGGCAAAGTACATGCTCTGGTCCTACAAAGAGCTTGTTGTACTCATACTCTAATTCTTGAGCGTCTTGTTTTGTTAATTCTTCGCACACAAGCGAAAATGCATATTCTTCAGCAAGCCGACCCAGGGAAGACCAAAGGTTCTGAGCTTCGGAGGTAGGATGATAAAATACCAAAGAAAGCATTCTGTACATCGCAACTCTTCTACTTGTCACGTCCAATGAGGGTTCGAGACTCGACAAAGATTGTCCACTTTCAGTTATTGTTGCTTGGGCTGGTTGTTGATTCCCTCCCTGCAGTGGAAGGAAGCGTAAGCTCCGTTGCGGCAGTTGCTCTGGCATTAGGGTTTGATGAAGAATGAGCCGAGGTCGGCTCCTCGACCGGGTTCAGAGGTAGGAAGTGCACGCCTAACAATATCAGGAGAGCCACGCAGGCAATGATTCCAATAGCGATTGCCCATTCCACTAGTGACGGGAAGTACGATCCGCTCAGCTGGAATGACAAGCCTGGGTTGAAAGTGCTCATTCCATTGAGCGTGTTTGATATGCCTCCTGTCAGAGTTCCAGTTGAAGTGCCTGGCGGATACTGCACGAGAGGATTTACAAATGCTGGTATTACAAGCTCCAATCTATAGAAGAAGACCTCCAACAAAACCATTACGGCTGCTGTCATCTGCGCAGCAGCCGAGTGTCTAAGCTTAGGATATGCGACAAGTGCAAATGCTGTTATTGCTAGTCCCCACTGAGTCCAAGCTAGCCACCAATACGGTCCGAAGAATTCAGTAAGAAGTGGTGATACCTCTGCTGGAGTCGCCGGCCAGATTGCCGTGATGTACTCAGAAGCAAGCAAAAAAAGATCTACAAGAATTACTACGCCCAACAATGTTGCAAGACCGGAAAGAGCTTCCCTGTCCACCCGAACCTTACTGAATCTGTTTGAAAGGACTGAGACAAGTATTACTAGAGCAAGACCGGACGCCAGGGCCGAGGCGAGGAACAAAGGAGCGAGAAGAGCCGTGTTCCACGCTGGTCTAGAAATTTGCAAACCAAAAATCCACGCTGTCACCGAATGGGTGATGACTGCTACCGGCAAAGCAACAAAGGCTATTGACCTCACGATCCTTTCTCTTGAAAGATACTTGGTCTCATTGCCCAACTTCCTCGCATTGTCAGCGTTAATCATCAATCCTAGTTCTGCGACGGAGATTATGAGATAGGTCATAATTATTATGATATCCCATATCAGAGGCGAGTTGAGCTGCGGATAAAGAAATAGATTCAAGATCCGGTCAGGTCTTCCCAAATCTGGAAGAATTGAAAATGCAGCCAGTGCAATTGCTACTGATGCGAGCAGGTTTGCGAGTTTCGAAATCGGCTGCCATTGTTTGATCTTGAAGACAGCGGCGGCAGAGGAGACGATCAAACCTCCAGCACTAACCCCCACTAGCCATGCAAAGAGTGAGATGTAGAGCCCCCACGACACGATATCCCGCATGTCGGTTACGACCAATCCGTTCTCTAATTCAACAATCCAAGCGTAAGCGCCGATAGCAACCACAGCTGCTAGCGCTGCCACAATAGCGTAGAATCGCCTTTCAGTTCCAATGCCACTACTTTTTGGTTCTTGCGTTATGACTTGACTCATTTTGATTCACTAACTATTTGCTAAACTCGTTGCTTAATCACCGTTCAGATCAGGAGGAAGTGGCGGCGGAGCAATTATCCCACTGACAGGTTTGAAACCAGGAATATAGCCGCCCGTCTCCTCGGCCTCACCAGTAACCAATCCAGCTGGAGCTAATTCGCCAGCGTTCACGGAGTTTGACGAGCTGTTTCCACCAGACGGAATATTTGCATACGTTTCAGGCGGGATTGTGATAAATGAAGTTGATTTCACTTTTGGCGGCACAAAGTAGACTTTGGGGTTTGTTCCCAGTTCGGGAAGCAACTGTGACGCCCCTGTTTCTTGAATGGCCCTAGAAATTTGGTTGTTAGGATCATCCAGATCACCAAATATCCTAGCATGTGCTGGACAAGTGGCTATGCAAAATGGTTCTTCTCCCACGTCGATTCGCTGCACGCAGAACGAACACTTTTCAACGACGCCTCTCGGGCGAGAAGGCGTATACACGAGCCTGTTTGAACCGGAATTGGGGTCACGGTCAATATGGTTCCCTTGGTGGCCTACAGGACCGGTAAGGCCAGGAGCGTATTGAGGCGTACCCCAATTGAACGTCCTCACTCCATACGGACATGCCGCCATGCAGTACCTACACCCGATACATCTATCATAATCGATAAGCACTACTCCATCAGATTCCCTCTTGTATGTTGCATCTACAGGGCAAACCTTGACGCATGGAGCGTTATCGCAGTGCTGGCAAGCGAGGGGCAGAAAATGCATGTCCAAATTTGGGTATGTTCCGGCAGGAGTATCAGATTGATTCCCGCCGACTGTTAGGATCCTGTTCCAAAATATTCCCTCAGGTTCATTATTTTCCATCTTGCAAGCGACCGAACATGAATCGCACCCTACACATCTGAAGAGGTTGACCAGCATGCCGTACCTCTTTGGGGTCGTGTTAAACACCGGAAGGGCCGGATACAAAGTGGGAGTGTTTGGGTTTGGAATCGTCTGAGTATTATTTTGTGACATTTCACATCGCCTCTAGATTAATCTCCGGTCACCAAAGCAGGATTGCCTCCAACTTTTTGAATCTCGACCCGTGTGTCATCGAAGTTGAGATTGGGCGATTTCGCAGAAAGGACATAATGAGCGGGGTTAGCCGCTGGATTGGTTAGAGAATTCATCGTGCCTTCGGCGAATTGATTGATCCACCACCCTTCTGCTATTCTGGACATACCAGGTTGGATCGCGTCGTTGACTTTTGCCATTATATTCACATAGCCTCTATCATTGAATACCTTCACGATATCACCACTGGATATCCCTCTGGCGGATGCATCTGTTGGATTGATTTCGACTAGAGGTTCTGGATTCAGCTCGAGCAGCACAGGAGTATTTGCAAACGTGGAGTGTGCCCTAAACTTGCTGTGAGCTTGGTCAAGCACTAGCGGATATGTCGGCGCAAGTGAACTTTTACGAGACGCTTCATTATCATCGTTGTATACTGGCAGTTGCGAATTGTATGGAATCAGTACCTCATTGTAAAACTCGATAAGACCTGTAGGCGTGTTGAATGTTTGAATTGGACTCGTAGGAGAGAAAGGAACGTGTCCCTCAAGTGGAACATTAAAGCGCATTATCCCACCGTTTGCAACTAGAGCATCCAGAGTTATTCCACTTAGCGCATTCTTACTGAAGGCGTCGGAGCCCCCTTTGAGCTGGGCCTCGATTATAGCATCGGGGTTGTAATTCTGATAGAAACTCGAGAAGCCTAATAAATTGCCCAGCTGAATCTCGATCTCAATGTCCAGCTTCGAATCGAATACGGGATCTATTACCTTGCTCGTCAGATAGACAAAATTCCTTCCGCCATTCGTACCAGAGATGATATTTACATGCGGGAAATTTGCTGATTCGACGAACAGATTAATCGGGAGAACGATATCCGCGTATCTTGCTGAAGTAGTCATGAACGAATCTGCAACGACTACGAAATCCAGCGACTTTACCCATTCAACTGTTTTGTTGAAATCCGGCTCGCGTTGTTGAATTAAGTTAGTTGCGCAGTACATAACACGGACAGGGTTGCTCTGAGTAGTGAGCTGAATTGTGGGAATTGCGTTGGTCTTGGCTGTACTGGGCAGTGTGTATGAGCCCAGATTCACGGGCCACGATCCCCAGTGATGACTGATCACTCCAACCCCTCCGCCGGGTACGCCAATTTGTCCGGTGATGCCGGCAAGTGTAGCGAGCGCACGAGCCAAGTTGTATGAGTAATAATACTTGTCGTTCCATCCCCAACCATTGTATGATGGTTTCAGAGTCGCATAATCTGTGGCTAGCTTCTGAACATCGCTCGCTGCAACCCCTGTTATAGTCTCTACATTTTCTGGTGTGTATTGCTGAACGGAATTAGTCAGAAGCGTGAGTGCAGTATCGCATTCTATTCCATTGATGGTAAATGTGCCGGTTAATGCTGGAGTCGCTCCACTTGTACCGACTGGAACCGCAGTGCTGGAAGACGCATCGTAAACCATGAAAGTGGTCTTGCTGCCGCCCTGAATGACATCCGCTTGTCTTAGGTACAAACTCGTATCTCTCCTTACTAGGAGAGGGGAGCAAGTTCTTGTCATCACGGCATTTTGATCATATAACCCATTTTGGATTACAAAGTTCAACATTCCAAGGGCCAGAGCGGTGTCGGTCCCGCCACCGGTTGGATGAATCCACCAATCGGCTTTTGAGGCGGTGACGCTGAAACGAGGATCAATAACGTAGAGCTTTGCTCCGGACTCCATCGCATCGAAAACGAACCTGGACGATGTCATAGTAGTGTGCATCATGTTGTTGTGCCAAAGGATGATCAGTTTTGAGTTGATGAGCGAAGTAATTTCTGGTGAGGTTTTACCCGAAAGCGAGCTACCTGCCGGAACTCCCAGTGTGACATCCTGTCCCATTGGGAAACCCGAGTCAATCCCGCCGATTATGGTAGACGCGTTAAGTAGTGAAGGTAGACTACCTACGGTTCCGGCGAACAAAACTGACTGGGGACCATACTTACTTATCGAACTCTGAATTGCTGATGCAACCGTGTTAAACGCCTCTTCCCACGAAATCTGCTGCCAGTTACCCGATCCACGACCACCGACTTGCTTCATAGGATATTTTATACGATCTGGTGAATAGATTCGCTGCATCTCAGGAAGTCCGCGTAGACAAATTGTTTGAAAAGCCGGAATTACTGGAGTGGCTCCTGGTGAAATCTGCACTATTCTTCCATCGGACACTGTCATATTGAGGTAGCATCTTCCACCGCAATTAGGAGGGTGGACTGTTCCAATTGTTGTCTCTTGGGGGGTTGAAGAAGACGACGAAGTCGCATCGTTTGAAATGGTTGGTATTAGCGCCTTCAGGGCAAGGTGTTCGGGCGAAATAGCGACGTAGGCAGCTAAACTCGTTAGCGCAGAATATTCCATGAATTTTCTACGGTTAAGTTTGAAGGAATGATTGAGACTCTCCATTAGAAGTTTGCCAGCGAGCTTTGATTAATGAAATGCATGATTTAACAACTGGAGACGATTCTCAGTTTTGAGAATGACATCTTCATCATAGCACAATGGTTTTTAACTTTCCTTGTAGTTTTTCGCCTTTATCATCATGCCTTGGAGATTGCAATCATGTAATGAACTACCTTGTACCCTATTATAGAATTGAGCGAATCCAGCCGCAACTTTTGACCGAAGCGATTTCTTTACAATGAGCACATCCACGTCACAGAATGTGAATATTACATGTCCTTCGCCGCCACGGCATTAGAAGGTGATTGAAGTTTTCCCTGCAGGTGTCTTCAGAAATGTGAGAATACAATTTTCCCACCGAGTCCAGCTCTCGCAGCGATCTTCAGTATTTCGTGCTTGACCTCGTCCCTGGTGGTGATATCCTCATCTATTTCGACATTGATCATATTCATCATAACCAAGGCCTTGACTTCTTTTATCCCAGGAATCTTCTGAAGCTCTCTCTTGAAATAAGGCGTACAAGCGATGCACTGAATGCCTGATACGGAGAAGGAAATCTCGCTGTAGTCCAAATTCGGGAGGGCTTCGTAATTTTGGTTTGCATCCTCTTAGATAATAGAATTTCTGGAGCTACTCCGGATCGCTTTTGCTATCACACTTATCGTGGACACTATTGGATACGGATCTTTTACTACCCGTCAACGTTTCTAATTCTGAAAGGAAGAAAGGCCGAGACCGGCCTGCAAATTGCGCCAGAACAGTATTCCTGCAGAATTGAGGCTCACTTCGGATATCCATATGAAACAATCGATCCATACGGTGTCAGATCAAAAACAATCTTCGTTCTATTCTAATCGCCCGTTTCATCTTCGTCTAGTTCCTCATCTACGTCTGCGTCTTCCTCAGATTCCTCTACTGATTCTACCTCGAACTCTTCCTCTGATTTGCGCTCTTCTTTAGACATCTATATTTTCACGACCTTCGGAAATCGCTTCTTGATTCCTATTCAAAGAATAGGAGGAATTTTAAGCGGAAAGTACGATTATCAGAATTGATAATGCTACAATCGAGAATGTAATTGGACATTCAAATCTATCAGAATTGCGTTAACCCGCTTGCGAGATCGACCAGGTACAAGGGGAAGTTGAGGAGAAACATTTTCTCTCCCATTAGAAGAGTGGGCAATTATCGAATTTGAGAATTGTATATTCCATTTAATTATTGCGAATATCGTACCTGGTCGTATAGGTAAGCTTTATGTCAAAAATAGTCGTAGCTGTTGATGGCTCAAAACATTCTGAAAAGATCGTTGATGTTTCCTGTCAACTGGCTAGGGAACTGAGTTCTTCTATCATACTATGCTATATCACAAGGAGAATGCCAGAGGAGCCAGAAGGTGTCAGGGCCTTTGAAGAATCGGAGCATTATCAAGAAGCTTACTCAAACTATCTCCAGCAGGTTGGAAAAGATGTGACTACGAAACTTGGTGAGAGGATAGAAAAACAAAATCTTCCATATGCCACCATGGCCGAATTTGGGGATCCTGTCAAAAGGATACTTGAAATTGCTCGCCTTCAAGATGCCAAGATGATTGTACTGGGCCTACATGGAAAACACAACATCGGACTGATCCGCTCGCTTGGAAGCGTAGCGCGTAGAGTAATTGAAAACGCAGATTGTCCAGTCCTGGTCGTGCCTTGAGCGTGCCAATAACCTCGAACGCGCCAGATCAAATACCAATTAAAGATCCAAAGAGGTTGTGCCAATCCACCATCGCTTAGGCCACCAACTTAAACAGGTCCAAGCAAGTTGCCGTTCTGCTTGTCATATCTAAGAACGCCCAATCCAACAGGATTGCGTTTCAGGTATCAAATCTAGCTAGTCAATTGTAACTATCGATAGAATTACCCCTTCGTGTTGTCAAACTTGAGAATCGTATAACTCTTTTTATTTTCGGAGAACCTATCTCAAAACTAGGGAATCAATTGTCCAATTCGAATAACCGAGTTACTCTTGAAAATGTACTCGAACTAATCGGAAAGAGAAAACTCGCCAAGATACCCGGGAGTGCATCCGTTGCTTCAGCGATCGCCCAGTTGCGTAACGACGATTACGAAGTACTACCGATCGATCCTATTGATAACGAAAGACCGCTTGTTTTTTCGGGATATTCAGTCATTTCCAAATTGCTTGAAACGGAGCCTTCCGAGTATGGGACATTTCTCAAATCGCCATGCCTCCTATATTGCTTGTCTGGGGGCACCGTTAGCAAAGAATCTGATTTACTATCATTGCTGCACGTATTCGAATCAACCATGTTTGGTTTTGCATTGATACACGACAAGGCAAACAAGATATTCGCAAAGATCACAGTAAACGATTTACTGACATTGTTTCAGCATGGTATGCTATCTTCGAAACTTCTCGTTAAGGATGTCGAGTCTGCGCCGATGTTCTCCATTTCCAAGGGCGCGAAGATCATTGATTGCCTCCGCGAGATGGAAAGCCGCGAATTCAGGAAGGTCAAAATAGCGGGTACATCATCAGTAATCACTGACAGGTTGATATTGTCGCACCTGTTTGACGAAAAGCGACTTCAAAGAGTCTCCAAAATTCCTCAACATCTGCTGGACGATACACTCGAGGACCTAGAGTCAATCCAGGGGAAATGGATTGACGGAAGGAAAAATCTTTCAGAGGCAGCTGAATCTATGACCAGAGCAAACCATGGGTTTCTTCTCACTGATAACGGAATCATTACGCCGTGGGATCTAATAATCAAACCTTGGAGACTGGGCGATCTTCGAATATCCAACAAATCTTCGTCATAAGATGATGCTAACTGATTTACAGTTTTTTCGACGTTACTTCGAGCAGAATCAGTGTTTTCGATTAATTCTATTCTTTCCTGAAAGATCTATCGGATGCCCAAATCCTAAGCGTGCCGACATTAATTTCGTTCTTCGTGACGGTATATCCATAACCATTGAGAATTGACTTTAGGAACTCGAGAGTGCACTCGGTCGACTCTATCCGTCTGCCCGCTCCAACAATTGCTATTTCCACAGTTTGATTGCTGAGTTTGATTATCTTGAATTGCTTTACGGGAATGAGAGCCGTAAAATCCCTTGCCAACTCTCCCAACTCGTCTAGACTATCTGCTGCGATCTTCAACACGCCAACAAGTTGGCTTCCAAGATCTTTGAACATTTTGAGCAGGTCATGCTTGTCAAGGACGTAGATCTTAGCAATTAGCTCGTCCATGAAATCTGACGGGAGAGTGATCACATCAATCTCCTTTAGTAGCATGATTGATCTCCATAACTTGACCAGATCAGCTGGATTACCTCCCTCGGCGGAAATCTTTGCTACTGCTGAGAGTGATTCGTTTGCGAATGCAAAGAGTGTCTTATTTTGCCTCTGGGCTTGAGCAGATAGCTCTTCGAAGACTCCTTGATCTATGGAGATGCTTGTCCGCGCCATAATGTCGGAAGTATTCGCGGACCGCATTTAAAGTCTGACTCCAGGTGCAATATATTTCAGACACAGGATACCAGTACAGTCCTCGACATTCGCTTCCTGCTGGACTTCGTTTTTCTTGCGCAGTTTGGCGCTTAGCACACCCTGAAAGAATCGCTCGTGAAAAAAACAACCATACTGTGCGGCCTTTTCCCACAAAAACTGTCCGAGAAAATAGAACAAATCTTGTGACCGAACCGTAGATTCTGATTGTAGAGGGAGAATCACAAGAGAAAAATAATCTGAAATTGTCACGAAATCTTTCCAGAACTCCTGCTTGAGTTCAGTCAATTCAGTCAATCCAAGCTTCTTTGCAGATATGCCAATATTTCAACTGACGCAAACATTTGCATGCAAAGCTATGCACATGCCGTAACATTAACGGAACGCCCTATAAGTTGTCTAGTCGCATTGACAGAATGTTGGTGTTGAATACGCTCAAGAATGGTTCAGCTATATCGAGGACTGCTGTGTTATCACTCGGAATGCTATTTTTTGCTTCGTCTTTTATTGTCATGGCGCCTCACGTATCGGCCCAATCGCAATATGTGACTGCTACTCCCGGGAACATAAATCTGGGAATGACCACAAACATCACAGTCACAGGTCCCGCATCAGGTTCCTACAACGTAGTAGTTGTGAAACCATCTGGAACTCTGTCACAAATGACTGAAACTTTTGCCTCTGCTGGACAGGTGCAGAACGTGTTCTATGGAAACTCAACCTCTGGATTCAAGAGTCTAGTTGATCAGGTCGGGACCTACAACGTTTTCCTCGAGCAAGGCACGACTGTTGTTTCCTCGACTTCCTTCTATGCGACAAACAAGTTGATTGTCAGCATGGACATGATCAGCGGGTCAGCTTGCGCATACATTCCAGCTGCGACAAGAGGAATGGAGATGTTCCCTAGGTTCTACATTACATACGCTTCAACTGGCGGACCAGTCACTAATGTCGACAAGGGCATAACTGTGACATACACTCTTCCAGATAACACGAAGACGAATGCCACATGGCACGCGGCTAACACTATCAGCCAGTCTAGCACAGGTTTTTTCATAGGGCGACTCCTGCCTGCTTGGAACTACACGAGCCTTGGACCATGGGTCCCAACTGTTAAGATAAGTGACCCAGCTGGTAATACAGTCACTTGGACATACATCGGTATGCCCTTCACAATCTCAGCTGCCACTCTGAGCACCAGCATCACGTTACAGGATTCAGCGACCAATCAGACTGTGATCTCATTCTCCAGTGGGCAGAGTGTGAATATTCTCGCGAACGTCACCTATCCTGCTCCACCTGCTGGAGCAGCTGCAGTAAAGGGATTCGTCGGGCCGCTAGACTCAGCAACAAAGGGTGGTTCCGTAAGCGCGCTTGTTGGCTGGGGGTACTACAACACAACAACAGGCTCTTTTGGTGGAAAGAATCCGGGCGCTCTCCTCTCACAAATTACTATGACCTATAACGCGAAGAGTCATTTGTGGACAGGCGTATTCAATGCAACTTCGCTTCCCGCACTCAGCACAGGAACAACCTTCAAAGTAATTATTTCTGCGAAAGACAAAGCTTCGCCACCAAACATTGGAACAGCTTCCCTTAGCGTATCAGCAGCTCCTCAATCCAGTACACAATCGACTACCCAATCTACGACACAAACGACTACCTCTTCTCAATCAACGACAACAACTACCTGGGGAATCCCAGTCTGGGCTTATGCTGCTACTACAATAACCCTGGTAATGGGAGTAATCATCGGATTCATTGCTAGGAAAAAGTGATTGAAATGGGGACCACTTCCAGAGCAGCTATTGTTACCCTAGCTGTCTCTGCGGGCTTTCTTTTGGTCTTTGCTGCGTCTTACTCGTCCGCATCATCTGTCTCTGCAACTCCATCATCATCAATGACTGTTTCACCCACATCAGGGCCTGTCGGAACGAAGATCATGGTCACTGGACAAGGTTTTTCTCCCGACTATAACTTGATCTTGTATTGGAGCTCGGCAAATGTTAGCTGGGTTCTCTCTGGAAACCCCACCCAAGTTGCTGGAGTCAGTACAACCAAGACATTAGACAAGCTAGTTAGCATCCAGTCAGATGGCTCTGGCTCGTTTTCGTTGACGGTTTCCGTTCCTCCTGATAACAGCGGCAGTCACTTGATACAGGCTTTTGCAACCAATGGAAACACTACTCTAAGTTCAGCATCTTTCACATTAAAGCCATCGTTTTCGATTTCTTCTGCAAGCGGTCAAGCTGGGTCGCCAATTATCGTGACTGCTCACGGTCTAGGAGATAGCGCCTACTCAACAAGCTATCATGTTCTGTGGGACAACAAATATTTCGGCTATATGACCGGAGTCACTACTCATGGGGAGGCAAACTTCACATTCTACGCGATTGGTGCAGCTGGCATTCATTACATAGACATCTACCAAGGTTACCCAGGTCCTGGTTATCTCAATGCGGAACAAATACCCTACCCATCAAATCTCGAGTCTTACTATCCGCCATTGATACCATTCCACGCCCAATTCACAATAACCTCGGGTCAGGCCATCGTTAAGAGTGGCAGCATCACATCGTTCGCTCTACCTTTAATCTCGCTAGGTCTCGTGTTATCCGCTTTTGTTCTTACGCCGGTAATAGCATTCCAGAGTAATAAGAATGGAAGAGGTTTCTCCACGCGCGCCATTGGAAGGATTTCTGTGATCGTGGTAATTGCAGCTCTACTAATAGCGGGGACTGGGGTGTACCTCGCATTCAACAATTCATCTACACAATCAGTTACTGAGACAACTACGCTGACTTCCACTCAGACCGTCACCCAAACATGGATACAGTCCACCTCGGCGACAACAGGATACACGCCTCAGGTCTCGGTTGTCAGACCTCTAATTGCAGTGCTCCAAACCACCGTCGCCTCAGGACCTCGAATTAGTGTCAAGCCGAACGTTGCGACTGTGGGCGCGACCGTCAACGTGACCGGCGCGGGTTTTGCTGCCAATACCAATGTCCCTCTTAGCTGGTCAACTGTGCATGGAAGCAATATCCAAGGATACCAAACGCTATACCAGGCTCTGAAGAATGTGACAACAACCGCTGGGGGGTCATTTTCATTCGCCATGAAAGTGCCCGTGGACCTAGAGGGAGTTCATTTTATTGCTGCTGCAAACAACCTGACGCGAAATAGCAATGCGACACTCTACATCGAAAGAAATGGCAGTGTAACCCCCAACGAAGGACCAGAGGGTACACAAATCGTGATTCAGCTCCTCGGTACTGGTTGGGACTATAACACAAATATTGTTGCGATAGATTACGACAATGCATATGTTGGCTATGCATGCGGTTTCAGCAGTCAGGGGAATATTACAGTTGTTCTCACCGCAGCGGGATCTCCGGGAATCCACAGCATTGATCTTTATCCTTCGATATGGCTCGGACCTTCCCCGCCCAACACCATTGCAGAATACAGGTATCCACTACTGACTCCATATGATGGGCCAGAGCATGTTCCATCATTCCACTTTTCCTTCTTGATTACAAGTGGGAATGCGACTACCACAACGAGTGCTGGTATCGGAAGCATAAGCAGCATCGTCCCGGCCCTGATAAGCTTCGGAAGCGTGGGATTGGCTACTTTATATTTGGCTTCTCGAATGCCAAGGATAATGCCTCGTAGGTTTGCAAGATTCACCAATTGAAAGGAGAGAATCGGCTCTGGACAAAGACAAAAAGGGAAATCAGAATACAGAAGATCCCAAAGAAGGTTCAGACGAGTCTCGAAGGAACCTTCTGAAGGTTGGTCTCGGAGTAAGCGCGGCTCTGGTCATTGGAGGAGCAGCCTCGATTACCAGGACGCTGATAAATCCCGGCATACCAGAAACCATTTCGACCTCTCAGACAACGAATACGACTGCCAATACCTCAGGATCCCAGAGTGCAAGCCAGAGCGGATTTGTGCCGCCGCCAGCAGTACCCAATTTTCCCGTAATCCTTGTGGCAAATCTGAGCGATTTACAAGTCGGCGTCCCAGTGGATTTCAATTATCCCTTGGAAGAAACACCAAACATTCTTGTCAAACTTGGAGTTAAGGCGGTAGGAGGTGTCGGTCCAGACGGCGACATTGTTGCATTCAGTCAGGTATGCCAACACTTGGGTTGTATCTATGGGTTTGTGGACGCAGGTTCCTCGCCAATCTGCGATAGTAGCTACAAAGCGGCCGGTCCCGTGGGTTACTGTTGTTGCCACGGTAGCATATACGACCTAGCGAATGCGGCCAAGGTACTCGGAGGACCAGCGCTACGACCTCAACCTCAGGTCATATTATACTTCGACTCGAACACGGGGAATATTTTTGCTACGGGCATGAGCGCACCAACGATTTTTGGCTATAACACCGGTTCGAACGACGTATCTTCGGATCTTCAAGGCGGGACATTGGTGAGTTAGGGCACTATGACATCAGAGGAAGCAAAGGAAGACAAAGAAACTCCCAACATTGGAGGTCCTGTCGGTGGCGCAATCGGAAAACTGGCAGGCTGGTTCGATTCTAGGATGGGACTGTCTTATCCGTTCCTCAGAGACGCGCCTGCTTATTCCGTAAACCCATTTTATTGGCTGGGGGCGCTAACAGTTATTGCCTTTGTGATTCAGGGGGTCACGGGCATCATGTTGATGCTGTACTACATTCCAACCCCCACTCAGGCATATTCTTCTACCCAATTCATATTCCAGAGCGTCAGCTACGGCAGTTTCTTGGAAACGGTTCACCTATACACAGCATATGCAATGATAGTGCTCGCGTTCATGCACATGATGCGCGGATACTTTGTTTCGGTGTACAAAAAACCGAGAGAGATGATGTGGCTAGTAGGAATGGGTATGGGATTCATTACTCTTCTTTTCGGATTTACCGGATATCTTTTGCCATGGACAGTAGTATCAAAATCGGCCACGGACGTCGGAGTGGGCATGATGAGCGCACTTCCGCAGCCGTTATCTTCGTTTCTTACCTTTTTAACTGTCGGGGCAAATGGAAACACTGGCACGCTTCTTCGTTTCTACGACTTGCATATCGTGGTCCTGCCGGCTGTACTACTGTTGCTGCTAGTGCTGAAAATGTACATGCTCGAAGCCCACGGAATATCGGAACCGGCGCGAGGACTGGAAAACACGCCAGATAAGAAGAAAAAGATGATACCAATATTCCCTGACGTTACCTTCTATCTTGTAGAGCTATCTGCCCTATTTGGGGCTGCAATGTTGTTGATCTCCGCAGTATTTCCGCTCACGTTGCCTCCAGAATACACCCCACAAGCTGCTGCACAAACTGCTTCCCAGCCAGATTGGTACTTTCTCTGGATCTACCAGGTACTAAAGTTCAAAGTATTCGAAGGAAATGGACTACCTGTTGCTCTAGGCGTCGTTTCAATTATCTTCATCGTACTGACCCTACTTCCATTCATTGACCGTGGTAAAGAGAAGAGCATCGGGAGGAGGAAGATATTCGTAACACTGGGCGCAATCTTTGTCGCTGAAGTGATAACTCTTTCCGCCTGGGGCGAACTTACTCCAGGTCGGATAATTCCCAATGAGCAGGCGGTTCTTATTCTGGGTGGAATAGCGTTGCTAGTTACGATTGGTTCAGTGGTGATGTACAAGATGTTTTATCGCATTACCTTTGGCCGAAAGAGCACTGCATCAATCCCTGCGACACCACCTACTCCACAGGTGACGTCCACGAACTCGTCACCTATCTCAAGGTCAGCGTCTCTGTGGACAGCTGGTATCTTCGCAGCTGTACTCGGAGTTTCGGCATATGCAATAAGTAGCACAATCAATTCACTAGTCCAGCTCGTACTGGTTGGATCAAGCTTCTCACTAATTGAGACGCTCGTTCTTTCACTCACCGGAGTTGCAGTTTCCGCACTCGCTGTCGGTTATCTGATTTACAGACTCGAATTGAATTCTGGCTCTCTCAAGCGAAGAATTAGGGCATTTGAAGTCGGGTGGCGAAAGGATTGAGTTCGGGCATCAAGGAATACAGCACAAGGATAGTAGGTTTACTAATCATTGTCATGGCCGTGACAGACTACTTTCTCTGGTGGCTTAGCCCTGTCAACGCAAATGGAGAAGCTATATTCGCAATATTTCTGGCAGTTGACCTTGTTGCATTCATGATGATTTCCTACATTTACAGAACATACAAGAGCGGCGACCAATTCAGCAAAGCGCTACTGATAGGATCTAGTGCAATGATAATAGTGCTTGTTTACGCGAGTCTGACTATCTAGCTTCACGCAATATTCGATTCGACTTTAGTACCCAAAATCATCGAGTTTAAGCGCGTCAGGATTTCCAATTAAGACGTTTTCTCTCTTCAATGAATCTTCTAATCGCATCATTGACGATCTCAGCTCTGCTATGATAAGATTCATGATTGACTAAATCTTCAAGCTTCTCGGCAAGTTCGCTTGGTATCTTTACAGTAACGTAATTTTTTCTCAAATTATCCTATACTCCAAAAAATGCTGGCACTTGAAATATTCAGCGTGACATGGACTATCTGCTATTCTACCTATGATTATTGAGTTCTCGTTGAATTACTTAAGGCGAGTAGTCAATTATCAAATTTGAGAATATGGGCTCGAACCTTATCCAACATTCTCCATTTTGAGCCAACTTTATTAGGAAAGTTTCGATTGTTGTGATGATAGTACCATCAAATGGTATCGATGATTATTTTCGACCGTTTTCTTTTTGCGTTCACGATAGCATCACACATCATCCTCGTTTCCACGAGTATCGGTCTGATAATCATAATTGCAATCGCTCAGTTTCTGTCGATCAGACGGAGTGACAAATACTACGGCAATTTAGCGCACAGGTTGACAAAAGTATTTGCAATTTCTTTCGGAGTAGGAACTGCAAGCGGAGTAGTGATGGCAGTTGAATTGACAATGCTGTTCCCCGGATTCATGACTCTCGTCTCAGAAACGGGAGCCGTCGGTCTTCTCTATGCAGAAATCTTTGCATTCATGCTAGAGACTTTCGCCCTAGTACTTTACGTCTACTATTCTGACGCGTTCAAGAACAAGTACTCACACTGGTTCTGCGGAGTGTTGATCGCAGTAGGCACGATCATGTCTGCCGTATTCATCACAATGCTCAATGCGTGGATGAACACCCCCAACGGTTTCGACCTTACCGCCTACGAACAGACTGGCGTTGTCACGGGAGTAAAGCCATGGGCGCCTTTCCTTACCACATCGGGTCCACCTGAAATTGCGCACGTTCTATCAACAACGGTGTTTACTGGATGCATGTTGATCGGGGCCTACTTTGCATACAGGTACCTGAGATATCGAGATCCCGAGGAGAGGGCGATGCTCGGCAGAGGTACGCGTATTACTTTTGTGGTGGGAATCGTGACGTTGATCGCTGCGGGTCTTACAGGATCAAACGAGATGGCGACACTCCTTCAACTACAGCCGCTCAAGTACGCCGTTTTCGATGCAAACACAGTTCCCGGATCAGCTTTTCCGGAGAGAATATTTGGGACTTTTGTAAAAGGTAACTGGACGGGTGGAATCCAGATACCCGGAGTACAGGGATTCCTCGCATCCCTTGAAACTGGCGTCGGTCAACTCCCAGGTATGTCTCAATTTGCTCAATCTGACTGGCCACCGCTCATTATTCACACGACTTTTGATCTCATGGTGCTCGGGGCCTTCCTCGCTGGGGGCTTTTTGCTTCTCTGGATCCTTGGAGTTTTTCTAGGGAAAAAACCGTTTGAACATAGAGTTTTTCTTGTGCTCCAGATCATCGCGGGGCTAGGATCTCTGGTAGTATACGAACTTGGATGGGTGAGCGATGAGCTGGGTCGGCAACCTTGGGTTGTTTACAATGTGCTGCTCGTTTCCAAAGCCGCAAATAATACACCATCTTTGTTGGTTCCGGGAATACTGATTATCGCTTTCTACGTTCTGTTGCTTCCGACCACATTTTACTTTTTTACCAGAGTATTCCATTCGAAGCTAAAGCACGAAGAGCCAGAAGAAGTGGCAGTCACAAGCGGAGGTGTGAATCTTTAACATCGTCTTCGAGGTGAATTTCGCTACTTTCGCAATCTTCGCTGCGCTCTTGATCACCGAAGTTATGGGGGCTATTCTTCTGCTCTTCTTTTACAAGGCTACAAAATCGAGCGTGCTCCAATACGTGGTTCCAATCTGGGAGGTTACGGGGACATTCGGGGCTTTCTGGGTCGTGACATCGTATTTTGCATATCCTACACTTCTGATTCCTGTTGCAACATTATTCTCTCCTTTGCTGATAATCTTCCTGATCTTGTTCGTCGCGAGAAACTCGGCTATAGTCTTCGGTGAATTTATCCAGAAGAAAGGGTGGCTAGATGAAATAAAGCTCTACCGAATGTACGGCGGCTCAACACTGCTACTCGGAGTTACGGTTCTCGTCTTGATATCTGCCTTGGTTAGCGGGAAAGGAATTGATCTTTCGTCAGGCGCATTTTCAATTGGAAACTGGATTTCTTCGCCAGGCAGTTTGGTATTTGAAGTCGGCACGCTGGTTTTGGGAGTTGGATTAGCGCCTGCATTCTTCGGACTGAAGTCCTTGAGGATGAAAGGATTCTACCTGACAGTTCTGGGCGTAGTGATTTCAACTGGAGCATATTACCTATATTCGCCATCGCTAGTTTCGCCTTTGATAATCATTCCCTCCGCGCTGACAATTTTGGCGGCCCTGCTTTTCCTTTATGACAAAACTGTTCCAATAGTAACGAACAAGGCGGTGTTTATCTCATTGCTAACAATAATAATTTTCTCGCTTCAATTTCTGATATATCCGAGCGTCATAGGCCAGACTTTGTCGATTGACAGCGTTACGACGACTGGCCCAGTCGCTTCCGAATTTGTTGTGATATCTGCTGTCGGAGGAGCTCTCACGGCGATCATGGCGGCCTTTTACCTGTTTATTGTAAATCGCCAAAGCAGTTTGACAAAGCAGGTCGCTGGAGCGAAGAGAGAAGCGGGCCACTGAGATTAGCAATAAACTGTCCTGAGCACTATATTTTCGCAGCGTTTTTTGACCAAGAACTAGGCGCAGAAAAAATGAGGAACTTTGGGTTTTGGAGAAATGGACTTTGACTTTTCAAATTCGTTATCTTTGATGACATCTATATTAAAAAGCCGCTAAAGCCAAAGAAAGGGCAAATGATTAACATCGGTTTGTACTACAAAGTCAAGCCCGGTCACGAAAAGGCATTCGAAGAGATTTTTTCAAGCGTCGTCTCCATGCTCAAAAATGGTGATTTTGGTTTCTTGAGTGGAAAATTGTACAGGGAAATCGGAGATTCTAGCGAATACATGCTATACACAGAGTGGGAGGGAGTTGACTCTTTCAGGAAATTCATGGAAAGCAAGGAGTACGCCAAGACGGTTGAGTATGGGAAAACGATCATAGATGGTCGACCAAGGCACAAGATTTTCAATGGATGATGCTTCGTAGACAATTTCCTCCATATCTAGTGGCCCATACCAAGTAAAACCTGCTATCTTTCTTGCACAAGAGTTCCTTCAATTATTGCGAGTTGATCGTTAAATTGCTGGATCGCAATTCTACCTTATTGAAGGATAAAATGCCAAGACCGAACAAAACCCCAAACGGCAAGCTGTCAGTTATATTCTAGTTCAAACTTTAGATCCATTTTGTCGAATGGTTGCTCTGACAACTGCTGAAGAATCCATGGTCGACAGGAGAGGCGATCAAGTTTCCAGGCTCTCGTCAAAACGTCGAGTCATACAGGATCTGTAATGAATTAATTGTTTTCATACAAGAATCAATTGAAAACAATAGGAGACCCCCCGGGGGGAGGGGTGACGGCAGCTAATGTCTAATCTCAAAGCGATGAATTCAAGGCGCGTTTCAAGCTCTGAACGAATCGAACAATTTGTTTCAAGGGGTTCTACAAGAGAAAAGCTCATTTTACTAGTTTTCCCGGATTCTCATAGATGTTTTTGGAATTTTGCCGCAGTCTCAACAATCGTCGAGTTTTCTAAGAACTAGTTGCGGAATTGCAGAGATGATTTGAGACTTTACCTCAGATGTTCTCGTCAAGAGTCGAGTTTTATGGAAAGTTGTTGCCACATATCAAAGATGTTCTGAGAAAAATGAGCTTGGGCAGGATCGCAAGGCTCGGGAGATCTCCACTGAGCACGAGTTTCAACGAATTTCAAAGGCTATTTTAAGACAGGAAGAACAAGGATGCCCGGAATTTCAGGCCAAAACAGGGCAAGAGCAAGAGTTCTGGCACAATGCCTATATACCGTATTTAAGCGAATATTTTGGATACCTATTTTCTACCGTAGGGTATGTCATCGAAGGTTGCATTATAGTGGCTAAGAAAAGTAAGAAAGATGAGATAGTCGAAGAGACAAAAGTAACAGACCATGTATTGGTACCAAAGCATGAGATACTTTCTGACGAGGACAAAAAGCAGATACTGATCCAATACAACGCAACCGAGGAGCAGTTTCCGTATTTATTCAGCATCGACCCCGTGGTAAGAGAGATTGGCGCAAAGCCCGGTGACATGGTGAAAATTACCAGAGTGAGCGACACGGCTGGCGAGACAACGTATTATCGTTTTGTGGTAGAGTCGGTGTAAAAAATTTGCAAAAAGGAATTCAGCAACAACAGTACGACGCGTGGACAGTCCTGCAGGATATATTGAACAGAGAAGGAGTCGCGAGGCAGCACCTCAACTCGTACAACGAGTTCATTCAGCGCGGGCTCCAGAGCATCATAGATGAAATCGGATCAATTGACATCGAAACAGTCGGGACCCCGTACAAAGTAAAATTCGGAAAAGTGAAACTAAAGCTTCCACGAGTTGTTGAAATCGACGGCTCTGTAAGCAACATCCTTCCTCTTGAAGCCAGACTTCGAAACCTGACTTATGCATCTCCAATATTTGTGGACATGACCGTCGAAGAAGATGGAATTGTGAGAGAATCGCAGGAGCAACACATCGGAGATCTCCCGGTGATGGTAA
>Ga0307372_10002762_pt1 | contig 28664 bp, 25 predicted proteins | sample OX1MG_FD_202533 | JGI IMG/M metagenome (GOLD analysis project Ga0307372, IMG submission 202533) | Soil microbial communities from Risofladan, Vaasa, Finland - OX-1 | ecosystem: Environmental > Terrestrial > Soil > Coastal area > Acid sulfate soil | place: Finland: Risofladan, Vaasa | collected... | reverse complement strand
GCTTCGAGGAAAACGCCGATGTCCTCGGCGCGATCAATGTACTAAGGGCGGCACACGCCCGGTTCGCCTGTGAAGTGAGCGGTGCAGTCATGCCGCCAGCAGCAGGAACCCACCGAAGCGGCTCAGGCGCGGTTCAATGCCACGCCTGAACGCCGTAGGAATCTCTGGCATTCATGTCGGGGAGGACGTCAAGAGTACGACATGCAGGCATGTTCGCGTACCGCAAACGCCACGGCATCATGAAGCCATTGGCAGCTAACAGCCCGCTATTGAGAGACGGCGCGCTCAGGTTGATGCGAGCGTTACCGGCATAAAATGCCACGCCGGTCCGCCGGATGTAGACTTCCTCCCGTCGATACGGGTGGTTCACACGTCAGACCTCGTTGAGGAGCTTTCGCACAAGGCGCGGGCGCTACCGCCCGAGGATCGAGTGCGGCTCGCGGAAGAACTGCTCGCCTCCGTCCAGGAAGTCGACGCCGAAGCCGCCTGGGAGGAGGAAATCAAGCGCCGAATCGCTGAGATCGGTAGCGGCAAAGCCAAGTTGATACCTGCCGAGGAAGTCTTCGCCGAGGTCCGCCGGCTGCTGAAGTGAAGGCCGTTCGCTTTCACGATGCGGCGCGCGCGGAATGGCTCGAAGAGATCAGGCATTACGCCGGTATCAGTCCCTAGCTCGGCGAGCGCCCCACCAACGAGATCGAACAAGCGACGCAGATCGTCTCTGAATTTCCGCACGTGGTGTCGCCATACAAGCACGGCACGAGGCGCGTCTTTCCGAAGAAATTCCCCTTCTCGGCGTTTATGTCGGCCGTCAGGCCGGACGGCCGACCGATTCAGGCTTCCAGCGGACGAAGGCGGCCGATCATCTCGTTCCACGCGTCGACGGCTTCGGCGATGACGGCGGCTTCGTCCCTTCCCGCCACTGGAACCGCGGGACCAATCTGCCCGCAGACGGGACAGACCACGCGGTAGACGAGTTCGTCGCGCCCGTCCGCAGTGCGACGGGTGTCGCGCCGCACGTCGGCTTCGGCGCCGCAGGTGCAATGTCTCATTGGCATAGATCGGAGTAGGTCCCGCACGCTCGCCCAAGGCTGGAGAGTGTACGTAATCGGGTCGCTCCGGTGAAGCCCATTCGGCTCAGCAAATGAATCGACGAACGCTCCCCGACCGTTCCGCGCCGCCCCGTACTCCGCATGCGATAATCGCGCCCCCGGAGGACCCCATCCCATGCACAAAAAATTCGCCGCCCTCGTCGTCAGCCTTTTCGCCCTCGCCAGCGCCGCGCGCGCCACGGAGCCGCAGCCAATTACCATCTGCGCCCTGCCCTTCGTGTCCTCGGCGCCGCTGTTCATCGCTCAGGACAAGGGCTATTTCGCCCAGCAGGGCCTGAAGGCCGAGATCAAGATCTTCCACGCGGCGCAGCCGGTGGCGGTGGGCGTGGCCGCGGGCGATTGCGACTTCGGCGTCACCGGGTTCACCGCCGGCTTCTTCAACCTGGCCGGCAAGGGCGCGCTCAAGGTGATCGGCGCGCAATCGCGCGAGCAGCCGGGCTATCACTTCGTGGGCTTCCTGGTCTCGAACAAGGCCTACAACGCGGGCTTCCATAACATCAAGCAGCTGCCCGGCCACACGGTTGGAATCAGCCAGATCGGGTCCACGTTTTACTACAACGTGGGCATGCTGGCCGACAAGTTCGGCTGGAACCTCGACTCGATCCACATGAAGCCGCTGCAGTCGGTGCCGAACATGATCGCCGCGCTCAAGGGCGGCGAGGTGGATATCGTGTTCCTGCCGGCGCACATCGTCGCTGCGCTCACCAAGGCCAAGGCGGGGCATCTGATCGGCTGGGTGGACGATTACACGCCGTGGCAGCTCGGCGGGCTGTTCACCTCGACCAAGAACATCGAGCAGCATGCCGGCGAGGTGCGCGCCTTCGTGCGCGCCTACCAGAAGGCAGCGACCGAGTACTACGCCGCCTTCGACCAGCGCGATGCCAAGGGCGAGCGCGTGTTCGGCGACAAGGCGAAGGCGCTGCTGCCGATCATCGAGAAGTACACCCAGTCCAAGCCCGATGCCATTTACCTCGGCGCGCCGTACATCGATCCGAAGGGGCGCCTGGACGTGAAGGACGTGTACAAGCAGGTGGCCTGGTACAAGAAGCACGGGCTGGTGGACCAGGACGTCGATCCGAAGAAATTCCTGGACTTGCGCTTCATCAAGGGCCAGAAGTAGCGCCCGTCGTGGCCGCGCAGCGCTGAGCGCGCCGCCATGGAGTTGCTGGTTGAGGGCGTCAGCCACCGCTACGGCGAGCTGCACGCGCTCGACGGCATCGAGCTCGCGGTGCGCGAGGGCGAGACCTTGGCGCTGCTCGGCCCGTCGGGCTGCGGCAAATCCACCCTGCTCGGCATCATGGGCGGGCTGCTCGAGCCGAGCGCGGGCAGCGTGCGCGTGCGCGGCGAGCCGCCGCCCGGCAGTCTCAACCCCTTCACCTACATCTTCCAGGACTTCGCACTGCTGCCGTGGCGCACGGTGGCGGGCAACGTGGCGCTCGCGCTCGAGCATCACCGGCTGGGCGCGACCGAGCGCGCGCGGCGCATCGACGAGGCGCTGCGCCTCACCGGGTTGGAAGAGTTCGCGCGCGCCTATCCCAAGCAGCTCTCAGGCGGCATGCGCCAGCGGGTGGGCATCGCGCGCGCCACCGCCGTGCGCCCGGCTGTGCTGTTCCTCGACGAGCCGCTCTCAGCGCTCGACGCGCAGACCCGCGAGCTGCTCATGGAGGACCTGATCGCCATCTGGAGCCGCGAGCGCACCACCTCCGTGTACGTGACGCACAACCTGTCCGAGGCGCTGCGCATGGCCGACCGCATCGCGGTCCTATCGCGCCGCCCGGGACGGCTCAAGGAGATCATCGCCGTGGACATCCCGCTCTCGCAGCGCGGCGCGCCTGAGCGCGCCGCCACCATCGCCGCGCTTCACAACCGCATCTGGGATCTGATCCGCGACGAGGTACAGGTCGCCGAACGCGAGATGCACGATGGCTGAGCGATCCGCGGCCGTGGCAGGCGAGCAACTCGTCCGCTTCCGCGGCGGGGGCTTCGAGCCCGCCGTGCGCCGGTGGGCCTCGTGGCTCGCGTTCGCGGTCATCATCGCGCTGTGGCAGACGGCGTCCTCCAGCGGCCTGCTGCCCCCGCTCGCCATGCCGAGTCCCTGGGCCGTGATGCACGCGTTCGGCGACATGTGGAGCTCGGGGCGACTGTCGACGGATCTTGCCGCGAGCGTGAGCCGCGTGGCCTGGGGCTGGATCATCGGCACTCTCGCCGGTCTGGTCGCCGGCGTCGCCATGGGCATCTGGTCCATTCCGCGCTCGGTCGGAATCCCGATCGTTTCGGCGCTGTTCCCGATCCCGAAGATCGCGCTGCTACCGCTGCTGATCCTGTGGTTCGGCATCGGCGAGCCCTCCAAGATCGCCACCATCGCCCTGGGCGTGTTCTTTCCAACCGTGATCACCGGCTACACCTCGGTGGACGCTGTACCGCGCAACCTGATCCGCATGGCGCAGAGCTTCAACGTGCCGCGGCGCGACATCATCCGCAAGATCCTGCTGCCCGGCGCGATGCCCGGCATCCTGGCGGGCTTCCGCATCACCTCCTCGATCGGGCTGATCCTGCTGATCGCCGCCGAGATGATCGGCGCCGAGCACGGCGTGGGCGCCTTCATCCTGCAGGCGGGCAACCTGATGCAGACCGACCAGCTGGTGGCGGGCGTGGTGGTGCTGTCGCTGCTCGGGCTGGCGATCAGCTTCCTGCTCGGGTGGCTGGAGCGGTTGCTGCTGCGGTGGAGGTAGGCGGCACCACAAGGCATCGGCGCGATGAATGCGCCTAGGCGGCTAATCTGCGCAGCAGATCCACGCGCATCGGTTGCATGAACAGCGCCCCCGCGCGCGTCATCGAGCGCATAAAGCGCGCTTTCACCGCCGCCCACTGCGCATCGGTCAACTGGTGCTCGGTGTGGGTTTTCTCGCGCACGCTCCTCTCGAACTCCGTCCAGTCGGCGTAGCGCCTGGGGGCAAGGAAGAATTTCTCCACCACCAGCTCCATGACGCCCGCGGCAACGACCCGCTCGAGCGCCAGGAACGCCCTCTCTCGCACCAGCCGTTCGTCGTGAAATATCCGCATAACCTCGCTGTACTCGCCGTCGAAGACCGGCTCCTCGAAGTAGGCCAGCCCGCCGGGCCTCAGCACCCGGTGTATCTCAAGCAGCGCGCGGTCCATCGCCTGCACCGGGACGTGGTGCAGGGAGAGAAGCATGAGCACGACGTCGAAACCGACATCTGGCGCGGGAATGGCCTCGGCGCAGCCCAGCCCGAAGGCGACGTTCGGAAGATCCCGGATGGCAAGATTCTTCCGATGCTGGATGTGATCGACTTCGAGTGCCGTGATCGAGACTCCGGGCGCGCTTCCCGCGATCTCGCGAGTGAGCTCGGCCGTGCCACACCCGAGCTCGAGCACGCGCGCCCCGGCCAACTGCAGCAGGCCTTCATAGGCAGCGCGCCGAGTTAGCACTTCGCTCGCCGCGGGGTTCTTGAGCCGCATCGCCGCCACGTATGGATGAACGACCCGGCCGCTCAAACGGCCTTCGCGATGAGGGTGGATGCCGTAGCGAACAGCATGATCAGGAGCGCGTAGCGAAACCACTTGACCGATAGCCGGCGGCGCATCTTGACGCCCGACCACGTGCCGATCATCACTGGAACCGCCAAAGCAACGGAAATGAGCATCCGCTCGCGGTTGTAGAGGCCAAAGTACAGGAATGCCGTCACCTGACAGGCGTCTAGCGCGAGATAGATCACCGATGAAAGAAATACGAACGCTGTCGGTGCAAGCTCCAGACTGTACAGATACATTGCGGTAGTCAACCCGCCAACGCCGGTCAAGCCCTGACTGAGTCCAGTCAGCGCACCGAATATGACCCCCCACTCCGATCGGCGATGCTTCGGGATCACGATCGCCTTCGGCAACAGCTGTAGCGCCACGAAGACGATCACGCTCGCTCCGAGAATGATGGACAGCATCTTGTCGGCGATCTTTGCCAACAGAAGAGTGGCGGCGGCGACGGCAACGGCACCGGAACACGCAAAGGGAATAATGGATCTGACGAGAATGGAGCTGCGATCCGCCCTTGCCTCAAAGGTCATGAAGGCATCACTCATGATCTTGGGCAGCAGCATCGATACCACGGCCGTCTGTACACCAAATACCGTAGCGATCAGCGGGACGCTGAGCAGATTGAGTCCCATGGTCGTCACGCCCTTGGCGAAGCTTGCGGTGTATGTGATCGCAAACAGAAGCACCAAGGTCGCGGGACTGAGCAGGTGCGCTTCCGTCATGCTATGCGGGCCCCCACGAGCAGGCGGTTACCCACAGGTCTGCGCGTTCCCTAGCGCATCAGGCGCCAGGCGCGCAGCCTGTGGATAGACGCTCGCGTCCCAAGTGCTGGACCGTCCGCCAAGATGACGCAGCTCCAGGCGAGCAAGCCGCCCCCAAACACCGCACTGCTCCACTCCTGAGGTCCCAATCATCCCGCAGGCAATGGCACCCCCATCTACTGCACCCTGCAGGTAGCCGTGGCCGCGGCCGTCTACCGCGGCGTTCTGGCCAAGGGACACCGCTCGCCCCTTAACACATTCAGGTAGCCAGTTTCCCCCGAGCTTTGTCGACTGCGCTCCGTATGCCATTTCCCCGCCGTCTTATATCTATGAAGACATGAACATCGCCAGCCTGTCTGTCGATCTTCATCAGAGCTGCTCGTTCCGTCACCTCAACAAATGTCTTCAGCTGGTGCCGAAGGAGGCGGAAGTACAAGTTTCGAGAATGCCTGGGAACCCGACTGTGGGAGGCGCTTCTCAATTTGCTTCATACCGGGCAATCGTCGATGCTGTTGCGGACCGGCTCAACGCGCTGAAGCAAATTCAGCATGCGGTATCGCAGCCCCAGAATTGACGAGATAAAGTCCCCTTGGTCGGAGCCCCGCTCAGGCGTCCGGAGGGTGCTGCGGCGACGGTGGTGAAATCGCGAGGATCAGAGTCGCCTGCCCCCCCCGCTTCGTTGGCCTCAATGCCCCACCAGCGCCGCCTTGAATTCGACCTTCACCTCGGCCCCCAGCCATTTCGTGTTGCTCCACTCGCCGGTGCCGATCGCGTAGTCGAGCCGGTTCAGGGTGAACGCGCCGGACACGGTGCGCTTGACCGCGGCGCCCGCCAGCCGGAAAGGAATGCCGATCTGGCGGCGCGTTCCCTTGATCTCGAGCGTGCCCTCGGCCTGCCGGAGATCGCCGCGCGACTGGACCGAAGCGCTCGTAAACGTGACGCGTGGGTACTTATCGGTCGCAAAGAAATCCGCGCCCTTCAGCGCCGCGTCGAGCTCGGGCAGGCCGCTGTCCACGGACGCCGGATCGAGCCACACGTCGATGCGCGTGACCGCATCGCCGTCGACGCACACGGTGCCGCCGAAGCTGCGGAACGAGCCCTGGAACGGCGCGCCCGCCTGATCCACGCTGAAGGAAACGCTGCCGGACGCGGCATTCACAGTGTAGCACTGCCCGGCGGACGCCGGCGCAGACGCAAACGCCAGCAGGAGGACGAGCGCGCACCGCATCAGCGCTTGCCGGCCGGATTCCACGGCAGCATGCGGTACATGACGCCGTCGCGCGTGAGCCGCACGTGCCGCAGGGCCGCGCCGACGTGTACCAGCAGCAGCAAGGCGAACAGCGCCACGAGCGCCTTGTGCGCATCCTTGAACAGCATCGCGAGCTGAGCGTTTTTCGCCACCAGGTCGGGCACCCGGAACAGTCCGAACCAATCGACCGACAGCCCGGCCGCGGAGGCGTACAGCCAGCCGGCGAGCGCCGCGAGGACCAGCAGCGCGTAGAGCAGCCGGTGCGTCGCGCGCGCCGCGCGGCGCTCCCAGGCGGGCATCGAGTCCGGCAGCGCCGGTGCGCGATCCAGCGCGCGCCAGCCCAGCCGCAGCAGCACCAGCGCGAGCACGCCCAGCCCGAGCGCCTTGTGGCGCGACAGCCATTGCAGCCGTGCCAGGCTGAGCGGCAGGTCGGCGGCATACAGGCCCAGCGCGAACTGGGCGAGCACCAGCGCCGCGACCAGCCAGTGAAATCCCTGCGCTATGATGCCGTAGCGATCCTGCGAATTGCGCCAGCGTGTCATGCGAACGTCCTTGTTTCGTCTAGACTACCGAACACGCCTGCTGGCGTCGATATTCCCGCTGCTGCTTACGGCCTGTCAGACGCCGCTGCCGCAACAGAACACTGCGGTGCTCGCTCAGCGACCGGAACCCGCGGCGCCGATCGCGCCCGCCGCGACGCGCTTCGCGGTCGATCCGCAGGCCTCCGAAATCCGCGTGCTCGTCTATCGCGCGGGGCCCCTCGCCCGCTTCGGCCACGATCACGTCGTCATCGGCCGCGTGCGCGGCGAGATCCGGGTCGGCGCGAGCGCCGCGACCAGCGGCTTCCGGCTCGAGATACCGGTCGCTTCCTTCCAGGTGGATCCGCCCGCCGCTCGCGCCGAGGAAGGCGCCGAGTTCGCCGAAGCGGTCTCCGCGCAGGCGCGCGAGGGTACGCGCCACAACATGCTCGGCGCCGAGGTTCTGGACGCAGCGCATTACCCGCTCATTCGCATCGCGTCGGTCTCGCTCGCCGGCCCGCGCTGGAATCCGACGGTTACGGCGCGCGTCACGCTGCGCGGCACCACGCGCGAGCTGCGCTTTCCCGCGGCCGTGTTCGAGGGGCCCGACACGCTCACGGTGATCGCGCAATTGCGCCTCGACCAGACCGAGTTCGGCATCCAGCCGTTTTCGATCCTGGGGGGCGGGTTGCGGGTACGCGATGCGCTCGACCTTCGCCTGCGCATCGTCGCGCGGCGCGCCTAGGGGCGCCGCCCCGTCAGACCAGGCGCCCGCGCACCGGGTTCTGCGGATCCTTGTAGCCCTTGCCGGTGTGCTCGCCGCGCGGCACCAGCGCGTCCACCGCCTTTTCGTCCTCCGGCGCGAGCGCCCAGCCGATGCCCCCCAGGTTGTCCTCGAGCTGCGCCAGGGTGCGCGGCCCGATGATCGCCGCGCTGATGGCGCGATTGGCGAGCACCCAGGCGAGCGCGAACTGCGACAGCGTCTTGCCGTGCCGCTCGGCGAGCGGCCTGAGCGCCTGCGCCACCGCGAAGCTCTCCTCGCGCAGCTCGGTCTGCTGGATGCGCTTGTCCCCGCGCGCCGCGCGCGAGCCCTCCGGCGGCGCCGCGCCCGGGGCGTACTTGCCCGAGAGCACGCCGCGCGCGAGCGGGCTGTAGGACACCACGCCCAGGCCGTTTTGCACGCACGCCGGCAGCAGCTCGAGCTCGGGATCGCGATTGACGATGTTGTAGAGGGGCTGCACGCAGGCAAACTGCGTCAGCCCGCGGCTGCGACTGATGTCGAGCCCCTCGACCAACCGCCAGGCGTAGAAGTTGGAGCACGCAATGTAGCGCACCTTTCCGGCCCGAACGCAATCGTCCAGCGCGCGCAAGGTTTCCTCCAGCGGCGTGGCGTAATCGAATTTGTGAATGTAATAGACGTCAATGCAGTCGGTGTCGAGCCGGCGCAGGCTGGCGTGCAACGCGTGCATCAGGTGGTAGCGGCTCGCCCCGACGTCGTTCGGCCCCTCGCCCATCGACACGCCGAACTTCGTGGCGAGCACCACGCGGTCGCGGCGCCCCTTGAGCGCTCTTCCGAGGATGCGCTCGGCCTCGCCGTTGTTGTAGCCGTCGGCGACGTCGAAGAAGTTGATGCCGGCCTCGAGCGCCCGCTCGACGATGGCGATCGAATCCTGCTCCGAGGTGGGCGCGCCGAACATCATCGCGCCCAGGCAGAGCGGCGAAACCTTGACGCCGGTGCGTCCGAGAGTGCGGTAGTCCATGCTTCTCCTCAACCGGGATCGCCCGGCTATGCCCACTGGTCGCGCAGCCGCGCGGCAACGTCGATGCGCGGCAGGGCGCGCGCCGACCGCTCCTCCGCGGCCTGCGCCTCCGCGGGCCAGGTCGCCGCGTCGAAGCACTGCATGACCTTCGGCGTCAGGAAGCGGCTGCGCGCGCCGTAGACGTGGCCGTCGCCGCGGCGCGGTTGCTGCGTGACATAGTATTTCAGAGGCGAGACCAGCTCGAGGCCGTGTTTCGCACGCGTCATGGCAACGTACAGCAGGCGCCGCTCCTCCTCCACCTGCTCCGGCTTGCCGGTCGCGTACTCGGACGGGAAGTTGCCGTCGGCGACGTGCAGCACGTATACGTGGTCCCACTCCTGGCCCTTCGCCGAATGGATCGTCGACAGGATCAGGTAGTCCTCGTCGAGCAGCGGCGCGGCCGCCAGATCTCCGCTCGCCTGCGGCGGATCGAGGGTCAGCTCGGACAGGAAGCGCTCGCGCGAGGCGAACTGCAGCGCGATGCGCTCGAGCTGCTCGAGGTCGCCCGCGCGCACGCCGGCCTCGTCGTAGCGGCGCGCGAGCTGCGGCTCGTACCAGCGGCGCGCCAGCCCGAGCTGCCCCGCCCAGGCGCGCCCCGGTTCGCCGAGCGTGGCCAGCAGCTCGGCGAGCGGCGCCCAGTCCTCGCGCGCCGCGGCCGGCGGCGGCCACGCCGCGAGCGCGCTCCAGGCGTGCGCCGCGGCCTCGAAGGCCTTCATGCAGCGATCGGCGTTCGCCGGCCCCATGCCGGGCAGCAGCTGCAGCACGCGGAACGCGGCCACCCGGTTGCGCGGGTTGTCCGCCCAGCGCAGCAGCGCGAGCAGGTCCTTCACGTGCGCGGCCTCGAGAAACTTTAGGCCGCCGTACTTCGCATACGGGATGTCACGCCGCACCAGCTCCAGCTCCAGCACGTCGCTGTGATGCGAGCTGCGAAACAGCACCGCCTGGCGCTGCAGCGGCACGCCCTGCTCGCGCGCCTCGAGAATGCGGCCGATGACGTACTCGGCCTGCGCGCGGTCATCCAGCACCGTGACGTGGCGCGGGCGCGCCCCCGCCGGGCGCCGTGCGCGCAGCTCCTTGCGGTACTGGCGGGCGGCCTCGTCGATCAGCCGGTTGGCGGCATCGAGTATCGGCTGCGCCGAGCGGTAGTTCTCCTCCAGCGTCACCACCTGCGCCGCAGGCGAGAAGCGCCGGGGGAACTCGAGGATATTGTCCACCGTCGCGGCGCGGAACGAATAGATCGACTGCGCGTCGTCGCCCACCACGCACAGGCCCGCGCCGCCCGGCTTGAGAGCGAGCAGGATCTCCGCCTGCAGCGCATTGGTGTCTTGGTACTCGTCGACCAGCACGTGCTCGAACAGCGCGCCCACGTCCTCGGCCAGCGCGCGGTCCTGCATCAGCGCGTGCCAGTACAGCAGCAGGTCGTCGAAATCAAGCACCTGCTGCTCGAGCTTGGCCTCCACGTAGCGCCCGAACAGCACGCGCAGCTCCTCGTGCCACGATGCGCACCATGGGAACACCTCCTCCAGGCAACGCTCGAGCGGCCAGCGCGTGTTGACGCAATGCGAGTAGATTGCGAGGCAGGTGTCCTTGCGCGGAAAGCGCCGTTCCTTGGCCGCGAAGCCGAGCCCCTGGCGCGCGAGATCGATCATGTCCGCCGCATCGCCGCGGTCGACCACGCTGAACGACGCGTCGAGCCCCAGCTGCGAGCAATAGCGGCGCAGCAGGCGATTGGCGAGCGAGTGGAACGTCCCGGCCCAGGCGAGGCGCGGGACCGCGGAAGGATCCTTGCCGAGCGCGCGCGCCACGATACGATGCGCGCGGCGGGTCATCTCTTCGGCCGCGCGGCGCGAAAACGTCAACAGCAGCAGCCGCTCGGGCGCCACGCCGCTCAGAATCAGGTGCGCCACCCGGTGCGCGAGCGTGTTGGTCTTGCCGGTGCCCGCCCCGGCGATCACCAGCAGCGGGCCGGCGCTCCAGCCCCCGCCGGCCGTGCGCGCGCCGTAGGTCGCGGCCTCGCGCTGGGCGGCGTTCAGGCCTTCGAGCCAAGTGGTGCTCATGGCCCGGGATTATGGCCCAGGCATGTACATCCATCCAGTCCCGGAGCTAAACTTATTCATGGCCGCCGCCACGCGCCGCATCATCCATGTGGACATGGACGCGTTCTACGCCTCGGTCGAGCAGCGCGACGATCCGGCCCTGCGCGGCAAGCCGCTGGCGGTCGGCGGTGCGCCGCAATCGCGCGGCGTGGTGGCCGCCGCGAGCTACGAGGCGCGCGCCTTCGGCGTGCGCTCCGCGATCCCGATGGCGCGCGCCCTGCGCCTGTGCCCCGAGCTGGTCGTGGTGCGGCCCGACTTCGCGCGCTACCGCGCGGTCTCGCAGCAGATCCTGGAGATCTTCCGCTCCTGCACGCCGCTGGTCGAGCCGCTGTCGCTCGACGAGGCCTACCTCGACGTCACCGAGAACCTGTGGGGCGAGCCGCTTGCCACCACCGTCGCCAGGCGGCTCAAGGCGCGTATCCGCGACGAGCTGGATCTCACCGCCTCGGCCGGCGTGGCGCCGAACAAGTTCCTCGCCAAGATCGCCTCGGGCTGGCGCAAGCCCGACGGCCTCACGGTCGTGCCCCCCGAACGGGTGGAAGCGTTCCTGCAGCAGCTTCCCGTCGAGGCGCTGTGGGGCGTGGGACCGGTGACGGCGCGCAAGCTGCGCGCGCTCGGCATCGAGCGCCTGGTCGACGTGCGCGCGGCCGACCCCGAGGGGCTGCGGCGCGCGGTCGGCAGCCAGGCCGACTGGCTGCGCCAGCTCGCGCGCGGCGAGGACCCCCGGCCGGTCGAGCCGCAGCGCGTGCGCAAGTCGATCAGCTGCGAAAGCACCTACGCCGAGGATCTCACCGACTTCGCGGCGATGCGCGCGGAGCTCGAGCGCCTGGCGCAGCGCAGCGCCGAGATGCTCTTGGGCAAGAGCCTGCGCGCGCGCACCGTGACCGTGAAGCTGCGCTACGACGATTTCTCGACCGTGACGCGCAGCCACACCGGAACGGTACCGACCGACGACGCCGCGGACATCGTGGCGCGCGCTCAGGCGCTGCTGGGGCGCACCGCGGCCGCGACGCGGCCGGTGCGCCTGCTCGGCGTGGGCGTGCACGGGCTGGTGGGGAGCGAGCCCGGCGCCCTCCCCGAGCGCCTGCCGTTCGATGGCTGAGCCCGTGCGCGCGCGCGCACTGCTCGTTCTGCTGCTCGCGCTCGCCCTATGCTGGGCCGCCCCGCTCGCGGGGCTCCTTGCCATGGGCCATTCCGTATCGGCCTACCTGAGCTTTCCGCCGCTCACGGTCGATGTGCCTCAGGCCGCCTTTTCCTGGAGCGTGTTCGTCGCGCTGTGCCTGCCCGTGCTCGCGACGCTCAAGCTGTACGCGCTCGCCGTCGCCCGCGCGCGCCCGCGGCCATTCCGCCCGGCCGTGGGGAAATTCCCCTGGTGGGGCTGGGTCGGCTGCGCGCTGATCGCGATCGGGTGGTCGCTTGCGTGGAGCCGGAACCTGGTGCCCGCGCGCTGGCAGCGACAAAGCTTCACCCTGCTCTGGCTCGGCTACATCCTGGCGCTCAACGGCCTCGCGCAGCGTCGCGACGGCCGCTCCCTGCTCGCGCATCGCACACGCTGGTTCCTGCTGCTGTTTCCTGCGAGCGCGTGTCTGTGGTGGCTGTTCGAGTATCTCAACCAGTTCGTCGCCAACTGGTATTACGGCGGCTTTCGCGCGCTCGGGGCCTGGCAGTACTTCCTTCAGGCGACGCTGCCGTTTTCCACCGTCCTGCCCGCGGTGGCGAGCACCTGGGCATGGCTGGCGGGGGTTCCCCGGCTCGATGCGCTCGCGCTGCCCGCGTTGCGCGGCGCCCGCGTCCTCGCCTGGCTCGCGCTCGCGACCGGCGCCTGCGCCCTGCTCGCCATCGGCCTGTGGCCGCAGGCGCTGTTCCCGTTCCTGTGGCTCGCCCCGCTCTTGCTGCTCGCGGGCCTGCAACAACTGCTCCTGGGCGAGACGCTGTTCGCGCCGCTCGCCGGCGGAGATTGGCGCCCGCTGCTGCAGCCCGCGCTCGCGGGTCTCGTGTGCGGGTTCTTCTGGGAACTGTGGAACTACGGCAGCCTCGCCAAGTGGCACTACAGCATCCCTTACGTAGAGCGCTTTCACGTGTTCGAGATGCCGCTGCTTGGCTACGCCGGCTATCTGCCCTTCGGCCTCGAGTGTGCTCTGGTCATGGACCTGCTCGCGCGCCTGGTCGAGCACCGCCGCCTGTGGCCCCTTCTCGGCGGACCGAAGGTAACCGCCTAACACATTGATTTCACACAGTGGGATATCTCCCATTCCAGCCGTAGATTAAAAGGTGGTTGTCGTCCCACCCGCCTTGGGGCTAGCGTCCGGCTCGAGGAGGAGGTGGTGTGGAAGCCATGCCGGAACCCGGCGGCGCGCTGCTCGACAGCATCGCGGAGTTCTGCCGCCACAACGGGATCGCGGAATCCACCTTCGGCCGCCGCGCGGTGAACGACGGCAAGTTCGTCGCCCGCCTGCGCGCCGGCGCGCGTATCACGCCCGAGACCCTCGAGCGCGTCAGCGTGTTCATGCGCCACCACGGGGCCGCCACCCCCGCCGCCCCGCCGGAGCTGCGCCGCCTGATCCGCGTCGCGGCCCCGCCGGCAAGCGCGCCACCCGCCGAGGCCGCGCCGTCGCGCAACTTCCGCTTCTTCGACAACCGGCAGAAATATCTGCTGTTCGTCAACACCTGCAGCGAGAAGAGCGTGATCGCGCGCCGCGTCGGCCTGGAGCTCGCGCACATCCACCCCAGCCCGCCGGCGGTGCGCGTGTTCGACGCCGGCATGGGCGATGGCACGGCGCTCACGCGCGTGATGCGCGAGCTGCACGCCCGCTTCCCGGCGCTGCCGTTCTACTTCGTCGGCAAGGAGGTGAGCCTCGAGGACGTGCGGCTGTCGCTCGACAAGATGGCGGACCGCTTCTACGAGCACCCGGCGACCGTGCTGGTGGTCACCAACCTGTACTACAACGAGGCGCCCTGGCTCGCGCCCAAGGCGCTTGCGGCGGCGACCTCGCTGGTCTGGCACGAAGCGGCCCTGACCGGCACCACCGGGCACGAATTCAGCCAGCAGATCGCGGCGCTCGAGCCCTTCCTCGCCAGGAACTGGCAGGCGCGGCACAGCTTCAAGAGCGGCAACCCGGTCTACGAGCGCCCGGTGGCGCTGGTGATCTATCGCGAGGACTTCCGCTTCCTGCTGCACGAAGTCATTCCGCGCCAGGGGCAGGCGCGCGCCGGCTACGACCTGGTGATCGCATCGCAGCCCTACCGCGCCCGCGCGCCGGCCGGGTTCAAAGCGGCCAAAGTGGTCGCCCCGCTCGCGCGCGCGCTCGGACCCGGCGGCAGGCTGCTCGGAATCCACTCCTACGGCCGCGACCCGGGCATCGAGATCGTGCGCAAGCTCTGGCCCGACGAGGATCCGTTCACCACCGTGACGGCACGACATCCTGCGCGCGGTGCGCGGCGAGCTGGGCAAGGACGCGCGCCACTACAACTTCAACGCCTACGCCGACTCGCGCGCGGTGTTCCGCTACGAGATGCACACCCTGCCGACCGAGGTCTGCGCCAGCATCGGCACCTCGACGCTGTTCGCAGCCTGGAACGCCGCCGTGTACGTGGCGCAGATCGACGACGAGCGGCTCGCCGAGGCGATCGGCAGCCGGCGCTACATGGATGCCACGCGCGAGGTGCTGCGGGCGCACGGCGGCCTGTGGTTTCTCGACGAATCCTACGTGGTATCCAGAAAGAGGACCTGACCGATGACCAGCGCCGCCGAAGCCGCATTCCCCAGCCTGCCCGCCGAGCTGGGCGAGGGCATCGCAGACCTCGTCTCGTGCGGCTCGCTCGAGATGAGCGCCGATCGTGCCGCCGAGGCGCGCGTGATCGCCGCGATGCTGCCGGTGGGCACGCGGGTCCACGTCAACCATCTGCCGCGTCTGGCCCTCGAGGATTCGCTCGCCACTCTGGTCGCGCTGCGCGAAGCCGGCCTGGAGCCGGTCCCGCACCTGGCCGCGCGCCGCATCGGCTCGCGCGCGGAGGCACGCTCATTCATTGACCGCGCGGTGCGCGAGGCCGGCGTGGCCAAGGTGCTGCTGGTCGGCGGAGACGATCCGCAGCCGCGCGGCCCGTACCCGGACGGCGCGGCCGTGCTGCGCCACGGGATGCTGGGCGAGCTCGCCATCCGCGAAGTAGGCCTGCCCGGCTATCCGGAAGGCCATGCGCGCATCGCCCGCGCGGCCCTCGAGCGCGCTCTCGAGGACAAGCTCGCCCTAGCGGCGAAGCAGAATCTGAGCGCCTACCTGGTCACGCAGTTCTCGTTCGCCCCGGCGCGTATCGTCGAGTACTGCGGGGCGCTCGCGCGCCGCGCGCCGGCCCTGCCGGTGTACGTGGGGTTGGCCGGACCGAGCAGCCCCGCGGCGCTGCTGCGCTTCGCGCAACGCTGCGGCGTCAGCGCCTCGCTGCGCGCGCTGCGCGACCAGGGGATGACGGCGGTGCGCCTGGTCACCCATACCGATCCCGGCGAGCAGCTCGCCGCGATCGCGCGCTATTGTGCGGCGCACGCCGCGTGCAACGTGGTCGGCGTGCACCTGTTCAGCTTCGGCGGCGTGGCGCAGACCGCGGCGTGGATGCGCGGCGCGATCGCGCTGCGGCGCTCCGGCGCGGCAGCGCGGGCGGCCGCGAAGTAGAATCCGCCCTTCGTTCGACTACGGAGACAACACACCATGGCCCAGCGCGCCACCCCGCCCTTTCGCGCCGATCACGTCGGCAGCTTCCTGCGCCCGCCGCAGCTGCTCGAGGCGAGAGAGCGCCGCCGCAAGGGAGATATCTCCGCCGCGCAGCTGCGCGAGATCGAGGACCGCTCGATCCGCGAGATCGTGCGGCTGCAGGAGGACTGGGGCCTGCAGGGGGTGACCGACGGCGAGTTCCGCCGCACCTACTTCCACATCGACTTCCTCCAGCAGCTGGAGGGCGTGGAAGTGCGCGGCGGCATTGCCGCCAAGTTCCACGGTGCCAAAGGCGACGTCGATTTTGCGCCGCCGGTGATGCACGTGACCGGCAAGCTGCGCCACGTCAAGCCGATCCAGCTTGAGGACTTCCAGTTCCTCAAGTCGGCGACTCGGCGCACCCCCAAGGTAACCATCCCGTCGCCGACCATGCTGCACTTTCGCGGCGGCCGCGCCGCGATCAGCCGCCATGCCTACCCGGACCTGGAGCCGTTCTACGACGATGTCGCGCAGTGCTACCGCGAGGAGCTGCTCAGCCTGGGCGAGGCCGGTTGCACCTACGTGCAGCTCGACGACACCAACCTCGCCTACCTGTGCGACCCGAAGATGCGCGAGGGCGCCAAGCAGCGCGGCGACGATCCGAACGAGCTGCCCCGGCGCTACGCGCGCCTGATCAATGCTGCGATCAAGGACCGCCCCAAGGGCATGACGGTGTGCATTCACCTGTGCCGCGGAAATTTCCAGAGCGCCTGGGCGGCCGAGGGCGGCTACGAGCCGGTGGCCGAGGCGCTGTTCAACGAGCTCGCGGTGGACGGCTACTTTCTCGAGTACGACGACGCCCGCTCGGGAAACTTCGCGCCGCTGCGCTTCGTGCCGAATGGCAAGATCGTGGTGCTCGGCCTGGTCACCACCAAGCTCGCCGCGCTCGAGCCGAAGGACGTGCTCAAGCAGCGCATCCTCGAGGCGGCGCGCCACGTGCCGCTCGAGCAGCTGTGCCTGTCGCCACAGTGCGGCTTCTCGAGCACCGTGCACGGCAACCAGGTGAGCACCGCCGACCAGGCGGCGAAGATCCGGCTGGTGATCGAAACCGCGCGCGAGCTCTGGGGCGACGCCTGAACCATCGGGCGCCGTGCAGCCCGAAATTGCAAAGCGCTAGGGCGTCGGGCGCCGGACGACCGCGTCTGCGCCCATATCGCTCCCCGTGCGCGCGGGCGGATTGCACCGGCGCGCGGCCGACCCGGCGAGAAGCTGCTGCAGGCGGTGCTGCGCGTCGTGCCTGTTGCGGAACGGTCCCCGAAAGCGGGCGTCCTCGTTGAAGATCCTGGTCCTCGCTCGCGCGGGCCAGCTCACGACGTAGTAGCCCTTCGCCAGCGCAGCTCCGTCGCGCCGCCAATAGACTCTCTCGCAGGAATCCGCGTCGACCAGGCGGAATTCCCGGATGACGTGCACCACCTCGAATTTGTCGCCGTCGCGCTCCATGCCTTTGTCCTCCGCTCGAGTAGTCACCGCAAAAAAAGCTGGCGCAGCGCGTTGCGCTGCGCCGCAAACCCACCCTGGGAAGGAAGAGATACGGGTGGGTGGGAGAAGGCTTGCCTCAGGCGCGCGCCTGCGCGGCGCCCTCCGCAGAAACGTCCGTGGAGGCCATCACGTAGCTGCCGCCGCCCTGCGCCTTGGCGCGATACATCGCGGCGTCGGCCCTCTGTATCAGGGCGGCTTCGTCGCGGCCGTGCCGGGGACACAGGCAGACCCCGACGCTCGCGCCCAGCACCGCCACGCGATCGTCGAGCGCAATTGCCGCGCGCAGCGCCGCGACGATCTTCTGCAGCGGGGCCTGCGCCGCCTCCTGATCCGAGACGCCGGCGAGGATGATCGCGAACTCGTCGCCCCCGATGCGGGCGACGGTGTCCTCCTCGCGCAGACACCCCCGCAGGCGGCGCCCGATCTCCCTCAGCGCCATGTCACCGCAGGCGTGGCCGTAGTCGTCGTTGAGCGACTTGAAGTCGTCCAGGTCGAGGTAGATCAGCGCGAACCCTTTCTCATAGCGCGTCGCGCGCGCAATCGCCTGGCGCAGGCGGTCGCGGAACAGACTGCGGTTCGCGAGCTCGGTCAGCTCGTCGTAATGCGCCAAGTGCTGCAGCCGCGCCATCTCCAGCACCTGCGCGGTCGTGTCGCGCCCGACCGACAGGTAATGGGTCAGAACGTCGGCAGCGTCGAACAGGGGTCGGATGCTCTTCTCCTCGTGAAACAGGCTCCCGTCCTTGCGCCGATTCACGATCGTCCCCCGAAACTCCCTACCGGCTCGCAGCGTTCCCCACAACGCTGCGAAATACGCAGGCGGGTGGGTGCCCGAATTCAGGATGCGCGGCGTGCGTCCCAGGACGTCCTCGCTGCGCAAACCCGTGATCTGCTCGAAGCCGGGGTTCACGTAATCGATGACCCCCTCGGTGTCTGTAAGCATGACCGCGTCGCTGCTCTCCGCGACCGCCGCAGTGAGGCGCCGCACGGGGTCCGCGAACGTCGCGGGCAGCTCGGCGTCGCGCAGGCTGACGATGAACAGCCGCGCCGAATCGATGAGCACGCTGGCGAGCGTCACGTTCACCCGGAACGCCCCGCGCGCCTCGCTGCGGCCCTCGAGCTGCAGCCAGCCCCGGCGCACCGACCAGAACAGGGCGAGGAACCGGTTGAAGCTCGGGGTCGCCGCGTTGAAGCGCAAGCGCGGGATCAGCTCGTGCAGCGCACGCCCGTTCAGGGTCGCCGCCGACACGCGAAACAGCACCTCGGCCCCGGGGCTGCAGTAGCGCACGACCCCGGCATCATCGGCGCCGAGGGTCGCCTCCTCGGCCGCAGACGGAGCGTTGTGGCCGGGCGCACGCCAGTCCGCCGCAGCGGGGCGGCCCACAGTCCTCTTGAGCATCCCGGTGAGCGTGGCTTTGCCGCCGCGCGCCTGGTGCGTGGAAAATCGTTCGGGACGGTCCATGGGGCCTTCAAGCGCAACGCAATCGACTCGCATTGACCCTATCAGGATGCTGTGGCGCGAGAAAGCGCGCGCCACTACGTACGCACTGCTACGTATTCCGCGCGTCCGACGAGCGTTGCTTGCGGTGCGTTCGCAGGCCCCGCGCAGGGAGCGCGCCGAGCTCGCCGGTGCCGGCGAGCCGCGCCAGCTCCACCGCGTTGCGGGCGCCCATTTTCTGCATGATGTGCGCGCGGTGCACCTCTACCGTGCGATGGCTGATCCCCAGGCGGCGTGCGATCTCCTTGCTCGATCGGCCGGCCGCGACCTCGGGCAGAATCTCGCGCTCGCGAGCGGTGAGCCTGCCCAGGCGTGCGTCCGCCGCGACCGCCGCGGTCTTCACCGCGTGCCGCGTGCGTTCCTGCTCGAGCGCGCGCCGCACCCGGTCGAGCAGCACGGCCGCCGGCGTCGGCTTCTCGAGGAAATCGAACGCCCCGGCCTTGAGCGTTCGCACCGACGTCGCGACGTCGCCATGGCCGGTGAGGAAGATGACCGGCATCTCGAGACCCCGCGCCTGCAGCGCCGCCTGCAGATCGGGGCCGCTCAAGCCGGGCAGGCGCACGTCAAGCAGCAGGCAGCCGCGCTGCCCGCGGCGGCAGCCGGCGAGAAACGCCTCGGCGCTCGCGAACGCGCGCACGCTCAGGCCGGCGCCCTCGAGCACCTGCGTCAGCGCATCGCGCACGGCGTCGTCGTCGTCCACCAGGAGCACCGTGCGGCTCACGAGCCCACCGGCAAGGTGAAGCGAAACTTGCCGCCAGGGCCCGGTTCGGCCCAGATCCGCCCGCCCTGCGCCTCGATCATCGAGCGGCAGATCGACAGGCCCAGGCCGAGACCCTCGGCTTTGGTCGTGTACAGGGGCTCGAACACTTTCTCCGCGAGCGCGGCATCGATGCCGGGACCGCTGTCCTCGACGCTCACCTCCACGCTGCCCCGGCCTTCGCGGCGCACGCGTACCGTCACGCTACCCTCGGTCATGCCGGCGTCGCGGATGGCGTCGAGCGCGTTCTGCAGCAAGTTCACCAGTACGTGCTCGATCTGTATCCCGTGCGCGATGATGTTTGGCAGCGACGCGTCGAATGCGCAGTCCAGCCGAACACCGTGCGCGCGCGCGATGCCGTCGACCAGGCTGCACGCGGCGCGCAGCAGCGTGTTGAGGTCCGTGGGCGCCAGCTTGGGCTGCTCCTTGGCGAGGAACTGGCGCAGCTCGTGCAGCGATTGGCCGGCGCGCTGCGCCTGCTGCACGATCTGCTGCAGGTTACGCTGAAGCTTTTGCCCGTCCTCGCCGCGCTGCAGCTGCCCCAGGCTCGCCTCGCCGTAGCTCGCAATCGCGGCCAGCGGCTGGTTGAGCTCGTGAGCCACCAGCGCCGCGAGCTCGCCCATCGCGTGCAGACGGTGTAGCTGCGCGACCTCGGCCTGGCGCCGCACCACTTCCTGCTCGGTGCGCCGCTGATCCGTGACATCGATGCCGGTGGCGACCATGTACTGCACCGCGCCGTCCGCGTCGAGCAGGCAGGTGTTCGACCATGCGATCAGGCGCCGGGAACCGTCCCGGTGCTGCCAATGGTTTTCGTGGCGGCTCGGAAAGCGGCCGGCACGCAGTCCCTCGAATACCTGCCTCACCGCGTCGTGCTCCTCGTCCGGAACCAGCGCGTCCCACGTCTTCTTGCCTTCGATCTCACCGGCGCCCAGGCCGCTGACCTCCTCGCAGGCCTTGTTGAAGCGCACGAAGCGACCCTCGGTATCGAGCACCGCGATCAGGGCGCTTGCGGTGCTCAGGATCGCATGCACGAAGTTGCGCTCGGCGCGCAGCGATTGCTCCGCCCGCGCGCGCTCCCGGACCTCGCCCTCGAGCTGGGCGGTGCGCTGCGCCACCCGCTTCTCCAGCTCGGTGGCGAGCGTGCGCAGCAGTTGCTGCGTGTGCTTGAGAGGCGTGACGTCGCCGAACAGGAGCACCGCGCCGTCGATGCGGTCGTCCAGCGTGCGGTAAGGCGTGATGCGCCGCAGATACCAGCGCCCCTCCTCGGTGAGCACCTCCTTCTCGAGCGGCGTGAGCTCGTGCAGCACCGCGTCGATGTCCGCGGACAACTCCGGGTCCGCGAAGCGCGCCACCACGTCGCCGATCGGCCTTCCCACGTCGGTCGCGATCAGCCTGAACAAGGCGCTCGCCGCCGGCGTGTAGCGCTTGATCGTCCGGTCGGAGGCGAGGAACACCGTGGCGATGTCGGCGCTCTTGAGCAGGTTGGCCACGTCGTTGTTGGTGACTTCCAGCTGTTCCACCTTCTCAAGCAGCTGGCTGTTGACCGTGGACAGCTCCTCGTTGAGTGACTGCAGCTCTTCCTTCGAAGTCTCGAGCTCCTCGTTGGCCGATTGCAGCTCCTCGTTCATCGACATGACCTCCTCGTTGGAGGCCTTCAGCTCCTCGATCGTGCTTTGCAGCTCCGCGCGCGTGCTCTTCAGCTCGTGCTCGAGCTGATGCGCGAGCGACACTTGCGCGATCTGCGCCGCCTCGGCCCTGCGGCCGCCCCGTGCGGCGCGCTCCTCTTCGAAGGTGACCAGTGCCAGGGCCTCGGCGCCGCGCGGGCCGCGCGGGCCGCGCAGCGGCTGCGCGCTCACGTGCACGGTCGCGTAGCCGCCGTTGCGCTTGACCTTGGCGCCCGCGGCGCGCACCGGCACCCCCTCGCGCAGGCACTTCTGCGCCGCGGCGCGGACGCGCGCGCGCAGGCCTGCGTGCGTCAGCGCGACCAGGTCCTGGGTCGGAATTCCGGACGGCTGCTGCAGGTAGCGCGCCGTCGGCCCGTAGAAGTTGAGCACCTCGAGGCGGTGGTTGACCAGCACCGACGCCGGCGCGTAGTACTCGAGCAGCGCCTGAGCGCCGAGCTCGATGAGCGACGCCGGGCTGATCGCGGGCGCCTGCGCACGGTCCAGGCCGCGGTCCTCACCGCCCAGCGTGATCGGAAACTCGATGCGCCTGGGTCGCGCCGACGCGACCCGACGGTAGATGCGCCACTTCCTGGATACCGGCTCGAACAGCTCTACATGCCGTCCCACGGACTCCGAAGGACCGAGTACCAGATAGCCGCCGTCGACGAGCGCGAAGTGCAGCAGCTGCGCCACCTTCTGCTGCACTTCGGATTCGAGGTAAATGAGCAGGTTGCGGCAACTCACCAGGTCAATCCTGGAGAATGGCGCATCCGCAAGCACGTTCTGCGGCGCGAACAGCACGCTTTCGCGCAGCTGCTTGGTCACCTGCAGGACGTGCTCGTCCTTGCGCGCAAAGAACCGGGCGACCCGCGCCGGGCTGACCTGGGCGATCTCGCTGTCGCCATACACGCCGCGGCGCGCGACGTCGAGCGCGTCCTGATCGATGTCGGTGGCGAACACCTGCACCCGGAAAGGTTTCTGCGCGGCGGCGATCTGCTCGATGAACAGCATCGCGATCGAGTAGGCCTCCTCGCCGGTCGCGCAGCCCGGCACCCAGATGCGCAGCGGCGCATCGTCGGTCTTCGTGCGCAGCAGCTCAGGGATGACCTGCTCCTCGAGAAAGCGGAACATTTCGGGGTCACGGAAGAAGCTGGTCACGCTGATCAGCAGGTCCTTGGTGAGCTGCTTGAGCTCTTCCGGCCGCTCGCGCAGCAGCGCCAGGTACTCGCCCAGGCCGCCGGCGTGGCTCAGGCCGATGCGCCGCGACACGCGCCGCATCAGCATGCCCTTGCGGTAGGGCCGGAAGTCGAACTTGCTGTGCGCGCGCAGCAGCGCGAGCAGTTGGCTTGTCTGCCGCGCGGCGAGCACCGGTTGCGCATCGTCACGGCCAGGCCCGAACACATGCGCGATGTAATTGAGCAGCGCGCCGGGCATCCCCTGCGGCGGCAGGACGAAGTCGGCCAACCCGGTGGCGACCGCGTTGCGCGGCATACCGTCGTATTCCGCGCTGCGCGGCTCCTGAACCATCGCCATGCCGCCATTGGCCTTGATCGCCTTCAGGCCGAGCGCGCCATGCGAGCCGGTTCCCGACAGCACGATGCAGATCGCACGGTCCTGCAGGTCGTCGGCGAGCGAGTGCAGGAAGATATCGATTGCGGTCTGCGCGCCCGCCGCCGCGACCGGTCCGCGCAGCCGCAGCGCGCCGGCGTGAATCTCCATAAACTTGTCAGGCGGGATGACATAGACGCAATTGGGCTCGACGCGCGTGCCCTCCTCGGCCTCGTGCACCGGCATCTTCGTGTGGTGTGCGAGCAGCTGCGCAATGAGGCTCTCGTGCCGCGGGTCCAGATGCGGGACCAGCACGAAGGCAGCGCCACCGTTCGGCGGCATGGCCTGGAAGAATTTCTTGAATGCGTCCAGCCCCCCGGCCGAGGCCACGATGCCGACCACCGGGAAGCCTGGGTGCTCGGCGACCGGGGGTTCGGGCTCCGGCCGGGATTGGATCGCGGCCGCGTCGGAGGGCTGGTGGGCATTGCGGGGCACCGGCGAGGCCGGCCGTGGGACACGGCGCACCGCAGCCCGCGGCGCAGCGCCGCGTCGTACTGAACCCTGCTTGCTCGGCCGCGTCTCGAGCTTTTTCTTCTTTGCGCGCGCCATCAGCTTCGCGTTTCCCCCGGAGTCCCGGCCGACGAATTGACGGGCAGCCTACTTGGAATCTCCGCCCTCTACAATGCAATGCGGCGGCCGGCGCACCCCCCGGGTCAGCGCGCCTCGAGCGCGATCCGCCGGCGCAGCTCCCGGTAGCGCTCCTCGGACTCCTCGCCGAACAGCGGGTCGCGTCCGGCCGGCACGGCCGCCGCGACCGCCGCCCAGTCCTCGGGCGTCAGAAGCTGCGCCGCGCGCGGCAGGATCTCCTTTTCCTCGGCGGCGAGGTGCGCTCGGTAGTAGACCAAATAGGTCGCGGCGGCGGCCTCGAGCGCCTCGCGCGTGACCACCTGCTCGTCGATGGCCTCGTTGAGTCGCGCGAGCAGCTCCGCGCCCGCGGTAGCGAGCACGCGGTGCTCCTGCGCCAGCCGGTTGATCTGCGCGCGCAAGCCCGCATCGCGCTCGACCAGGCGCGCGAAGGCCACGTCCTCGCGCGGGTGATGGATGCGCTCCGGATAGTGCCGCAGGTAGCTGGTGATATCGAGCATCAGCTCGTAGTTCGGACGCTCGCCGGCGTGGAACACGGCGACCTGCCGTTCCAGGAGCTCGAGCAGGCGCACGAAATTGACGTGCTCGGCATGCCATGCGGCGATGGGATCGTTCATTGTGCTCTCCGTTTCGCGTGATGGCGGCCGAGCGCCGCGTGCCGTTCGTCGACGTAGCCCGCGCGCTGCGCCGCGCGGGTGCACCGTGCCTTCCCCGCTTTCGCCTTGCTCCGCAAGCCCGGCCCTCCCGGTGACGGCTTCCGCCCTGGGCGAGAATGCCCGCCGGACGGCGCACAGTCTTTGACCTGGCGCAACAGCGGCGGCGCGGCTCCCGACCATAGATGAGGCCGTTGCTGCATAAACTGCCTGGCTGCAAGCCGCCCCCCCCGGAGCCGCCCCGCCAACCCGAGCCGGAGCACGCGCGCTTCCCGCACGCGGCTGCCCGCGTCCGAGGTGCTCGAGGCGCTGGCGAGCTCGCGTCTCGGCCTCCCTGCCGCCGAAGGGCGCGCGCGCCTGGCCCGGTTCGGGCCGAACGCGCTGCCGCGGGCCGCTCCGTCGAGGCTGCTCCCGACCCTCGCGCGCCAGTTCAAGAGCCCGCTGGTCTACGTGCAGCTCGCCGCCGCGGCGGTTTCCCTGCTGCTGCGCAACTGGTCCGATGCGGGGTTCATCTTCGCGGTTCTGCTCATCAAAGCGGGGTTCGGCACTTTCCAGGAATATACCGCGGAGCGCTCCGCGCAGGCCCTGCCGCGCCTGATCAGCCGGCGCACGCACGTGCTGCGCGACGGCGACGTGCTCGAGGCCGACGCCGCAGCGCTGGTGCCGCGCGACCTCGTGCTGCTCGAATCGAGCGCCAAGGTGCCCGCGGACCTGCGGCTGCTCGAGGCGCGCCACCTCGCGCTCGACGCGTTGCTAGTGCACGTCGCAGCGATGGACGCCCCGGGCCTGAGCGCGGTGCTCGGCGTGCACACCCGGTGCCGGCCTCGACCTGGGCCGCGCTGGTGCTGCTCGCGCTGCTGCTCCTCGCGGCAATGGAAGCGCACAAGGCCTGGCGCCGCCGCGGCGGCCGCTGAGCGCCACGCCCGAAGTCCTTGGCCCGGTGCGCGAAACTTTCGGCGCTCCGGACAGTCGGAGCAAGAGCATTGACCGGGCGCGCCGCAACGGGCACGCTTGATCTGCGTCAAGATGGGGTCGGGCGGTGCCTGTAGGCTAGTCGCGGGAAGAAGAACAAGCCGTTGCAACGTGCCGCCGCCGTAGAGGGACAGACCGTGGCTGCAGGGCTTTGTCTTGCGCGCAATGCCGGAGAGGGATCGTGAGCGTCGCCGAATCGGACGCGCTGGGGCCTGGGCAGGCACCCGATCCGGCCGCCTGCCCGCATCTTGAGTACTGTACCTTGCGCGATCAACACGACCCACGTTTCGTCAGCCACCTCACCCGACAGACCTACGGCTTCGTCCTGGCCGGGGGCCGCGGCAGCCGGCTGCTCGCACTCACCGATTGGCGCGCCAAGCCCGCGGCGCCCTTCGGAGGCAAGTTCCGCATCATCGATTTCACGCTGTCGAACTGCGTCAACTCCGGGGTACGCCGCATCGGCGTGGCGACCCAGTACAAGGCGCAGTCGCTGATCCAGCACCTGCAGCGCGGCTGGAGCTTCCTCGACGGGCGCATCCGCGAGTCGCTCGACATCCTGCCGGCACAGCAGCAGGTCGAGGAGCGCTGGTACTGCGGCACCGCAGATGCGGTGTTCCAGAACCTCGACATCCTGCGCCACGACGGCTGCGAGTTCGTGCTGGTGCTCTCGGGCGATCACGTCTACAAGATGGACTACGGTCGGCTGCTCGCCTACCACGTCGCCAAGGGTGCCGATGTCACGGTGGCCTGCCTCGAGGTACCGCTGCGCGAGGCGAGCGGCCTCGGGGTCATGCAGGTCGACCAAGACGACCGCGTCACCGCGTTCGTCGAGAAGCCGGCGCGGCCCGAACCGTTCCCGGGCACCACCGACCGCGCTCTTGGGAGCATGGGCGTGTACCTTTTCAACGCGGCCTTCCTGTTCGAGCAGATGGTGCGCGACGCCGACGATCCGGCTTCGAAGCACGATTTCGGCAGGGACGTCATTCCCCACGTCGTGCCGCGCTACCGGGTGTTCGCGCACCACTTCACCGACAGCTGCGTGGGCATGGCGAACGGCAAGCCCTACTGGCGCGACGTGGGCACGCTCGACGCCTACTGGGAATCGAACATGGAGCTGACCAAGGTCGAGCCCGAGCTCAATCTGTACGACACCGAGTGGCCGATCTGGACCTATCAGGAGCAGCTGCCGCCGGCGAAGTTCGTGTTCGATGACGACGACCGGCGCGGCATGGCGGTCGATACCATGGTCTCCGGCGGCTGCATCATCAGCGGGGCGACGGTGCGCCGCTCGGTGCTGTTCTCGAACGTGCGCGTCGAGAACTATGCCCGCGTCGAGGACTCGGTCGTGCTGCCCGACGTCCGAATCGGCCGGGGCGCGGTTCTGAAGCGCGCCATCGTCGACCAGCGCTGCAGCATCCCGGAAGGCACCGTGATCGGGCTCGACCACGACGAGGATCGCAAACGCTTCCACGTCACCGAGCGCGGCGTGACCCTGGTCACGCCCGACATGCTCGGCCAACGCGTGCACCAGGTGCGCTGAGCGCGGCGAGGCCGGCCGCACCGGGTGGTAAGATGCAGCGCTCGCGGCGGGTTCCGCGAGTTCTGCCTGCTCGCCGCCCTCGAACGGACTCCATGCGCGGAACACTCTATCGCCTCGACGTGCGGCCGCAGCTGCCGCAGAGCCTGCAACGCCTCGACGAGCTGGCCAACGACCTCTGGTACAGCTGGAACCGCGCCACGCGGACGCTGTTCGCGCGCCTGAATCCCGCGCTGTGGGCGGCGGTCGGCCACAGCCCCAAGCACTTCCTGCGCTCGATCGACCAGAGGCATCTCGAGCAGGCCGTGGACGACCCGGTGTTCGTCAACACCTTTCACCGCGTGCTGTCGACCTACGACACCTACCACGGCCAGCCGCCGCACGGCGTCGCGCAGCTGGAAGCGGCCGACCGGGTGGCCTATTTCTGCGCCGAGTTCGGACTGCACGAGAGCCTGCCCATCTACTCCGGCGGCCTCGGCATCCTGGCCGGCGACCATTGCAAGACCGCGAGCGACATGGGGCTGCCCTTCGTCGCCGTGGGACTGCTCTACCGGCACGGTTACTTCCAGCAGACCATCGACGGCGAAGGCCGCCAGCACGCCGCCTACGCCGATACCGATTTCGACCTGCTGCCGATCACGCCGGTGCTGCGCGCCGACGGCAGCGAGCTGCGCATCGCGCTCGGCATGCCGGGCGGCGGCCTGCAGATCAAGGTCTGGCAGGCGCGCGTCGGGCACGTCATGCTCACTCTGCTCGACACGGACATCGAGGAAAACAGCGCGCGCGACCGCTACATCACGCATCAGCTCTACGTCGGCAACCAGGGAACGCGGCTCGAGCAGGAGATCGTGCTCGGCGTGGGCGGGGCGCGCGCGCTGATCGAGATGGGCGTCGCGCCTACCTGCTGGCACCTAAACGAGGGCCATCCGGCGTTCCTGGTGATCGAGCGCATCCGCTCGCTGATGGCGGGCGGCCTGGAATTCGACGCCGCGCTCGAGGGGGTTGCGGCGAATACCGTGTTCACCACGCATACCCCGGTACCCGCGGGCCACGACCATTTCCCCGAGGACCTGGTGCGCCAGTACCTGGCGAGCGCCTGCCCCGAGCTGGGGGACCACCTCGACGCGGCGCTCGCGGTCGGGCACTCGCCTTCGACGCACGACTTCAATCTCACCGCCCTGGCGGTGCGCGCCTCGCGCCACCAGAACGGCGTGTCGCGCATCCACGGCCAGGTGTCATCGAGAGTGTGCTCCGAGCTGTGGCCGCAGATCGAGCCGGACGAAAACCCGGTGCGCCACATCACCAACGGCGTGCACGTCTCGACCTTCCTCGCCGATGCCTGGCACGACCTGTTCGACGAGCACATCGGCCTGGGCTGGACGCAGCGCCTCACCGACGCGGAGCACTGGCACCGGGTGCGCCACATTCCGGATTCCCAGTTCTGGAACGTGCACCAGGTCCTGAAGGCACAGATGCTGCACCTGGTGCGCTTCCGCATCCGCCAGCAGCACGCGCGCAACCAGGGCTCGGAGGCGCACCTCGACCGCATTCTCAAGCTCGCCGACCCGGCGAACCCGAACGTGCTCACCATCGGTTTCGCGCGCCGCTTCGCGACCTACAAGCGCGCCACGCTGCTGTTCCGCAATCTCGACTGGCTGCGCGAGATCATGGGCGAGCCCAAGCGCCAGGTGGTGTTCATCTTTGCCGGCAAGGCCCATCCCGCCGATCAGCCCGGGCAGGACCTGATCCGCCGCATCGCCGAAGTGGCGCGCATGCCCGAGTTCGAATCGCGCATCCTGCTGGTCGAGGGCTATGACCTGCGCCTCGCCCGGCGCCTGGTCTCGGGCGTCGACGTGTGGATGAACAATCCGGTGTATCCGATGGAGGCTTCCGGCACTTCTGGCATCAAGGCCGGCATCAACGGCGTGCTCAACCTCTCGGTGCTCGACGGCTGGTGGGACGAAGGCTACAACGGGTCGAACGGCTGGGCGATCAAGCCGGCCTCCAGCGCGCTCGACGCGCAGCGGCGCGACGACGAGGAGGCGCGCACCCTGTACGAGCTGCTGCAGGACCAGGTGATCCCGCTGTACT
>Ga0307372_10002761_pt1 | contig 28674 bp, 35 predicted proteins | sample OX1MG_FD_202533 | JGI IMG/M metagenome (GOLD analysis project Ga0307372, IMG submission 202533) | Soil microbial communities from Risofladan, Vaasa, Finland - OX-1 | ecosystem: Environmental > Terrestrial > Soil > Coastal area > Acid sulfate soil | place: Finland: Risofladan, Vaasa | collected... | reverse complement strand
ACACAGGCACCACATATTGGTGCTCGCGCAGGGAATCGAACCCTGAACCTTGGGATTAAGAGTCCCCTGCTCTGCCAGTTGAGCTACGCGAGCACGACCAACGACCGATCACGTTCGATTCTAAGGTTCTCGGCGCGTTAACAACCTGGCTTCCCCGGCGCCCTGTCGATCCGTACGGTGGCCACATGGCCGCGCGCGCTCCACTTGACGTCGACCTGGAAGACAAGCTCGTCTACGGATTGACCCCGATGCGGCTTGCATACGTGGCCGTCGCGCTCGTCGCCGGATTTGCGCTCTGGTCGTCGCGCTGGGCTCCAGAGCTGCTTCGGGGAGTATCCGCCGCCACAGTCATCCTCGGTGGCGCGGCCGCGGCGTGGGGCCGGTGGCGCGGTAGAGCGGCGGACGACTGGGCCTCGGACATGGTGGTGTTCCTGATGCGCAACTACAAAGTCGAGTGGCACGCAATGAGGCTTCGATCGCCGAGGGTACGCGAGCCGGCAGAGGCAAACATCGGTGATCAGCTCGAGCGCCAGTCGGAGCAGGCTGCGTGATCGGCGCTCTCAAACGGTCGCCTCTTCGCGTCGTCGCGCGAGCCCCCGAGGTCCTGTGGGAGGGCGCATGCGTTGCGGTGATCATGGAGACCGCCGCGATCGGCTTCGCCTCCGCTTCGGAGGACGACCGGCTCCGCTGGGTCAACTCATTTCGCCGCCTGCTGGATGGGCTCGACTCTCCTGTGCAGGTCGTCGTCAACGCCCAGCCGGGGCACGATCACGGTGAGGACGCTGCGGCGATCATGCCGGTCGATTTCGGGGACATGCGGGGTGCGGACCTTGCTTTCGCCGACCGGATTGCCCGATCGCCGACGGCGCATCGTCTCACCACCAGTCTCATCACGACCGAGGCGCAGGCTTCGCGGCTGAGAGGCGCGCTGGGAGAAATGGGGATCGGGTTCCGCGTCCGCCCAGCCCCGCAAAACCCGGTCTTCGGTCGGGAGCTCCAGGATCGATTGCTTTATGCCCGCGGCTTCAGCCGCACGTGGTGCGTTGATCGGTTGCCGGGCACGAACCTCGAACCGGGCTGGCTCTACAGCCTGCTCCCGCCAGGGTTGGACCTCACCCTGTCCTGGCACGCGAACCCTCTGCCCGTGGCCTGGGTGGTGCACTACCTCGAGCGGCAACTGATCGGCATGCGAGCCAGCCGCCTGCTCGAGCAGAGCGTTGGGACCTCGGATCCTGCGCTGGCCGGGGCCCTGCCGAATGCAGAGGACTTGCAGAAGCGGCTCGCGTCGAGCCAGGACAAGGCATTCCACGTCGCCGTTTATGTGACGCTCAGCTCGCCGACTTCCGAAGACCTTGAGCTCGGGTCGCAGCGCATCGAATCGGCGGCGCGCGCAATCCTCTGCAACCTGCAGCGGTGCACTTTTCGCATGCGTGACGGTTTTCTGGCCACTCTGCCGGGCGGCCCGGACCGCCTGCGGCGCCTGCGCGTGGTGGACACGAGCACGCTCGCCACCTTCTTTCCGTGGCACGAAGCTGATGTTCAAGAGGCTGGTGGTCTGGTCATCGGGAGGAATCGCACCACCGGCATGCCGGTGCAGATAGACCCGTTCGACCAGAAGCGATACGCCAATGCCAACATCGGGGTGTTCGGGCATTCGGGGGCGGGCAAGACGTATCTCCTCTCGACGATCGCTCTCGGTGCGCTGGGTGGCGGCACGCAGGTCTACGTGATCGATCCCGAGCACGAGTACGGAGGGCTCGCGGCCGAGCTTGGCGGAGTGGACGTGCAGCTGGCGCTTGGTTCGGGGCACGCGCTGAACGTGCTCGACCTGCGGCCGTCAGACCGTCACGACGAAACCTGGATCGGACCGGCAGCGGCAGATGCGGTCGACCTGTGCGCTTGCGTTTGCGGCGGTCTCGACGAGGCGGAACGCGCCCAGGTCGAAGGCGCCGTCCGCACCGCTTACGCTGGGGTGGAGCAACCGGTGCTGCGGGACGTCGCGCGCGCCCTGCCTCGCGATTCGCGCGCGGCCACCGTGCTCGGCCGCTGGGCCCACGGCAGCCTCGGCAAGATCTTCAGCGCGCCGACCAACGTCGACCTGGAAGCGCCGATCGTGGTTTTCGGCATGCGTGAGCTGCGTGACGAGATGGTGGCGCCGGTCCACTTCCTCCTCGCGGAAGCGTTGTGGACTCGCATCAAGCGCAGGGATCGCCGCCGCATGCTGGTCGTCGACGAGCTGGGTCTGCTTTTCGAGGACGCCACCATTCGCCGGTTCGTCGTCAGCCTCGCCCGGCGCATTCGCAAGTACAACGGCTCACTGGTCTTCGCGACGCAGAATCCCGGCGACCTGCTGAGCTCGGATCAGGGCTCGGTCGTCGCAACCAACCCGGCGGTGCTTTTTCTGGGTGCGCAGCGTCCGGGAGAGGCGGCCAAGCTGGAGGCGGCGTTCCATCTGAGCCCACGGCAAAGGAGCTTTCTGGAATCGGCACGCCGGGGCGACTTTCTCGTCGCCGCCGGAAGCGACCGGCTCGCCGTCACCGTCCAGGCGCCGCCCTGGCAGGAAGAGGCGATGCGCCTGGCGCGAAGCGCGCCGCGCCCCCCGCCCTGACTTGTAGGCTTAGTCGAGATGCCCAGAGTCCTCCACTACCGTTTGCACGGCCTCCAGGAACACCGCCTGGAGCGCGTCCACGAGCAGTTCGAGGCGCTGGCCGGGGCCCGCGCCTGGCGCTGCGGCGAGCCGTGGATCGCCAGCTCGGCTTCACGCGGGCTCTTCGAGATGGAGTTCTTCCGGCACCTCAAGCAGGAAGAGAGCCAAGACCTGAGCGCCGCCGGCTTTGTCAAGATGGCCGGCGACGAGACGGACGCCTTGATCATCACGATCTTCATGCGCGATCTGAGCGCCGAGTACGGGATCCGGACGGCGATGAAGGACGAGGATCATCCGCTCGCCAAGCTCCGGCGCCTCGAGTTCGAGTCGGGGAGGCTGCCGAGCGGGCAGACCCTCGAGGACGTGCTCGCCAAGCGGCCGGTGATCAAAAAGGTGCAGGGGGAGCGAATCTTCTTCTACCCGCCGACTTTCCGGCTCCACTCGCAGGGCCCGGCGAGCCCCGAATGGGCCTACGCGCTCTGCGGCATCCGGGCCTATGCCCCGACCCTGCTCGAGGCCGAGCAGGAGGCGTTGAAGATCCTGAGAGGCTTCGGTCATCTTGGCGCCTGAGGGCGCCGCAGCCGGCGCCGACTTCCTCGCGTCCGCGGACGGCACCCGGCTGGCATATCGAAGCTGGCCGGTCTCGGGCGCTGCGATCACCTTCGCCGTCTTGCACGGCCTGGGCGAGCACTCAGGCCGTTACGAGCGGTTCGCGCGCGGAATGGCCAGGTTCCAGATGGGGACTTACGCCGTCGACCTTCGAGGCCACGGCCAGAGTCAGGGTCAGCGCGGCCACATCGACTCCTGGTCGCAGTGGGTCGACGACGCCGCCGCGTTCGTGAGGCATGTCCAGGAGTTGGTCCCGGGCGAGGTCGTGCCGGTGGGCCACTCGTTCGGTGGCGCTGTGCTCTTGAGCACGGTGCTCGCCGGCAAGGTGCCGCAGAGCAAACGGTTCGTGCTCTCGAGCCCCGCGCTGCGTCTCAAGGTCGCGGTGCCGGCATGGAAGATGACCCTCGGCCGGGTGGCGTCGCGAGTGACGCCACGCCTGTCGATGAGCAATGAGGTCGATCCCGGCACGGTGTCCCGCATCCCCGAAGTGGTCGAGACCTACCGCACCGACCCGCTCGTCCACAGCAAGATCTCGAGCCGCACGTACACCGAGCTGCTGCGCGCGCAGCGGGACATCTTCGCGCGCGCCGGCGAGATCAAGGTCCCCTTCCTGATCCTGGCCGGGACCGACGACAGGCTGATCGACCCACAGGGCAGCGCCGCGCTCCATGAAAAGGCGCCCGAGATGAGCGAGCTGCGACTCCTCGAGGGCCGATACCATGAGCCGTTCAATGACCGCGGCGACCAGGAGGTCTTCTTGACGATCGCGGATTGGCTGCGCAAGTGATCCATCTGCTGCCGGTGCTGGCGTCGCGCCTCAATCTCGACCCCGGCTCGTGGTTGTCGTGGATCGTGGTCGGGCTCATCGCCGGGGCCATCGCGGCACGCGTCGTCGCCGGTCGCGGCTTCGGCTGCATCGCGGACATCGTGGTCGGGGTGGCGGGGGCCATCATCGGCGGCTTCCTGCTCGGCGCCCTGTTCGGCGCGAGCGGAACGGTCGGCTTCTGGGGCAGCATCGTCGTCGCGTTCATCGGCGCCGCGGTGCTGCTGGCGGCGTTGAAGCTCTTATCCGGCGGGCGCCTCTGACCTGGCGGCGGCCGTGCGCGCGATCTCCTCGATCTCGGTAGCGATCTCGGCGGGCAGGTACAGTGGGATGTCGTGCGGGGTGTCGAACCACTTGACCTGCACCGCCGGAGCGATCTCGCCCAGCCGGCCGGCCCTGCCGTCGGCCGACCTCGAGAACCTGCCGAAGCTGCGGAGCGCGAGCAGCACCGCAGCCGGGACGTCGACTGCCGGCCAGAGCACGTCAGGCTGCGATTCGTAAAGGTCTCGGAGCAGCTCGAGCCGCACCGGGCCCGTCAGCGTCAGGATCAGCTCGCCGCCGTCCTCGACGACCCTTGCCCTGACGAACGCCTCGAGGTCTTCGCCCCACGCACCCTCGAAATCACCTTGCGATGCGGCCACGGCATCCGCCAAGGTGGCAAAGCGCGGCAGGGGCGGCTGCATGATCCGCTGCGCATCCTCCCAGCTGAACAGGTTCGCGGCGCTTTGCACCGGGCCGTCGATGAAGACGAGCCCCGACGCCGTGCCTGGGCGCGTGCCGACCAGCTCGAGCGCCACCGTTGCTCCCCACGAGTGGCCGGCGACGACGGGTGGATCTAGGTCCAGCCGAGAGATGAGAAACGCCGCGTCCTCGACGAGTGCATTCATGGCATAGCCTTCGGGCAGCATCGGCGCGCGCGGCGGAAGTCCGGTCAGACCGTGGCCGCGCTGGTCGAGCGCGACCATGCGCCGGTCCGTGATGTGCCGCGCGACGCGGTCCCAGTAGCGGGCGTTGGAGCTGAGCCCGTGCAGAAAAAGGATCGGAGGCGACGCGGGTTCCGATTCCGGCGCCCAGTCGAGATAGTGGAGGCTTACGCCATCCCGCTCGAGCCACCCGTCCTTCGGATCGCGCACGACCGAAAGCCTAGCCCGCGGCGGCTTTGACCTCTTCGCGAGGTACCTGCTCCACGGCGACGACCCGCGGCGTCCGCCTGATCAGCAGCGTCGTGGCCGCCGTGAATGCAAGGAACACGACGGGGACGATGAACGTCGATTTCATCGCGTCGATGAACGCGCTCACGAACACGTCGTGGGCGAGGACGGTCAGCTGGTGCGCAGCGGCGGGTGGGATGCCGGCAGGCAGCTTCGCGCCGTTCTCACCGGTGCCGATCTCGAAACCGTTCGAGGCCACGGAGCTGAATGCTGCGATGAACTCTGAGCGGAACGCCGCCGGCAGCGCGGCGGCATGGCTGACCGCCTGGTCGTGGAGGCTGATCGCGAGGCGGTTCTGAAGAATGGCGCCGACCACGGAGCTGCCGATCGCGGCGCCGAGCTGGCGGATCGTGTTGAGGACGCCGGATGCCGCTCCCGCAACCCGAGGCGAGATGTTGCGCATAGCGACCGTCGTCATGGGGGCGAAAGTCATGCCCATCCCCGCGCCGGCGATGATGGTCGGAAGCAGGAAGTTGACCCATGTCGAGTCAGGTCCTGCCACGAACGCGAGCGTGGCCATGCCGATCGTGAACAGCGAGATGCCGGTCATCAGGATGTACTTGCCGCCAATGCGGTCGGAGAATCGCCCGGCGAAGGGCGCTATCACCATCGAGGTGAGCGACATCGGGGCGATCGTCAGCCCAGCGGTCAGGGCTGAGAAACCGCGCACCGACTGCAGGTAGATGGTGATGGGCAGGAACATGCTGAGCATGCCGAAGCTGATTGCGGCTGCGATCCAGTTTGCGACCGCGAAGTTGCGGTCCTCGAAAAGGGAAAGCGGAACCAGCGGCTGGGTCTGGAATCGCTCCCAGAAGATGAAGAGGACAACCAGGAACGCCCCCGCTCCGATGATCTCCGGGATCGTGATGACGGTGGAAGTGATGGGGCCCCAGTTGTAGCGCTGGCCCTCGATGAGGCCGAAGACGATGCCGAACAGTCCGGCTGACGCGAGCACGACTCCGACCAGGTCCCAACCCTGGCGGCGACCTGGGCGAAGGTCCGGAATGATCGCGAAGGTCGCGATGAGGGCGGCGATGCCGATCGGTACGTTGATGAAGAAGATCCAGCGCCAGTTGATGTAGGTGATGATCGCCCCGCCGATAGTCGGCCCGGCGATGGTCGCGAGGCCGGCGACGCCACCCCAGACTCCGAAGGCCGCGCCTCGTCGCTCCGGCGGGAAGATCGAGGTCAGGATCGCCAGCGTTTGCGGCGTCAGCAGCGCGCCGCCGACTCCCTGCAGGATCCGGGCTGCGATCAGCTGGTCGACGCTCTGCGAGATGCCGCAGAGCGCGGACGCCAGGGTGAAAACGAAAAGCCCGATGGCAAAAAGGGTGCGCTGGCCGAACAGGTCGCCGAGGCGGCCCGCCGTGATCAAAAGGACCGCGTAAACGAGGATGTAGGCGTTCAGCACCCACAGGATCTGGTCGAGCGTCGTGTTCAGGCCAGTGCTCATGGACGGGATGGCCACGTTCACGATCGTCGTGTCCAGCAGGATCATGAAGAACCCGGTGGTCAAAACCACCAGGATGAGCCACGGGTTAGTGCGCGCCTGTGCCATGCCTTCTCCTCAACCTTTCGGCGCCGGCATCGATTCCGCCGGTCCATTCCAGCCTGCCGTCGATGATCTCGCTTTCCAGCTTCTGGACCCACGCCCGCTCAGCGCCGAGCATCGCGATCTTGTGCTCGAGCTCGATGAGCGCGAGCCGCGACACGCCTTCAGTCCGCAGCTCGCCCATGATGCGAGTGAGCTTGTCGATGGCCGCGCCGAGCGCCTCCGCCCTATCTCTCAGCCGGGCCGCCGCCGCGGTTGCGTCCAGGTGGTGCATGAACATCAGGCCGGCCGCGAAGTGCGGGTAGTCGCGCTTGGGCCGGGCCAGGATCTCGCCGACCACGCGCACCAGCAGCTCGCGACCGGAGTCCGTGAGCCGGTAGATGGTCCGCTCGGGTCGCCGTCCCTCCTTCTCCCGCTCGACCCGAACGATCCGGCCCTCGCGCTCGAGCACGTCGACCGTGTGGTAGAGCGACCCGAAGTTGAGCCTGATGAACTCATCGTGGTGGCGGTCCTTCATCGTCGCCGCCAGCTCGTAGGGGTGCATCGGCCGCTCGTCGAGGAGCTCGAGCACGGAAAGCGCCAGGGGCGAGATGTCGGGGGCTAACTCGGACATATATTCCGACCGGAATATACGAGGGCGATATATCCGCCGTCAAGCAGAGGCCGGCTGCCGAGTCCGGTGGGCTAGTCCTCGGCCCGCGGTCCGCCGTCCTGGAGCGCCTCGGGCTCGGCCCCCAACGGCTTCTCGTACCAGGCGACGTCCCAGTAACGGCCGAACTTCCGGCCTTGCTCGGTGAAGTGCGCCACGCGCTTGAACCCGAAGCGCTCATGGAGAGCGATCGACGCCGGGTTGGGCAGTGCGATGCCCGCGTAGGCGCGGTGGATGTCTTCGTGTTCGAGTGACTTGAAGAGCGCCTCGTACAGCTTCGACCCGGCGCCCCGGCCCACGGCCTCCGGCGCCAGGTAGATGCTTGTCTCCACGGACGTGTCATACCCGTGCTTGGGTCGGTAGCGGCCGCTGCTCGCAAAGCCGATGACGAGATCGCCCGAGCGGCCGACCAGGAGGCGATGAGGGCCGCGGTCGGCGTACTGGCTGAACCAGTCGCGGCGCTGTTCGATCGTCATGGACTCCAGCTCGAAGTTGTAATGGGTTTCCCTGATGTACTGGTTGGCGATGTCGTTGACCCGCTCGAGATCCTCGGCGGTCGCGGCTCTGACATCGACGTGGGAGCTGATCACACAGTCAGTCTATAAACCCGGGCGCCGCCGGTCGATCGTAGGCCGACAATTGAAGGGTGGACCGCATCCAGCTCGAGGGCATGTCCTTCCGGGGACGTCACGGCGTGCGCGAGGCCGAGCGCGCCAACGCCCAGGAGTTCAAGGTCGACATCGAGGTCGATTGCGACCTGGCCGACGCGGGACGTTCAGACAAGCTCGCCGACACGGTCGACTACACGAGGATTCGCGCCATCGCAAAAGCGGTCATCGAAGGCGAGCCGGCCCAGCTGATCGAATCGCTGGCCGTGCGCGTGGCCGACCAGGTCTTGCAGCTGCCCAGGGTCGAGGCGGTCACCGTGCGCATCGCGAAACGGCCCGCCAGCATGCAGCCAATCGATTCGGCGGCCGTGCGCATTAATAGGACGCGCGCATGACCATCGCGTATTTCGACTGCTTTGCGGGCATCTCGGGCGACATGACGCTCGGCGCACTGCTCGACTGTGGCGGCGACGCCTCGTTGCTCGACGCGACGGTCGAGGCGCTGCGGCTGGGCGCTGAGGTGAGCGTCGAGGTGCGCCGAGAAACGCGCGGCCATGTCGGTGGAACGCGCGTGATCGTGCACACGACGGGGCGGGTCGAGCGCACGGTGCCCGCCCTGCGTTCTGCGGTCGAGAGCTCAGGCGCGCCGGGCCAGGTCAAGCGTTCGGCCGTCGCCGCCATCGACCGGCTCGCCCACGCGGAAAGTCGCATCCACGGTGTGGATGAGGAGCAGGTCCACCTGCACGAGCTGGGCGGGGCGGACACGCTGGTCGACCTGGTCGGGGCTTTCTGGCTTCTCCACGGCCTCGACGTCGGCCAGGTCTACGCGTCGGCCCTGCCCGCGCCGCGAGGTCGCAAAAACGGGATGCCTTTGCCTGCGCCGGCGAGCCTTCGTGTGCTCGAAGGCACTGGCGCGGTTCTCCAGGCGGTCGATGACGAGCTCGAGCTCGTCACGCCGACGGGTGCGGCGATCCTTGCGGTGTGCGCCAAGTTCGAGCGGCCGGCGATCTCGCTTCGCTCCATCGGCTATGGGATCGGCTCGCGCGACCAGCCGGGCAACGTCCTGGCGGTATGGCTGGGAGAGGAAGCTCGCCAGGAGACTGGCGTCACCCTGGTCGAGACCAACCTCGACGACATGGCGCCGAATCTCGTCGCCGCCCTCGTCGAGGACCTGATGGCGGCCGGGGCGCTGGACGTCAGCGTCACACCGGTGCTGATGAAGAAGGGCCGGCCGGGCCACCTGCTCACCGTGATGTCTCCGCCCGACCTGGTGGCGGAGCTCACCGACCACCTGCTCCGGCACAGCACGACGATGGGCGTGCGAATGTCCCCTGCGCAGCGCGTGGTCGCGGCGCGGCGCGTGATCGACGTCCAGACCGAGCTCGGCATGGCCCGCGCCAAGGTCAAGGAGCTGGATGGCCGCCCGGTGGATGTCGCGCCGGAGTACGAGGACTGCCGGCGCCTGTCCCGCGAGACCGGCGCCGATCTGCGCGACGTGATGCGTGCCGTCACCACGGCGGCGCGGAGAGAGCTGGGCCTCTAACTCGTACCGTCCGTTCGGCCCCCTGCGAGATCGCCGACGCCTGACAATTAGCCGCGTGAGCGCGCGGGTGCTGGACGGTAGAGCGGTCGCCAAGCAGATCTTCGCGGACGTGGGCCGGGCCGTCGCCGAGCGCGTGGCCGCCGGGGGCTCCAGGCCGAAGCTGGCCACCGTCTTAGTCGGCGCAGACCCTGCGTCTGCGCAGTACGTGGATCTGAAGCAGAGAAACGCGCACAGCGCCGGCATCGAATCCGAGGACCACCGGCTCGGCCTGGAGACAACCACCGAGCAGCTGCTCGAGCTGGTCGAGCGGTTGAACCGCGACGACAGCGTGAGCGGAATCCTGATCCAGCAGCCGACGCCGAAACAGGTCGACATGAGCCGCGTCATCCTCGCCCTGGACCCCGCCAAGGACGTCGACGGATTTCACCCGATCAACGCGGGGCTGGTCGCGCTTGGGCTGCCCGGCGGGGTCGAACCGTGCACGCCCGCCGGGATCGTCGAGCTCCTGGTTCGCGCTGGGGTGGCCATCGAAGGAGCGAACGCTGTGGTGGTCGGGAGGAGCAACCTCGTGGGCAAACCGACCGCCCTTCTCCTGTTGAAGCGCAACGCGACCGTGACCGTTTGCCATACCCGCACGAAAGACCTGGCCTCGCACACACGCGAGGCCGACATCCTCGTCGCCGCCGCGGGGCGCGCGGACCTGATCCGCAAAGACATGGTCAAGCCGGGCGCCGCGGTGGTGGACGTGAGCACGAACTGGTCGGGCCGCCGGCAGGTGGGAGATCTCGCGCCTGGCGTCGAGGAGGTCGCCGGCTGGCTGACACCGAACCCGGGTGGAGTGGGGCCGATGACGCGCGCGATGCTGATCAAGAACACGTTCGAAGCCGAGGTCCGCAGGCGCGGCAGGCCGTGACCGCCGACACCGGAGAGCAGTACGCGGAGCTCCTCGCGAGCGCCGACCTGCCATTCACCATACGCAGCCCCCTTGGTGCGGATCTGGCGGCGTTCGAGGCCGTGCCCGTCTGAGTCCAGGGCCATGACGTACCAGGAGGCGCTGGCCTATATCTCGAGGCAGGGCCGCTTCGGGATGAAGCTCGGGACCGAGAGGATCTCCGCCATCCTCGAGCAGCTCGGAAATCCCGAGCGCGGTATCCGAGGCGCGTTGATCGCCGGCACCAACGGCAAGGGCTCAACTGGCGCGTGCCTGTCATCCATGTGGCGCGCAGACGGGCACGACGTCGGGTTCATGCCCAAACCGCACCTCATTTCTTACACGGAGCGCATCGAGGTGAATGGAACGCCCATCTCGGAGGATGAGTTCGTCGAAACGCTCGAGCACCTGAGGCCCGCGTTCGAGGCGGTGGCGGTGCGGATGGGCCAGGCGACCGAGTTCGAGATGTTGACCGCGATGGCGGTGGCCTACCTCGCGCCAAAGGTCGACCGGCTCGTCTGCGAGGTCGGGCTCGGAGGCCGCCTCGACGCGACCAACGCCCTCGACCCTGGAGTCGCCGTCATCACCAACGTCGATCTCGATCATCAGAAATACCTGGGCGACACGATCGAGCAGATCGCCCACGAGAAGGCGGCGATCATCAAACCGGGCGACCACGTAGTGACTGGGTGCCGGGGTGTCGCCCTGGCGATCGTCGAAGAGCATGCCCGCCGGGCGGACGCCACGTTGTGGCGGCTGGGGTCAGAGATCGAGGTCGAGTCGGCGTCGCTGGGCTGGGGCGGCCACACGATCGCCGTCTCGGGTCCCGGCTTCGCCCACGAGGGCCTCCACCTCCCGCTGATCGGCGAATACCAGCCTGCCAACGCTGCGCTGGCCGTGGCCGCCGCGCATGCCCTCGACGACATCGGCGACCAGGCGGTCCGCGACGGCCTGGGGTCGACGCGGTGGCCGGGGCGTCTGCAGGTCGTCGCTTCGCGGCCGCGGGTGGTGCTGGATGGAGGACACAACCCTGAGGCCATGACCCAGGCCGGCCGGTCGCTCCGGGCTATGATCGGCGCGCAGAGGCTGGTCACGTTGTTTGCGATGCTCAGCGAGCGGGACCCTGTACGGCTGCTCGCCGCGCTGCGAATGATGAAGCCCGACGCCGCCGTCTTCACCGAGCCGGCGAGCGCGGCGGGTCATGCGGTGGCCGCTGAGACGCTTGCCGCGCTGTACGGCCCCGGGGCGCATCACGTCTCGCCCGCGGCTGCGGCGCTAGCGCTCGCGCGCGAGGAGGCTGGACCCGACGGCAACGTGCTCGTCTGCGGCTCCCTCTACCTGGTCGGCGAGATACTGGCTCTGGTGACAGCACCGACCATCACCTAGTAGATTGGCCCGCGATGGAAGCACAGGCGGGCGAGCGCTTCTACCGCGGCAAGGGCCGCGTCATCGGCGGAGTCTGTTGCGGGATCGCGGCCCGTCTCCATGTCGACACGCTGTGGGTGAGGATTGCGTTCGTCGCGCTCGCATTCGCGCAGGGCATCGGGCTCGTCCTCTACGCGGTGCTTTGGGTGCTGATGCCCGAGGCCCCGGAAGGCCCAGTCCGCGGCCGCTCCGGGTTAGTCGCCGTGACCGCCGACCTCGAGCGCATGTGGGCGGAGGTGCGTGGCCGGCCCACGCCGGTCGCGGCGGCGGCGCCCGGAGCGCCCGCGACCGACCGGTCGTTGGTGCTTGGCGTGATCCTTCTTGTGATCGGGGTGGTTCTGCTCGGGAACAACACGGGTTTCGTCAACTGGTCCGTGCTGTGGCCCCTCATCCTCATCGCGATCGGCGCCTTTCTGCTGCTGCGCAACTCGCAGCGCAGGCCTTAGGACTGCTTCTCGCGGCCGGGCTTCTTCAGTTCGACCTTCCAGTCGCGCGCGGGAGCGCGAGCGAACCTCACGCATAGGTAGGTGCACCCCGCGATCATCGGAAGGAGGATGAGCAGTCCAAAGCCGGCCCACTCGAATCCACCTGTGATCGCGAGCCCGCTGAGCAGCACCAGCGCGATGACGATGCCTCCCGCGCCGGCCAGCAGGTCGGTTACCGGTCGCACCGCCGGCTGCTGAACCTGCGGCGGCCGCGGGCGTGCAACCCGCGACCTCGAGCGGGATGCTCCTCCGATCAGTCCGTAGAGCAGGAGGCCGATCCCGGCAAGGCCCGCCAGCAGAGTGATGACCTCGGCGATCAACCCGGCGCGCGTGTCGGCGACCTGAGTCGCGGCGGCGAAAGCCAGGACGATGAGCGCGATGCCCGCGCCAAGCGAAACCCAGCGCACTACTGCTTCTCGGAGGCGGAGAGTATGCCTTCTCGCAACCGTCGCATGCCCTTTATCCAGCGGTCGTAGTCCTCGGCCTTGCGTCGGAAGTACTCGCCCACCTCAGGGTGCGGCAGGATGAGAAAACGTTCGCTCCTGATGCCCGTCACCACCGCCTCGGCTACGGCCTCCGGCTCGAGGGCGTTGGCGGTGAGGAACTCGAGGCCGAGGCGGCGCTCGGCGGCCAGCATGTCGGTCTTGACGCCCTGCGGGCAGAGGCACGAGACGCGGATGCCGTCAGCCCCATGGGCGATTGCCAGCCATTCGAAAAATGAGAGAGCCGCGGCCTTGGTCACGCCGTACGGAGCTGCGAAGACGTGGTTGAGGAGCCCTGCGGCCGACACGGTGCCCAGGATGTAACCCTCATTTCGCGCCAACATCGCAGGGAGCACGTGCCTGGCCACTAGGACGTGCGCCATCACGTTGACCTCCCAGATGCGCTGCCAGTCCTCATCGGCAGCCTCGGGGCCGCCGCCCACCGCGATGCCGGCATTGGAGCAGAAGATGTCGATGCGGCCGTGGGCCGCCTGCACCCCGTCCACCAGGTGCTTGACGTCAGACTCGCGGCTGACGTCGCAGTGGACCGCGGTCCCGCCGATCTCATCCGCGACAGCCTGAGCAGCCACACCATCGACGTCGGCGACGACCACCGCTTCCGCACCCCCGGCGGCGAAGCGGCGGGCCAGGGCGCGTCCAATGCCACGGGCGCCGCCGGTGATCACGATTACTTTTTGAGATGTCTCCATCGCAAAGGTTGCCCGCTGAGCCCTACGCGGTCCGGGCCTTTGGCCTGCCCGCCCTGACCGCGACAGCGGTCATGGTTGCCAGGGCGGTCATCACGATCGCAAACCACGCGGCGGGCGACACGAGCCCCACCTCACCGGCAAGCGCGGCGCAACCGAAGAGAGCGCCGGCTGAGCACGCCCCGAAGGCGACGAAGCGTCCGCGCGGGAGGCTGCGATGCAGCGCGAACAATGCCCAGGCCCCGATCGCCACCCCGACGGCGATGATGATGAGGTGCATCACGTCGATCATCAGGCTCATCGCCGGAGTCTACGCCTCGACCATCGGCGCGAGGGTTGAAGGGGTTGCGGCTTGGTCGCGCCGACGCCGGAGAAGAATTTTCTTGTGGAAAACACCCGGGCGACACTTTCCGAGACTTCTGATAGCGCATAGAATCTCTCCCCATGGTCGGAGGGGGAATCGACTACAGCGCACCCTTTCAGCGGGCTATCGAGCTGATCGGGAAGCGCTGGACCGGAGCGGTCGTCAAAGCGCTCATCCCCGCGCCCGCGCGATTCAACCAGCTGCTGGCAGGCATTCCTGGGATCAGCGATCGGGTTCTGACCGAGCGGCTGCGCGAGCTGGAGACCGAGGGCATCGTCGAGCGGCTCGTCGATCCAGGTCCGCCGGTGCGCGTTTCCTATCGACTCACGTCTCGAGGCCGCGCGCTTGGGCCGGTGCTGCTCGCGGTGTCCGATTGGGCGGACGCCTGGCTCTCGACGCCTGCCGCGGCGGTTGGCTGAGCCCGCGCCCGCAAGCATTTTCTTCTTATCGGGCCCTCCCTACCGGCCCCTCCCCCAACCGGCTCTCCTGCCCTGACCCTAGGATTCGAATGAATCGGATGCAACCCCGCCTGTTAAGACGAGCGGCCGGGCATGTCGAACCCGGCTGATAGGCTTTACCGAATGCCGATTGGCGATTTTCTCCGCCGCCGGCCCGAGGCGCAGAGCTGCCAGGCGTGCGGGTCGCCTCTTCCTTCGGGCGCGGTCTTCTGCCCTTCCTGCGGGGTCAGGGCGGACGACCCCCAGGCCGAGCCGCTCCACATCGTCGATCGGACGACCGGTCTCTTCAACGAAAGATTCGTGCGGCCGGTGCTCGAGGACGAGCTGGCGCGAGCCCATCGATACCAAAGAAACCTCGGCGTTCTCCTCATCGAGGCCAACGGAGCCCTGCCGGCGGATGATGCGCTCAAGGCGATGGCCGCAGCGCTTGCGGGCACCGTGCGCGACGTAGACACGCCCGGAGTCCTGGGCCGTACCCCGCCCCAGCTCCTGGCCATCCTTCCCGACACCGACGTCGCGGGCACCGCCCACGCCGCGAACCGAGTGCTCACCGCGGTCAACGAGGCGCTCAAGCCGCAGGGCGGCCAGGCCGCGGTCGGCCTCGTCTGCATCCGGCCCGGACAGCGGGTCCGCGCCGGCGCCGTCCTCGAAGGCGCGGCCCGGTCGTTGCGATCCGGCCGACCCGAGATGATGGGCAAGCCTGCCTGAGCCCTCCAAGGGGCGACTGGAGGACTGGGTTGGCCAATCTCGAGATCTACATTGCGCGCCACGGCGAGACCGAGTGGAGCCTCAGCGGCCGCCACACCGGCAGCACCGACCTCCCGCTGACGGCTCGCGGCGAGGAAGAGGCAGCTTCGTTGGGCCCGCGCCTCACCCGACTCGAGTTCGACACCGTGTTCTCGAGCCCGATGCAGCGCGCCCGGCGCACCGCCGAGCTCGCGGGCTTTCCCGACCCACGTATCACTCCGCTCCTTCAAGAGGTCGACTACGGCGAGTACGAAGGCCTGACGTCGAAGCAGATCCACGAGGCCAACCCGAGCTGGGAGGTCTACAGCGACGGGTCGCCCGGGGGCGAGACGCCCGACCAGATCTACGAGCGGGCTCGGCAGTTCATCGCCCTGGCCGCGACCTCGGGCAGCCGCGTGCTCGCGTTTGCGCACGGGCACATCCTGCGTGCCGTCGGCGCGGCCTGGATCCACGCGGATGTCAAGGTGGCCGCGGGGCTCATGCTCGACGTGGCGACCTTGAGCGTGCTCCAGGACGACGGCCAGCGGCTGATCACCCTCTGGAACGCGCCCTGAGACGGCGAAGGGCCTAGACCCCGCCGCTCTTTCGCCGCAGGCTCCATGCGCGGCTGCGGACCCCGGGCAGCCCGGCGAACACCAGGAAGGCGGACGTCTCGACGTCTGCCTGGTACTTGTGCCGCTCACCCGGGTTGATCAAGAGCATCTCGCCCGCGCCCACCTCGCTCGACCTCGAGCCGTCGTCGAACCTCAGCCGGCCCAGGGTGACGATCAGGGCGACCGGAATCGCGTTGCGGTGCTCGGGCACGTGCTGGCCGGGCTCCAGGCGAAGGCCCACCACGCGCATCGACCCGCAATCCGCGATCTGCTCGAATCCGAACGCGCGCGGCTGCTCGCCGTGGTCTTGTGCTGTCACCGCTGACTATCATGCCGCTGCCAGGTGCCTGACAATCGCGCTGTGCAGATAGTCCACGCGACCGGCATCGAAGGTGCGCGCCGCGCCCACGGGACAGTCGTCGTGATCGACGTGCTGCGGTCCTTCACGGTGAGCGCTTTCGCGCTCGCCGGCGGAGCGCGCGAGTGCCGCCTCGTGGCCACGACCGCGCAGGCGCGGGCGCTGGTCGCCGGCATCCCCGGCGCGGTGCTGTGCGCGGAAGAGGACGCCCTGCCGATCGAGGGCATCGAGATCAGCAACTCCCCGACCCAGATCCGGGCGACCGACCTCAAGGACAGAGTGCTGGTGCAGCGCTCGAGCGCGGGGACGCCTGTGGTGGCGGCGGTCGACAGCGACGACATCTATGCGGCCAGTCTTGCCGTGGCGCGTGCCACGGTTCAAGCCTGCCTGTTAAGACATCCCGCGACCCTGACCCTGATCGCTTCGGCCGACTATCCCGAAGATCATGCCTGCGCGCGTTACATGGAAGGCATCGTGCGCGGCGAAGAGGTCGACCTCGACCGGCTGCTTCAGCCTCTGCGTGAGAGCGATCGATATCGCCGCGTGATGAGCGGGACGTGGCCCGGCTTTCCTCCCACCGACCTGGAGCTTGCCCTGAAGGCCGACCGCTTCGACTTCGCCATGCCGGTCACTCGCCGCCAGGGCTACGACCAGCTCAGACGCTCCGACGAGGCTTCCATCACGAGCTAAGATTCCCGCAGGGCACCAAGGGAATCCGGTGTGAAACCGGAGCTGTCGCGCAACTGTGAGCGAGGAGCTTCCGTCCGAAACAAGCCACTGAGGCTGGGACCTCGGGAAGGCGGACGGTGGCGGCGATCCGCGAGCCAGGAGACCTGAACGCCCACCGGCATACCCGTCCGCGCGCAACGGCACGGAAGCTCCTGGCGGTCGGCTTTCAGCAGCGCGTTCGGGAAAGGCAGACCGCCTGGAGGGATCACCGTGCGCAAGCACCTCATCGAGGCCAGCGCGACACTGGCTCTCATCCTCGGCGCCGCGGCCGGATGTGGCGGCACCGCGACCAACGCCGCCGCAAGCCCCGCAAGCTCATGCGTCAACGCAAGCGCCCCACACCACGCGTACGTCGTGGTGCAGCACCTGTCCGGCGCGAGCGTGCAGAAGTGCGTCGGTTTCAGCACCGACACCATCGACGGCCCGACCTTGATGGACAGCTCGAAGATCGAGTACCAGGCTCAGACGTTCAGCTTTGGCAAGGCGGTATGCCAGATCGACAACGAGCCGAAGACCTACTCGCAGTGCTTCCCGCAAAACCAACCCTACTGGGCGTTGTTCGTCGAGACGAACGGCACCTGGACACAGGCGAGCAATGGATACACCCAGATCACGCTTCACGACAAGGAAGCCCTGGGCTGGCACTACGTGCAGCAGTCAGACCCTTCTCCCGCCCCGCCTCCCGCGGCCAAGGAAAGCTGAGCTTGCGGTGAGCGCTCGCGCGGTGGCGGCATGGTCGGCCGCCTGCATCTTCATCGTCCTGTCCACGTCCAACCCGGCTTACAAGGCCCTGGTCCTGGCGGCGGCGTTCGCAGCGCTCGCCACCGGGGCCGGCCTCGCCCGCATGCGCCCCCTGCTCATCGGGGTTCTTTTCGTGGCGGCCTTCGCCGTGTTGCTGAACTTCATATCGGCCCACCTCGGCACGACCGTGATCTTCTCCCTGCCGGAAGCGATTCCCGGCGTCGGCGGCCCTTACACGCTCGAGGCGCTCGCCTACGGGGTCTCCGGGGGAATCACGATCGCGGCGGCCATCCTCGCGGCTGCGCCTTTGTCGCTGATGCTCAAGTCTTACCAGGTGATGGACGCGCTGCCCTCGGCGCTGTCGCGCACGGGGACCGCCATCGCGGCATCGCTCAACCTCGTCCCCGCTGTGGCCACCTCGTTCGCGGAAGTCACGGAGGCGCAGCGCCTGCGCGGCTGGCGGCCTCGCGGCCCGCGCTCGTGGTCCGAGGTCGTCGTCCCGGTCGTCCTCACCAGCGTCGAAGGGTCGATCCAGCTGGCCGAGTCGATGGAATCGCGAGGCTTTGGGTCCGGATCGCGCACCTCGATGCGCACCGCCCGGTTGAGCACCCGCGACTGGTTCTTGGTGTGCGCGTCGGCGGTTGCCGTCATCACATTCATCGCCTCGCAGGTGGTCGGCTGGGTCGCCGACTGGGCGCCTTATCCGACGCTGACCGCGCCGGACATCGACCCGCGCCCGCTGGTCGCGTGCCTTCTGCTCTTCGCCCCGGTGGTCCTGTGGCGATCGCGCGCCTGAGCCGCCTCACCTACTGGTACCCCAACGGGCGGGATGCCGCGCTGCGCGACATCGACCTGTCGATCGATGACGGCCTGACGGTCGTGGCCGGGCCGTCGGGCGGAGGCAAGTCGACGCTGCTGCGCGTCTTCAACGGCCTCGTTCCCCACTTCCACGGCGGTCGTATCGCGGGCGCCGCCGAGGTGGCGGGGCAGAACGTTTTCGAGACGCCGACCCGTCGGCTGGCTCGCACGGTCGGTTTCGTGTTCCAGGACCCCGAGCTCCAGACGGTCTATGACGTGGTGGACCGAGAGGTGGCGTTCGGCCTCGAAAACCTGGCCGTCCCGGCACGCGAGATCCCGGCGAGAGTGGAGGAGGCACTCGAAGCGGCCGGCATCGCGCACCTCGCCGGGCGGCGCGTGAAAACCCTCAGCGGCGGCGAGCGGCAGCGTGTCGCGATCGCCTCCGCGCTGGCTGTGAAGCCTCGCATCGTCGTGCTCGACGAGCCCACCTCGCAACTCGACCCCGACGGCGCGGCCATGGTGCTCGCATCGGCCATCGGCGTCGCGCGCGACGGACGCGCCGTGGTCGTCTCCGAGCACCGCATGGAGCGCCTCGCGCAGGCGGCTCGCGCCATGATCGTGGTGGACGGCGGCGCGGCGACGGCGGTCGAGCCCTCGGCCTGGTCGGTCCCGGCCGTCATTCACGCGCCGCCCCGGACGTCTGCGCTCGGACCCGAAGCGTGGTCTGTGCACGGGGTCACGGCGGGGTTCGGCGATCGCATCGTCCTGGACGGCGTCGAGCTGGCCGGGCGCGCGGGCGAGGTCGTGGCGCTGAGCGGTCCCAACGGCGGTGGCAAGACCACCCTCTTGCGGGTCATCGCGGGCGCGCTCTCCCCGCAGAAGGGGCGGGTTGAGCGGCGTCCGGGAAGGATCGCCTACCTGCCCCAGAACCCGACGGCGTTGCTGCACCGGCCGACCGTGCGCTCGGAGGTCAGCTTCACCCTCGAGCGTTCGGGCGAGCGCGAGCTTCCCGAGGTCGCGCTGCGGGCTTTTGGGCTGCTGCAGGCCGCGGACCGATATCCCCGCGACCTCTCGTGCGGCGAGCGCCAGCGCGCGGCACTGGCCGCCGTGCTCCCCGGACGGCCGGGCCTGGTCCTGCTCGACGAGCCGACGCGGGGCATGGATGCGCCGGCGCGCGATGCGCTGGTGCGCGCCGTGGCCGCTCTCCGGGACGCCGGGGCCGCGGTGGTGCTGGCGACCCACGACTCCGCGCTCAGGGACGCGCTCGCGGACCGCAGCGTCGATGTTTCGGGCGGCCGCGTCAGCGAGACTGTGGCGCGGGTGGCGATCGCTTGAGCAAAGCCGTCCCGGTCGGCCTCGTGTCGCTGGCCGGACTGGTCCTTTTCTGCTGGCCGTTCCTGGGGAGCGGGCTCCCCGCCGACACGCCGGCGTGGGCGCTCATGTTCGCCTGCGTCGCGGGGCTGCTCCTGGTCGAGGCGGGCACGCGCCAGCTCGATGCACGCGCCGTGGCCCTGTTGGCCGCCATCGCCGCGATCGACTCGGCGCTGCGCCTGGCGGTGATCGTCGGCATCGGTGGCTTCAACCCGATCTATTTCCTGGTGCTTTGCGCGGGCTACGTGTTCGGCACCTCGTTCGGGTTCATGGCCGGCGCGCTCTCGATCCTCGTCTCCGCCCTTTTGAGTGGCGGTATCGGCCCCTGGGTGCCGTACCAGGTGTTCGGGCTCGGGTGGGTCGGCGTGGTCGCCGGTCTCGCAGGCCATTGGCGCAGCGCGTCGCCCGGATGGCGCGACGTGCTGGTGCTGGCAGGTGTCGGAGCGATCATGGGCTGGGTCTTCGGGGCGCTCCTCGACGTGACGGACTGGGTGCCGGTGTACCGGGGCAACCCCACCCTCGGCTGGCTACCCGGCATGTCACCGGCGACCGCGCTGCTGCACTTCGGCCGCTACTACCTGCTCACGTCGCTCGTGTACGACACCTTTCGGGCGGTGGGCAACGTGGTCATGGTGCTGGCGCTCGGAGCGCCGGTGCTCGCCGCTCTCGCGAGGCTGCGCGGCCGCCTCACGTTCGAGGTCGTCCAGGCATGAGGTTCGACGATTTCCGGCGCCTGTGCCTGGCGTTGCCCGAGGTGGAGGAGCGCGAGACCTGGGGTGAAGCGACGTTCCGCGTCGGGGACAAGATCTTCGCGATGGGTTCGCCCGATGGCGGCCAGGTGTCGATCAAGGCTTCGCTCGACGACCAGGCCGGGCTGGTCGAGATGGACCCGAAGACGTTTTCGGTGTCGGCCTACACCGGCCGGTTCGGATGGGTCACGGTCCGCCTCCGGGGCCTCGGGAAAGAGCTTGCCGATCGGTTGGCGAGGAACGCCTGGGAGCGGACGGCTCCCAGGCGCCTGGTCAGGCCGACGCGCCGCCTGGATGAACCGAAGGCGGCTTCACCCGGGAAACGCGCCGCCCGCGCGAGAACCCAGGTCAGACCTGGGCCGCAAGCTCACCCAGGGCCGCGCCCAGGACGCGGTTGAAGGTCGGGAAGGGGTGGATGACGTCCGCCAGGTCGCGCAGAGGCGTGCCGAGCTTGACCGCCACCACGAGCTCGCCGAGGATCTCGCCGGCGCGCGGGGTCACCATGGTCGCCCCCACCAGCACCCGGCGCCCGCGGTCGGCCACGAGCTTGAGCGTGCCGCCGTGAAAATCGTGGATGTAGCCGCGGGCGGTTTCAGCGGGGTCGGTGGTGGTCGCGACGACGTCGATGCCGCGGTCGCGGGCGGCCGCCTCCGAGAGCCCGACGGACGCCACCTCCGGGTCGGTGAACGTGACGCGAGGCACCGCAGTGTGGTCGGCGCGCGCGTTCATGCCGCGCAGGCGGCGCGCCACGATCTGTCCGTGGTAGTACGCGAGGTGCGTGAAACCACCGAGCCCGGTCACGTCGCCCGCGCCGTAGACGCCGTCGTGGGCTTCGAGAGTTTCGGGGTCGACCTTCAGCCAGCCGCGCTCTGTCTGCGGCAGGCCCGCCGCCCGCCACGCCTCGACGTTCGGCCTGCGGCCGGTGGCCACGAGCAGCCGGTCGGCTGACACGACCGCGCCGGACTTCAGGTGGACGACCACCTGCGACGCGTGTTTCTCGACGGCGACGCAGGGGTCGCCGACGACGAGGGTGATGCCGTCCGCCTCGAGGTGCGGGCGCAGGGCTTCGCCCGCCTCAGGCTCCTCGAGGCCGAGGAATCGTGGTCCCGCCTCGATGATGGTGACCTTCGACCCGAGTCGCGCGAAGGCCTGGCCGAGCTCGACCCCGACCGCTCCGCCGCCGAGCACCGCCAGGCTCGCGGGGAGCTCGCGCGGGATCGTGGCCTGCCGGTTGGTCCAGTAGTCGACCGTCGCCAGTCCCTCGATCGACGGGATGGCCGCCGTGCTGCCGTTCGCGATCACCACCGCCTTGCGGGCGACCAGGCGGTCGCCGTCCACCTCGACCGTGCGAAGGTCCACGAGCTCGCCTGCGCCACGGACGAGCTTTGCACCCGTGGCCTCCAGGGCCGCGGCGGGCCGCCTGTCGTCGAGGTCGCGCGCCATCCACAGCACGCGCTTGGAGATCTTCGGGAAGTCGACGTCCCAGTCGACACGCGACGCGGCCAGAGAGCGCGCGCGGGCGGCCTCGCTCAGGGTCTCGCCTGACCGCAGCAGCGTCTTGGAGGGGATGCAGCCCCAGTAGGGGCATTCGCCGCCGACCAGCTCGCGCTCGACGACCGCGAGGGTCAGGCCGCTCCCCCGGAGCTCGCTGGCGATCGCCTCTCCAGCCACCCCGCCGCCAAGGCACACGACGTCAAATTCCTGTGGCAACCTGCTCACCTCCTCCCTTGTTGGCGCGCCGCAACGATTCGAGCAATGACGTGGCGGTAAAGGCGCCGACGTAGCGCTCGCCATCGAACACCGCAGCGTGCTCGGTGGGGCTGGAAAGCGCGGCGGCAAAGGCCTCGGTCAGGCTGGCGGTGACCTGCAGCCGCGGCTCGCCCGCGGCCGGCCCTGCCGGCGGGTGCTCGAGCGAACCGGGGTCGATCTGCACGACAGACATGCGGCGCACCAACCGCTCGCGACCGAGGAACTCCGCGACGTACTCGCTCGCGGGCTGCGTGAGGATTCGCTCGGGCGTGTCGTACTGCGCGATCTCCGCCTGCATCTTCATCAGGCATATGCGGTCGCCGACCATCACCGCCTCGTCGATGTCGTGCGTGACGAAGACCACCGTCTTGCGCATGGATCGCTGGATGTTGATGAACTCGTTCTGCAAGCGCTCGCGCGTGATGCGGTCGACCGCGCCGAACGGCTCGTCCATCAGCAGGATGGGTGGGTCGGCGCCGAGCGCGCGCGCAAACCCGACCCGCTGGCGCTGGCCGCCCGACAGCTGGTGGGGGTAGCGGTCGCGGTAATCGCGGGGATCGAGCCCGACCAACTGCAGCAGCTCCTCGACTCGCTTTTTGATCCGCGCCTTGTCCCAGTCCCATAGGCGCGGCACGGTGCCGACGTTGTCGCCGACGGTCATGTGTGGGAACAGGCCCGTCTGCTGGATGACGTAACCCATCGTCAAGCGCAGCTGGGCGGGGTCGACGGTCCGGGTGTCCACGCCGTCGACCAGCACGCGCCCGCCGTCGGGGTCGACGAGGCGGTTGATCATGCGCAGGGTGGTCGTCTTGCCGCAGCCGGACGGACCGATCAGGACGCAGGTCTTGCCGGTGGGGATGTCGAGGCTCAGGTCGCGCACCGCGTTCGAGCCGCCTGCGAAATTCTTGCTGACGTTCTCCAGGCGGATCACGGCTCGTTTACCGTAATCGAATGCCGGCCCGGGTATTCCTGGACATCGTCGACCCGTGGATCAACTGGACCTGGCTTTCCACGCACATCCCCTACGTGCTGGCGGCGGTGCAGGAGCACTTGACTCTCACCGCGATCGCCCTGGCGGGCGGCCTGGTGATCGCTCTGCCGCTTGGCATCGCCGCGCGGAGATGGACCAACCTGCACCTGCGACCGGCCGCTCTCACCGTCTTCGGCGCTTTCTACACGATTCCGTCGATCGCGCTGTTTGCGCTGCTCATCCCGTACACGGGGCTTGGCATCCTGACCGCGGAGATTCCGCTGGTCGGTTACAACGTGCTCATCCTGGTGCGCAACGTCCTGGTCGGCCTGGACTCGGTGCCGCCGGACGTCATCGACGCTGCCGACGGGATGGGCTACCGCCCGCTCGCCCGGCTCATCCACGTCGAGCTGCCGCTCGCCTTGCCGGCGATCTTCGCCGGGCTGCGGGTCGCGACCGTGTCCACGATCGGGATCGTGACCATCACCGCGGTGATCGGCCTGGGCGGCCTGGGTCAGCTCATCCTGAGGGGTCTCATCGAGAGCTTCCACACCCCTCTCGTGGTGGCGACGGCGCTCTGCATCGTGCTGGCGTTCCTGGCGGACCTGGCCATCGCGCTGATTCAACGGCTGGCCGTTCCCTGGGCCAGAAACACGTGAGCCTTCTGCAGGCAACCTGGCAGTGGCTCACCGACCCGGCCCACTGGCAGGGCATCGACGGGATACCGACAAGGGTGGAGGAGCAGGTCCATCTCTCGGTCGAGTCCGTGGCGATCGGCGCCTTGATCGCGCTGCCCATTGGAATCGTGCTCGGCCATTACGGCCGGTTCGGCAACCTGGCGATCAACATCTCGAACGTCGGTCGGGCAGTCCCCTCTTTCGGAATCCTGGTCATCGCATTCCAGGTGTTTGGCCTGGGCGACGTGCCGATCGTGATCGCTCTCACCGCCTTAGCTGTGCCTCCCATGGTGACCAACAGCTACGTCGCCCTGCGCGAGGTTGATCCCGACATCAAGGACGCCGCGCGCGGCATGGGCTATCGCGACCTCGCCCAGCTGTTCACCGTCGAGCTGCCGCTAGCGGTGCCTCTGATCATGGCGGGGGTCCGTACGTCTGCCGTGCAGGTGGTGGCCACCGCGACGCTGGCCGCCCTCATCGCCGGCGGTGGCCTGGGACGCTACATCGTCGACGGGCTGGCACGTTCCGACAACCCGCGAACGCTCGCCGGGGCCTTGCTCGTGGCCGCCCTCGCCCTGGCCACGGAGCTGCTGCTCGCGGGGCTGGAAAGGGCCCTGGTACCGCGGGGCATACGGCTCCTTGCAGCATCCTCGTCCCGTAGAGCACGAACTTTTAAGACCGCTTAAGTGGAAGAATTGGCGCGAGGCCGGGGTTGGATCGGGAAGGCCGGCTCAGGCCAAGGAGGAGCTGTCATGAATCGAAGACTTGGTGCTGGGTGGCTGGCGGCCGCCGCGGTCGCCCTTTTGACAGTCGTCGCGGCCTGCGGAAGCAGCGGCGGCACGGGCACGGCCAGCAAGGGGACCATCACCGTCGCCGGCTTCAACTTCCCCGAGAGCAGCATCCTGGCCGAGCTGTACGGCCAGGCGCTGGCGCACGACGGCTACTCCGTCAACTACAAGTTGAACCTCGGCACGAGAAAGGTGGTCGCCCCCGCGCTGCAGAGCGGCCAGATCGACATCTACCCGGGCTATGCCGCCAGCGAGCTCGAGTACTACAACAACAGCGCCGGCGAGGCGACATCAGACCCCGTGGCCACGACGGCGAAGCTGAACACGTACCTGGCCAAGCTGAATGCCGAGGCGCTGACTCCCTCGCAGGCGTTCGACGGCAACGCCTATGCCGTGACCACGGCGACCGCCTCCAAGTACAACCTCAAAACGCTCTCGGACCTGACTCCGGTCGCCGGCCAGCTGGTGTTCGGTGCGGGCCCGGAGTGCCCGACCTACAAGTTCTGCCTGCCTGGCCTGGCGAGCGTCTACGGTCTTCACTTCAAGCAGACGCTCACGCTTGACACAGACGGTCCGGCCACGCGGGCGGCTTTCAAGAACGGCTCGATCCAGGTCGGCCTGGTGTTCAGCAGCGATGCAGACCTCAACGCGCTCGGGCTGGTCGTGCTGCAGGATGACAAGCACATGATCGCCGCCGACAACGTGGTGCCGGTGGTGCGCACCGCGATCGCGACCGACGAGGTCAAGACGGTGCTCAACAACATCGACGCCAATCTCACTACGGCAGCCCTGGTGACCATGAACGGGCAGGTCGAGCTGCTCCACCAGGACGCGGATGCGGTCGCTCTGGCTTACCTGCAGCAGCACAACTACTTCGCCTGATGGCATCCGGCCCGGTCGCGCGCCAGTCCGCCATGGCGGACTTCGAAGCCGCCCGCAGCGAGTGGGAGGCTAGCTTTCAGCACGTCCCCGATGAAGCGCTGGCCTACCTCAAGCCGGGGGACGACTACTCGCTCGGCGGCCTGCTGACGCACGTGAAGTGGGTCCTGGTCCACTACCGCCGGGTCCTCGGCGGGATCGTCGCCGCTGGATTCGGCGAGCTCGGCCCCCAGGACGCGCCCGGCGAGGCGGAATCGGCGGGCCAAAAGGCCAGGTTGGGCATGACTCCTCAGCAGAGGCGCGCGGCCCTGGATGAGATGGCACGTCTCCACTCCGCCGTCGTGGCCGCCGTGGCGAGACTCGGAGAAAGCGATTGGGGGCGCAAAGCCCCGGTCGTGTACGGCGTGGGCCAGGACGCGTTTCCCACGAGTCCTGAAGACATCATCGGCTGGCTTCGAGACCATTACCGCGAGCACGTCCGGCAGAGCGCCGACCTCGTCACCGCGTGGAAGGCCGGCTCCTAGATCCCTTTACGGCAGGCGGTTGATCCAGGCCGGGGTCGAGTACTTCGAGGCCACCAGGTCTTGTGCCGCGTCCAGCTCGTCCCTCGAGATCACCCCATCGCGCGCCTCGAACTCGCGCTTGAAATGATCGCGCATGGTTCGCGCGACCTCGGCGCACGACATAGATGTGAACCATGAGAGCGGCGAAACGGTCTTCTCCGCGCTTCTCACGCCGCGCTCGGCGACGCGATCGCGCCCGATCCTGATCACACGCGGCATCAGGTCGACATCCATCGAGTGGGCGATGGTCGTGTGGTGCAGGACAAAACCGCGCCGGCGTGCCTGTGCTGCACCGGCGATCTTCCCGCGTGGCGAGATGATGTCGTTGATCTCGCGGTAGCTCGCCGGTATGCCCAGCTCGCCCAACGCGCGCACGGCCCAGTCATCGAGCAGCGCGTACGAGCGCCGAAACGAGACGCCGGCGACGAGCCATTCGGGCAGGTAGAGCGAGTACGTGATTGTGCGGCGGGGCTCGCACAGCATGGTGCCGCCGCCGCTCATCCTCCGCGTGACCACGAAACCGAGATCGTCGGCCGCCGGCCCATCCACCTCGTTGAGCACCGACTGGTGCGAACCGATGACGAGCGCGGGCTCGACCCACTCCCAGATTCGCATCGCCGCGATGCGCCTTCCCGAGATGACGCGCTCGAGCAGGACCTCGTCGAGGGCCATGTGCATGTGCGCCGGGTGCGCCGACGGCGGGAGCACCTCCCATTCGATGTCGTGCAATCGGTCTGCCGCCATCCCTCTGCCAGTATTCCTGATGCGCATGAATCACCGGCGGACGCTGTGGACGCTCTATTCGGTCAACTTCCTGAACGCGATCGGGTTCTGGTTCTTCCTGCCGCTCCTGCCGATCTTCATCAACCGAAGGGGGGGCTCCCCGGCCTTGGTCGGACTGGTCTTCGCGGCCAGCTTTCTCGCTAACGCCGTGAGCCGATACCCGGCGGGCTGGGCGGCCGACCGGTTCGGAACGCGGCCGGTCATGCTCGGCGCCGTGGTGGCGACGGCTGCGCTGTTTCTCACATACCTCCTGCCTCTGCCCGTGACGGCATTCATCGCCGTCCGCCTGCTCCAGGGCGCCGCCGAGGGTGCGTACTGGCCTGCCGCAAACGGACTGCTGGCTGACATCACCGCGCCCACGGATCGCGGTCGCGCGTTCGGTTTCATGCAGTCCACCAACATGGCCGGGATGCTCATCGGCCCTGCGGTCGGAGGGTTTATCGCGCTTTTCAACCTGAACGTGGTTTTCGCCGTGGCCGCCGCGGTCGCGGCGACGGCGGCCCTTGCGCTCGCCACGCTACCGAATGTTCGTCCGGAGGCAGGACTGGAAAGACCGGCTCGCGCGCTTGCCATCGCCCGCTCGCTTCTCCCGCTGATCTTGCTTGGCGCCGGGACCTCATACATGATCGGGACCTTCGACACCATCTGGCCGCTCTACCTGACCTTTCGCGGCGCAAGCACCTTTGCAGTCGGCCTCTCGTTCGTCGCGTTCGCGCTGCCGGCCATGCTGCTCAGCACCAAAGCCGGGTCGTTGGGTGATCGCTTCGGCCCGCGCAGGTTCATCGTCGCCTCGCTGATTTGCACAGCCTTCTTTGCGGCGCTCTACCCATTCATCGCGTCGGTCCCATGGCTGATCGGACTGGGGCTCGTCGAAGGCGCGTTCACGGTCTCGGGTGGCCCCAGCCTGATCGCGGAGGTGAGCCGGAACGCCGAGCCTGCGCAGCAGGGCCGCACGCAGGGGGTGTTCCAGACCGTCCAGACGTTGATCCAGGGCGCCGGTGCGCTTGGGAGCGGCGCCCTGTTCGGGCTCAGCCCGACCTATGCCTTCCTTGCCATCACCGCCGTATGTTTGTTGGGAGCCGCCACGGTGCTGGTGCCGCGGGCTGCTCTTGCGAGGCGGTTGACCGAAACTCCATGAAGGAGGGGGGGATGGCTGTAAACCCGATCCAGATCGTTCCTCTGCGAACCCAGACGGCGGCGCCGGTCACGGCGCCGAAGCTGACCTACCGAGGCGGACCGCTGTTGTCCGCGGTGCAGGTCGTGACCTTCTTCTGGGGCTCGGCCTGGCTGCAGGCCCCCCAGGCGGCGCTAGTCCAAGAGGTCAGCGGATTCTTCGACTTCGTGCTCACGAGCGCGCTGCTCGACCAGCTTGCCGAGTACAGCGTGCCCGGCCTCGCGATCGGCCATGGCTCGCGGGCCGGGAGCAAGACGCTGACTGATGCGCCTCCCGGGTCGAGCGTCACGGACACCGCGGTTCAGCAGCTTATCCAGCGCGAGCTGGCGGCCGACTCATCGCTCCCGCAGCCCAACGCCAACACCCTTTACTTCGTGTTTCTGCCGCCGGGCACGTCGATCGCGCTTGGGGCCGGCAGCTCCTGCGTCAACTTCTGCGGCTATCACAGCGACGTCAACGGCCGCATCTTCTACGCGGTCATGCCGTACCCCGACTGCTCCGACTGTCTCGG
>Ga0307372_10002760_pt1 | contig 28674 bp, 27 predicted proteins | sample OX1MG_FD_202533 | JGI IMG/M metagenome (GOLD analysis project Ga0307372, IMG submission 202533) | Soil microbial communities from Risofladan, Vaasa, Finland - OX-1 | ecosystem: Environmental > Terrestrial > Soil > Coastal area > Acid sulfate soil | place: Finland: Risofladan, Vaasa | collected... | reverse complement strand
ATGCACGGACCGGCAAGAACGGTCGGCACGCGCTCGTCGGTCTGCTGCGGCAATCGGTGTTCGGACGGCTCGCCGGTTATGAGGACGTGAACGACGCCGAGCGGCTGTGCCGCGACCCGGCGATGCGGTGGGTTGTCGGCGACCGAGCGGTTTACGATGCTGCGGCGTCCGCCAGCGAGATGGGGCGTTTCGAGACGGAATGGCTCACGCGTCCGGAGAACCTCGCCGCACTTGCCGATCTGTCAGGGCAGTGGATCGACCGCGTACACCGGCGGCGTCCGCCGAAGCTCATCGTGCTCGACATGGATTCGAGCGAGAGCCCGATCTACGGCGAACAGGAGGGGAGCGCCTACAACGGTCATTTCGGCTGCACCTGCTATCACCCGCTGTTCGTGTTCAACCAGTTCGGCGACCTGGAGCGATGCGCGTTGCGGTCCGGCAATGTTCATAGCGCCAACGAATGGGAGTGCACGTTGCGCCCGGTGGTGGCGCGTTATTCAGGCAAGATCGCGCGCCTTTATTTTCGCGCCGATGCGGCCTCCGCCATGCCAGAGGTGTACGAGTTTCTCGAAGCCGAAGGCATCAGGTACACGATCCGCCTTCCGGCCAACCGCATCTCGCAGGGTAAGATCGAACATCTCCTCGTGCGTCCGGTTGGGCGTCCCCCGAACGAGGTGCGGCGGTTCCATGCGAGCTTCAGCTATCAGGCGCAAAGCTGGAAGAAGCCGCGGCGCGTGGTGGCCAAGGTCGAGTGGCATCCGGGCGAGCTTTGTCCCCGCGTCGGCTTCATCGTCACCAACTTGGCGCGGTCGGCCGAACGCGTCGTCGCGTTCTACAATCAGCGCGGCGCCTGCAAGCAGTGGATCAAAGAGGGCAAGGGCGCCATCAAGTGGACGCGGCTCTCATGCCGTTCGTTCGCTGCCAACGCGGTCCGTCTTCAGCTTCATGCGCTCGCCTACAACCTCGGCAATTTCATGCGGACGCTGGCGATGCCCGAGACGGCGGAGCCGTGGTCGTTGACCGGCTTGCGCGAGAAACTCATCAAGATCGGCGCGAAGGTCGTGAGCCATGGGCGATACGCGACATTCCTGATGGCCGAAGTCGCGGTCCCGAGGAAGATGTTTGGGGAGATTCTGCGACTGATTGACGGGTTGCGACAAAGACCGGCTCCGGCGTAGAAGCCGGGACGGTCGGATGCGATATGACGACGGGAGAAGTGTGTCCGAATGAAGAAGAAAATGGCCAGATCAGCCCCATCGATCACCGATCAGGACGCCCGACATGCTGGTCGCCATCTGCACCTCCCGTCCGCCTTGCAAGAAGGACGAAAAAGCGAGAATATTCACGGCGGATCGGCAGTCATATGGGGAATCTCGGTTAGCACGAATTCATTGGTAGCCGACAGGAGTCGGGGGAGAGGCGTCATAAATCCTATTCGCATCGCAATCCTAACCGTTTCCATACTCACTCTTGGCGCTTCCGGCTCTCACGCATCGCCTGTCGCCGTATTCTGCAAGGCAGTTGATGAGGCGGCGATTCAAAACGCCGGCCTTCAAGACAACCAGAGCCTACCGGCGATCAAAATGGCGGCCAAGGCAATGCAGCACCTCGCTGACATCGCCCCGTCCGACATCAAAGCAGCCTCAGAGGAAGAGGCCTCCGCTTACCAGGAGTGGGCGAAGACAGGTAACAACGCGGCATTAACCCAGAATGCATTCACCGTTGCCGATGATCAGCTGGGTACTTGGCTTCACTTCTACTGCAGGGGTCATTGAACATGGAATTTGGGGACCTTATGAAAGCGTTACAGATCGCTTCGATTGGATTTGCCGTGTTGTTCATGGTGACGCCCGGCGCCAATGCGCAACAGGCAACCACCACCGTCTCGCTTGTGCCGAAGCTTCAGCCGGTGACGTTCTCCCATCCCGGGGTAAGCGCCGACGTCCTCGGCATCCGGATCGGCATGACGGTCTCCCAGGTGGAAGCGATCCTCAAAAAGAGCTACCCAGGCGGGCCAAGTCAGGTAATAAAAAGACGTGACAGTTTCGCATACAGGGGAGTTACAGTTCAGTCTAATCCCTACGTCCAGACTATTATATATGACAAGTCTATGGCTCACGGGGGAAGCGATGCTCTCACGGTGTATTTCACCGGCCCTGCGACCGGCAACAGGCTTAACGTCATTCACCGCAACGTCCTCTTTAACAGCCCCCCCTACGGGGAACCAAACCCCCTCCTCGATCCGTCTACAAGCGCTCTCAAGGCGGGCGTTATGAAGAAATATGGGCCGCCTTCGTTCCGGCCGCCCGGAAGTTTTACATGGATATGGGCGTTCACACAAAAATCCCAGCTGAGTTCCAAGAACTTGAACAACATGGAGATGTATAGCTATAGCGATGTGGCTGCTGGGGAGCCAAGCGATTTGACTGGCCTTAATGTCGGCTCGGGGTGTGGTGTGGGCAATACTACTAAGTATTCAAATGTTTTCCTCATTAATGCGAGGTTTACCGTGAATGGGATTGACAAAACCAAGGCCGATGGTCTAAAAATTGCGATTTGGGATCCGCCGGCATGCATGAACGATGAGCGTGAATCGATAGAGCAATTGAAGGCGGATGCTATCAAGGCCTACAAAAGCGTATCCGCCCCCGCCGCCCCCAAGCTCTGACGCGGAAATTGTCATGAGCTTTTTCAATCACGTCGCGCCGCGAAATGCCTCGCCTTTTCGGGTGGGTAGCTTCCCCTAGTCATTTGAGACATACGAGTTCAAACGTCAATGAAATCAGCGTGTTCTAGCAAATTTCCGTCCCAAAGGAAATCAGTCCGGTCTCGCCCTCGACGTAACTCTCGGCGATGATCGCCGCCTTCTCTTCCGGCGACCAGCTCCGACGCCGGCCCGCACCCGTGAACACCTCGATGCGCCGCACCGGCTCCGGCATATGCTTATGGTCTGTGACCTGCCACTGAGATTCTCGTCCACTGGGAGTTAGAGTCCGGCCCGACGAGGGGGACGGACCGATGAAGCGAAGCAGGTTCATGGAAGAGCAGATCATTGCGGTTCTGCGCGAGCACGAGGCGGGGGCGAAGGCCGCCGATCTGTGCCGGAAGTACGGGATGTCGGCTAAGACGTCACGTGCGGCTGTGCCGGCCAGTGCCAGATCGGATTGCCGCGATCGAACCGGCGATGCGGGTAAAATTTGCCGAAACCTCGCGTGAACCGGCGGTCGGGGCGCCTATGACGGCATGGCCCGGCGGCCGGCCGGTCAGCGCCGCTTGCGCGCTGCCGCCTTGCGCTTGGGCGCGGGCTTGGCGCCGGCCCGCCGCGGCGGCGATGTCGGCTTCAGCATGTCGGCGCAGCCGGCGCGGGTCGCCCAGTATTCCCAGGCGCGGTAGAGTTCGGGGCCGTCGTTGCGCCCGGCCATGCGGATGTCGATCTCGCCGGGCGACAGCGCCTTCACCCCGCCGCCGAGGCGAAGCGCGTCCATCAACGCCCGGGCGTTGCGCGGCAGGATGGTGGCGATGCGCACCACCTCGAGGATCGAGCGTCCGCCGGCGGCGAAGCCGTGGCCGCGCATCAGCACGACGCGGTTCGCCGCCAGCCGCTCGGCGAGATCGCGCCCCTGCGGCATGTTCTCCACCAACAGCGAGGTATCGCCGAAGCGGTCGGCGATGTCCCACACCGGCAGGTGATGGCCGAGCACGCCGCCCGAATGAAGCACCGGCTCGAGCGGTGTCGTGCTGATGCTGAAGGGCAGCACCTCGAGGGCGTGGCTGTGGACCACCGCCATGACTTCGGGGCGGCGCTCGTAGATGCCGCCGTGAATGTGGCGCTCGATATAGAGCGCCCGCTTCTCCGGCCGCACCGGCGTGCCGTCGAGCGTGCACTCGATGACGTCGTCGCCCTTGACGAGTTCGGGGCTGCGCGAGACCGATATGAAATACCGGTTCGGATCGAGCGGGCTGCGCACGCTGACATGGCCATAGGCGTCGACCACGCCCTCGTGCGCGAGGATGCGGTTGGCGAGCACGAGATCGCGAATCCGGTCCTGAAGGTCGCTCATCGTCTTGTCCCCCCGTCAAGGTGCAGCAGCGGCCGCGATCTTCCCAGGAAAAGCGGGTCGCGATCAACCCATTGATGGATCGCCCTGGAGCCCGCATGATCGCGCCGGGGTGTCGAAGCAGGGAGGGGCGGTATGCGTACCTGTCGGGCGATCGTGGTGGCGCTGGGGCTTTTGGGCATTGCCGCGCCGCCGCTCTACGCGCAGCCGAAGCTCGAGGCCGTGACCATGGCGGTGCCGGCCTACAGCCTCACTTTCATGGAGGGCTATGTCGCCGACGATCTCGGGCTTTGGGCGAAGCACGGGCTCAGCGTCAAAAGCGTGCTCATCCCCGGCATCGGCTCGATGAACGCGGTGATCGGCGGCAGCGCCGACGTGGCGCAGGTTTCGGCCATCACCCTCACCCGCGCCGCCGCGCGCGGCCAGAAGATGCTCGAGATCGCCGAGCCGCTCGACCGGCTGGTGGTCGAGGCGGTGCTGCGCAAGGATCTCGCCGAAGCAGCCGGATTCGATCCGAAGGCGCCGCTCGCCAAGCGCGCGCTCGCCCTCAAGGGGCGGACCATCGCGGTCGAATCGATCAATTCCATCATCCACGCCTATGTGCGGCTGCTGGCGCGCCGGGCGGGTCTCGATCCCGAGGCGATCCGCATCGCGGTGATGCAGCCCCCCAACATGATCGCGGCGTTCGCGGCGAAGCAGATCGACGGCTTCGCCATGTCGCTGCCCTGGCCGTTGCAGCCGGTGCTGGCGGGCCAGGCGGTCACGATCGCGAGCGGTCCCGCCGGCGACCCGCCCGAGATGGTGCCGTTCGCGCACGATGTCGTTGTCGTGCGGCCCGACACCTGCCAGAAGCGGCCCGAGATCTGCGAGGGCGTAGGCCGGTCCTTCGCCGAGGCCGCGCGCTTCATCAAGGAGCAGCCGGACGCCGCGCTGGCGCTGATGCAAAAGCGCTTCAAGACGCTCGACCCGCCGCTGCTGCGCGCGGCTTTCGATGAGGTCCGCAGCGTCAGCCCGAGCCCGCCCGCGCCCACGGAAAAGGCGCTTGAGAATGCCGACCTCTACAACATCGACGCGGGTTTGATGAAGCCTGACGAGAAGCTCAGATCCTACGCCGACCTCTTCACCGACAAATACGTCAAGTGAGGGCAGCGGGCGCTACAGCACCATGTCGCGGTCGGTCGGGCGCCAGCGCAGGGCGTGACGCTCGAGCCGCTCGACGAAGGCGTTGACGATGAGCACGAGCGCGGTGGCGACGATGATGCCGGCAAAGACGCCCACCGTGTCGGAGATCTCGCGCGCGTGCTCGATGTAGTGGCCGACGCCCGCGGTCGAGACCAAAAACTCGCCGACGATGCAAGCACTCACCGCGCGCGGCAGCGACACCTTCAACGACGTGAAGAAGAACGGCAGCAGCGAGTTCCAGATCACCTCGCGGGAAATCCTGACCTCGTTCGCGCCCATGATGCGCGCCATGTTGACGAAACGCTGATCGACGCCGCGGATGCCGGCAAAGGTGTTGACGAAGGGAATGTAGAACACCATCAGCGTGACGATGACGAGCTTGGGCAAATCGCCGATGCCGAACCACAGGATGAGCCAGGGCGCGAGCGCGTATTTGGGAATGCCCTGCGAGGCAAGGATGTAGGGCTCGACCGCCGCGGTCCAGCGCGGCGAGCGCCGCAGCAGAAACGGCAGCGCCACCCCGGCGACGCAGCCAATGACAAATCCGATCGACGACACGCGCAGCGTCGTGAGGATGTCCTCGGCCAGTTCGCCCGAGCGAGCGATCGCGATGATGCGCCAGAACACATCGACCGGATAGGCGAAGAAGATCGTGCCGAACGTCATCGCCCCCCATTGCCACGCGAGCAGCAGGCCGAGCGCCAGGGCGATGCGCCCACCCATCACCAGCGTCTTGCGCGAGACGAACGGCGCCGCTTCGGCGACGAGCGCCGAGCTGGGATCGATGGTGGTCATTGGACCTCCGCGCGAATGCGTTCGTAGATATCGGCGAAGCCCGGCGTGGCGAAGAAGTGCTTCACGTCGCGCGGGCGGGGAAACGGGATCACGTGCTCGGCCGCGATCCGCGTCGGCTGGCGCGTCAGCACGAGCGTGCGGTCGCCCAGCACGATCGCCTCGGCGATATCGTGCGTGACGAAGACGATGGTCTTGCGGCCGAGGCTCCACAGCCGCAGCAGATCCTCCTGGAGCTGCATGCGCGTCTGCGCGTCCACCGCCGCGAACGGCTCGTCCATGAGGATCACCGGCGGATCGTAGACGAGCGTGCGGATGAGCGCGGCGCGCTTGCGCATGCCGCCCGACAGTTCGTGCGGGTAGTAGCGCTCGTAACCCTTGAGCCCCACCGCCTCGATCAGCATCGCGGCGTGCGCCCGGCTCTTGTCGTCGAGCCGGCCCTGCACCTCGAGCGCGAACAGTACGTTGTCGATCGTCGTCCGCCAGGGCAGCAGCAGGTCGTCCTGGGTGACGTAGCCGATGCGGCGGTCGAGCCCGGGCCGCATCGCCTTGGGATCGTCGGCGGCGATCCTGGTGCCCTGGAAGATGATCTCGCCGCCGCTCGCCACGTCGATCTGCGCGATCATGTTGAGGAGCGTCGATTTTCCGGCGCCGGACGGGCCGATGATGGTGAGGAATTCGCCGTCATTCACCGAAAACGTCAGATCGCGGATCACCCAGGGCGGCGGCTCGCGGCCCTGGCGCGCCGGAAAGCGTTTGCACAGATTGCGGATCTCGAGGAGAGGGGCTTCGGGCATGGCTCAGTTGCCGGAGGCGGGCACGAGGGAGTCGCCCGCGGGTCGCCAGCGCAGCAGGAGCCGCTCGGTCGCGTCGACCATCCAGCCCGCGGCATGCACGATCAGCGTCGCCGCGGCGATCGCGACGAAGCACTGCGTCGTGTCGAAGTTCATCGCGCCCACCTGCACGAGATATCCCAGGCCGCGGTTCGACGAGATCAGCTCGGCGATGACCGCCGCGCCGATGGCATAGGGGAGACCGATGCGAAATCCCGCGAAGATATTCGGGATCGCGGCGGGGAAGACGATGTGGCGTGCGACCTGGTGCTCGCTCGCGCCCATGACTTGCGCCATCTGCACGAGCTTGGCGTCGAGCGCGCGCACGCCCGAGAGCGTGGTGAAATACACCACGAAGAACAGCACGCTCGCGACCAATGCGATCTTCGATTCCGTGCCGATGCCGAACCACAGGATGAACAGCGGCGCGAGCGCGAGCTTGGGCGCGCCATAGCCGCCGACCATGAAGGGATCGAGGATGGCGGTCATGATCGGGCTGCGGCGCAGCAGGAACGGCAGTACCACTGCCGGCACGCCGCCGACGACCGCGCCGACGAACGACTCTTCGATGGTATAGCCCGACTGGCGGATCAACTCGCCGCTCCACAGCGACGCGAAGAAGCGCGAGGTCACCTCCCAGGGCGAACTCACCCAGTAGCTGCCCAGGATGTAGCTCGCCACCTGCCACAGGGCGACGAGCACGACCAGGACGACAAGCCGGTCGAGATGCTTGCGCCAGCGCATGACGGCGCCTCAGTGCAAGCCGTGGATCGGCACGAAGAACTGCTCGATCGGCATCGGCTTGGCGATGAGGTTCTGCTCGGCGAGGTACTGCACCAGCGCCTCGAGCGTCGGCCGGTTCGCCTCGATGCCATAGGGCCAGGGATCGCCGTCGAAGACCTCGGCGATCTCTTCGATCTCGCTGTCGAGCCACGGGATCATGTAGCGCAGCGCCCCGGTCCATTTCATCCGCGCGAGCGCGGCGTTCTTCGATGCCTCGAACGCCTCGTAGAGGCTGGTCGCGACGAACGGATGCTTCTCGTAGGTGTCGCGCCGCATGGCAACGAGATGCATGATCGGGAAGATGCGGGTGCGCCGGAAATAGTCGCGCTCGACCTCGCGGTAGTTGGGGAACAGGCGGACGATGTCGGGATTGTGGTGGAAGGAATTGGGCACGCCGGTCGCCGTGATCGCGTCGATCGCGCCTTCCTCGAGCAGGTCGCTCAGCGACTTGCCGGTGCGGTTCTGCTCGATCTTCGCCGGCTTGAGCAGCGGCAGCACCGACGGATTGCCGTGCGTGCCCGGGTCGTTCAACGCGCCCTGGACCCAGTGGATGGTCGAGCAGTCGACGCCGTATTCATGCTGCAGCATGCCGCGGATGAAAATCGCCGCGGTCTGGGTATAGAGCGGTACGCCCACCCGTCGGCCCTCGAGGTCCTTGGGCGTCTTGATCCCCGATTTGCGGTTGATCGTGATGTGGCCGTGGCGGAACACGCGCGACGGAAAAACCGGCAGCGCGACGAACGGGCTGTTGCCATGGGCATGGCGCTGGAAGGTCTCGGAGCTCGACATCTCCGAGGCGTCGAATTCGAGTCCGCCGGCCATGCGGTCGAAGATCTGCCGTGGGTTGTCGAGGACGATGAAATTGAGATCGAGTCCGGCGGGCTGCACCTCGCCGGTGTAGAGCGGCACCATGCGGTCATAAAGGCCGCAGGCGAAGGTGAACGGCAGCTTGGCCATCGGCGTTTTCTCCCGTCTTTCGGACTCGTATTGCCGGACTCGTATCACGCGGCTTCGCTGCGGAGGAAGCCGAGGCGGCTCATCACCGGCTCGTCGGTGACGCGGAACAGCACCGCGCCACGCTCCGCGCAGTGAAAATGCGCGTGCCAGGTCGGCACTACTACGACGTCACCGCGCCGCCATGTGAATTCCCGGCCTTCCACGGTGGTCGTGCCCTCGCCCTCGACCGCCGCATAAAGCGTGTTGGCGGTGGTGCGGTACGCCGACGTCGCCGTGCCCGGCACGAGGCGCATCATGAAGAGCGCCATGGTGTCGAGCGCAGGGCTGCCCAGCTCGACGCTGATGCCGTGCCGCCCGCTCGGGTCGGGCGCGGCCGCATCGAGCCGCTCCCGGGTCTCGCGCCAGGCGAAGATGAAGGGCGACTCCGGCGCCTCGGGCGCGTTCTCTTCGAATTCCTCGGGATGAGGTTCGAAGAACATCGGGTCGAGCAGATGCACCAGCGGCACGTCGAGGAAATCGAGCCAGTAGCCGCACCCTTTGCCGTCATTGCCGTGGCCGTGCCAGCACCAGTTGGGCGTGAGCACGACATCGTTGGGCGCCATCGGCAGCCGGGTGCCGTTGACGATGGTATAGGTGCCGGGCTCGGTGTCGATGACGAGGCGCAGCGCGTTGGGGGTGTGGCGATGCGAGCGCGCGCGTTCGCCGGGCATGATCATCTGATAGGCCGCGACGAGGGTGCGCGCGGTGGCGTAGGCGTTGCCCTCAAGCGGATTGATGAGAATGAGGTTGCGGCGCTCGGCCAGCGCCGTGTTGATGAGGCGGCCGGCGGCGTCGAGCGCGCCCTTGGCCTGCGCATAGCGCCATTGGGCGGGCGGAAACGTCTTGTGCGGCGCCGGCCAGAGCGACGGCGTGGGCTTGTGCCAGCCGGCGCCGAGCCCGATCGCATCGAGCCGCGGATATAGCTCCTCGAGCGTGCCGGTGCCCGCCAGTTGCTCCTGGGTGAGCCCAGTCATTGCCGCCTCCTCGACGCTCCCGTCGGAGTCAGTATCGGAGCGTCGATACGATGTAAAGGGCGAGATATCGGTCCCGAAGGCAAGATCGAGGAATGGCGCATCCGATGCTGCAATACCTGGCGCCGGGCGATTTCGCCGTCGCGCTGCGTGCCGTCCGCGCGGTAGGCGCTGCGTCGCCTCCTATAGCTCGATGATCTCGCGCGGCGTCCGGTGCAGACGCTCGACCGCGCCGTCGGCGCCGATGAGGAAATTGTCGCAGACGGTGACGAACATCCGCGCGTTCGACCAGCTCGGGTGCAGTCCGATATTCATGCTGGGGCCGAGCGTCATGGTCTCGTCGTCGCGAATGAGTGGCCGCTCGACCACGTCGTAGCCCTGGCCGTGGCAATGCAGCCGCGTCTCCTCGGGCAGGCGCCGGGCGCGGAGATAGGCCTGGTATTCGGCGAAGATCTCGCTGCAGCGCGCGCCCGGCCGCAGCAGCTTGACGGTGAAGTCCTGGGCCTCGACCGCCATGCCGAAGGCGTCGGCCAGCTCCTGCGGCGCCTTGCCGAGGACGAAGAACCGCCCGACATGGACGAAGAGGCCGCCGGGCCCGGTGTTTTCCGCCTGCCAGAACAGCACGTCGCCCGGGCGCAGCGTCCGGCCCTGCTGCGGCCGCGGGCGGACGAAGGCCGGCTGCCCCGGCGGCGCGGACGAGCCGAGGAAATAGCCGGTCTCGCTGCCGCGCAACTGGCCCTGATACTGTGATTGGGCCATCACCTCGAAATCCCTCATGCCCGGGCGGATCTGGCCGCGAATGGCGGCGAGAAGCTCGTCCTGCATGGCGGCGGTGCGGCGGATGAAGCCGATCTCCTCGGCGCTCTTGACCGCCTTGATCGGATCGACGAGCGCGGTCGCGTCGCTCAGCGTCACGTCCGAGAGCCGCTCCTTGAGGCCCGCGCCGAAGCCGTAATACATGTTGTTGGGCGCGACCAGCCCGACCGCGCGATAGCGACCGCGGCCGATCGCGCCGGCGACCAGCTCGGCTTCGTAGGGGATGGTGTAGGCGATCGCGGGAAAGCTCGGCGTCGTCAGGCGCAGCCCGATGCCGGGCAGCGCCGGGTCGCGGTCGTCGAGCTTGGTCTCGCCATTGAAGGCGCCGTGGCCGACGAGCGTCATCAGCCCATCGCGCGGGAAGATCACCGTGATCGGATAGGAGGTCAATGCCGCGATGCCGGTGAACCAGCGGAAATAGCCGGCGGTCCCGGCGAGGTTGCTCATGCCTTGGATCACGAGCGCATCGAGCCGCGCCTCCGCCATCGCCGCGCGCACGGCCCGCCACCGCCGCTCCAACTCGCCGCGCGAAACCGGATTACAGATGCGCTCGTCCGCTTCGGCCATCGCCGACCTCCCCGCTGCTGCGGTCCCTGCTTTACCATGGGGCCGGGTGCGGGAACAGCATCGCCCGGCGATTGACAGGCGCCGGTCAACGTGCGGACTCTCGCACGAGAGCCCGCTCAAGCGGGCCGGAACAAGGGAGGTTCGGATGATTTCTCGCGCAATGGGCGTGGCGGTCGCGGCAATGCTGGCGCTCGCCGGGACAGCGTCGGCCCAGGATGGCAAGCCGTGGCGTCACGGCATCATCCAGGCCAAGAGCGACGCCGGGATCATGATGATGGTGACCCAGGGTTTCGCCAAGAAGCAGGGGCTCAACCTCGAGCTCCTCCAGTTCAAGAACGACGTGGTCGAGATCCAGGCGATGCTGTCCGGCGGAATCGACAGCTTCGACGGCAGTCCGGGCGCGGCCATCGCCGCCGCGGCGCGCGGTGCCGACGTGAAGGTGATCGGCTGCCAATGGCCGGGCGTCCCCTATGACATCTTCGTCCGCCCCAACATCAAGACGGTGCAGGATCTCAAGGGCAGGACGCTGGCCATCTCCGCGCCCGGCGCCAGCCCCGACGTCGTCGCACGCGCCGTTCTCGCCAAATACGGCGTCCCGGCCGCGGACGTGAAGATCGCCAATCTCGGCGCCGATCTCGACCGGTTCAAGGCGGTGGTGGCCGGCGTCGCCGATGCCACCGTCGTCACCGACGAATACGAGCCGATCGCCGCCAAGGAAGGGGTGAAGGTGCTGCTGCACACCCAGGACGTCGTGCCCGAATACATGCGCGTCTGCGTCTTTACCACCGGCGCGACGCTTGCCAAGCACGAAGACGACGCCGCGCGGTTTCTCGCGGCCGAGATGACGGCGTTCCAATACGCCCTCACCCACCGCGACGCGGTGATCAAGCTCACCCACAAGATCATCCACGACAAGCCCGACGACCCGCGGCCGGCGTTCATCTACGACGATGCCGTCAAGAAGAAGGCGATCGATCCCGAGTTCTCGCTCCCGGTCGACAAGCTGCGCTGGATGGCAAAAGTGCTCTACGACAACCACACCCTGCGGCAACCCTTCGACGTGACCAGGATGATCGCGCCGGGACCGCGCGAGAAGGCACTCGCGCTGCTCGGCAAATAGACCCTGACGCCGCGCGGAATCTTGCGGTCGCGTCGGCGCGAGACTAGGCTCGGCGCAAACGGGCGGTCGCCATGCGGCGCGCCGCCGGAGGGCACGCCATGTCGATCTCGACCGTGAAATTCGCGACCGTCCTCTTCGGCCTCGCGCAGGCGCTGAAGCTGGTGCGGCGGCGCTACCCGGACTTCGCCGAGCGCCTGAAGGAACGCAACCTCGTTGCCCAGATCGTTGCGCGCGACGAGGAGATCGGGCGCTGGTACGAATTCGCCGACGGGCGGGTGCGCTCGCGCGCGGGCCGGCACGCCCGGCCCGACATCACTCTGGCCTTCAAGAATGCGCCGCTCGGCGCCAAGCTGCTGACGCCACCCATCAACTGGCTCGACCAGATCAACGCGCAAAAGGACTTCAAGCTCACGGTCGACGGTCCCGAGGACCTCACCAACTGGTTTGCGCAGACCGTGATGATGATCCAGACCGTGGGCCTCAAATTCGGCGAGCGTCTGCCGGACGGGACGGTGCGCACCTGCAACATGACCAATGGCGGGCCGGTCTTCGTCTATGTCAAGGACGGCAAGATCCAGCGCATCACGCCGATCGATTTCGACGCCACCGATCCGCAGCCCTGGACCATCGAGGCGCGCGGCCTCAAGCTCACGCCGCCGCGCCGCACCACGCTGGCGCCGCACGGCCAGAACTACAAATCGGTGATCTACTCGCCCGATCGCCTGCTTTATCCGATGAAGCGCGTCGATTTCGATCCCAACGGCGCGCGCAATCCGCAGAACCGCGGCAAATCCGGCTACGAGCGGATCTCGTGGGCGGAGGCGCTCGACATCGTCGGCGGCGAGATCAAGCGGCTCAAGAGCGCCTACGGCCCCGGCGTGATGGCAGTGTCGCACGGCTCGCACCACACCTGGGGGAATATCGGCTACTACCTCTCGGCGCTGCACCGCTTCAAGAACGCCGTTGGCCACACCGCCGTCCATCACAATCCCGACAGTTGGGAGGGCTGGTACTGGGGCGCGGTGCATCATTGGGGCCACTCCCTGCGCGTCGGCCAGAGCGAGACCTACGGCACGGTCGAGGACTGTCTCCAGAACTGCGAGATGATCGTGTTCTGGTCGGCCGATCCCGAGACCACCAGCGGCTCCTATGGCGCGCAGGAAGGCACGGTGCGCCGCCAGTGGCTCAAGAACCCCAAGCTCGGGATCAAGATCGTCCACGTCGATCCCTACTACAATGCCTCGGCGCAGTTCCTCCCGGGCAAGTGGCTGGCGCCGCGGCCGACCACGTCCGTGGCGATGGCGATGGCGATCGCCTATGTCTGGATCAAGGAAGGGCTTTACGACAAGGACTACGTCGCCTCGCACACGGTCGGCTTCGACAAGTGGGAGGCCTATCTCCTCGGCGCCGAGGACGGGGTCGCCAAGACGCCGGAATGGCAGGAGCGCGAGACCGGCGTTCCCGCCAAGGACGTGCGCGCGCTCGCCCGCGAATGGGGCCGGAAGCGCGTCTACCTTTCGCCCGGTGGCTGGGGCAATGGCCATGGCGGCGCCTGCCGCAACCAGACCGGCATCCAATGGGCGCGGGTCATGGTCTGCCTCATCGCCATGCAGGGGCTCGGCAAGCCCGGCATCAACATGGGCAATCTGCAGTGGGGCTGCCCGGTCGACTTCAATTTTTACTTCCCGGGCTATGCCGATGGCGGCATGTCGGGCGATCTCGAAGGCACCTCGATGCCGGTCGAGCTTTACCAGCGCATGCCGCAGCTTCCGACCATGAACACGCCCTATCAGCGCATTCCGCGCATCTTCATGCCCGAGGCGATCGCCGACGGCAAGGCCGAGGGCTATCCCTGGGTCGGCAAGTCGATCGAGCACCAGTTCGCGCGCTTCACCTATCCCGCGCCCGGCCATGCGCCGGTGCGGATGCTCTACAAGTACGGCGGCTCGATCCTGTCGACCATGAACAACACCAACCGCCATGTGCGGATGTACCAGTCCTCCAATCTCGAATTCGTCGTCAACCAGTCGATCTGGTTCGAGGGCGAGGCCAAATTCGCCGACGTGATCCTGCCGGCCTGCACCAATTTCGAGCGCGTCGACATCAGCGAATGGGCCGGGCTCGGCGGCTATGGCCATCACGGCCAGCAGCAATTGAACCACCGCGTCATCGTGTTCCAGGCGCCGGCGATCAAGCCGCTTGGCGAGTCGCACTCGGATTACTGGATCTTCAACGAGCTGTCGAAGCGCCTCGGTCTTGCCAACTACTTCTCCGAAGGTGTCAACGAGATCGACTGGGTCAGGCGCATGTTCGACGGCTCGGACCTGCCGACCCGCATCTCGTGGAAGGATTTCGTACGCAAGGGCTATTTCGTCGTGCCCAGCGAAAAGGAAAAGTTGCGCGCTCCGGTGTCGTTCCGCTGGTTCTGGGAAAACCGCAAGAAGGACGTGCCCGAGCCGCAGCCGCTGCCGTCGGACTATGCGCAGGAATATCTGCGCGGCCTGCAAACGCAATCGGGCAAGCTCGAATTCGAATGCTCGAGCCTGAAGCGCTTCAAGGATCCCGAACGGCCGCCGATCGTCAAGTACGAGCCGTCTTGGGAGGGCCCGCATGCGGCCGAGCTTTACGCCAAGTATCCGCTTCAGCTCCTGACCCCGCATTCGAAATACAGCTTCCACACCCAGGGCGACGGCAAGGACAGCTTCCTTCTCAACATCCCGGACCACCGCGTCAATATCGACGGCTGGTACTACTGGATCATCCGGATGAATGCCGGCGATGCCGCGCGGCGTGGCATCAAGAAATACGATCTCGTCAAGGTTCATAACGACCGCGGCGCGGTGATCTGCGCCGCGCTCCCGACCGAGCGCCTGCCGCCGGGCGTCTGCCACGGCTATGAATCCTCGGCCATCTACGACCCGATGGGCGAGCCCGGCCGTTCGGTCGAGCGCGGCGGCTGCCTCAACCAGCTCACGCCCGAGCGTACGCAGACGAAATCGACGCATTCGCTGGCGGGCTCGCACGCGCTCGTGGAGATCGTGCCCTGGGACGGCGGCATCGAGCACATCTCGGCGGCCTTCGCCGGCATGGGCGAGCGACCGCGCGCCGCTCCTCAGCGCGCGCCCGAGGCCGTGCCGGCGCAATGACGGGGGTGGCCATGGCCAAATGGAATCTCATCATCGACGTCGCCGAGTGCACCAACTGCAACAACTGCACGCTGGCGGCGATGGACGAGTATGTCGGCAACGAATGGCCCGGCTACGCCGCGCCCATGCCCAAGCACGGCCATCGCTGGATTAACATCCTGCAGAAGGAGCGGGGACAGGCGCCGATGATCGACATCGCCTATGTCCCGACGCTGTGCAATCACTGCGACGACGCGCCCTGCATCAAGGCGGCGCGCGACGGCGCCATCACCAAGCGCCCGGACGGCATCGTCCTCATCGATCCGGTCAAGGCCAAGGGCCAGAAGCAGCTCGTCGATGCCTGCCCCTATGGACACATCTGGTGGAACGAGGAATTGCAGCTGCCGCAGGCTTGGCCGTTCGATGCCCATCTCCTCGACCAGGGCTGGCAGCAGACGCGCGGCCAGCAATCCTGTCCGACCGGCGCCATGCGCGCGGTGAAGCTTGAGGATGAAGCGATGGAACGCATGGCGCGTGAAGACCATCTCGAGGCCATTCGTCCCGAACTCGGTACCAAGCCGCGTGTCTGGTATCGCAACCTGTGGCGCTATACGACCTGCTTCATCGGCGGCTCCCTCGCATCGGAGGCGGGGGGTATCGTCGATTGCGTCGAGGGCGCGCGCGTGCGGCTCGTGAAGGACGGCGCCGCCGTCGCCGAGACGACGAGCGACAATTTCGGCGACTTCAAGTTCGACCGTTTGCCGGAGGGCTCGGGCCGCTACGAGGTCGAGATCGCCGCCGCCGGCCGTCCGGTCAAGACCGTCGCGGCCGAGCTCGGCGAAAGCCTCAATCTCGGCGAGATCAGGCTGTAGTCACTCGCCCATCGCCTCGCGCTTCCACAGCGCCCAAGCGCGGCCGAGCGCCTTGTTGTTGGTATCCTCGGCCATGCGCGCCTCGTCCGGCTCGAGATAGACGGGCGTGCCGAGCCGCAGCGCCTCCATCTGCAGCGCGGCGTTGAGCGCGGCGTAGATCGAGCGGTACACCACCTGCGCGACCGACATCCCGACCATGGTGGCGCCATGGCCGCGCATCAGCGTCATCGGCTTGTCGGCGAGCGTCGCGGCGAGGGCCTTGCCCAGCGCCGGGGTGCGGATCAGCATGTCGGTCATGCCCGCGGCGTCGCGGATCTCGAAGATCGGCACGCCTGTGCCCAGAAAGCCGCTCATGTGATAGAGCGGGCGCAGCGGCGAGCGGGTCGCGCCGAACGGGATCAGTTGCGGCGCATGGCAATGCACCACCGCCATCACGTCGGGCCGGATCCGATAGATCTCGCCATGGATGAAGCGCTCGCCATAAAGCCGCGCGCCCTGGTCATCGAGCCCGTTGCCGTCGAAATCGTGCGTGACGATGTCCTCGGCGGCGACCAGGCCGGGCGCGCGGTGGCGCGACATCAGGAACTTGGTCGGGTCCTTGTCGTGGCGGACGCTGATATGGCCGAACGCGTCCACCACCTTCTCGTGGAACAGGATGCGGTTGCCGATGACGAGGTCCTCGACAAGGGCGGTCGCGGCGGCGGGCACGTTGCGCATGGGGCGGCTCCGGACGGCTGGTTGGGTTGCACCGAAACAGGGAAGACGGTCCCCGTTTACGCGCGGTCTGGGGCGCTGCTATGATGATTCCGCATGGCAGGCCCGAACGGGAAAAGGCATGTTGAGGGTTCGTACGAGGTGCCGTAATCTCGTGTCAAGCCAATAACTTAGAAGAGCAAAAAATGGGAAGCGTCTGGTACCATAATGAAGCGAGCCGTCTCGTTCGCCTGGCGCAGCAGGCGACGACGGAGCAGGTGCGGCAAACATTGTTGCGGCAGGCGCGGCAATATGAAGCGGCCGCGGTCGAGCTCGAAATCCTCGCCCAGCGCGAGGAGGTCGATCGTCTGATCCGGTAGCGGGGCGGGGATTCGCCGGGGTCGGGCGCAGGCCCATGGCCCCTAAAACTGCTGACCGGGCCGAGGCCGCATTGGCGGGGGAGCTGGCAGTTCTTGCCTCTAGCGCTCTGGTTGCGTCGGCCTTGGCCGTACGCAATCCTGTGCGGCTGCCGCCGCCATGCACGCGGCAGGGATGGAGGAGACCATGGCTCGTGCCCCGGCGCTCGAACCGGACCGGCTGACGACCGAGCAGAAGCGCGTCCACGACGAGATCGCGAAGCGCATTCCCCACGGCGTCGTCCGTGGGCCGTTCGCGGTGCTGCTGAACGCGCCGGCGCTCGCCGACGGCGCCATCCGCACCTATACCGCCCTGCGCGAGGCCCGGCTCGAACGCCGGCTCGTCGAGTTGATGATCCTGGTGGTTGCCCGTTTCCATTCGGCGCAATACGAGTGGTTCGCGCACGGGCCGCGCGCGCTCGAGGCCGGCATCGCCGCCGAGACGGTGGAGGCGATCCGTCAGCGCCGTGCCCCGGCGCTGGTGCGCGAGGACGAGAAGCTGGTCTATGACGTCGTCACCGAACTGCTGGTGACGCGGCGGCTGTCGGCGGCGAGCTACGAGCGCGCGCAGGCCCTCCTGGGCACGGAGCGTCTGGTCGAACTGATCGGGGGCGCGGGCTTCTACACCATGGTCGCGCTGACCATCAACGCCTTCGACGTGGACGTTCCCGAGGGCGCGCGGCCGCTGCCCGACTGAGGTGCGAGCGGCGTTCGGCGGCCTACCCCTCGGACACCGACAACATCACGCCGTCGGGGTCGGCGAGGTGGCGCTGGCACAGCGCACAGCTCCGCTCGGCGAGCCCGAGCCGTGCCTTGCCCTCGGGACCGGCATCGAGCCGCGGCGGAGCGAGGCTCGGATTGACCCCGGAGATGCGCTCGACATCGGCATCGAAGGCGGCGAGGCTCTCGACCGTGAAGCCAATGTGATCGGGCGCGGGCGAGGAGATCCCGGTATGGGCGAAATCGGTGATGTGCCACGGCATGATTACCAGCGTGACATGGCCGTCGCTGAGATAATGATTGCGGTCGCCTTCGGGCTTGTTGCGCGGCTCGAGCTCGAACACGTCGCGGTAGAACTCGGCGAGTTCGTCGTGCCGCATCGTGCGCAGCGCGAAATGCCCGATATGGCGCGGGTGGACGCCGTTCATCTCGGTGTAGACGTCGCGGCGGTTCGTCATGTTGCGCTGCGACAGGTCGAACACGTTGCCGTCGATGTCGTGCGTGGTAATGCCGGCATAGGGCCGGTTCGACGGGCGCTTCAGCCATTCGATCCGCGGATGCTTGCGCCGCATGCGCTCGAACACGGCCTCGACGTCGTCCACCTCGATGCCGAAATGGTCGAGCCGCGCCGCCCGTCCCGGCCGTCGCGGATTGATGTTGAGCCCGAGATAGCCGTCGCCGACCACGACGGCGTTCTCGGCGCGTGCGCGCGAAGCGGTGTTCATGCCGAAGAGCGCCTCGTAGAAGCGGCCGCTCAGCGTGTAGTTCTCGCTGACGATGGCAAGATGGTTGAGCTTGGCGAACATCGGCCGCGTCTCCTCTCCGTTGCTGGGGAAGTTTAGCGCCGCGGAGACGCGCCGGCCAGGGTTCGCCTGGACCAGCCCCGGCGATCGGATTATCAACGGCGAGCGAAGCGCAAAATGCAAGGGAGGAATGCATGAAGCGGATTGTCGTGGCGGCGCTTGCGGCCGCCGTCGCCGTTGGGGGATCGCCGGCGCGGGCGGCCGACCACATCAAGCTCGGCTTCGAGGTCGGGCTGAGCGGCCCGCTCGCCATCATCGGGGCGGAAATGAAGCGCGGACTCGATCTGGCGCTCGAGCTTCACCACAACAAGCTCGGCGGCGTGCCGGTCACGACCTACGTGGTCGATGACAAGGCCGACCCGGCCGAGGCCACCCGCGTATCGTCCAAGCTCATCGACGAGGACAAGGTCGACATCGTCACCGGGCTGATGGCATCCAACACCGACATCGCGGTCGAGAAATCCTATCTCGACGCCGGCATCTTCGTCGTCGGCGCGCTGGCCGGTCCGCAGCAATTCGCCGGCAAGGAATGCCATGCCGATGCATTTCACGTTTCGTTCGAGAACGAGGACTGGGACGACGCGGTTGCGGAATACATGAACCGGGAGGGCGTGAAGTCGGTCTATTTCATGGGCGCCGATTACCAGGCCGGGTGGGAGAAGATCGGCGGTGCGATGCGCCACTACAGGGGCAAGGCCATCGGCCCGGTCTATACGCCGCTCAACCAGCTCGATTTCTCCGCCGAACTCGCGCAATTGAGCGCGGCCAATCCGCAGGCGGTGTTTGTGTTCTATCCGGGCGGCCTCGGCATCGCGTTCCTGAAGCAGTTCGCCGAGGCCGGCCTGCAAGGCAAGATCGCCGTCTATTCCGAAGACGCGATGGCGAACGAGTTCAGCTTCAAGGCCGAAGGCGACGCCGCGCTGGGGGTGATCCAGGCCGGGAGCTGGTCGGCCGAGCTCGACAACCCGGCGAACAAGGAATTCGTCGCCGCGTTCGAGAAGAAATACGGACGCCGGCCGGTCAATTTCGCGGCGCTGCAATACGACGCCATCAACCTCATCGACAGCGCGGTCGCGGCCGTGCATGGCAAGATCGAGGACAAGGCCGCGTTCCGCGCTGCGCTGCGCAAGGCCGATTTCCAATCCGTCCGCGGTCCGTTCAAGTTCAACAACAACCAGTACCCGATCGTGAACATCTATTTCAGCAAGGTCGTGAAGGACCCTGACGGCAACCTGCGGGCCGCTTTGCTGGGCTCGCCGATCGAGAACTTCCAGGATCTCTATCATCAGCAATGCCCGCTTAAGTAGCGACGCGCCATGCTGAGCGAGCTGCGTTTCGACGGCGAGCCGGTGCTGGTCACCGGCGGCGGCAGCGGCATCGGCCAGGCCTGCTGCCGCGCGCTCGGCGAGCTCGGCGCGAGCGTGATCGCCGTCGGCCGCACCGAGAGCAAGCTTCGTGAGACCGAGGCGCTCTTGCGCGCGAACGGCGCCTCGTGCGCGGTCCTTGCCGCGGATGTCGCTGCCGAGGCGCACGTCGAAGCGCTTTGCGCCGAGGTCGAGCGGCGCTGGGGGCGGCTCAAGGGGCTCGTCAACAACGCCGGCGATAATTTCGTCGCCCCGATCGACGCGCTTTCGACCGAACAGTGGCGCAGGATCGTCGCGGTCGATCTCGACAGCGTGTTCTTCATGTGCCGCGCGTTCATCCCGCTCCTCTTGAAGGCGCCAAAGCCGGCGATCGTCAATGTCGCCTCGACCTTCGGCGTGATCGGCCATCCCAAGATGCCGGTCTATTGCGCGGCAAAGGGCGGGGTCGTATCGCTGTCGCGGCAGCTGGCGGTCGATTACGGCGCGCAGAACCTTCGCGTCAACGCGCTCTGTCCCGGGCCGACGCTGTCGCCGCGCGTGCGTCATTACTTCGACAGCGGCCTGGTGCCGCGCGGTCCGACCGAGGACATGGTGATGCTGAAGCGGCTCGCCGAATGCGACGAGATCGCCAATGTCGCGGCGTTCCTGCTGTCGGACGCCGCCTCCTTCGTCCACGGCGCGACCATCGTCGTCGACGGCGGCCAGACCATCCATTGAGCGCCGGCGCCGGCGCGCCGCCTCAGCCCTCGCCCGCGGGTTCCGAGCGCAGGATTTCACGGGTGGCGCCGGCGACCCACAGCCAATGGTCCATGGCGCCGCGGTCGCCGCGCTGCCGCGCCTTGAGCGCCTCGTAGGTGGCATGACAGGTGGCCTGCTCGCCAAGCGCGGCGATGAGCGACACCGCGACCGTGCGCACGTCGCGATGGGGTCCCCGGGCAGGCAAGGCGCGGTCCCGCGTCGCGGGCCAGCGTCTTCGTCGTGGTCTCGAATTCCGCACTGGCGGCCAACCGTTCCGGAAATTCGGCAAGGCGCGATGAAGCGGCGCGGCACGCTGCCGACGCGTACGGAAAATCCGCGCGCGTCGCGCCACGATACGGGGAATGCGTGGATGCCAGGTTAAAGCAGCGCCGTGGCTTTGTGGCTTAAAGCACGAGTTCGACCAGGCTCGGGCCGGAACCGGCGAGCCCCGCCGCCACCAGCCGGCCGAGCACCTCGAGCGTGTCGGCGCGCACGGCCGGCACCCCCATGCCGCGCGCGAGCCCGACCCAGTCGAGATCGGGCCGGCCGATCTCCAGCATGTCGAGCGCCCGCCGCCCGGGGTTGCCGGCGCCCACTTGCATCAGTTCGTGCTTGAGGATGGCGTAGTTGCGGTTGGCGAAGACGACGGTGGTGACGTTCAGCCCCTCGCGCGCCATGGTCCAGAGTGACTGGAGCGTGTACATGCCGCTGCCGTCCCCCTCGAGGCACAGCACCTTGCGCTCGGGGCAGGCGACCGCCGCGCCCACCGCGACCGGCATGGCCATGCCGATCGAGCCGCCGGGATTGGCGAGCCAGTCATGCGGCGGCGCGCCCCGCGTTGCCGGCAAAAGCCCGCGCCCGGAGGTGATCGATTCGTCCACGACGATCACGTTCTCGGGCAGGAGCGCTGCGATCGTCGCGGCGATGCCGGGAAGCGAGACCGCGCCCCGCGGCGCCGACGGCCGTTCCAGCCGTTGCAGCACCGGCTCGGCGCGGCCCGCCGCGACCGCGTCGGCGAGCGCCTCCAGGGCGCCGGAGACATCCTCTTCCGGCTCTGCCAGCACATGGATTGCGGCATCCACGGGGGTCACCACGCTCGGCTTGCCGGGATAGGCGAAAAACGCCACCGGCGCCTTGGCGCCGACGAGGATGAACTGCGCGATGCTCTTGAGCCGCTCGAGCGCCTGGTCGACCGGATAGGGAATGCGCTCGACCGCGACGAGGCCGGCGCCGCGCTCGATCCGCCCGACCGAATAGGGTGTCAGCAGCGTGGCGCCAGTCGCCGCGGCGATCCGTCCGGCGACGGTGAGGCCGGCGCGCCTGAGTGCCGCCCCTTCGAGCACGAGCGCGGTGATCTTTCCGTTCCGCAGCAGCGCCGCCGCACCCGCGACCGCCGCGTCCGCAACGGCGGCCGGCGGCGGCACGGGCACGGGAGCCGCGATGCCGCTGCCGTCGTTCCAGGCGGTGTCGGCCGGCAGGATCAGCGTCGCGATCCGGCCCGGCGCGGTACGCGCGGCGGCGACCGCTTCGGCGCCGTCGGCCGCCACCTCGGCAGCGCTCTGCGAGGTCTTGAGCCATTTCGAATAGGCGCGGGCGATCCCCTCGATATCGGCGTTGAGCGGCGCGTCGTAACGCTTGTGATAGGTGGCGTGGTCGCCGACGATGTTGACGATCGGCGCGCGGGCGCGGCTCGCGTTGTGCAGATTGGCGAGGCCGTTGCCGAGCCCGGGGGCGAGATGGAGGAGGGTGCAGGCGGGCTTGCCCCGCATGCGCCCATAGCCGTCTGCGGCCCCCGTCACCACGCCTTCGAACAGGGCGAGCACGCAGCGCATCTCGGCGACCCGGTCGAGCGCCGCGACGAAATGCATCTCCGAGGTGCCGGGATTGGTGAAGGCGACATCGACGCCGCTGGCGAGCAGCGTGCGCGCAAGGCTTTCGGCTCCGTTCACGGGAATCTCCTCAATCCATGCGCTGCGTGTTATGAGACGGCTTCACCGCTGATGGCAAGACGCCAGGGAGACCGCATGATCATCCATGTCGCCGCGAACGGAACGGTCGAACTGCAAGACGCGAACGAGTTCAAGAGCTTCAAGGTCGCGGTCGCGACGAGCGGCGCGAGCACCGCCTTCATCGCGGGCGCCTTGAAGGGCATTGCCGCCGTCGAGCCCGACGGCAAGACCGCCTGGGTGTCGCAGCAGGCGCTCCGGCAATGGCGGGGCCTGCCGCAGCCGCAAGAATGGCTCGCTGCCTTCGACAAGATGGTCGAGTCCGTGCGCCGCTTCGGCTGGGTCCGCGACGCGGACCAGAGCGTCCGTGCGCATATCGAAATGGCCGACGCATGAGGCGATGCCGCCGCATGCGGCCATGCCGGCATCACACCGGCGCAGCGTCGATCAGCACGAAAGCGAGATAGGCGGGCGCGTCGGTGCGGTTGCTCCAGGCGTGGCTGGTGCCGCGCTGGATCAGCACGTCGCCGGTTTTGAGCAGCACCTCGCCCTCGTCCATGAGCGCGTAGATCTCGCCCGAGAGCACGATCACATAGTCGATCGACGCGGTCTTGTGGAACCCGGGATGGCGCGCATTGCCGAGATCGCGCACATAGCCCTCGGACGGCGAATCGTGCGCCGCCGCGCCGGGCTGGCGCAGCGCCGTGACGCGCAGCTTGTCGGGCGGATACTCGATGATGCGGAAGACGCTACCGTTCTTGGGCGGCGGCAGGCGGAACGGATGATCGGTCGGATCATCGCTGCCGTGGTTGTCCGCCGGCGTCGCGCGCGTCTCCCACAGCTCGGTGACGTTGGTGCTGGCGGTGCCGCGGTCCATGACGTGCGGCGCCGGTCCGTCCGAAATGAAGATCGATTTGCCGGCGGCATCGTGGCCAGTGACGACGCGGCGGATGGGCTTGGTCATGGGTTGCTCCCGCTCGGTTCGGTTACGCGGTCTTGAGGAACCGCTCGATCAGCGCCGTCACCGTCTCGGTCTTTTCGTAAGGAACCATGTGGCCGGCGCCTTCGAGGATCGCGGTCTCGCAATGGGCGATCCCGGCGGCAAAATCCGCCGCATAGCGCGCCGGCACGAATTCGTCCGCCGCGCCGAAGACGACGAGCGTCGGCGCCGTGATGCGCCGCAACCGCCGCCTGAGACCCTTGTCCGGGATCGGCCACACGAATTTGGTCACGGCGGCGATGCTGCGCGTTGCCGCGATCATCGCCTCGACCTGGCCCTGGTCGGACGAAGCGGCGGCAAGGCGCGCGGCATGGGCCTCGCACGCCGCGGCATCGTGCCACAGCATCCGGTCCATCTCGGCGACCGGCAGGCCGAAGAGGTCGGCGACCGGATCGGCGTCGTTCCACAACCCCACCGGCGAAAGCAGCACGAGACGCGTCGCGCGCTGCGGGAAATGCGCGGCGATCTCGGCCGCCATCATCGCGCCGAAGGAATGGCCGACGATCGGCACGCCGTGCAGCCCGAGACCGTCGAGCAGGTCGTCATAGTCGAGCGCCAGCTCGTGGATGTCGTCGATCTCGGCCAGTTCGTCGAGATCGTTGAACCCGGGCGCGACCGGCGCGATCACACGATGGCCCGCCGCCAGCGTCAGCAGCAGCGGGTCGGCGGCATCGACGCCACGCAGCCCGTGCAGCCACAGCAGATCGGGGCCGGACCCGCCGCTATGGACACTCCACTTCCGTCCGCTCTTCAAGCGGATCGCGTCGTTCTTCAGCATGGCGCGCGCTCAGGCGAGCGACGGAACGGGCGCCGGCTCCGGGCGCGCGGCGACGGGCTCGCGCGGCCACCATCGGTCCTCCCATTCGCTGTAGCGGTGGCGCAGGCGCGGGATGATCTCCGTGGCGAAGCGCGTGGTGTTGTAGAGCGTCGTCTCCTTCGGCATGTTGCCGAAGTGCAGCAGCACCATGAGATGGCCGACGCGCAGCCGGTCGGCCATCTCGTTGAGCCGGTCCACCACCGTATCGGGGCTGCCGGCGACGATGTAGCCGCGCTCGATGAAATCTTTCCAGGTGAGGTTGCCGAGTTCCGCCCGCGCGCCGGCGCGGCTGACGATCCGCGCGACCTGGCTCTCGATGCCGGCGCGGATGGTGGCGATCGAGGTATAGCCCGGCGGATTCACATAGCCGCCATAGACGTGCAGGCAGTTGCGGTAGAAGTAGCGCGCATGCTCGGCATAGAGCCGCTCCGCCTCGGCGTCGCTGTCGGCGATCGCCACGAATTGCAGGAAACCGGCACGATAGGGATTGGGCTCGACCTTGTGGCGTTCGACGGTCTTCCAGAAGCCGTCCAGCACCTTCTGCGCCTCCTTGTAGCCGAAATAGGACAGATTCGCATAAAGGAAGTCGTTCTCGACGCACCAATCCCAGGTCTCGACGCTGGCGCCGCCCGGTACCCAGACCGGCGGGTGCGGCTTCTGGATCGGGCGCGGCCACACGTTGACGTAGCGGAGCTGGGTGTACTTCCCGTTGAAGGAGAACACGTCCGGCTCGCGCCAGGCACGCAGGATCAAACCCACGCCCTCGCGGTATTTCTCCCGGAGCGTTACCGGCGACTGGCCATAGGCATAGATCGTGTCCTGAGGCGTGCCGACCGGGAACCCGGCGACGAGGCGGCCGCCCGAGATCACGTCGAGCATCGCCATTTCCTCGGCCACCCGTGTGGGCGGGTTGTAGAGCGCGACGGAATTGCCCATCAGGACCAGCTTCGCCCGCTCGGTCCGCCGCGCCAGCGCGGCCGCCATCAGATTGGGCGACGGCATCATGCCATAGGCGTTCTGGTGATGCTCGTTGACGCAGATGCCGTCGAAGCCGACGGCGTCGGCATGTTCCAGCTCGTCGAGATAGTCCCCGTAGGCGCGATGGCCGACCGCCGGATCGAACAAGGATGACGGTACGTCGACCCAGACCGAGCGGTGGGTTTCGCGGAAGTCGCTCGGCAGATCGGGGTAGGGCATCAGGTGGAAGAAGTGGAACTTCATCGTCTCCTCCAAGCGACCCGGGCTCTGTCGCCTAGTTGAAGGGTGCCGCACCCGCCGCGGCAAGGGAAAAAAAGCCGCACCGCCTCAGCGCGGCGGCGGGGTGCGGTCGCGCTCGCTCGTGGCGGCGAGGCGGGCCGCTCCCGCGCCGCGATGGCCGCTCACTTCGGCGCCCGCTTCGGGCGTAAGGGCAATGAAGAACACGACCGAGCACAGCGACACGATCCCGACCACCACGAAGGTATAAGGAAAGTCGCTGGCCGCCAGCGCATGCCCGCCGCGCAGCATCAGCGTCACGTGCAGCAGCAGCGCCGCGATGCCGACGCCGAAGCTCACCGAGAGCTGCTGCGCCATGCTGGCGAAGCTGGTCGCGCGGCTCATCAGTTCCGGCGGCACGTCGGCATAGGCCAGCGTGTTGACGCAGGTGAATTGCAGCGAGCGGAAGAAGCCGCCGACCAGCAGCGCCACGAAAATGACGCTGTGCGACGTGCTCGGGCCGAACCAGCCATAAGCCATCAGGAAAAGGCTCGAGACCACCGAATTGCCGATGAGGACGCGACGGAAGCCGAACCAGCGGATGACCGGCGTGGCGGTCACGCGCATGGTCATCGCCCCGGCCGCGCTGGCGAAGGTGATGAGGCCCGAACCGAGCGCGTTCATGCCGAACCCGACCTGCAACAGCAACGGCAGCAGGAACGGGAGCGCGCCGATGCCGATGCGGAATAGCGTGCCGCCGACGATCGAGGCGTAAAAGGTCGGAATGCGCATCAGTGCCAGGTCGATGATCGGGTAGGAGGCATGGCGCGCATGCAGGACATAGAGCGTGACGCACAGCGCCCCGCCGATGATCAGGCCGCCGACGATGGTCACCGGCAGCGCGCCGCGCCCCACCGTCTCGAGCCCGAAGGTGAGGCCCGCCAGCCCCAACCCCGCCAGCACGAAGCCGCGAATGTCGAGCGGCCCGGGCTCCTGCTCGCGGAAGTCGGCGATGAACAGCCGCCCGAGCACGATGCCGAGCACGCCGACCGGGAGGTTGATGTAGAAGATCCAGCGCCACGAGCTGTACGTGACGATGAAGCCGCCGAGCGGCGGTCCGATCACCGGCCCGAGCAGCGCCGGCAGCGACAGGAACGCGAGCGCCCGCACCAGATCCGATTTCGCCACGGTGCGCAGCAGCACGAGACGGCCCACCGGAACCATCATCGCGCCGCCCATGCCTTGGATGATGCGCGCCGCGAGCAGCCAGGAAAGGCTGTTGGCGAGGCCGCAGCCCGCAGAGCCCAGGGTGAAGACCGCGATTGCCCAACAGAACACCGGCCGCGCCCCGAACCGGTCGGCCATCCAGCCGCTCAGCGGAATGAACACGGCAAGGCTCAGCAGGTAGGAGGTAATCGCCAGATTGAGGCGCAGCGGATCTTCGTGCAGAGCGTGGGCGATCGCCGGGAGAGCGGTGGCGATCACCGTCGAATCCAGATTCTGCATGAACAATGCGCACGCGACGATGGACGGCACCAGGAATTGTCGCGGCGTTAATGACCACATGTCGATCGGCGCGTCCGCTGTTCCGTTCTCATGCATCGTCATCGGTCCGGCCGTGGCAGCGAAGGCGGCGACGCCCGGTCGGTCCGGTCCCCGATTTGCCGATTGCCGGTGATGGCAGGTTGAACTTACTCTCCCTGCTGCGGGATGGTGAAGGGACAGTATGGGCATCAGCCTGTCGAAGCTCGCCGAGGCGCTCGACACGACACCGTCGGGTCCGTGGGCGCGGCCTGTCCGACTCGGCCATGGCGCGGCCGTCGGTGCCGGCGTCGGCGCCCTGATCTGCTCCACTCAGCCCGGGATTCCGCCCGCCTGGCTCGACGCGCTTGCCGCCTTGTTCTGGACGCTCGCCATGTTCTTTGTGGCCGAATACGCGCTGCGTCTGGCGATTGCGCCGTGGGCGCACTGGGCGCACCGCGACGAGCCATGGCGTGCGCGCTGGCACTGGGCGCGGACCTTCACCGGCATGGTCGATTTCGCGGGCGCGCTGCCGCTGGCGTCCTTGCCGCTCGGCCTGCCACCCCAATGGGCGCAGCTTTTCGGCGCGATGTGGCTCGTCAAGCTGGTTCCCTATGCACCGGGCCTCGATCTGCTCGGACGCGTATTGCGCAATGCGCGCCGGACGCTCGCGGGGCTGCTGCTGGGCTTCGTCATGGTGCTGGTTCTCGCCGCGACCCTCGCCTATGTGGTCGAGGGCGCGGCGCAACCTAAGACCTTTGGCAGCATTCCGCGGGCGCTGTGGTGGGCGGTGTCGACGTTGACCACCGTCGGATACGGCGATGCGGTGCCGATAACGCCGCTCGGCCGGTTCCTCGCCGGCGCCGTCATGCTGTGCGGGATCGGCGTGTGTGCCTTGTGGACCGCCATACTCGTCACCGGATTCAGCTATGAGATGCGGCGCAGCGAGTTCCTGCGCACCTGGGACATGGTGGCGCGCGTGCCCTATTTTCGGGGTCTCGGCGCCACCGTCATCGCCGAGGTGGCGCAGCTGCTGCGGCCGAACGATTTCGCCGCCGGAACCGTGGTGATGCGTCGCAGCGAGCCCGGCGATTGCATGTATTTCATCGTCACGGGCGAGATCACGATCGAGCTCAGGCCGAAGCCGATCGTGCTCGGGCCCGGCGACTTCTTCGGCGAGATGGCGCTCGTCACCGGCGAGCCGCGCTCGGCGACGGCGCTGGCGCGGACCAATTGCGAGCTGCTTCATCTCGATCTCGCCGATTTCCGCCATCTCGAGGCACGCCATCCGGAGGTTGCGAAGCTGATCGACGCCGAAGCAAGGCGCCGCCGCCAGGAGCCGGCCGA
>Ga0307372_10002759_pt1 | contig 28678 bp, 26 predicted proteins | sample OX1MG_FD_202533 | JGI IMG/M metagenome (GOLD analysis project Ga0307372, IMG submission 202533) | Soil microbial communities from Risofladan, Vaasa, Finland - OX-1 | ecosystem: Environmental > Terrestrial > Soil > Coastal area > Acid sulfate soil | place: Finland: Risofladan, Vaasa | collected... | reverse complement strand
TCCGGTGTGTGCCGGCGTCGCTTCATGTGCTTGTCCTCCTGCCCCATTCTGGGCGTCGGACTCGCACAACGGATGGATCAGTTCAAGGGGACCTGGTCATCTCCTCGACGCTCACTACGCGGCCGGCAACTTCCTCCGTGACGTCGTCGCCGGGAGGCCGGTACGGGTGTCCGGCGATGGACGCCCGCTAGCGTAAATACCGTTCAGTTAACAACGTAGGATGGTGATGCGGGGCGCCCCGGTTGGCTGCGGCCAGTGCTGGTGACGGGCTCGCTTGACGTGCCACTTCGGCATCTTCCGCTTGATGACGTGCGGGTTTGATCGTCTCCGACGGACCGGGTTGAGCCTCCGGAGCAACGCGACGATCGCGAACCGCCAGGTGGCCTCGGTCGCGTCGGTGTCCTCAGGGGGGAAAAGCGCCCCGTTGGGCGACCGATCGTCTTTCGATGCGAAGAGCGGCAGTGAACGACACCCGATCGGGGTCCTCGCCAGCACCGTCGGCCGCCTCCCACATGAGCATGCGGATCGCGAAGTGGCAGCAGAGATGCCCCCAGCCAACGTTCCGCAGGTCGCGGGACCGCTTCAGGGGAATATTGCCGAGAGGTCACGGCGCCCCGTAGGCACTGAGCGGGACCCCGAGGAGGTCGAGCAGCCGGGTCTGTAGCGGCTCCAGCTCGGGTGCCACGACCGCCAGGATCTCGTCGTGGTAGAGAACGACGGTGCGTGACAGCGGTGCGAACAGCTCGAGGACTCGCGCAGCTGTCGGCGTCTTGCAGGTGCGCTCCTCGGGATAGAGCGGGAGCTCGGTGACGCCCGCGTCCGTCATTGCCTTGCGGAGCTCGCGTTCGATGAGCGCGTGGACCAGCAGCGCGGCGTAGAGGCAGAAGCCGAAGGCGTCGATGCGGTACTCGCTCTTCAGCTCGATCGGCGACGCCTCGATCACCCCCTTGAAGGTCGCGTGGCGCCGCTCGAGGCGCGGCTGACGCTTGTACGCGGCGAGCATCTCGGCCGGGGTCATCTCGGTGTCGTTCGAGACCATCGGGAAGCAGCCATCGGACGCTGCGTCGAAAGCGACCGCGTTCGCGTCGGTCGAGAAGCTGAGAAGCGATGGGATTCCACCTTCTTGTAGCGGGTGTCTTTCCCTGGTCGGCCCCGGCGCTCTTGGCGGTAGTCGTCGATGGAGGCTCCTCGTAGAGCTGGGTGGCGCGCTCGGGCACCGCCATTGGCTGGGGTGGCATCAGCGACCGGGCTCTCGGTCGCGCTGGCGCGCTCGGGCCTCGTCGTAGGAGCGGCGGACGTGGGCCGGCGAGAGGTGGAGGTAGGCCGCGGCAGAGTCGACGTGGTCGTGACCCATGAGCGCCTGCATCACCGAGAGGTCGACGCCGGCCTCGGCGAGCGCGGTCCCGAAACTGTGCCGGAGCGCGTGCGGGTGCCCGGCCGGGACCCCTGCGATCTCGCGGTGGTAGCGGAAGACGCGCCGCAGTCCTTCGGCGGTGAGTGGCTGGCCGCGATGCGGGCGAAATCCAGCGTCTCTTGGGGGACATCGCGCCCCTCATCGTACCGAGCCGGACGATCTGCGCGTCGAGGCGACATATCGAAGGGCGCTGTGCCCGCACGCGGCCGGGTCGGTGATCGGAGCGGGCCGGCGGCGAACACCGATCCGCCTCGGCGCAACGCGTGCGCCTTGAATGCGCCAACCACGAGATGCTCAGGGGCGGTCGGTCAGGAGCCGGAGCATCTCCCGCCGCCAGGCGGACCGCGCACGGGCGGCCTCGACGGTTTCGGGGTGGACCAGTCGGGTCATCTTCGGTTGGCCCGGTCCCCGGTGGAACGCGAAGGCTCGCGCCTCGACCTCGGTATCCGCCTTTGTGTAGTGCGCGCGCTGGAGGAGGTAGCCGTGCCAAGAGGGTACGAGGAAGGTCTCGAGGAACCTGCCGTGCTCGGTCACGTCCTCGAAGACTCCCCAGCGTGTCCCGCCGAGACGCCGCCGCACGATACGCAGCTCGGCCATGGCGGCCAAAAAGGCGTCGACGTCCTCCTCACCGAGGCGGTACTCGACGAGGACCAGCACCGGACCGTCGCTCGGGTGGACGTGCTCGCCGACGGCGAGCGACGGGCTCACGACGAGCTGCAGCGACGAGCGGTCCGCGACTGGCAGGCCGAACCGGGGGATGACCACGACACCCGGTACGAAGGCGACGACCGCGATGAGCAGGGTGGTGCGCAACGGCAGGAAGGTGTCGATGACGCCGAACCCGAGACCTCCGAGAACGAACGGTCCCTGGAACACGACGTAGAAGAGCGACAGTGAGCGGGTCTGCACCCACTCCGGGGTCACCTGGCGGGCAGCGATGATGAAGGCCACCGTCGCCCAGACCCAGCACCCGCCAGTGACGACGAGCACGGGTGCTGCTGCCCAGCGCGTCGGCCAGGCCACCAGGACAGCGAGGGCGAGCGCGTTGGTGAGCGTCGCGGCGGCCACGATGGCGTCGAGATGGAGGTGGCCCTGCAGTCGCGGAAGGAGGACGGCCGCGATCGTCGCGCCCACCCCGCTGCAGGCCAGGAAGAGGCCGTAGCCGAAGGCCGAGGTGTGCAGGTAGCGCGCGGCGAAGAGCGGGAGCAGCGATCCGAGCGCCGCCGCCGGCGTGACGTAGAGGGCCGTGCGAGCGGCGATGGCTCGCAGGCCCGGCGTGTTCGAGAAGTACCGCCAGCCGGACGAGATCGCGCCGAGGAGGCTCTCGGCTGCGGTCCCGCCCGGCGTGGATAGGCGCAGGTTGACCCGCCCTCGCCACACGAGCAGGAAGCCGACGAGGGGGAGCATGACCGTGCCGCAGAGCGCGAAGAACACCGTGGTCCCCGCACCCCGCAGGACCGCGCCGCCGAGCACCGGACCGACGACCTGGCCGATGTTCCACTGGAAGCTGTCGACGCTCAGCGCGACGGGGACGAGCTCGGGCGGCACGAGGCTTCCGACCGTCGCCCACCAAGACGGCGAGGACGTGCCGTTGGCGAGGCCCATTCCCGCGAGCCCGACAAGGAGCGTCGCCGGCGTCAGGAGCCGCGCCGAGGACACCACGACCAGGAAGGCGACCGAACCGGTCAGCAGGATCTTCGCAGAGAGCAGCACGGCACGTCGGTCATGGGAGTCCGCCGCGGCACCGGAGAAGACCACGGCGAGGATGCCGGCGAGCGGGCTCATCGAAGCGGCGAGCGTGACGAGGATTGGCGACGACGTCAGGCGCTCCATGATGAAGCCGCCGACGAGCGTGACCATCCAGACGCCGGTGTTCGCGAACACGCCGGTGCCTTCGAGCCATCGGAACGCCCGGCTGCGGAGCGGGTCGAGCAGTGCCGTCACCGTTCCACTCTAGGTAGGGCGAGCTCTACGTGTACGGCCGCGGCCCGACGTCCATCGGGTCGCCATGACCGTCTTGCACTGGGCACTGGGCACTGGGCACTGGGCTTTGCGGCCCCACTCGCCTGACCAGCGCGTTCACACCGGCGGTCCCACCCGTTCGCCGGTTCTGAGCGTCATCCCTGCCCAGTGATTTTCGGCACCATGCCCAGAGGTCTGGACACAGTGCCAGACGCTCGTAGCGCTGCGCACGACGTCGCCGCTGGACCGGAAGGCAATCCTCGCCTGGGTCGACTACCACGCCGTCGCCAAGGAGCTCCGGCTGGTGGACTCGCTCCCGGAGCTCGAGAACGGCGAGGCCTGGGTCTGCTCGCCGCGGTTCCTCAAGTTCATGAAGCGGATCCACTTCGACCGGTGCCGCACCTTCGACTCGGGAGCAACGCCCATGGTCGGCGCGTCCCGGTCCGTCGCAACACTCGCCGACATCGAGCTCCGCCTCGGGGACCTGAGGGGCCAGATGTCGCCCGTGGTGGAGCGAGCTGCTCAGGATGACCCGCAGTTGCTCCGTCGTCGGATCGACGAGCTGGGGCGGGAGCTCCGTTCGATGGCGGCAACGGATCGAGGCCTTCTTCCCCTCGCGAGGAGCCTCGGCGCCCTTGCCCGCGAACACGTCCTCGCACCTCAGCTCCCTGGCCCCCTCGTAGGTGGCGCCCTTGACTGCGTCGGCTCCCCGCCCGTAACCGGCGAATCTGTCGCTTACCGCCACGTCGTGAGCTTTCATGGAGGGAACCGCTCGCGCACCCTACAGAGGGGACCTGCAGCACCGTCTTCGTCCGCTCGAACGGTCGCGCCCAGCCAGCTCTGTTTGACGGAGCGGATCCGGCGACGACGAGACCGAGCCACTCGCCGCAGCGATCGCCTCGGTCTTCAACCCCGGCAAGCGTCTGCCCTACTTCAGCTTCTGAGGACCTGCAGGTCCACGTCGTTGAGAAGGTTCGCCGGTCGTTCTCCCGCCAGGTAGCGGGCCACGTCCGCGGCAACGATCTCGGCGGCGCGCTGGGCCGTCTGCTTGGTCGCCCCGGACAGGTGCGGACTGAGGATTAGGTTCGGGGTGACCAGCACCCGGGCGCCAGGCGGCGGCGGCTCCGGGGCGAACACGTCGATCGCTGCCCCGGCAAGATGACCCGACTCGAGCGCGTCGCAGAGAGCGTCGATGTCGAGCAGCTCGCCACGCGCGGTGTTCACAAGGAAGGACCCCGCCGGCATCGCCGCAATCTCCTTCGAACTGATCATGCTCCGCGTCTCGTCCGATAACCGGGCGTGCAGAGAGACTACGGTCGAACAGCTGAGCAGCTCTTCCAGTCCCACGGCCTTTGCCCCCACCTCCGCGAGGCTCGCAACATCGACGTAGGGGTCATAGACGAGGATCGTGGAGCCAAAGGCGCGCAGGAGCCTTGCGACCGCGGCACCGACCGCGCCGTAGCCGACGAGCCCGACGGTGCTGCTGGCGAGCTCCGTCCCGACCCGGTCGTAGGAGTAGTCGTCGCCGCGCCATCTGCCTCGACGCAGGTCCGCGTGCACATCCGGGATCTGGCGCATCACCGCCAGCATCAGCCCCACCGTGTACTCGGCGACCGCAGAGGCGTTGCGCCCGGGTGCGTTCGAAACACCGATGCCGAGGCTGGAGGCCACGGGGATGTTCACGTTCACGGGTCCCCCGCGCGCCACCGCGATGAAGCGAAGGGCCGGCGCGGCACGAAGTACGCGCTCGGTGAACGGTGCCATCTGGGTCACCGCGACCTCGACGCCGTTAAGCGCGGCGAGCAGCTCGTCCTCGGTGCCCGAGGCTTCGTTCACCTCGGCAATCGGTCCGAACGGCTCGAGCGGCCAAGAAAGGTGGAGCTCGGCGAGCTCACTTGTGACCTGCTGTGCCCGGAGCGCCTCGGCAAACAGCGCTGGCTTCATGAAGTAGTCACCGGCCGCCAGGATCTTTACCAACACTCCATGCCTTTCTCGCTACGAAAACGGATCGCCCGTGCCATCACTGCGGACCGGCCAGACGCAACCGCCACCAACGACCCTCCCGAGCAGCAGCACGCACCGCCGCGTGCCGCTGCCGGAGCTCGGCGTAGGTCTCTATGGCTCGAGGATCGACGTTGAACACCCGGTCGAAGCGCACGTAGCGCGCCGACGCTTCGGCCACATCGCAGTGCTCGCCGAGGGCGACGAGCGCTGTCATCAACGCTCCGAGCGCTCCGAGCTCCTCGCAATTGGTCCGGGCGACCGCGATTCCGGTCATGTCCGCCAGCATTTGGCACCACAGGTCGCTTCGCGCTCCACCGCCCGCGGCCACGAGCCGCGTTGGCGGTTCGGCCAGCAACGCGACGCAGTCCGCCAAGGCGACCGTGAGTCCCTCGAGGACCGCCCGGGCGATGTCCTTGCGGTCATGGCTGAAGCCGAGGCCGCTGATCAGCCCGGTCGCGTCCGCGTCGATGAACGGCGCACGCTCGCCGGCGGCCGCGAGGTGTGGGAGGAAGACCAGCCCCGCGGCGCCGGGCTCGGCGGTCGTGGCAACCGCCGTCATCCCCTCAGCGCCCTTCAGGCCGAGCAGCTCGGAGCACCACCTGAGCACGTCGACCCCGGAGAGCGTCGGCAGTGAACGCGTCCAACGGTCGCCCACGCCGCCGCTCAGGTTGAGACCGACCGGCGGACCGTCGAGATCAGCTTCTGCAACGATTGCGCTGATGCACAGCGTCGTACCGAGAATGGCCGACGCGAGACCCTCCATCGACATGCCGGCTCCGAGCCCGGAGGCGACCACGTCATAGGGGGCCAGCACCACGGGCAGATCGTTCGGCAGGCCGAGCTCCTCGGCGGCCGGCCGACAGAGCGCAGCGACGCGGTGCTCGTCGTCCCGCAGCGGCGGCAGCAGCCCCTCGACCCATGAAAGGTCGATCTCGTCGAGAAGTCCGATCGCATAGGCGCGCGTGCGCGCGTCGAGGAAGGGGTTCGAGGCGTCCGAGAGGTCGGACACAATCTCTCGCGTCATCCTCGAAAACAGCCAGCTATCGCAGCTGAGGACGTAACGCGAGGCCCCGATGCGCTCCGGGTCGTGCACCTTGAGCCAAGCGAGGAGCGCATGTGCCAGCCCCGGGAACTGCGCACATCCGGTCGTCCGGAACATGTGCATGCCGATGCCGCGCCGCTCCCACTCGCTCACCAACTCCGACGCCCGTCCGTCATTCCACAGGATCGCTGGGCCCGTCGGGCGCCCGCCGCCATCAACCAGCCACGCGCCGTCACCCTGGCCCGTCACGCTGAGCAGGCGCACATGGCCGCCTGCCTCGGCGTGCGCCTTGCGCACCGCGGTGGCGACGGCGGACCACACCTGCTCCATGTCCTGTTCGACCCGGCCGCCGCTCAATCGCGTGACCCCGGTCTCGACGCGCCCCACTGCCAGCTCGGTGCCGTCGTCATCGAAGGCGACACATTTGGCAACCGACGTGCCGGCATCGATGCTCAGGGCCACCACGGGAGCTTCGCCTGCTTTCTGATAGATTTACGCGTAATTCTAGCACTAATCAGTGAGAATCTCTCATCTACTGATGAGATGCCAACCATGGATCGGTCAGCTGGTCTTTGGACCGGCGGCGCGTGATCCGGAGGATGACGAAAGCGGAGGATCCTCGTGAACAGTTCATCCGGCGTTGCCGAACAGGACGGCGGCGGCCAGATCTTCGTCGGCGTGGACCTGGCGACGGCGTCCGCCCGGGTGACCTGCAGCTCCACGAGCGGCGTGGTGCTCGCGACTGCGGACGCGCCGTTGCCTGCTCCCTCGCGCTCGGACGCTGGGACCTCGGAGCAGGATGCCGCGTCGTGGTGGCCAGCGACCCGCCGCGCCCTGAGGGAAGCGACGGGTAAGCTCGGCGCCGCACGGCACCGGATCAGCGCGCTCTGCATCTCTGCAACGTCAGGCACTGTCGCGCTTGCCGATCGGCAGGGCAATCCCCTTGGCCCCGCGCTCATGTACGACGACCGGAGGGCGAGCGCACAGGCCGCCGCCGCGCAGCGTGCCGGCGCGCAGCGCTGGCGCGACCTCGGGCTCAGCATCTCTCCCAGCTTCAGCCTGGCAAAGGTCGGCTGGATGGCAGAGCACGGGCTGCTGAAGGAGCCGGCGCGCATCTGCCACGCGTCGGACCTGTTGCTGTGGCAGCTCGCAGGTGAACCAACGCCGACCGACTGGAGCCATGCGCTGAAGACCGGGTACGACCCCCTGCGCTGCGAGTGGGCCGTCGAGGCGCTGGAGGCGCTCGGCGTCGACACGACCCGGCTGCCCGAGGTCAAGCCCCCGACGACCGTCGTCGGGGAGGTCGCCACAGCCGTAGCGGCAGCGACCGGACTTCCGGCAGGCACTCAACTCGTCCTCGGCATGACCGACAGTTGCGCGGCGCAGCTCGCCTGTGGCGTCGCACAGACCGGCCAGTTCGTTACCGTGCTCGGGACCACCCTGGTCCTGAAGGGGGTGCAGGAGGGGCTCTTCCTCGACCCGACTGGCGCGGTCTACTCCCACCGGCATCCAGACGGGCAGTGGCTGCCCGGCGGCGCCTCCAACACCGGCGGCGAAGCACTCTCGGTGTTCGCGCACGAACGCTACGCCGAGCTCGAGGCAGCCGCCGCCGCGCGCGGACCGGCAGAGACCGTGCGTTACCCACTGATGCGCGCAGGCGAGCGGTTCCCCTTCGTGGCCTCGGGCGCGCACTTCTTCGAGCTCGGCTCGCCAGCCGACGAGGTCGAAGCGTTCCGCTCGTGCCTCGAGGGCGTGGCCTTCCTCGAGCGGCTTGCCTACGACCACCTCCGGCAGATGGGGATGACGATCACCGGGCCTATCACAAGCGCTGGCGGCGGCAGCCGGAGCCGGGTGTGGTCGAAGGTCCGCGCGACCGTGCTCGGGTGCACCCTTCGAACGGTGGCCCACGCCGACACCTCCTTCGGCGCCTGCGTGCTTGCGGCCGCGGGCACCGCCTTTCCTGACGTCGCCGCCGCCACTGCGGCGATGGTGCAGGAACGCTCGACCGTCGAGCCAGCGCGAGGCGAGGCCGAAGCGCTCCTGTTGAGCTACGGCCGCTTCGTCGACGGGCTCGCGACGCGCGGATGGATCGACTCGGAGCTTGCCGCGATCGCACGGCAAGCTCCGAAGCTGACTGCTTCCTAACTCTTCAGCGCCAGGTAGACCATCACGGTCGGGCTGGTCTCGCCTTCATCGGTACTCAATCGGAGGCGCAGCCACTGCCCGAAGTCGCGAACCGACCACGAGACCATTCCCGCATGGGAGACGGTGTGGACCGCCTCCTCGAGGGGGATCCACACCAACCCGTCCGGCGAGATTTCCGTCTGCATCGCAAGGACTGTGGGCCCATCGAAGGCACCCACCTTCACGAACCAGCGAGCCTCTGCGGCCCAGCCCGCCTCGTAGGGCTCTGTTGCCAGGTCTCCGTCGACGGACGCGCCGCGCTCGATGACCGCCGTGTGCGAATATCTCATCTCACGCTCACCAATCGACTGAGATCAGGGCAGAATCGATCCAAAGGAAATTCCGTGTCGCGGTGTGGGTGCGCACGGTCAGATAGAAGTTTAGAAGACCGTCCAGCGCCGCGTAGCGCTCCGCATAGGAGGGCACCGGGACCGCCATCATGTCGTAGACCCGGTCGTTCAGCTGCAGCTCGACGTTGGCCCGCCGCCCGGTGTCGAAGGTCCACCGCAGGTAGTGCCAGTTCACCTTGGTCGGCAGCTCGTTGTAGCAAAGCGGCTGCGGGCGCTCGTCGAGGATCCGCCAGTCCCCGGGGTTCGGCGCCGTGAAATCGGCAACTTGGTCGAGTTCTTTTCCACGCTCGAGGATCTCCTTGGGCGTCGGCTCGACAACCACCGGGTAGCGCCAGCGCTGCTCGAGGTTGCCCTCGAGGTCGGTGTTCATGTAGCGGGCCACGCAGTGATAGCGAACGCCCTCAGGGTCGGCCATGTCGCTGCCGAGCGTGATGCACCCGAACTTGCGCTCCGAAGGATGGGTGTTGGCATCCCAGCCGGCGTCCTTCGCCTGGCTCCCCGGGACGGTCGCCTCCGCCGAGTAGGTGAAATAGGCCTCCAGCTGCACGCGCCCGCGCTTCACCATCGTCAGTCGCTTGATGGCCGTGGCGGTGTGGCCCGCGACGGGGCGCGTTGCGAGCTTCAGCGCGTAACTACCGGTCATCGGACCGTGCGTGCCGATGTCGAAGAACGTGCACGTGCTGAGCTGCGGGGGCCGGAAGTCCTTCATGTGGTGCGCCACGGTGTCGAGGTTGCTCAGCCCGTCGTAGTTACCGAGCAGCTCGCACCAGCCGTTGACACCGCGGTCGAAGTCGTCAAACGAGAGGATTCGCCCGAGCGGGTTGAACCTCGAAAGCTTCACATCACCGTAGGCAGAGGCGCCTTGCATCCACTCTCCATTCGCTGTCCGATTGGTCCCTTGAAAAACGGTGCTGCCGCCGCTCACGCCTAGATGTCCCGGCGGAGCTCTGCACCGACGATGCTGATGCAGGTGACAAGGACCGCGAGTGCGATACCCGGCAGCGTCGCGATCCACCATGCCGAGCCGAGATAGGCCTCCCCCCCGTTGATCGTCGTGCCCCAGCTCGCGTCGCTGAGCGGTACGCCGACGCCGAGGAAACTCAGCGCCGCCTCCGACACCACCACGTACGCGAACTGCACCGTCATGTAGACGCCGACCGGCCCGATGCAGGCGGGGAGGACGGCTGACCGCATGACGTGGACCGTCCCACCGCCGAGCAGACGGCTGGCGTCGACGAAGGGCAGCGAACGAACCCGAACCGCCTCCGCCCGGGCGATTCGGGCGAAGACAACCCAGCTGGCAAGCGAGAGGCTGAGCACGACGTTCAAGACGCTTACGCCGAGAACACCGACTATTAGCATGGCCATCACGATCGACGGGAAGGTCAGCTGAACATCCGCCAGCCGCATCAAGAACCCGTCGAGCAAGCCGCCGCGCACCCCGGCGACGACGCCGATCACCGTCCCCACGACCGCCGAGGTGACCACCGTCAGCGCGCCGACCAGCATCGAGGTGCGGGCGCCCTGGAGCATCTCCTGGAACAGGTCACGTCCCAGCCAGTCCGTGCCGAGCACCTGGAAGCCCGAGTCGCCCTTGTGACCGAACGGCGGAATCAGCGCCTGCGTGACGTTGTTGAGCGAGGCGTCGAAGTGGGTGAACAGTGGACCGAAAATCGCCGCGAGGACGTACGCGAGCACGACGGCCGAGGAGACCCAGAAGCGCATCGGGCGGCCTTCGTGCAGCACGCCCGCCGATACCCGGCGGGGAGCGGGCCGCTCCTGCTGCGCTGTCGCCAGGACGAGCTCGGTTGCCATCCTCAGCTCCTCCCGAGACGGATCCGTGGATCGATGTACGCGTAGAGCACGTCGACGAGGAAGTTCACGGCGACGAACCCGACGGCGAAGACGAAGATGTCCGCCTCGACGATCGAGTAGTCGTCGTTGAGGATGCCATTAAGGAGTGTCTGACCGATGCCCGGCCAGTTGAAGATCGTCTCGACGATCGCGGCGCCGGAGAAGAGCATCCCAAGCTGGACACCGCCGACGGTGATCACGGGAATGAGCATGTTCCTCAGGCAGTGCTTGCGGAGAACCCTCCACTCCGAGATGCCCTTCGCCTGTGCGGTGCGCACGTAACCGCTTCGCAGCACCGCCACGAACCCGTCACGCGTCAGGCGAGCGAGGACGCACGCAAAGGGGAAGCCCAGGGTGATCGCCGGCATCACGAAGCTCTGCCAGTTCGAGCGCCCACCGGGCGGGAGCAGACCGAAACGGTCGACGAAGAAGAGCAGCAGGAGCAGTCCCACCCAGAACCCCGGCAGCCCCTGCACGAACATCAGGGCGCCGCTCACGATGTGGTCCAGTTTCGAGCCAGTCCGCGTCGCGAGCAGGGGTCCGATCACGAAGGCGACCACGAGCACCATCGCCATGGCGACCCCGGCGAGCTCGAGACTGGCTGGCACCCTCGCCATCACGACCGACAGCGCCGGCTCGCCAAACTGGCTCGAGTTGCCGAAGTTCAGCCGAAGCACGTCCTCGATGAAGTAGCCGTACTGCACCAGGAGTCCTCGGTCGAGACCCATCTGTCGCGACAGTTTGGCGATCGCCGCGGGTGTCGCGTCCGGCCCGAGCAGCAGCTGGGCAGGGTTGCCGGGCAAGGAGCGCACGACGATGAAGATCGTGCTCACCGCAATCAGGATCACGACGATGCTGAAGAACGCACGGCGCAAGACGTAGCCAATCATCGGGCCCTCCGCGTCGTCCCGATCGACACCGCCACCTGTTCGAGCCCTGCGGACCCCGCAAAGTGGCACGCCGCGATGTGGCCATCAGACAACGCCGTCTCCGGCGGCTCAAGCGCGGCGCATACATCCTGAGCCATGAAGCAACGAGTCCGGAAGCGGCAGCCGCTCGGTGGGCTGGCGAAAGAAGGTATCTCGCCCTTCACCATGCCTGGTCGGCGCGACCCGCCTCGCCACGGACGGAGCTTGGGGACCGCCGCGAGGAGCGTGTGGGTGTAGGGATGCCCCGGAGAAGCGAACACCGTCTCGGCAGGCCCGGTCTCGACGATCTTGCCGAGGTACATCACCGCGACCCGGTCGGCCAGCTGGCGAACCGCCGTCGTGTCGTGGGAGATGAACAGGTACGCCACGCCCGTCCTCGACTGCACTTCTTCGAGGAGGCTGATGACCTGCGACTTGACCGAGGCGTCGAGTGCCGAGACCGCCTCGTCGCAGACGACCACCTCAGGATTCACGGAGAGCGCCCGAGCGATCGCCACCCGTTGGCGCTCACCGCCCGACAGCGCGGCGGGGAAGCGCTCCAGGTGCTCGATCCGGAGCCCAACATCGGTGACAAGCTGCCGGAGGCGCGCTTCCCAGTCGCTCTTGGCGAGGAGCGAGCGGTTGATCTGCCACCCCTCCGCGAGGATGTCGCGGACCCGCCGTCTCGGGTTCAGGGAGCCGTAGGGATCCTGGAAGACCATCTGAATGCCGAGCGTCGGTGGGCTCACTTCGCCTTTTCCGGCCACCCGACTGTGGAACCGCACCGCGCCCGAATGAACGGGCGAAAGCCCGCAGAGCACGCGAGCGAAGGTCGACTTGCCGCAACCGGACTCGCCAAGGAGCCCGAGCGTCTCGCCGCGCGAGAGCTCCAGCGAGACCCCGGCAAGAATCTCCACCTCGCCGCGACGAACCCGGCCTTTCTTGGTCCGATCCCGCAGCCGCAGATGCACGTCACGAGCCTCGAGCACCATCTCGTCAGTCATCTCAAGCTCCACCGCTCGCGACCTCCATCGGGAGCTCAGGGAAGTGACAGGCGCACTCATGGGCCGCGCCACCGTCTTCGACTCGCCGCAGGACCGGCCGTTCGACCTGACAGACGCTCTGGGCTCGCGCGCAGCGAGTGTTGAAGCGGCACCCCGGCACCTGCTCGCCGATCCACGGCGGAACCCCACCGATGGGAACTCCTGCCGTCGTCCCCGCCTCGTCATAGCTCGGAGAAGAGGCAAGAAGCCCCCGGGTGTACGGGTTCGACGGGTGTTCGTAGACGTCCTCGACCGCTCCGGACTCCATCACCCGGCCCCCGTAGAGGACGATGACGCGGCTCGCTACCTCCGCCACTAGCGGGAGGTCGTGGCTGATGAACAAGAGCGCCATCTGCCGCTGCTCGCGAAGCTCGAGCAACAGATCGATGATCTGACGCTGGATCGTGACGTCGAGCGCGGTGGTCGGCTCGTCTGCAATCAACAGGTCGGGACGCAACGCCAGCGCGATGGCGATCATGACCCGCTGCCGCTGGCCGCCGGAGATCTCGTGCGGGTACATCCGCGCCTTGTCGCGAGGCTGGGGGATCCCCACCTCCGCGAGCATGTCGATCGCCATCTCGCGGGCCTGCTTTCGCCTGACCCCGCCCTCTTCGAGAAGGGCCTCGGCAACCTGGTCGCCGATCCGCATCGTCGGGTTGAGCGCGTCAAGCGGGTCCTGGAATACGATCCCGATCCGCCTGCCACGGATGCCCCTCGGCATGCGCATGCCCGACCGCACGATCGGCTCGCCATTGAGGGCGATCGTCCCGGCGGTCACGCTGAGCGCCGGGCTCGGCAGCAGATCGAGCATGGCGAGCGCCACCGTGCTCTTGCCCGAGCCCGACTCGCCAACCAGCGCGACCGCTTCCGCCCGGCCGATAGAGAATGAGACGTCATCGAGCACCCGTGCATTCGCCAGCGCCGCGCCGCCCGCAACGGTCAGACCGGCGACCTCGATCAGGGTCGGCTCACGTGCTGGGTTGGCAATTACGGTCGTTGGGTCCGTCATTGGCCTGCTCTCTGTGGGCACTCGCGGCGGACTCAGTGACAACAGCCCGCTCGCGGCCGGGCCGCGGCGACGGAATGGTCGCGGCCCGGCCGGCGAGGAGGGGATCAGCCTACGCTTGCGTCGGCAAACGACACGATGCCGCTGGTCGGGAAGCTCACGCCCGAGACGTTCGATCGCTCGACGAACACGCTGTTGGTCTGCACGGGGAAGACCCCAAGTGCCTGCTTCCAGATGAAGGCGATCGCCTCCGAGTACAGCTTCTGGCGCAAGGTGATGTTCACCGACCCCCGGGCGTCCATGAGCAGCGACGTCAGGTAGGCGTTCTTGAACCCGAACCGGTCAGCCGTCGAGGTGTAGAGGCGGCCGAGCGTGTAATCGGCGTCGCCGGTGGCGACGGTGTTCGACTGCTCGTCCATCGCGAAGTTCAGCGAGTCGAGGTTCGACAGCCAGGTCGCCGGGGCGAGCGGCTGCAACGTGACGTTGACGCCGACCTTGGACCAAGCCGACACGAAGGCGGCCGCCATTGTGTCGAGATAGGGCGCCATACCCGTCTCCCACATCAGCGAGGTCGAAAAGCCGTTCGGGTAGCCGGCCTGGGCGAGCAACGCCTTCGCCTTCGAAGGGTCGTACGGGTACGGCGACTGCTTCGAGTAGCCAAACACCGTCGACGGAACCGCCGCAGTGCCAACCTCGCCGTACTTGCCCCAGATCGACTTGATGATGCTCTTCAGCGGGAGTGCGTAGAGCATTGCCTGGCGGACCAGCTGGTTGTTGAAAGGCGCCTTGCTCGCGTTGAACCAGACGAAGTCATAGGAGTACGAGGGTACGACCGTGGTCTTGAGCCCGCTGCCGGTGAGCTGCGGTGCCTGGCTCGGCGGAGCCTGGAGCGCCACGTCGACCTGACCACTCTTGAGGTAGCTCGTGAGGTCCGCCGGGTTGGTGATCGACTCGAAGTACAGCTCCTTCAGCGACGGCTTCTTCCCGGAATAGTGCGGGTTCGGCTTCAGGGTTACCGACTGGTCGGGCACGAAGTTGGTGACCTCGAAGGGGCCGGTGCCGAACGGCGCGTTCCAGTAGCTCGTGTTTGTCACGTCGTCCGCAGGAACGACCGGCAGGAGCGAGAGGGCATCGAGCATCGTGCCCATCGGCGCGGTCGTCTCAATGACGACCGTCTTGCCACCGACGGCCGTCGCGCTCTTGAACGACCCCCAGAGGGCCGCGAGCGCGGTGCCGCTCTTGGCGAGCGTCCGCAGCGAGGCGACGACGTCGGTGGCGTTGACCCGGTCGCCGTTGGCGAAACGGACGTTGGTGTTGAGAGTGAACCGCCAACCATCCGGGCCCTGGCGGACCCAGCTCGTAGCGAGGTCGGGTACGAATGTTCCGGGCTTGCTGCCGGGGTCGACGAGGGTGTTGAACACCTGCTTGTTGACCTCAAACGTGTCGGGGTCGGCGTCGTTCGGACCGAACGCGTTGAGCGAGATCGGCGGCTCGCTCAACGCGACCGTCAGCGTGCCACCTGAGGATTTCCTCGGAGCTCGCACCGCCGCCGACGCGGTTCCCGTAATGGTGACGCCTGCCAGAACGGCAAGTACCGCCAGCGTAACCCTTCGCTCTCTCATTTCTTCTCCCCTCATCTTGATGTGATGACTGGTTCGCTACAGGTCTGGTTGCGCGCCCCCGGTGGCACGCGTGTCGCCGCGACACGCTTCGGCGGCGCCGCTCCTTTAGCGCTCCCGAGACCCCGGCGCCTCGAGGCGCTCCAACGCCTCGGGGAGCTCGTAGAGCGACCGGATCGCTACATCGGGCTCGGCGAGCTGTTCGACACTGGGCGACGAGGGCGCCTCGCCGCGCAGCACCCAGACCGTGCGCAGGCCCAGGGCTGCCGCTGGGCGGATGTCGCTGTCCAAGCGGTTCCCGATGTGCACGGCCTCGTGGCCCTCGACACCGGCTTGCTCCAGGGCGTAGCGGAACAGGGCGGCGTCGGGCTTCTCGACGCCGAGCAGGCACGACACTGCGCGCACGTCGAAGTACTCGAGCAGCCCGTCCCTGCGCAGGGTGTCCATCGTCGAGGAGGGCTGGTTCGCAGCGAGGCCGAGCCGGTAGCGCTCGCTCAGCCTCTTGACGGTGGGCAGGACATCGCCGAAGAGGGCGTCTGGCGGATACTGCCAGTAGCGCTCCGAGAGCTCGGTGAGCGCCTCGCGCTTGCCCGGCGCGAAGCGGGCCGCGATCTCGCTCCGCAGGCCGCCGGACTGGCGCTCCCTCACCTCGTCGTACACGGCACGAACGGCATCTTCGGGGATCGTCTTGTCGCAGACCTCGCAGGTGGCTCGGTACAACGCGCGAAAGAAGAACTCGTCGTCGTAAATCGGTCCCCCGACGTCGAACAGGACCAGCTTGAGGGACGGGGTGGGCAGCACGTGTGCCGGGGTCGACATGAGCGCCCAGTGTTGCAGGCGACGAGGAATCCGTCAACTTTCTCTGTGATAATCACAGAGTGATCACGTTGGAAGAGGAGTAGCAGCACTGTATGCTGGCGATTCTCAGATCAGTCTCGCTAATTCATCACATCCCCTGCTAGAGTGAGGCGACCGTTTCCCAGCAGCGTCAGACGCGCAGGAGCCAGGTGAGCGAGATCTCGCGGGAACTAGCCGGCGGCGATCCGGGCCGGCACAGCAAGGGTCCGCGCCGACGCCAGGAGGCAATTCGAGAGCGCGTGCTTGCGGACGGATTCGTGCGCCTCGAGGAGCTGGCGCGCGAGTTCAACATCAGTACGATGACCGTTCACCGTGACCTCGACGAGCTTGAGGCACAGGGGTGGCTTCGTAAGATCCGAGGTGGTGCGACCAGTCGCCCCTCGGCCCTCTACCACGGAGACGTCCGCCACCGGCTCCAAGCCGAGGTCGAGGCGAAGGAGGAGCTGGCCCTCGCCGCCCTACCGCTGGTCGACCAGGCACAGGTCGTCATGGTCGACGACAGCACGACCGTCCTCCGCTTAGCCCGTCTGCTGCCGCAGGTCAGCCCGTTGACGGTAGTGACGTATTTCCTTCCCGCGATCAATGCCTTGGCGGGCGAAGCCGGCATTGACCTCATGTCGGTGGGCGGCACGTACTACCCCGCCTATGACGCGTTCCTCGGGATTCACGCCGTTGAGGCGATCCGGCCATTGCGGGCCGACATCGCCTTTGTGTCGACGACCGCAGTGACCGACGGCGCCTGCTATCACCAGTCACAGGAGACGGTCCAGGTGAAGCGGGCGCTGATGGCCGCGGCCGAAGTAAAGGTCCTGCTCGTCGACCACACCAAGTTCCAGCGCCGGGCGCTGCATCGGCTGGACTCGCTGACCGAGTTCGACCACGTCATCGTCGACTCGCGTACCGATGCGGCAACGGTCGAGGCGCTGCGTAGATACGGCGCGAACGTCGAGGTCGCAGGTTTTTAGATCTTCTTGGTCACCCAGCTCCTGGATCTTGTGACGAGTTTCAGGCAGCGGCTCCAGCACCGATTGCGGCTTCGCCACCTTCGCCGCCTTCGTCCCGGTCGATCCGAAGATCACCTGGGCCAAGCTGGCGGCAATGACCGACGGCGCCCGTCTGGCGAGCACGGAGCTGTGGGGTAAGCCGACCGCGTAGATCGGTCGCGCCGCTCAAATGGTGCCGTGGGGGCGCGCGACATTTCCTCAACTCTCTCTCACGTGCTTCTCTACGATGGCGCCGCCAGTGTTATGTCACCGACCGTGGACTCGGTGGGAGGCGGTCGTCTCAACCGCAGCCCGGACGAAGACGACCTCGTACGGGTCGAGCACCAGCTGCCCGAGACCCTCCTGCTCATTTTCGACAAGCTGAACTCGCCCCGCCTCCAACCCCCCCCGTGCCGCCGTCTCGTCGAGACGCCGGAGATGAACTCGCGCGCGATCGAACCCGGGGCCCACCTCCACCGCGGCCGGGCGCGCCGTGAGATTCGCCAGCGCCAACGGCGGAGGATCGCCGCCGCCGAGGGCGATCGCCGCAACCGCGCTGGGCTCCGTCACCCTCACCCGCCGAATGCGCCGGTCTGCTGCCGCGCCGAACTCGGCGAAGACGTGAAACAGCGGATAGACCGAGAGACGATGCCGGGGTACAGCATCGTCTCGACACACGTCACCTGCCACGATCCCCAGGTCGCCCGCCAACGCGTGGTAAGTCAATGCCGAGGCGCCGGAACGAGCGAGCGCAGCGATGCTGCCGAGCGTCCACGCCGCCGCAAACATGGAGGCTTGGCGACGATCGACCAAACCATGTGGATCGGACGCTGGTCCAGCATTGGGCCTCGCCACAGCATTGAAGCCAGGTCTCAGGGTCACCGGCCCGACGATGACGGGTCGCCCGCCCGCCAGCCGCAAGGCATTCGCGACGACAGTCGGCTGGACGGCGAGCGTGGACATCACCGACTCGTCGTCGAACGCGTGCACCTGTGGGTTAATTGCCACGGCGACCTCATCGAGGAGATCGAGCGGCAGCTCCGCGCGGTTCAGCTCGGCGAAGTTCGCCCGGCTCCCGCCGACGACTCGCTCGACCCGTGTGCCGCCGCGCAATGTGGCCCGTCGGAACGCCACGGCAAGGGACCTCGTCGTGACCGAGCTCCGGCGCTCGAACACGAGCATCCGCGCAACGGGCTGCTTCAGCTCATTGATCTGGGACACGAGTAGCTCGAGCTCTGCGGGCTCGTCCGCGACGGCCGTAATCTCGAGCGTCGCAGAGAGCCGGGACGCAGTCCGCGCGGCGGCAATGAGATCCGTCCAGGCGGGACGAGCCAGATCGGTAAGCACGCGCACGTGGTCGATCCGGCAGCGGCGAAGTAGCTCGAGGCTCGAAGCGTCGGGTTCGTCCCCGCCGGTCGTGTGCTGCATGCCAATCGGTGGGAGCAGACCGGTGGACAGGCCACCGACGGTGACCTCGGCAATCGGTGGTCGGCGCGTCCGGCGGCACCGGTGCGACAGGGTGGCGGGGCTCACCGACTCCAGAACCAACGAGACCTTCTGGAACACCTCGTCGCCGCGGCGCAGCACGCGCGGATGCGGAACATGCAAAGGCGTGGAATAGGTCTTGAACGATGCGTCGGTCCAGTTTCGCTGGTCCTCGGTCTCGAACAGGTCGCCGCTGAGGTGGATTGCACAACGACCCGCTTCGCCGAGCGGGTACTCAATATCGGTCAAGTCGCCAAACGGCTGGAGCGCGGAGATCTCCGAGGGAAAGCAACTTCGCCGACGTCCGTCGATACTTGTCAGCTCGACGTCGCACCCCGACAGCGCGAGCGGGTGCAGCAAGCAGAAGCCGATCCGGTTGGCGAGGAAGTCGCGCTCCGCCTCACCGCGCATAGAAAAGGAGATGGTCGAGCGGTCCTCGTCGACCGTATGCCCACTCAGCTCGCCGCTCCATGAGAACGCCACGTCGTCGCGTTCGTGGCGCACTTCGAGCCGTACGGTGAACCCAGATTGAGACTCGTCGATCATGAAGTGCTCGACGAAGCCGGGAACCGTGCCCCAGTCAGCATCACGGACCGCCACGTACAGAGCCGACAGTGCAGGGACCTCGCACCCGAGAAGCCTCACTTCGCCGAGCCCGGCCCCGACGAGGTGGACCTCGGCCCGCCCAGCGACCAGCCAGCGTCGCAGCTCCCCTGACTCGAACGGCCCGCCGCGAAGTATTTCGTCGGTCGAGAGCCTCACCAACCGGCGACCACCGGGTTCCGCATCCGCCCGATAACGTCAACCTCGACCTCCACGACATCGCCGGGCCGCAGGTAATCAGGAGGCGAACGGAAGGTTCCGACGCCCGCCGGCGTACCAGTGGTGATCACGTCGCCCGGTTCGAGCGTGACGTGGTGGGAAGCGAACGCCAATAGGCGTGCCACGGGAAAAAGCATCCCCGAGGTCGACTCGTGCTGGCGAAGCTCGCCGTTGACGTACGAAGCGACCGTGACGTGCTGCGGGTCGGGAAGCTCCGCCGCGGGCACGATCGCCGGCCCCAGCGGACAGAAGCTGTCGAAGCCCTTGCCGAGCGTGATCTGATTGTCGACGAACTGGACATCGCGAGCACTCACGTCGTTCGCGACCGTATAGCCAAACACGCACCGAAGGGCATCCTCCTCTGACAACCCTCGTGCACGGCGGCCGACGACCACCGCGAGCTCGACCTCGTAGTCGACCTGGCTCGTCGGCTCCGGCAGGACGATTTCGTCGTCCGGACCGACGACGGCGGTGGGCAGCTTGGAGAAGAAGAACGGGACACTCGGGAATACGGCAGCCGGATTTTCGTCTTTGTGGCTGACGTAGTTGATCCCGGCACAAAGGATCTTGCCCGGACGCTCGAGCGGCGACAGGAGGCGCGCCCCGACGACGGGCTCGGCCGCCGACAGAGCCTGCACTGCCCCGTCGCGTTCGATGACCTCCCTCATGTCCGTGAGCCCGGTGCGCAACACTCGACCGCCTTCGTCGAGTATTCCAACCGCTGCCCGACCATCGTCGTCGAACCGCACGAACTTCATCGCTCGGACCTTCCACCGCCGGTGATCGCCGAACCCTCGAGAACGAGCGTCTCCCCCGCGCTCAGAGCCTCGGCGCGTCGCCGACCGCTCGAGTCTCGCGCGGCCACTTGCTCCAGGAACTCCTTCACGTCGGGGTGGTCGGGACGCTCGTAATGGCAGGCAACAGCGACCTCGACCCCGAGCATCTCAGCAGCGAGCGCGGCCTCGTCGGGCGACATCTCTCCGGTGACCACGCGCCCGGCGCCCGAGGCGACGAGGGACCAGGGCTGCGTGCAGCCAAGCAATGCCACGGTCGGACGGTGCAGCTCCCCGATGAGGCGAAGGTCGCCGAAGATTGCGGTGTCGCCGAAGTGATAGATCCGACAGCCGGGCTCGGTCTCGACGACGAAGCCCATCGGCGTCCCGGTGACGAGCTGACCCCCAGGCAGCTTCGCCACCGACCAGTGGTGGCACTCCACCGGTGCCACGTGGACGCCACCGACTTCTACCCGGATCCCCCAGACGGTGATCCGCAACTGAGATCTCGCGACACCCTGAGCATGCAGCAGCTCGCCAACGTCCGCTCCACAAACGACGGGCGCGCCGGTCCGCCTAGCGATCGCCGCGGCGTCTCCCATGTGGTCGAACGCCGCGTGCGAAACGAGGATCACGTCGGGCGGCTCCAGATCGTCCGGTCCGCACGGCGCGACTGGGTTGCCGGTCAGAAACGGGTCGAACAATATGCGGCCGGCAGGTCCGGTCGCCTCGAAACAGGCGACGCCGTAGAAGGTTAAGTTGGTAGTCATCGAATCCAGCTCCGCTCTATGCCGTGGACGAGACTCGTCATCGTCCGATTGAGGGACACATCGATACCGGCCCGTTCTCCAGCCCGCACGATCGCCCCATTGATTACCTCCACCTCGGTCTTTCGCCGACCTTCGACGTCTTGCAGCATTGAAGGTTTCCCAGCACCGGCGCCGACGAGCGTTGCGTGGATCCGTTCGAGGCGCTCGTCGCGATCGATGTCGAGCCCGAGCGCCGAGGCGACCGACACCGCCTCGAGGGCGAGCTCGTCAACGAGATTCTGTACCTCGCCGTCGTCGGCCAGCTCACCGGCGCGAAGGCCCGTTATCGCAGCGACCGGAAGCGTCGCCGCATTCAGCACCAGCTTCTTCCAGATCTCGGTGCGGACGCCCGCCGTAGCAGTCACCTCGAAGCCTCCCGATGCGAGGAGCGCGGCTACGACGCGCGCCGACGCAAGGTCCGCGTTCTGCTCGTAGGGCCCGACCACGGTCTGGCCGCGGCCGGTGTGGGCGACCCGTCCTGGTGCGAGCGTCGTGCAGCTGTGATACGTGACGCCGACGACAAGCCTCTCGCCGTCGAGCGCCTTCGCCAGCACGTCCGCGTTCCCCCAGCCGTTCTGAAGCGACACCACTATCGTCTCGGACCCTAGATACGCTGGCATGTCATCGGCGACGCTTTGAGTGTGCTGCGCCTTTACGAAGATGACAGCCAGGTCGATTGCGCCAACCTCGGATGGAGAACAGGTCGCGCGGAGTTGGGTGACGACCGTCTCGCCGTCTTCAACGACCTCGAGTCCTCGTCGAGTGATCTCGCTCGTCACTTCGGCCGAGGCGTCGAGAATGACGACGTCGTTCCCACCACGCGCCAGAGCACTGGCGAAGGTACCGCCCATCGCGCCACCACCGACTACAACAACCTTCACTGCGGCTCCCTCCTCGTCGGCTCGTCGACCATGACGAGCACCTTCTCGGTCTGCTCAGGGTGGTCCCGAAGAAGCTCCATCGCTCTTGGCGCCTCTTCGAAGGAGAATCGGTGCGTGATGAGCTGTGCCACCCGGCCCTGGCTACGTCTCACGAGCTGCACCGAGTCAGGGAACAACCCAGCGTTGTTACGTGAGCCGAGCACATTGAGTTCCTTCCGCGTGAAGTCGAGGACCGAAAGCGCCACGTCACTCATTGATATGCCCACGACGACGACCGTGCCCGAGGGCGCAACGACCTCCGTGGCTTTGCGAATCAGGCCAGGCACGCCCGTCGCGTCGATGACGATGGCGGGGCCATCGCCTCCAGTCCAGCTGGCGACGGTCTCTTCCAGGGGAGCGACCGTGACGTCAAGCACTCGACTGGCCCCTAGCCGTGTCGCGAGCTCGAGGCGGTTCTCCAGGCGGTCGACGACCATGACCTCGGCACCCCGGTCGGCTGCGCTGACGGTGACTGCTTGACCGATCGGCCCAGCTCCGAGCACCAGCACCTGGTCACTCTCGGCCGCTCCCGAGCGGACCACGGCCTGCAGTCCGATCGAGAGCGGCTCGACGAGCGCGGCTAGCTCGGGGGAGAGGTCGCCGACCGGATAGCAGCACGAGATAGGCACGACCATCCTCTCGGCGAGCGCTCCGCCGACGTGTGCTCCCATCACCGCGAGCTGCGCGCAGCAATTCGGATGTCCGCGCCGACATGCGAAGCACGCGCCACAAGGCAGCAAGGGCTCGACGGCCACGGACTCACCGACGCTCAACGGACCCTCGTACCCTGGGCCAAAAGCTACGATGGTGCCGCTGAACTCGTGACCCTGCACCTGCGGAAACGTCGCGTAGGGATGATCACCCCGGAACAGGTGGATGTCCGACCCGCAGAGGCCGACAACATCGACCCGGATCACGGCCTGGCCCCGTCCCGCCACGGGCTCCTGCAAGTCTTGAAGCGCCATCGAACCAGGGCCGGATGTCACCGCGGCTCTCATTTGGCCATCCTTTCGTTATCGTCAGTCGGCACTACGGAGTGCTGATCCACAGACCAGCCGAGCAATCCAAGCTTGGCGTCGACCGTGTCGCATATCGCGGCCGCTAGGTCTCGCTGAAGGCCGAGCAGGTCGTGGCCTGCGACGCGCGAGCGAGCAGAATCGGTGACCGCCGCGAGCCATTGAACCCGTAGCTCGGTGTTCACGTTGACCTTGCTGATGCCTGTCCGGCGTGCCCGCTCGATGTCGCTCGCGTCTATGCCCGACGCCCCATGCAATGCGAGAGGCGTTCCGACGGTGGCGGAGATCTCCGCTAGCAGGTCGAAGTCGAGGTGGGGTGTCCCCCGGTAGGTGCCATGCAAGTTGCCGATCGACACCGCCAAGCAAGCGAGGCCAGTCGCCGCGACGAACGACTTGGCCTGCGCTGGATCGGTCAGCGCGCCGATCCCGCCCACACCGGCGACGTCCTCGTCGCCCGCTAGGCGACCGAGTTCGCCCTCGACCTCGACGCCGGCAGGTCGCGCGATCGAAATCGCCTCGGAGACCAGGGCCACATTCCTTTCGAAAGGAAGGTGGGACCCGTCCACCATCACGGCATTTGCCCCAGCCGCAACCGCCAATCGAACCGAATCGAGACCAGTCACGTGGTCGAGCTGAACACAAACGTCCGGCCCGGGGCCGTCGGCGAGCCTGCGCAATCCCGAGACGAGAGCCTCTCCGCCTCGCTCGGAGAATGCGCGGCCCGAGACGAGCAGGACGACGGGCGCTCGACGCCTCTCGGCCGCGGTGACGACGCCAGTCGCCGTAGCGAGGTCGTAGCAGGTGAAGGCTCCGAGAGCGGCGCCCCGACCGCGGGCGTACTCCAAAAGCTCAGTGAACGCTGCGAGCATCTCGTGCTCCGATCAGCTGACAAACGAGGTCGGCGAGAGTCTCGCGTTCGCCCACGTTTCCGGGGAAGACGACGTAGGGTAGGGTCGCGGAACCCGGAGTCTGCAAGCTCCAGAGGGCAATACCTGGCCGCAGCGGTCCGAGCACCGTCGCACTGCTCGCGTGGAGGCCATTCCGGGCGGTCACTGCGGACGTGACACCGCCCTTGGCCACGACCACCGATGGCTTTTCGGCAAGTCGGGTCAAGGTCCCTGCGAGGTTGCGGGCGATCGCGATCCCTCGAGGAATCACCGGTCCCTGCGGTATAGCCCTCGGCGTCACCAGCGCAGCGACCCGATTCGTGCGCCAAATCTTGGAGAGCTCTACGGCCAGGCGATCCTGCTCGGCCCCCGGAGCGGCGATCAGCGCATGGAGGTCGGCGACGACGGTAGTGCCGGGGTAGCGCTGGTCATACGCCTCCAGCTGTTCAGTACTTAGCGGCACGTACGAGGCGGCCACCACGAGGACGCGACCGTCTACGGCCGGCGCGGGGGGCGCTGTTGTCGCCGTGCACCCCGCCAGAATCGCCGCCAGGGGTGGCGCACAGCGAACAACCACGTCGATACGTTCCTGCCGGGCACGCGTCAGTCCCTCGGCAATCCTTCCGACATCCTCGTCGGTCTCGGCGTCGACCGCGCAGACGGCCGGGCGGCCGAGGTGCGCGAGCAGGCCGAGCGCGGCACTGACCGCCCCTCCGCCTCCTGCCCGCAGGTCACTCAATGTCACCACCACGCCCTCTCGCGCCTTGAAGAGCCCTCCCGAGCGCTGCTCCGCCCACCGCAGCAGGTGTGCATCGCCGTAGCCGAGATCCGGGTCAGCGGCATACTCGGTCTCGTCCAGCGAGACCCGGCGTCCGCCGCGGAGCAGGTAGTGGTGGCCGTCGAGGGTCACCCGTCCGGCGCCAGGCATGGCCGGCGCCAAGAGCAGCACCGGGGTCGACCCGCGCGCCACACCGAGGTATTCCTCACCAACGTGCCCGCGAAGCGTGCTGTCTCCCCGGAGGACCAGCTCGGTCCCGGGCCATTCCGCGTCGACGACCCTCGCGATCCTCCCAACGATGGCCTGTGCGTCGGCGCCTGTCAGCGCACGGCTATTGGTGAGCACATAGACCGAACTGGGTTCATGGGTTCCGAACCATGAGCGGAGAGCGGCGTCGCTGGTGTCTAGCAACACCCGCGCGCCGCTCGCCGACTGGGTGCCGGTCGGGTCATCGTCGAGCACGACGACCGGACCGGGCTCAGAGAGCTGTCTCTCCGCCATCGACGGTCCACGTGGCGCCAGTGACGAAGGACCCTTCGTCGCTAATGAGGAACGAGACCACCGAGGCGATCTCCTCGGGCCTTCCCAGCCGGCCCATCGGGACGCGCGCGAGCGTCGCATTCCGCGCCGAGCTGTCGGCAACGATCCGCTCGACCAGCGGAGTCCGTGTAAACCCGGGGACAACTAGGTTGACGCGGATCCCGGCCGCGGCATAGGCGACCGCCATCGCCCGACCGAGCCCCATCACTCCGGCCTTGCTGGCAGTGTAAGCGTGGTACTCGAACCCAGTCCCGCGCATACCCGTGGGCGAGCCGATGAGGACGAACGATCCCCCGCCTGCTCGCTTGAGAGCCGCCACCGCGTACTTGCACGCCAGATAGGTGCCAGTCAGGTTCGTTGCGATGGTGGTGTGCCAGACATCCTGATCGAGCTGGTCGACAGGCGCGTCCTGGCCGATGAGCTGAATCCCAGCGGCCGCGACGACGGCGTCGAGCCCGTTCCAGTGCTCCTCGGCACGCGCCACTGCAACCGCAATCTCGCTGCCACGGGCGACATCGGCGGCAATCGCGAGCGTGCCAGGCAGCTCGCTCGCCACCGCGGTTACGCCGTTTGCGTCTCGGTCGACAACGGTAATGAGAGCCCCTTCACCCCACAGGCGCTGCGTCACCGCGCGACCGATCCGCGACGCTCCTCCAGTCACGAGGACGCGTCTCCCCGACAGCGCCCGCTCACCGTTCATCTGTCCAACTCGATCGCCTGGTCCTTCGAGGCTGCCTCTGCGAGCGCACGGGCCAGCCTGGCCTGCGCGGCAGTTAGGTGCGCCTGCATGGCTGCCGCGGCAGCTAGCGGATCTCGATCCAAGACGGCTTGGTAGATCGGGACGTGCTCGGCAAAGGACGGCTGACTGTCCCCCGCCGCTTCGATGACCCTGTTGATCCAGACCTGAAGAAGAGATTGGATGTTGCTCAAGACGTCTGAGAAGACCGTATTCTTCGCCGCCCTCGTGACAGCAAGGTGAAAGGCGACATCCGCAGCGACGAAGGCGGATGCGTCGCCGCGCGCAAGCTCCATCGCGTCGAGATGACGCTTGATCACGACGAGGTCTTCGTCGTCGCGGCGCTCGGCAGCCAGCCGCGCTGCAATGGATTCGAGGTGCTGGCGAGCTTCGACCAAGTCGAGCGTGCGCCGCTCGCCGAGGAGCAGTCCCCATTCGATGACCTTTGGCAGCAGCTCGGACTCCACCCGCTTCAGGTACGTGCCGTCTCCCTGGCGAACCTCGAGGATACCGAGCAGGCCGAGCGACTTGAGCGCCTCGCGAACCACCGAGCGACCGACACCGAGCGCTTCGGCGAGCTGTCGCTCCGATGGCATCTTGGCGCCCGGACGTACGTGGCCCGCGAGGACGTAGTCGAGCAGTCTGCGCGCGACCTGAGACGGAAGCGCTTCTCGACCCGAGAGATCAATCCGGGGAAGCTGCGAAGTCACCGACCCGCCTCCTTACTCCGCTCGGTCACCGGGACCTCGATGAGCTCGACGAGCGTGCCGGCGACACGCTGCTCGAGGAAGCAGGCGCGCTTGCGCTTACCACCGAGGAAGGTATCGACCTGCTCGAGCCCGACTGATTCGAGAGTTGTCGACAGGTCGGTCACGGCGAAGCACACGTGGTGGAGGCCTTCACCATGGTCCTCCAGATGGTCGGCGACCGGACCTGGAGCGATCGGTTGGACCAACTGGACGCTCGATCGGAACAGGCTCGCGGGCACAGTTCTCTCGACGGTCGCAAGATAGACAAGTCGAACGCCGATCGAGGGGAGAGTCTCGTCGTGCTCGACTTCGAGCCCGAGGGTCTCCCTGAACCTCGCGGCCTCGACGTCTGCGTCGCGCACGACGATGCCCACATGGTCGAGGAATCGGGCACCCGCTGCTAAGCCGGGTCGGCTGAGCTCGGGGACGACCTCGCCCGTCAGTGGAGCCTCACCGCGCCCTGTGGACATCACAAGCCCTCCCCTGCTCCGACGAGGGCGAGGACGAGGATGATCAAAGCACCCTTCACGATGTCCTGCGTCGCCACGGCGATGTGTACCACGTTAAGCAACGTCGTGAGAAGGAGGAGGAAGAGCGCCCCTCCCCACACCCCCGTCACGTTCGACCGGCCGCCGGCAATCAACGAACCCCCGAGGACCACGACCGCGATTGAGTTCAACAGGTACGGCGCGCCCAGCGAGACCGAGGGCGACACATAGGTCGCGAGCAACACACCCGCAAGCGCGGCGAACATGCCCGAGATCAAGTACGAGACGATGATTAGCCTGGTGACCGCCAGTCCAGCCAGCTGCGCGGCACGCCGGTTCTGGCCGACGGCCTGCAGCGCGCGACCGTACGTCGTGCGATGGAGCACGCCGCCGGCGACGAGAGCCATGCCGAGACAGATAACGGCGAGCCACGACACCCCGGCCACACTGCTCACGGTGAAGGCATGCAGAGCCGGATCAGGAAGCGCGGAGAAGCTCTGCGCCTGGATCGAGGACGCGGAGTAGGCGAGCAGCCCAACGGCAAGCGTCGCGACGATGGGCGGGATGGCGAGCACGAGTATGCAGAGCAAGTTTGCCACTGCGATGACAAGGCCGACACTCGCCCCTACCAAGAGCCCAATCGGTGCCGACCCCCGACCGCCATTCATGACGCTCAGCGCGATGAACGCTGCAAGAGGCATCGAATACTGGACTGACAGGTCAATATTGCCGTTGCCGGCCGTGATCACGAACATCTGACCGATGCCGACGAGGACGAGGAACGGGGCGAGAGTTATCGTCGCCGTCATCGTTCCGACCAACCCGCGGCCGGAGATCGCGGCGATCGCGAGCCATATCCCAACGACTGCCGCAAAGACCCAGATCCACGGTTGCTCCGCGGCGAACGCGCTCACTGCCACCATTGGCCGGCGACCCTTAGGCTCTGGCAGCTGAACCTCGGTGACGGTCATCTCTCGCCGATCCGAAGCAACGCGCGCCCAGCGAGTACTGCAACGAGGATGACGCCTTGGGCACCTGCTTGGTACGCGGAGGAGACGTTGAGGAAGACGAGTACCGAGCGGTAACGCGCGCCCGCCCGAAAACGATCCTCCGCCGAGGATTACTGAAGCGATGGCGAGGAGCGTGTAGTTGGAGGACGCGTTGGGATCCCCCGACGATGTGATCCCGGTGAGGGAAAGGCCGGCGACAATGCCGAACACCGCCGCCAATCCGTAGCAGACCAACCTGATCCGGAGCATCGACCAGCCGAAGCGCGTTACCGCCAGTCGATTGGACCCCGCTCCGCGCATCAACGTTCCATACACGGTCCGGTGAGTGATGTACTGCCCGATCACGCATAGCACGGCGGCGAACACGACCGCAGATGGGATGATCGACGGCGACCAGTTCATCAACGAGGAGAGCCACGCCGGCGAGGTCCCTCCCGG
>Ga0307372_10002756_pt1 | contig 28686 bp, 26 predicted proteins | sample OX1MG_FD_202533 | JGI IMG/M metagenome (GOLD analysis project Ga0307372, IMG submission 202533) | Soil microbial communities from Risofladan, Vaasa, Finland - OX-1 | ecosystem: Environmental > Terrestrial > Soil > Coastal area > Acid sulfate soil | place: Finland: Risofladan, Vaasa | collected... | reverse complement strand
GGGAAGCCGGGAGGAAGCCCCGCAACCCGATGTCCACGATCAGGCCGCCCTTGACCACCTCGATCACCGGGCCGGTGACCACCTCGTCGGACTCCTTCAGCTTCTCGATGGTCCCCCACGCCCGCTCGTATTGCGCTCGCTTCTTCGAGAGGATCAGCCGGCCCTCCTTGTCCTCCTTCTGGAGGACGAGGGCCTCGATCGCCTCCCCGAGCGTCACGATCTCCGACGGGTCCACGTCGTTGCGGATGGAGAGCTCGCGAACCGGGATGACGCCCTCGGACTTGAAGCCGATGTCGAGGAGGACTTCGTCCCGGTCGATCTTGACCACGGTGCCCTCGACCAGGTCGCCGTCCTCGAACTCGACGATGGTGCCGGCCATGGCATCCTCGAGTGACGCTCCGCCGAGATCGTCCTCGGTGACGGACCTGGGAATGTAGGCCCCCTGCTCATCGAAGGTGCCCATGGCCTCAGGTGACAAGAGGGCCGTGCCTTCGGCTACGACGTGTGTATCGGACATATTGGTAGGTAGCTCGCTTTCCGGACGGATCGCCGCGACCCGTCAGGGGCCCGCGGCGGCAAAGGTAGCGGTCACACCGTTGTGACCGGGATTCGATCGTACTCCACCGCTCCCCGCCCCGAGGCGGCGCATCGGCCGGCGGCGGTGCTCAGGCCCCCTTGGCCTCCGCCCACGACGAGCCCCAGGCCATGGCCACTCTCAGCGGGACGGCCAGGTCGGCGGCGCCGGTCAGGGCGCGTTCGGTGAGTGCAGCCACCCGTTCGGCCTCGTCGGGAGCCACGTCCACCAGGACCTCGTCGTGGACCTGGAGAACGAGGTCGGACGCCAGGCCCTCCTCCTCCAGGCTGGCATCGAGGCGGATCAGGGCCACCTTGAACAGGTCGGCGGCCAGGCCCTGGATGCCCGCATTCATCGCCTGGCGTTCTGCCGCCTGGCGGACCTGGAAATTGGTGGAGGCCAGATCGGGCAGTGGGCGGCGGCGCCCGAACGCCGTCACCGTGTAGCCGGCCATCCGCGCCTCGGCCACTGCCCGCTCCATGTACGCCGGCACCGACGGGAACCCCTCGAAGAACGCCTGCAGGATCGACTGGGCCTCCTCCACCGGGACCGCCAGGCGCTGGGACAGGCCATAGGCCTCCATCCCGTAGGCGAGGCCGTAGGACACCATCTTGGCGGTCGACCGCTGAGCGTGGGTGACCACGTCCCGCTCCACCCCGAACACCCGAGACGCAACCGTTCGGTGGATGTCCTCACCGGCGGCGAAGGCGGCGGTCAGCCCGGGATCACCCGAGAGGTGGGCGATGGCCCGCAACTCGACCTGGTCGTAGTCCGCCACCAGCAGGCGCCGGCCCGCCGAGGGAACGAACGCCTCGCGGAACCGGCGGCCCTGCTCGGTCCGGACCGGGATGTTGTGGAGATTGGGCCGGTCCGACGACAGCCGGCCGGTCCGGGCCACCGTCTGGCGGAAGGTGGCATGGATGCGCCCGTCGGAGGCCACCTCGGCCGCCAGGCTCTCCCCGTAGGTCGAGCGGAGCTTCTCGACCTCCCGGTAGCGCAGCAGTACCTCGACGATCGGGTGCTGGTCCCGCAACAGCTCCAGTGTCCGGGCATCGGTCGAGAAGCCGGTCTTGGTCTTGCGGACCGGGACCAGGCCGAGCCGGTCGTAGAGGACCTCGCGGAGTTGCGGCACCGAGTTGACGTTGAAGGGCCCACCGGCCAGCTGTTGGAGCGAGGCCTCCAACGACCGGCACTCCTCGGCCAACCCGGCGGCGATCGATCGCAGCACCTCCTGGTCGACGGGGATCCCGACCACCTCCATGCGGGCCAACACCCGCACCAGCGGCAGCTCGATGTCGTGGTACAGCCCGCTCTCCCCCACTGCGTCGAGCGCCTCCACCATCGGAGCGCGTAGCCGCGACAACACCGCGGCCAGGCGGGCCGCAGGGAGGTCCGCTCCATCGGGGCCGCCCCCGGCGCCGTCCTCGCCGACCGGAGCGGCTTCAGGTGAGCCGAGGGCGAAGGATCCCTGGCCCTTGCCTCCCAGCCCGTCGTCGACCTCGACGCCGAGGAAGCGCGCCGCCAGCTCGGCGATGCGGTAGCGGTCCGTCGACGGGTCGAGCAGGTAGGCGCCCACCGCCGTGTCCATGGCCAGGGAGGCGATGTCGACCCCCAGGGGCATGAGCGACCGCATCAGCTCCTTGGCATCGTGCGCCACCGCGCCCACGCCGCCGGGACCCAAGCCGTCGGCCAGGGCGGCGAGGACCACGGGCTCGGCCAGGAGGTCCGCCGGTCCGACACCGGCCGCCCCGAGCTGGACGGTCGCGGCCGAGCCGTCGCCGGGCTCGCAGGCCAGGGTCAGCCGGTCCAGCGGGGAGCGCCCCGGATCGCCCGACCACTGGGCGTAGAGGGCGACACCCCGGCCGGAGGCCCGGGCCGCGTCGAACAGCCCCGCGATGGCCTCGACGGCCGCGTCGACCGTGTCCGGGACGGTCACGGCTGGAGCGGCCAGCCAGGACGGTTCCCCCTCCAGCGGGGGCTCCCCTCCCTCCGCCGGCAGCCCGGCCGGAGCGCCGGCGGTGGCCGCCCCTCCGGACCCGGTCCCCGACTTCCCGTCCGCTGACAGCCCGAAGGCACCCTCCTCCATCAACGTGGAGAAGCGGGGCCAGAGGGTGCGCAGCTCGAACTCGTCGAAGAAGTGTCGGGCCGTGTCCTGGTCCCAGCCGCCCAGCGTCAGCTTGTCGACGTGCACGTCGAGGGGCACGTCCCGGATCAGGGGGATCACCTCGGCGTTCATCCGCACCCGCTCGGCGTGGGCGGCCAGGTTGTGGCGCAGCTTGGGCGAGAGGTCGTCGAGGTGGGCAAAGAGCGCGTCGAGGTTGCCGTATTCGTTGACCAGCTTCGCCGCCGTCTTCTCGCCGACCCCGGGCACCCCGGGCAGATTGTCGGACGGGTCGCCGCGCAGGGCGGCCAGCACCGGGTAGCTCTCGGGTCGGACCCCCGTCCTCTCCTCGATGCCGGCTTCGTCGTAGAGGGCGTAGTCGCTCACCCCCCGCCGGTTGTACAGCACCCGGACGTAGGGGTCCTCGACCAACTGGTACGAGTCGCGGTCGCCGGTGACGATGATCACCGGGTGCCCGCGATCCCGTGCCTCCGTGGCCAGCGTGGCCAGCACGTCGTCGGCCTCGAAGCCCTCGGCGCCCACCACGGGGATGGCCAGCGACTCGAGCAGCGCCCGGATCATGGCGAACTGGGGCGGGAGATCCGGGGGGACCTCGGTCCGTCCGGCCTTGTAGTCGTCGACGATCTCGTCGCGGAAGGTGCCACCCGGGAGGTCGAAGGCGACGGCCAGCCCGACCGGCCGGTGGTCGCGCACCAGGTTCACCACCATGGAGGCGAAGCCGTGGAGGGCGTTGGTCACCACGCCGGTGGTGGTGGCCAGTTCGGCGGGGAGGGCGTAGTAGGCCCGGAAGGCGAGCGACATGCCATCGAGCAGGATGAGCGGCCGAGTCGCAGGCCCACCCGCGGTGTCCTCCCCGGCGTCGGGAGGCGGTGTCCCCTTGGGAGTGGTGGCCATGACAGAGGTCGCCTAGGGCGCCAACGCGCCCTCGAGGACCTGGCGGGCGATGTCGATCATCCGCGAGCGGGTTCCCATCGCCCGCTTCTGGATGAAACCGAACGCCTCGGCCTCGGACATCCCCGACCGCTCCATCAGCACGCCCTTGGCCCCTTCGACCAGGCGCCGGGTCTCGAGCTTGTCCTCGGCACTCGCCGGGTGCCCGGTGCCCCCGTGGTCGGTCCCGGCGGCCTCGGCGTCGATGGCCCACTCCTGCTCACATCGGGTCATGGCCTGGTCGATGGCCGGGATGAGCTCGATGCGCTGGAAGGGCTTCACGAGATAGGCGGCGACGCCGGCCTCCCTGGCTTCGTCGATGAGGTTGCGCTGGCTGAAGGCGGTGAGGATCAGGACCGCGACCTTGAGCCCGAGGCCCTGGATGGCCCGGGCCGCAGCCAGCCCGTCCGAGCCCGGCATCTTCACGTCCAAAATGGCCAGGTCGGGTTGATGCTGGCGGACCAGTTCCACCGCCTCGTCGCCGCGACCCGTCTCGCCGACCACGTCATATCCCTCGTCGAGCAGGATCTCCTTGAGATCGAGCCGGATGATCGCCTCGTCCTCGGCGATGACCACGCGCCTGGTCATAGTGGTTCAGGTCCTTCCAACTCGGGCACCGGCGGCAACGGCTGCCGGCATGACTCGGGACATATCCACATACGGGCCCACGACCGTCATCCCGGGCCGACAACCAACCGGCCGAGCAGGTCGTCCTGCCGATGTTGGAGGCCGTCGATCCGGCTCACCAGGGCATCGCGGGCCTGAGCCAAGACCGTAGCGTGCCGGCCCGCCTCGTCGTGCTCCCTGGATTCCGCAGTGGACTCGGCCACCAGTGCGCGCAGGCGGGTGTCGTCGGCGATGTCGTTGGCCACTGCCAACTGCTCATCGAGGACGGCGAGGTCGGTTCGGGCGCGCACCAGCTGGCGGTGCACGTCACTGAGGCGGCGTTCGATGGTGGCGCGACGCATGGAGCGGCAATTCTACGCATGGCGGCCGCGTGCCCATGCGAGGATCCGCCGAAGGACCGGTGAAGCCCCTGGAGCCCGGGCATACCAACCCGCGGGCCCATCACCGGTTCGGAGACCCCCATCGACGACTGACCCCATCGACCGCTCACGCTCACGGGACCTCCATCACCATCCGGCGCCCCGGATGATTGGCCAGGGCGAGGGGATCGGGCGGCGGCCCCATCCCCGGGCCCGGGGGCGGGGAGGCGGCAAGTGCGCCGGCCGGCCCGCGGCGCGAGAGCCGGGGGCCGGGCACCACATCGTCCCGGAGGTAGGTGGCGGCCGGGCTCAGGTCACCCGGCCAGGCAAAGCCGGCCAGGGCGGCCAGCGTGGTGTTGACCGACCGGGCGTAGCCGGACTCGAACATGCCCCCCATCCACAGCGGCACGCCCGCCGCGGCACAAGAGTCGATGACCTGCAGCGCGGCACCCAGGCCGCCGAGCCGAGCGGGCTTCACGCACACGACCGAACAGGCCCCCATGGCCAGTGCCTCCTCCACGTCCGCGGGTGAGCCGAGGCTCTCGTCGAGGCAGATCGGCGTGCTCATTGCGGCGGCCAGCCGGGCGTGGGCGGCCAGGTCCATCCGGTCGAACGGCTGCTCGAGGCAGAGCAGGTCGAATCGATCGAGGCCACGGAGGTGGCCGTCATCACCGGCGCCATAGGAACCGTTGGCATCCGCCTGCAGTCGAAGGTCCGGCCAGGAACGGCGCACCGCCTCGAGGTGTTCGACGTCCGTGCCCGGGGCGACCTTCACCTTCACCCGGGTGAAACCAGCGTCGACCAGCTCACCGATCCGTGCGACCAACCGGTCCGGGGACGGGGCCAGTCCGGCCATGGCGCCGAGCTCGACGCTCCGACGGTCCACCCCGAGCAGGGCCGCCAATGAGCGGCCCTCGGCCCGGAGGTGGGTGTCGGCCACGGCCATCTCGAGCGCGGCGAAGGCCAGGGGGGTGCCGGATGCGAACTGGCGGACCGGGTCCAGCGCTGACGGCGGGGGGAGTCGGTGGGCGTCTCCCACGACCTGCTCGAAAAGCGCGGGGACGATGGTGCGTTCGAGTGCCTCCGACGAGACTGACGCGTACTCCGGGTCATAGGAGGCGTCGCCCAGCGCCGCGCACTCCCCCCAGCCCTCGACCGCGTCGCCATGGCTACGCCCCAACACCTGGACGAAGACGAGGGGTCGGCTGCGGTGGATCCCCTTGGCCGTGGCGATCGGGCGCACGAGCGGAAGCTCGGTCATCCACAACGTCAGGGCATGGAGCTCCACCGTGCGCCCCGCCCCGATCCCGCTCCACCTCCGGGTCAGGCCGACATCGGTCTCCGCGCCGTCCACCCGGGGGAGCCTACGGTTTCGGTACCCGGCGCTTGTCGCCGTTCCGATGCCCTCGGTTCGGCAGGCCCGGCGATAGGCTGCGCCCCCACCGGCCCGGGTGGCGGAATGGCAGACGCGGTGGACTCAAAATCCACTGTCCGAAAGGACGTGCGGGTTCGAATCCCGCCCCGGGCACCCGTCGAACGGACCAGCGTCTCCTGACTCATTGGCCGGTTCCGATCGGCCACCTTGCCCCGGCACAGGGAAGAGTCACCTCCTGGTAACGGCAGGATGTGCGGATGATCGCGGAGGCTTCCGTCACCCACTCCCCTTGTCAGGGATGGCTCCGGCGCCCCCGGTTCGTGGGCATAGATCTCGATTGGCGGGCCTGAGCCTTCAGGGGGATGCCCACGCGTAGAAATTTGTCATCTGAAAAGACCGGGAGTCCATCACCCGCGTAGACCTTGCCGTCGGCAACCGCCGGGGACGAGAACACCGGAGAGCCCGTGACGCCCGTCCACAACGGAGCGCACACCTTGGGAGTTCCTGAGCAGGCCTTGGTTCCGGTCGCATCGAAGGCCTCGACACCAAGGCTCGGGAGCGGAGTTGCTGAAGGAGCCGATGAACACCAGCCCATTGGCGACGGATGGCGAAGACTCCATCATCGTGGCGGTACCGGTCCAGAGTGGGGTGCAGGCCTTGGGTGTGCCCGAACAGTTGGTGGTGTCGTGTGCATCGAATGCATAGAGTCTGTGATCCTCAGACCCGACATAGACGACGCCGTTGCTCGTGGCCGGCGGCGAGTTCACCTGGCCACCGGTCTGACCGTGAAGTGCCGAGCCAGTTTGAAAAGGTTCTTGGGGCTGATCGTCTTGTCGGGAGTGGAGTGGGGGTGGTTTGGACCGAACCCGAACATCGTCCAATTGCCACCCGTTGCGCAGAAGGTGATCCCGATCGCCGCCAACAGAATGGCCGGTCGCCGTCCAATCACCGTCGCGACACCCCCACGTATTCGGGACAGCTCCCGTCCTCGACGCAGGGGGCGCTACAACCAGGGTTGGTGGCCGTCTACCGGTGGTCGTCCGGCCCTCGAGGTCGACGGCCCCACCTGGTCCCCTTTCGCCGTTCCGGGTCGGCCACAATTGGATAGGGCGTTCGCAACGCCATGGTTCGAAACGACATGAGGTGGCCGGCCATCCGAAGCCACCGTTGCCGGTGACGGCCGGCGGCCGCCCGGTGACCGGCGGGTAATCACCCTGCCCCACCGAGGTCGTGCCACACTTGTCCGTTCATCGGTGGCCGGATCGGGCACAACGCTTTCGAGAGGAGTCGGCAGGTGCTGGCCTTTACCTTCCCAGGACAGGGATCGCAGCGGTCCGGGATGGGCCACTCCTGGGTCGAGCACCCGTCCTGGGAGGTGGTGGCCGAGGCCTCGGACATCGCCGGGCGCGACCTCACCGCCCTGCTCCTGGACGCGCCGATGGAGGAGCTGACCCTCACCGCCAATGCCCAGCTGGCCACCTTCCTCGCCAGTCTGATCGTGCTGGACGCCGTCGAACGGGTGGGTCTGTTCCCCGGCGCCTGTGCCGGCCACAGCCTCGGCGAGTACACCGCCCTGGTGGCATCCGGGGCCCTGTCACTCTCGGACGGCACCCGACTGGTCATCGAGCGGGGCGACGCCATGCAGTCCGCATCCGATCAGCGCCCCGGCACGATGGCCGCCCTCATCGGGATCTCCGACGAAGACGCCGATGCCGCCTGCCAGCGGGCGGAGGACGAGGTCTGGGTGGCCAACTACAACGCACCCGGGCAGGTGATCGTCGCCGGGACGGTGACAGGCGTCGCGGCGGCCACCGAGCGGGCGAGAGAGCTCGGCGCCCGCAAGGTGCTCCCCATCCCGGTGTCGGGCGCGTTCCACACCCAACTGATGCTCCCGGCCAGGGACCGCCTGCGCCGGGCCCTCGATGCGGTCGAGTTCCACTCCCCCGAGGTCCCGGTGGCGGCCAACGTGGACGCCCGCATCCACACCGACCCCTCGGAGTGGCCCGGCCTCCTCTCTGCCCAGCTGTGCAGCCCGGTCCGATGGCGCCACGTGCTGGAAACCCTCAGCGGACGGGGAGCCACCGTGCTCGCCGAGCTCGGACCCGGAGGGGTGCTCACCGGTCTGGTCCGCCGGAGCGTCCCCGATGTGCGCGGTGTGGCCGTCGCCGTCCCTGCCGATCTCGACAAGCTCATGGACATGGTGGCCGGAACCGAGGAGTGGACGGCCTCGGCCCAGGCCCACCAGGGTGAGCACCTCTACACCTCCGAGCGGGTCATCGTGAGCCCGGCCCCCGGGGTCTTCGAGCCTGATGTCCAACTGGCGGCGCTGGAGAGCACGGCCCTGGCCGAGGCGACGGCGGCGCCCGGCAGCGGTCAGGGCGCTGAACCCGGATCCGTCCTGGCTGTCGGCGACCGGGTCGGCACCGTCGGCCTCACCGAGGTCCGGACCCCCTTCCACGGGATCCTGGTGCGCTGGTTGGCGGTGCGTGGCGAGCGGGTCGTCGACGGTCAGCCCGTGGCATGGATCCGGAGCCCGGGGACCAACTCGTGACCGGCTCCGACGACCCGGGTCGGGTGGTCCTGGTCACCGGGGGCTCCCGGGGCATCGGACTGGCCTGCGCCCGGTGGTTCTCGGCCCGCGGCGACCGGGTGGCGGTCACCTCGAGATCGGGGGCGATCGAGGGCGACATCGGCTCCGAAGCCGCCGGCCTCCTCTCCCTGGCCTGCGACGTCACCGACCAGGATCAGGTCGATCAGGCCTTCACCTCCATCGAGGAGGCCTGGGGCCCGGTCGAGGTCCTGGTGGCCAACGCGGGAGTGACCCGCGACAGCCTGGTCCTGAGGATGGGCGAGGACGCCTGGTCCGAGGTGATCGACACCAACCTGACCGGCGTGTTCCGGGTCACCAAGCGGGCCCTCGCCAAGATGATCCGCCTCCACCGTGGACGGGTGGTCATGGTCTCGTCGGTCGGGGCCTTCATCGGGTCGGCCGGCCAGGCCAACTATGCAGCGTCCAAGTCCGGGCTGGTGGGCATGGCCCGATCCATGGCCCGGGAGGTGGCCAGCCGGTCGATCACCGTCAACGTGATTGCCCCGGGCCTGGTCGGAACGAATATGCTCGCGGCTCTCGGAGAGGATCGCATGAACGAATTCAAGGCCCAGGTACCTCTGGGCCGGGTGGCCCGACCCGAGGAGATCGCCGAGGCCGTTGGCTTTCTGGCCTCGGCCGGAGCCGGCTACATCACAGGTGCGGTCCTGCCGGTTGACGGCGGCCTGGCCATGGGCCTGTGACGGGCCGCCGTCGGACGACCCGCCGGGCGTGAGCGAGATCAACCCATGACAAAGGAGCAGATGCGTGAGCAATGACGAGGCATTCGAGAAGTTCAAGGAGTGCGCGGTCGAGGTCCTCCAGGTGCCAGCGGACAAGGTGACCAGGGACGCACGATTCGCCGAGGACCTCGATGCGGACAGCCTCGACCTGGTCGAATTGGTGATGGCGCTGGAGGAGACGTTCGATGTCTCGGTCGACGAGACCGAGCTCGAGGACATCGAGACCATCGGCCAGGCATTCGACCTGATCACCGCCAAGCTCTGATGCAACTGGGCATCGGCCCGGATGGCCCGGTCGCCGGCCGGCGGGTGGCGATCACCGGGATCGGGGCCGTCTCGTGCTGTGGGACCGGCGTCGAGGCGCTGTGGGCCGGGCTCAACGGACCGCCGCCTCTCGGTGAGCGCCGAGTGCCCGACTTCGACCCGGAGCGGTGGCTCAGCACCAAGGACACCCGGCAGCTGGACAGGTTCGCTCAGTTCAGCGTGGCCACGGCGACGATGGCTCTCGAGGACGCCGGCGAGCTCAATGCCGACCCCGGGCGCTCGGGCGTGGTGATGGGAACCGGTGTGGGGGGCCTGGAGACCCTCGAGACCCAGATCCTCGTCTTCGGCGATAAGGGTCCTCGCCGGGTTTCGCCCCGCCTGGTGCCGATGATGATGTCCAACGCCGGCGCTGCCGCGGTCTCCATCCGGTTGGGTTGGCACGGCCCGTCGGAGACCATCACCACGGCCTGCGCGGCGGGTGCCCACAGCATCGGCCACGCCGCCCGCCTGGTGGCCTCGGGGCGGTGCGAGGTGGCCATCGGTGGTGCCGCCGAGGCCGGGATGACCGGGGTCGGGATGGCGGCCTTCTCCAACATGACCGCCCTGTCCACTTCCGGGAACTCTCGCCCCTTCGACATCCGGCGCGACGGATTCGTCATCACCGAGGGGGCCGGGGCCCTCGTCCTCGAGGCCTGGGACCATGCCACCGCCAGGGGGGCCCACATCTACGGTGAGCTCGCAGGCTCGGCGAGTACGGCGGACGCCCACCACCTCACCGCGCCGATCCCGGGGGGGTCCGGCGCCGCCGCCTGCATGACCCTGGCCATGGAGGACGCTGGGGTCACCGCCGACCAGATCGGCCACATCAACGCCCACGGGACGTCGACGCCGCTCAACGACCGGGCCGAATCGGACGCCATCGCCAAGGTCTTCGGCGCCGACTCCCCTCCAGTGACCTCCACCAAGGGGATCACCGGCCACGGACTGGGCGCCTGCGGGGCCATCGAGGCGGTGGCTGTGGTCCTCAGCATCCAGCACCGGCTGATCCCGCCGACCTCCGGGTACGAGCAGCCGGACCCCGACATCCGCCTCGACGTCGTCTCCGGCGAGGCGCGTCCGTGGGATCCGAGCCCGGTGCTCTCCAACTCCTTCGGGTTCGGCGGGCACAACGGCTGCCTGGTGATCGCGCCCGCCTGAGCACGGGTGTGGGCCCGGGAGCCCCCGTCCTCCGGGCCGGGCGGAGGAACCGGCCGGCGCTCCCCCTACCGTTGACCATGCATGGTTGAGAACCTGAGCCGAGCCGGGCACACCGCAACCGGGCGCAAGGGGACGGGACGGTCCGCGCCGGCGCGCCCCGACCTGGCCATCGGGGCCTTCACCCCGCACGGGCCGTGGACCGTCGATCCGGAGAGCATGGCCTGGCGGTTCCCCGAGGAGACCGCCGGCGACATCGACGCCCTCCGGGCCTCAGCCGCCGCCCTGGCCCGTCGGCTGGTCAGGCCCCAACGCCTCCCCCCCGGCGCCCGGGTGCTCACGGTGGGCCTGCGCCTCGGTTCGGCCCTCGCGGCCTGGGGCATCCGCGACCGGGGCACCCCGGGCTCGCGGTCGGGACTGTCCCGACGGCTCCGTCCCGCGTTCGAGCGTCTGGGGCCCACCTACATCAAGCTGGGCCAGATCATCTCGTCCGGAGAGGGGATCTTCCCCGAGGAGCTGGTCGAGGAGTTCCGGCTGTTGCGGGACCGGGTCCCGCCCGAGCCGTTCTCCGCCGTCCGCAGGACCCTCGAGGAGGACCTCGGGCGGCCCCTCGCCGAGGTCTTCGTCTCGTTCGACCGCGCCCCCATCGCCTCGGCCTCGGTGGCCCAGGTGCATGCCGCCACCCTCCGGACCGGCGAACGGGTGGTGGTCAAGGTCCAGCGGCGTAGCGTGGCCTCCCTGGTACGGCTCGACATCGCCGCCATGTCCTGGATCGCCCCCATCCTGGTGGGGAGGATCCCGGTGGCCGCCCTGACCAATCCGCCGGCCCTGGTGGAGCTGTTCGCCGAGACCATCGTCGAGGAGTTGGACTTCCGCCTCGAGGCGCAGAACATGCTGGACATCGCCGCCGTCCACGCCGGGACCGGCCAGCGCTCCATCGTCGTGCCGCGGCCCCATCCGGAACTGGTCACCAGGCGGGTGCTGGTCATGGAGCATCTGCGGGGGTTCACCTGGGGCAATGCTGCGGGCATGCGGGCGGCGGGACTCGACACCGCCGCGGTGCTGCGCTCGAGCCTCATCGCCTTCCTCGAAGGGGCGCTGCTCTATGGGGTGTTCCACGGAGACCTCCATGGTGGGAACCTCCTGGTGCAGGCGGACGGGACGGTGGCCCTGCTCGACTTCGGGATCACCGGACGGCTCGACGAGCGAAAGCGGCTGGCTTTCCTCCGCCTGCAGATGGGTGCGACCACCAACAACGTCACCGTCCAGGTCGAGGCACTGCGGGACCTCGGGGCACTACCGGCCGACTCCGACGTGGAGGCGGTCATCAGCGATCTCGGGCTCGACCGCCCCGCCCTCGACCCCACCACCCTGACCGCCGATCAGATGGTCGACGAGCTGCGCGAGGTGACCAAGTCACTCCTCGGCTACGGCGCCCGACTGCCCAAGGAGCTCATGCTGTTCGTGAAGGACATCCTGTTCCTCAACGGGGCCATGGCCACCATGGCCCCCGACGTCGACATCCTGGGAGAGATCCTGGCGGTGATGACCTACTTCACCGAGCACCACGGCGAGCGGATCGCCCGTGAGGTCGGCGTGGACCTGGCCGAGACCCCTATCGACCTGGACGGCTACCGCGCCGCCATGGGCTTTCCGGACGAGACCGACCCGATCACGTTCCACGACCTCCAGGAGCGCCGGGAGCTGATCCGCAGCCGGCTCCGGCAGCGCAATGAGAGCCGCGGCCGCAAACCGTTCCTCCGGACGGTCTACCGGGCGATCCGGCCCGGACCTGACTGAGTCACGCGGGCGCCACCGCGTGGGTCCCACCGGATCGGCCGTCCGCGGGAGCAGTCCTGTCCGGGCACGATGTGGGACTCAGGCCGAGTCGAGCGCCTGGCGGATGGAAGAGACGAACGCGGCCGCCCCCTCCGGTCCTGACCCTTCGAGTAGGCGGCGCACCACCGCCGAGCCGACCACGACCCCGTCGGCCGACCGGCAGGCCTCCACCGCCTGCTCGGGGGAGGAGATGCCGATGCCGACACACACCGGAAGCGTGGTGGCCTCCACGATCCTCTCGGCCACCCGGCGGGCCGAGTCGGCCAGTTCGACCTGTTCGCCGGTCACCCCCATCCGGCCGACCGCATACACGAAGCCCCGGGATCGGGCGCACACCGCCCGTACCCGTTCCGGCGGGGTCGACGGCGCCACCAGGAGGACGGTGGCCACCCCGGCCTCATCGGCCGCCTCGGCCCAGGGTCCGAGCTCCTCCAGCGGCAGATCGGGGATGATCGCCCCCGCCACCCCTGAGCCCGCCATCAGCCCGGCCATCCGGGCGTGCCCGGCCCGGTAGACCAGGTTGTAGTACGTCATGACGACGACGGGGATGCCGACGTCGACCCGGCTCAGATCGGCGAGGATGCCGTCGGGTGTGCACCCCCGGCCCAGGGCCCGCAACGACGCCTCCTGGATGGTGGGGCCGTCGATCATCGGGTCCGAGAACGGGATCCCCACCTCGATGGCGTCCGCCCCTGCCCCGGCCAGCGCCTCGACGGTGAGCAGCCACTGGTCGTCCATGCCGCCGGTGACGTAGGGCACCAGCAGCTTGTGCCCGGCGTCACGCCGGGCCGCCAGCGCCACCTCGAGCCGGCCCGCGAGGAAGCGGACAGGCGGACCACCGCCGATGCCGGTGCTCATGCCCGCAGGATGTCGCGGACCTGGGCGACGTCCTTGTCGCCCCGTCCCGAGAGGTTGACGAGGACGGTCGAGCCGGCGGGGAGCGCGGCCGTGCACGCGTTGGCGATGACCCAGGCGACGGCGTGGGCCGACTCGAGGGCGGGGAGGATCCCCTCGGTCCGGGCCAGGCGCTGGAAGGCGTCGATGACCTCGCCGTCGTCGGCCGACACGTATCTGGCCCGCCCCAGCTCTGCCAGGTGGGCGTGCTCTGGACCGATGCCCGGATAGTCGAGACCTGCCGAGACGGAGTGGGCCTCGAGGACCTGGCCCTCCTCGTTCTGGATGAGCGCGCTGCGCATGCCGTGGAGCACCCCGGTGATCCCGGTGGTCATCGCCGCCCCTCCCGCGGCCTCGACGGCCACCAGCGACGCCGAGGTGGAATCGGCGAAGCCGGCGAATATCCCCGCCGAGTTGGATCCGCCCCCCACGCAGGCCACCACCACGTCGGGATCGGCGCCGCCGAGCAGTTCCCGGCACTGCTCCCGGGACTCCTCGCCGATCACCCTCTGGAACTCCCTGACCATCCACGGGTACGGGTGGGGCCCCATGACCGAACCGAGACAGTAGTGCGTGTCGCCGACCGAGGCGACCCAGTCGCGCAGCGCTTCGTTCACCGCGTCCTTGAGCGTACGGCTGCCACTCCCCACTGGACGGACCTCTGCGCCCAGCAGCTCCATGCGGAAGACGTTCAGCTCCTGGCGCCGGGTGTCCACTTCACCCATGTAGACCACGCAGTCCATGCCGAACAGCGCGGCTGCGGTGGCGGTGGCGACCCCGTGCTGCCCGGCCCCGGTCTCGGCGATCAGACGGCTCTTGCCCATGCGGCGGGCCAGGAGGCCTTGGCCCAGCACGTTGTTCAGCTTGTGTGAACCGGTGTGGGCCAGGTCCTCGCGCTTCAGCAGGACCCGGACGCCCAGCTCCGCCGAGAGACGGCCGCACTCGGTGACCGGCGTCGGGCGGCCGCCGTAGCTCCGGAGGATGCCGCTCAGCTCGGCCCGGAACGCCGGGTCCGCCCACGCAGAGCGGAAGGCGGCCTCGAGCTCGATGCAGGCCGGCATCAGCGACTCCGGCACGAAGCGCCCGCCGAACTGCCCGAAGCGACCGGTGGGCCCCGGGTCGCCCATGACCTCGGCGGCCACTACTCGTCCTGCCAGTCGAAGGGCTCGGAGGCGGCACCCTGCACCGGGCGGTCCGCTCCGTATACCGGCCCGGCGTCTTCGCCCGCACCGGCGACGGGACCCGACCGGGCGTTCATCTGCTCGGCGTGGGCGGCGTGTGCCGCGCCGATGAACCCGCGCAGTTTGCCCGGATCCTTGACGCCCGGTGACGCCTCGACCCCGGTGGCCACATCGACCCCCCACGGCCCGAGGTGGGCGATGGCGGACCCGACGTTCTCCGGAGTCAGCCCGCCGGAGACGATCAATCGACTCGGATCGACCACGCCCTCGGCCAGACGCCAGTCGAAGAGCTCCCCCGAGCCGGGGTTGGCGCCGTCGATCAGCAGCAGATCGGCACCGTAGCGGTCGAAGCGGTCGATGTTGCGGTGACCGGCTGGAAATGCCTTGATGGTGATGCCTACCCGACTGCTGATCCACTGGGTGTCCTCGGCGGACTCCACGCCGTGCAGCTGGACGGCTCGCAAACCGATCTGGTTGGCGATGTCGACGACCCGTTGCGGTGCCTCGTCCCTGAACACGCCGACGGTCACCGTCTCGTGGGGAAGGCGCTTGACGATGTCGGCCACCGCGGCGGGGGCCATCCGGCGCGGCGAAGGGGCGAAGGTGAACCCGACTGCGGACGCCCCCATCCCCACCGCCAGCAGGGCGTCGGCCTCCGAGGTGACTCCGCAGATCTTGACGAACAGACCGTCGATCTCTCCCACCGCCTCGTACAGGGTCACATTCCGGCTCCGAGCAGTCCCGCCACCGCGGCCCGACGGTCTCCCGAGCGGACCAGGGTCTCCCCGACCAGCACCGCCCGGTACCCGGCCCGGGCCAGCCGGCGGACGTCATCGGGCCCCCGGATGCCCGATTCGGCCACACCCAGCACCCCCTCAGGCAGGAGGGCGCCGAGGTCCACGGCCCGGCCGTGGTCGACCTCGAAGGTCTGCAGGTCTCTCTGATTGACCCCGATCACGTCGGCTCCGGCGTCGACGGCCCGCTTGAGCTCGATCTCGTCGTGCACCTCGACCAGGGCGGTCAGCGCACAGCGGCGGGAGAGCTCGAGGAAGGAGGCCAGTTCGGTGTCCCCGAGTGCGGCCACGATCAGGAGGACCGCGTCCGCACCCATCGCCCGGGCATCGCACACGTCGAGGGCGCTGACCGTGAAGTCCTTGCGGAGCACCGGCAGGGAGCAGGCGGCGCGGGCGGCCTGGAGATCCTCGGCGCTGCCACCGAAGAACTGCCGATCGGTGAGGACGGAGAGACAGGCGGCGCCACCGGCCTCGTAGTCGGCCGCCAACTCGGCCGGGTCGAGGTCCGCATCGAGGTCCCCCGCGGAGGGCGAGCGACGCTTGATCTCCGAGATCAGCGCCATCCCCTGGCGGGCCGCAGACCTGCGGAGGGCATCGGCGAACGGCCGGGTGGGGCCGGCCCGACCGGCCCGTTCGATGGCCGCCTCGACGTCGCGCCGGTCCTTGGACGCCTCGGCCCGATGGGCGGCGACGATCGTCTCGAGGTAGGCCGGCATAGCCGTTCGATCCTACCAACGATCACCTTCCGGACCGCCCGGTCGCGGGCGCCGGTCAGGGGTGTCGGACCGCCCTCCATCGACTCCTCGGCGCCCGCCTCCCCTCACCCCGCGGGTCGTCAGCCCGGGGACCGGCAGCACGACGGCCCGGCGGGGCAGCCCCTGGAGCAGGTGGCCCGTCGTCCAGACGATTTCGGTACCGGCAGGTTTGAACTAGAACTCGGACACCACCTGGCCCAGGTCGGTCAGCCGCCGTAGGGAGTCCCACCCGGTTCGAATGACGCGCCCGGTCCGGTCAACCGGGTGACCCGGCTCCCGTCCGGGCGCATGGCATAGAGGTCGCTACCGATGCCGCCGAGGCACGGGGCGCCGAAGGTCGCGCGTTGTCCGCGCAACGAGCAGAAGGGGATCCAGTCCCCCTGGGGTCGCTCCTGGGGGAACCCGTTGGGCCCCGGCTGGCCACAGGCCAGACGGGCCATCCGTGTCCCGGCCGGGGTGGAGACGTAGACCTGGGACACCCCGAACCCGTCCTGCTCGTTGGAGAGGATTCGGCCGTCAGCCGTCCATGACGGGTCCTGGCCGAAGGTGAACGGGTTGACGACGGAGGTGAACCGGTGGGTGAAGAAGGGATTGGAGGTGTCCGCCGTGGGGCCTGGGGTGGACGGGCTCCAGCAGCCGGCAGCCATCAGCAGCGTGGCGGCGGCGGCGGCGACGGTGTCCCGCCGGGCCGGACCCTGCCCCCCTGCGCGGTGAGCCCTCCGCCGGCCTTCATCCCCCAATGCTGCCATCCGGGCACCGACCCGGCTGGTGGCCAACTCCGACGGCACAACCGGGTGCGGCGGGCGAGCTCCCTCACACTTCCCTAACCATGACCGACGCGGCACCGGTCCCGGTGGCAGGCTGGACACCATGACGTCCGGCGAAGAAACCCTGGTGGTCATCGAAGACGACCACCACATCTCCGACCTGGTGGCCATGTACCTCCGACGGGACGGATTCCGGGTCCTGCAGGCCGATGACGGGGAAGGGGGGATGGTGCTCGTCGAGCGCGAGCACCCGAGGCTGGTCATCGTGGATCTCGGACTTCCCGGGGATCTCGACGGATTCGATGTCTGCCGGCGCCTCCGCCAGGCCTCCCCTGTACCGTCAGGCCTGTCGACGGGTACCCCCCTGGCGGCGGGCACCACGCCGGTGCTCATCCTCAGCGCCCGCGACGATGAGGTCGACCGGGTGCTCGGCCTCGAGCTCGGGGCCGACGACTATGTCACCAAGCCCTTCTCCGCCCGGGAGCTGGTGGCCCGGGTGCGCGCCATCCTGCGCCGTAGCGCGGCGTCGCCGGACGCCGCCGCCCCCACCGTGGTCGCGTTCGGTGCCATCGAGGTCGACACCGGCCGTCGGGAGATCCGCCGGGATGGCTCGGTCATCCCGCTGGCCACCCGCGAGTTCGACCTCCTGGCCTACCTGGCGGACAACCTCGGCCTGGCCCTGTCACGCCGGCAGCTCCTCAACGGCGTGTGGGGCACCGACTGGTATGGCGACGAGCGCACGGTGGATGTCCACGTCCGACAGTTGCGCAAGAAGCTGGGTGACACCCTGCCGCTCGCCACGGTCTGGGGCGTGGGCTACCGACTGGGATGAGGCGACGCCTCACCATCGCCATCCTCGTCCTGGTGGCGTCGACCCTGGTGGTGACCGCGGTGGGCGGGTTCTATTTCATCCGGCGAGCAGCGGTGACCACGGCCCAACAGGAGCTGTCCGGACAGGCACGGGCCATCTCGTCGAAGTTCTCCGGCGACCCTGCCATCACCCCGGCCCGCTTCACCCGCCAGTTCGCCATCATCTCGGCGGCGGGCGCCTTCGCTGGTATCGATGTGCTGAAGCTCTACCCGGACGGGTCGATCGTCGGTACGCCGCCGTCGAACCTGACCGTCCAGCAACTCGATGTCCCCATGCTCGTGGCCGGCCAACAGACCGTCGGCCACACGCCCTCGCTGCTGGTCTATGTGGCAATGCCTACTCCAATCTCCCGGCTCAAGGCGTATGTGCCGGTGCTGGTCATCACCCGGCAGATCCACGATCCGGTCAGCGGCTTCCAGTACTTCGCCCTGGTGGGTGCCATCGCCCTGGCGGTGGCGGCCCTGGTGGCCGCGGGTCTGGCCCGACGATTCACCCGTCCCCTGGTCGCCGCCGTGGACACGACCACGCGGATCGCAGCCGGGGATCTCGACGCCACCGTGCCGTCCGGCCCCCGCGACGACCGGGAATTCGTGCGCTTGGCCGAGTCGATCAATGCCATGGGTGCCAACCTGGTCAGAGCCAGGGACCAGGAGCGCCAGTTCCTCCTCTCGGTCTCCCATGAGCTCCGGACACCCCTGACTTCGATCCGTGGCTACGCCGATGCGGTCGTCGACGGGACCGCCGACGACCCGGTGGCCGCCGCCACCGTGATCAGCACCGAGGCGCGGCGGCTCGAGCGGCTGGTGCAGGACCTGCTCGACCTGGCCCGGTTGGAGGCCGACCGGTTCTCGCTCGACCTGCAGACGGTCGACGCGGCCCGGGTGGTCGCCCAGGTGGCCGAGGGATTTCGACCCCGGGCCGCCGAGCTCGGGCTCGAGTTGGTCGCCACCGATTCGCCCGACGGTCCTCTCTGGGTGGACGCCGACGCCGATCGGCTCGGTCAGGTGGTGGCCAATCTGGTGGAGAACGCCTCGTCCTTCGCCGAGCACCGGATCGGGGTCGGTGCAGACCGGGTGGGCGGCCTGCCGACGGTCTGGGTAGTCGACGACGGTCCGGGGATCCCCGCCGACCAGTCCTCCCACGTGTTCCAGCGGCACTTCGTCTCGGACCGGGTGCGGGGCCGGCGCACCGGAGCGGGTCTGGGCCTGGCCATCGTGGCCGAGCTGGCCGCAGCCATGGGGGCGGGGGTCCGGGCCGAGTCGCCCGTGGCCTACGGGCGGGGCACCAGGATGGTCGTCTGGTTCCCTCCGGCCGCCGGCCCCTCCGACCCAGCGGCCGGTCCGGGGACAACGGCGCCGGCAGCGGGTCCGGCTTCACTGATCGCGCCAAGGGCGCCGGACCCGGTGCCAGATGGGGCCCCCACCGGGCCCCGGGGCCCGACACCCGCCCAGCGCCCAGCGAGGACGCTCGATGAATGAGGTCGTCCTGGTCACCGGGGCCTCGGCCGGCATCGGCCTGGCCAGTGCCGACCGCATGCACGACCAGGGGTGGAACGTGTTCGGTGCCAGCCGGCGGGGGATCTCACCCGGGGGCTGGACGCCCCTGGCCATGGACGTCGACAGTGACGACTCGGTGGCAACGGGCTTTGCCTCGCTGCTCGCCCGACACCATCGGATCGATGCCGTGGTTGCGTGTGCGGGCTGGGGGCTGGCCGGCCCCGCCGAGCGGACCCCGATGGCCGATGCCCACGACCAGCTCGAGACCAATTTCTGGGGAGCGGTGCGGGTGGTCCAGCACGCGCTCCCGGTCATGCGCCGGCAACGCCGTGGTCGGCTCGTCCTGATCAGCTCGATCGGCGGGATCGTCGCCATCCCGTTCCAGGCCTTCTACAGCGCGAGCAAATTCGCCCTGGAGGGCTACGGGGAAGCACTGGCCTACGAGGTGGCGCCCTTCAACATCCAGGTGACCTTGGTGGAGCCCGGCAACGTGCGCACCGAGTTCACCGAGCGGCGTCGTGACGTCGGGGCGCCGGCCAGCGACCCGGCCTACTCCTCGGCGGTGGCCAAGGCAGTCGGCACCATGGCCGCCGACGAGGCGGCCGGGGTCGCCCCCGACCGGGTGGCGGTGGTCGTGCAGAGAGCACTCGAGGCGAGGAACCCGCCGAGGCGGGTATCGGTCGGGAAGATCGACGAGCGGATCGGGATCATGGCCAAACGGGTGATGCCGTACCGGATCTTCGAGCGGGCGGCCAGGCGGAACCTCGGCGTCTGATCGACCCCGGCCCCGCCGGCCTTCCGCCCGCCGGACGGTCAGAGGGCGACGCCCGTCCAGTAGCTCCCGTCCAGCATGCCCCGCAGGGTGTCGCGGTGGATGATCAGGTCGTCGACGTCGTCGGGCCGCTCGGCCTCACCGAAGAGGATGGCCCGCTCGGTGACCCTGCGCATGATCACCCCGTGGCGCATGGCGGCATAGGCCAGGTACCAGGTCAGGTCCCGGGGCGACCGGCCCGACGCCCCGGCATAGGACGCGGCCACATCGACCGGCCGGAACATGTCCGGTAGCCCGGGTGCGCCCAGGTCGACGGCCAGGTCCTGGAAGAAGAGGTGGAGGTAGCACATCCACCCGATGTCCACCTCGGGCGGGGCCACCGCCGCCATCTCCCAGTCGAGCACGGCCACCACCCGGCCCTGGCGGAACATCATGTTCCCGATGCGGCCGTCCCCCCATGAGAGCGCGTCGTCGCTCGTGTCGGGAGGAAGGTTGTCCCACAGCCAGGCGAAGCACTCGGCCAGCAAGGGGGAAGGTGTCTCCCGCACCACCCAGTCGTGGTACGCCTGCCAGTGGTTCAGGCTGCGTTCGAGCGCCGACCCGCCGGGCTGATCCAGCTCCAGAAAGCCGAGATCGTGCTTCGTCGGGGTGATGGCGTGGATGCCGGCCAGCGCCTCGATGGCCGACTCCTGGATGACCCTCCGTTCGGCGTCGGTGCCGTCGAAGACCCAATTGTCGCCGAACGTGTAGGGCATGACGTCGGGCGGCACCTGTCCGTCGACCCGGGCCATGACGAAGAACGGGCCACCCAGCACCGTCGGGTCGGGTTCGTACCAGAGTGTCTCCGGCACCGGGACGGACGTCTGCTCGCCCACCAGCCGCATGACCCGGAACTGCATCTCGAGGTCGTAGGTGGTGAAGACGGGGTGGGCGGTGGCCGGAGGCTCGATGCGGGCCACCAGCCGGTGCTCGGTGCGCTCATCGCCCTCGTCCCACTGCGCTGTGAAGAGGAGTGTCTCCGACGACATCCCGTTGCCCTCGGGACTGACGGCGTCGGTGATCCGTGGGGCGGCCCCCGGGGCCAGGGTCTCCGCCAACCAGGACCGGAGGCGCCCGGCCATCTCATCGGGGTCACGGGTGGAGGTGGTGATGTGGTCGGGATCCAGGTCGACGGTGCCGTCACCGTTCGGTCGCTGGTTGGCCGCAGCATCCGTGCTCATGCCGTCTCCGATCGTGGCCGCGGCGCTCGTACCTGTCCGGGACCTGCCCCCCGTTTCCGGCAGAAGGTCTAGCACCTCCACCCCGGCCCTCAGGTGTAGAGGGGCAGGGGGCGGGCCTCAGCTCCGACCTCGTGACGCCCTCCCCCGTCCCGCCACTCGACCGACACCCGCTCCGGGGGGGCCACCCGGCGGTGGAGCGTTCCCAGGGCGACGGTGGCCGACTTGCCCGGCGACCAGGCCACCGACGAAAGGTGGCCGACCTCGTGCTGGCGGTCCGCGGTGAGAACGGTGGCCCCGACGAGGGCCGCCTCCGATCCCGGCCCGGTGCCGGTCGGATCGAAGACCACCCCGCACAGGCGGCGGGCCACCTTGGACCCGCGTGCGTCCAACCGCGCCACCAGCTCCTGGCCGGTGAAGCATCCCTTGGTGAACGACACCGTCCGCTCCACCAGGCCGACCTCGGCGGCGATGGTCCCCTCCACCAGCTCGCGGCCGTTCACCGGTGCGCCCGCCTCGATCCGCGCTGCCTCCCAGGCATCCTCGCCGCATGCCACCGCGCCGTCGGCCACCCAGGCCGGGGAGCCCGCGGAGGGCTGGGGCCCGAGCAGGTCGAATCCGGCCAGGCCCGGCCACTCCACGGGGACCACCAATTCGGGCCGGCCGGTGATGCTCCCGGCTGCGCCCGGCCCGCGAACGGCCGTGCACACCCACGCCAGCGGTTCGATCACCACCTTGGTGCGCAGCCGGAAGCGCTCGAGGCGAGCGGTCACCACCGGCCCGAACCCGACGTCGGTGTCGATGACGAATCCATCATCGTCGGCACGGGTGACCCGGATGAGGGCATCGACCTTTCCCTGCGGGCTGAGCAAGAGCGCGTCGACCGATGCCCTGCTCTCGAGGTTCTCCACGTCCTGGCTGCACTGCCCCTGGAGGTACGGGGTCGCATCCGCCCCGGAGAGCCGGACCACGTCGCGGGGGAGCAGACGGAACGCCGCCCCCGAGCGGAGCGCACCGTACTCGACGGCGACACCGGGCCGCACAGCCGCGCCGGCCGACCGCTCGGACCCGGCACTCATGGGAGCGCTCGCGCTCCGGCGGCCGCGGATACGGCCCGGGCCATCGCCACCGCCGACAGGATCGCTGCCGCCTTGTGCGAGCACTCGGCGTTCTCCGCGGCCGGATCGCTGTCGGCCACGATGCCCGCGCCGGCCTGCACCGAGGCCACCCCGTCCGGCCCGACGGTCATCGTCCGGATGGCGATGGCCGTGTCGAGGTTGCCCGAAAAGTCCAGGTAGCCGACGACCCCTCCGTAGACCCCCCGCTTGGTGGGCTCGAGGTCGTCGATGATCTCCATGGCCCGCACCTTGGGCGCGCCGGACAGGGTGCCGGCCGGAAGGGTGGCCCGGAGGACGTCGATCGGTCCCTTGCCCGGGGCCAGACCCCCCGAGACCTGCGAGGTGAGGTGCATGATGTGGCTGTAGCGCTCGACCACCATCGTCTCCTCGACCACCTCGGTGCCGAACGACACCACCCGGCCCACGTCGTTGCGAGCCAGGTCGACCAGCATCACGTGCTCGGCAACTTCCTTTGGGTCCTCGACCAACTCCGCTGCCAGCCGACCGTCCTCTTCGGGCGTGGCCCCCCGTGGTCTCGAGCCGGCAATGGGCCGGGAGACGACCGTACCGTCCCGCAGACGGACCATGGGCTCGGGTGACGCGCCGACGACGGTGACCTCGGGGAAGCGGAGGAAGTAGAGATACGGGCTGGGGTTGACCAGGCGCAGGACCCGGTAGACGTCGAACGGCTCGGCGCCGAGAGACCCGAGGTCGTAGCGCTGGGACAGCACCACCTGGAACACATCGCCGGCGGTGATGTGCTCCTTGGCCGCCCGGACCGCGTCCTCGAAGAGCGAATCGGACATGGTGCGGCGGACGTCCTCGGGGGACCCGACACGCTCGGGGACCAGCCGGGGCGGGTCGTCGAGGGGCCGAAAGCAGTCGGCGGCCAGGCGGTCGAGCCGGGACAACGCCTCCCCGTGGACGGCATCGAGCTCCTCGGGTCCCCATTCCGGGTCGATGACCACGTTGTCGATGAGCACCACCCGTTGGCGCCAGTGGTCGAACGCCGCCAGCTGGCCGATGACGGCCAGCACGGCGTCCGGATGGCCCAGATCGTCCGGAGGCGTACCGGGCAGATGCTCGACCTCCCGGACCACGTCGTACCCGAGGTAGCCGACCAACCCGCCGTGCAGCGGCGGGAGGTCGGGCAATTCGGGTGAGTCGAACCCGTCGAGGACGGCCTCGAGGGCCGCCAGCACTCCGCGGTCCCCGGACACCCCACCGCCGGTGGCCGCGTCGAGGTCGAGGCCTCCCCTGGTGGTCACCCGGGTACCGTGGGCGATGACGGTGGCCAGCGGGTTGCGGCCCACGAAGGAGTAGCGGCCCCACCGCTCCCCGCCCTCCACCGACTCGAGGAGAAACCCGGAGTCGCCGGCCTCCCCGACGATGCGGAGGAAGGCAGCCACCGGCGTGACCGTGTCGGCCACCAGCTCGCGCCACACCGGGACGATGCGGTGCCTGGCCGCCAAGGAGCGGAACCCGGGTCCGTCTGGAACCGAGGAATGATCACTCCGCACCCGGGTCATGGATCCGTCGAGGGATCGCCGAAGGTGCGGAAGAAGCAGCTGCGATGGCCGGTATGGCAGGCCCCCGCGCCCTCCTGGTCGACCACCACCAGCAGGGTGTCGCCGTCGCAGTCGTAGTGGACGCTCCGGACGTACTGTCGGTCGCCCGACGTCTCCCCTTTGCACCAGAGCTCCTGCCGGCTGCGGCTCCAGAACCAGGTCCGGCCGGTCTCCAACGTCTTTCGGAGGGAGTCCCTGCTCATCCACGCGAACATCAGGACGGTACGGTCCCCGGCGTCCTGCACGACGGCTCCGACCAGACCGTCACCGTTGTAGGCGATCTGGGCCAGCTGGTCGTCGGTGAAGGCGACGGGAGTCGTCTCGAAGCTCTCGGGTGTCCGGGTGGTGCTCACGGGTCGTGCTCCCTGGCGCGGTGTCGGGTAGGTCGAGAATTCCGGACTCGGGATCCGGGACGGAGAGGGCCGGTCCTCCCCGTCGGTGGAAGTCAGAGGTAGAGCCCGGTCCCTCCGTCGATGCGGGTGGAGGCCACCGCATGGATGTCCCGTTCGCGGAGGATCACGTACTCGTCCCCTTGGACCTCGACTTCGAAGCGATCCTCGGGGTTGAACAGGACGTTGTCGCCGACCTTCACCGACCGGACGTGGGGGCCGACGGCGACCGCCTCCGCCCAGGCCAGCCGCCGCGCCACCTGCGCGGTGGCCGGAATCAGTATCCCGGCCCGCGAGCGGCGCTCCCCCTCGGCCTGGCCCACCTGGACCAGGACCCGGTCGGCCAGCACGGTGATGGCCAGCTTGTCGCGCCCGCTGTCCCCGTTTTGGCTGGTCGTCGGTGCTTCTGAGGTCGTCGAGGCCACAGTCGAAGGCTACCGCAGGGAGACGGGACCTCAGGCGGCGCCACACGACCAGGAGCGTGCCGGCCGCCTGTGGACGGGTGGCACGTTGGGGCATGGCCGAAGGGCGGCGTCAGGCCGGACGCACCTCGACCCCCGCCGCCTGCAGATAGGCCTTCGCCTCGGCGACCGTGTGCTCCCCGAGGTGGAAGATCGACGCAGCCAGGACCGCGTCGGCCTTCCCGTCGATCGCACCATCGACCAGGTGCTGTAGCGTGCCGACGCCACCGGAGGCGATCAGCGGCACCGGACAGCGCCCGGTCGCCTGCCTGGTCAGTTCCAAGTCGAAGCCGTCCCGGGTGCCGTCGCGGTCCATCGACGTGAGCAGGATCTCGCCGGCCCCGAGCCCGGCGCATCGTTCGGCCCAGGCCAATGCGTCCACTCCGGTCGGTGTGCGTCCTCCGTGGGTGAACACCTCCCATCCCCCGGCACCGGTGGGAGCGGGCCCGGCCGTCCGACGCCGGGCGTCGATGGCCACCACCACGCACTGGCTCCCGAATTCGTCCGCCAGTTCGGCGATGAGGTACGGCCGCTCGACCGCAGCCGTGTTGACCCCCACCTTGTCGGCGCCGGCGCGGAGCAAGTGCCGGGCATCCTCGATCGAGCGGATGCCCCCGCCCACGGTGAAGGGGATGAAGACCACCTCCGCGGTGCGGGCCACCACCTCGACCATGGTCCGGCGGCCGTCCGACGACGCGGTGATGTCGAGGAAGACCACTTCGTCGGCGCCCTGGCGGTCGTAGCGGGTGGCCAGCTCCACCGGATCGCCGGCGTCGAAGAGATCGGTGAACCGCACGCCCTTCACCACCCTTCCGGCGTCGACGTCGAGACAGGGGATCACCCGGACGGTGCGCACGCCGCCACCGCCTCTCCGACCGTCATCCGCCCCTCGACCACCGCCTTGCCCGTGACGACACCGGACAGCCGCCGGACCGGGTTGCCGTCTGCACCGGGAGTCGGGCCCGAGCCCACCGCCAGCCGGGCCAGGGCGGCGACGTCGGACACCCCCCCTACGCCTCCGGAGGCAATGACCGGGATCTCGGTCATGGCCAGCACGGCCCGCAGCCCGTCGAGGTCGGGCCCGGTGAGCATGCCGTCCCTGTCGATGGCTGTCACAATGACCGCGGCCACTCCCGCCCCGTCCAGCTCTTCGAGGACGTCGCCCACCGAGTGGCCGCTCCCCCGCTCCCATCCCCTCGTCGCCACCTCGGTCCGCCCGTCCGGCCCGACGCGGTAGTCGATCCCGACCGCCACCCGTCCCGGGTAACGGGCGGCGGCGGCCCGGACCAGGCCAGGGTCGTCCAGCGCGGCGGTGCCGAGGACCGCCCGGGTCACACCGCCGCCAAGGAGCTCGTCGACATCCGCCTCCGAGCGGACCCCGCCTCCGGACTGCACCGGGATGTCGACGGCGGCGGCGACGGCCAGCACCGTGGCGCGGTTGACCGGCTCTCCACGTCGGGCCGCGTCGAGGTCGACGACGTGCAGCCAGGGCGCCCCGGCCCCGGCAAAACGACGGGCCAGGTCCACCGGGTCGCCGTACTCGCTCTGGCGGTCGAAGTCGCCCTGGGCCAGGCGGACCGCACCGCCGTCCCGGATGTCGATGGCCGGGTAAAGATCCATCATCGGCGGGCGACGGCGACTGCGCTCACGAAGTTGGAGAGGATGCCCAACCCCACCGCGCCGGACTTCTCGGGATGGAACTGGGCCCCCCACACCGGGCCCCGCTCGGCTGAGGCGGTGACCGGGCCTCCGTAATCACAGATGGAAGAGGTGTCGGCCGTCTGCTCGGGGGCGTAGGAGTGGACGAAGTACACCCAGGCGGGCTGCCGGGTGCCGGCCAGCAGGCCGGTGGTGGCAATCCCGTCGTACACCAGCTGGTTCCACTGCATCTGGGGGTGCTTGACGCCGGCCGGCAGACGTCGGACGGTACCGGACAGCACTCCGAGGCCCGGCTCGGCCGGATCCTCCTCGGACCCTTCGTACAGCAGCTGGAACCCCACACAGATCCCGAGGAACGGGACCCCGCGGTCGATGGCGAACCTCGCCGCCCGCTCCAATCCGGTCGATCGCAGGGCACGGGCGCAGGATCCGAAGGCACCCACCCCGGCGATCACCACGCCGTCGGCGGCAGCGGCGCGATCGGGATCGTCCACGAGCTCGGCGTCCGCACCGAGGTGCTGGAGTGCCTTCTCGGCCGACCGCAGATTCCCGATGCCGTAGTCGAGGACCGCGATCACGGCCGGCCGGCCGGCGGACCGCCCGGCGCGTTCACAACGTCCCCTTGGTGGAGGGGATCCCCCCGCCTTCGTGGCGGACCGCGTCGCGCAGGGCGCGAGCCACCCCCTTGAACGACGCCTCGAGGATGTGGTGGGTGTTCTTCCCTGTCTGCAGGCGCACGTGGAGGGTGAGGGCCGCCGACGTGGCCAGTGCGCGCCAGAACTCCTCGGCCAGCTGGGGGTCGAACGGCGGAGTTCCCAGGGGGTTGGTGTCCGGGTCGAAGCTGATGCCATAGGAGAGGAAGGGTCGCCCCGACAGGTCCAGGGCCACGTCGACCAGTGCCTCGTCGAGTGGGAGTGAGACCGAGCCGAACCGGCGGATGCCGGCCTTGTCCCCCAGCGCCTCGGCCAGAGCCTCGCCCAGGGAGATCCCGACGTCCTCCACGGTGTGGTGGGCGTCGACGTCCAGGTCGCCGCGGGCCTGGACCAACAGGTCGAATCCACCGTGCCGGCCCAGCTGGCTGACCATGTGGTCGAAGAACGGCAGGCCGGTCGACACCTCCGTGGAACCAGATCCGTCAAGGTCGAGGCCCACATCGATGGTCGTCTCCTTGGTGGCCCGCCGCACCGACGCGGTCCGTCGGGCCGGTGTCGGCGGTGACGAAGCCGGCGTGGGTGTCGAGGCGGGGGTCGGTGTGGATGCGGTCATCGCAGGCTCTCCGTCAATGCGGCCAGGAACCGGTCGTTCTCGTGAGGGAGCCCGACCGTGACCCGGAGGCATCCGGCGAGGCCCGGCCATTTCGAACAGTCTCGCACGAGGACGGATGCCTCGAGGAGATCGGCCCAGACCGCCCCGGCCTCCGACCCGGTCGGCCGGAAAAGGATGAAATTGGCGTCGGACGGCCAGGTGTCGACCGGCAGAGCGGACAAGGCCGCGGCAATCCTCCCTCGTTCCTCCTTCACCATGGCCACCCTGGCCTCCATCTCGGGAGCGAAGTCGAGGGCCAGACGCCCCGCCAACTGCTTGGCCGCGTCGAGGTGATAGGGCAACGCCACCATCTCGCAGGCCTCGACGACCTCGGGCGCGGCGACCACGTATCCGAGTCGCAACCCGGCCATCGACCAGGTCTTGGAGAAGGTCCGCACCACGGCCAACCGCTCGGAGCCTGCGGCCCCCCGGCGCACCGTGTCCACCGCGGAGGAAGGGGCGAACTGCCCGTAGGCCTCGTCCACGACGAGCAGGCCGGGGACCATGGCCAGGACCGCCTCGATCAGCTGGATCGGATCCGCCCGCCCGGTCGGATTGTTCGGCGAGCAGAGGAAGGTGAGGACCGGGTCGTGGGCGTCGAGCACCCGTCTCACCTCGTCGAGGTCGAGGAGGAACTCGTCGGTCCGCCGGCCGGCCGCCACCTGCGTCCCGGTGACCCGGGCGATGTGACGGTGGAGCGTGTAGGTCGGCTCGAAGAGGGCTGCCGTCCGCTGCGGCCCGCCGTAGGCAAGGAGCAGTGACTGCAGGACCTCGTTGGACCCGTTGGCGCAGAAGACCTGCTCGGTGCGGACCCCGTGGCCCTCG
>Ga0307372_10002755_pt1 | contig 28690 bp, 34 predicted proteins | sample OX1MG_FD_202533 | JGI IMG/M metagenome (GOLD analysis project Ga0307372, IMG submission 202533) | Soil microbial communities from Risofladan, Vaasa, Finland - OX-1 | ecosystem: Environmental > Terrestrial > Soil > Coastal area > Acid sulfate soil | place: Finland: Risofladan, Vaasa | collected... | reverse complement strand
GCGGCGCGATCAGCAGCAGCGAATAGAAATTGACGATCGCCGCGGCGTGCCAAGGGCTCAGGCCCGAGCGCCGGAACGTCACGGTGTAGACCGCGAACATCGCGGCGCCGACGAGAAACAGAATGTGGCCGCGCCACGCACCGGAGTGGAAATCGAGGACGCCGTGCGCCGCGATGCCGACGATGCCGATGAGGACCGCGATGAAGCCGATCACGCGCATCCGGTCGAAGCGCTCGCGGTTGACCAACGCCGAAAAGACCGCGACGAACACGGGCATCGTCCCGATCATGACGGCGCCAACGTCCGACGCCGGCGCGAATTTCATCCCGGTCGAGGCGATCAGCAGGAACGGCAGGCCGGCGCCGCAGACCAGCACCGCGGCGCGCCGTAGGCCGATTTGGCGAATCCCGAAGCCGTGGCGGAACAGCACGGGCATCAAAATCGCGCTGGCGACGAGATAGCGCAGAAAGGCGATGTCATAGGGACGCAGCTGCGTCGTGACCGCAAACCGCGTCGCCACAACCCAGCCCGCCCAGCACAGCACGACGACCACGCCCGAGGCGACGCCGAGGGCGAGGTTTCGCCGCCTGGCATCGAGCTGGAATCCGCGCCTCCGAAGCGGCGTAGCGATGACGAGGTCTGTGGAATCGGCGATTTGTCGCTCCCGATGGACATTGCGTTCAGGCGGCCGCGACCGCCCTATCTAACCGTCATAGTGGTTATAAGATACCCGCCAGGGGTTGTCAACCATCATGGTGGTTAGTATATTCAAATCAGCCATGACCGAGGCCACCCGCCCCAAAACCCGCGCTCGTCTGATTGCCGCGCCGCACGAGGACCTGTGTCTGGAGTTCGCCAACACGCGGTCCTGGCGCCCCAGCGAGCAGCCGATCGAGATGCTCCATGCCTTCGCCGACGTGCTCGCCTGGTGCGCGGCGACGAAGTCGCTGGACCAAGCGACCGCGGGCGAGCTGCAGCAATGGGGACAGCGCAGCGCGCGAGAGGCCGCGGCGCTCTTCGACGAAGCAATCGCTGCCCGCGAAGCGATCTACCGATTGTTCAGCGCCACGGCCACGGGCGGCGCGCCGTCCGGCGCCGACGTTGAAGCACTCAATCGTCTGCTCGCGCGCGCACCCGGACGCATCGCCGTGACGGTCGCCGAGAGTGGCAATCGGTGGCAGCTGCCGCTCGCGACGCCGACCGCAGCGAGCCTGCTCGCGCCGGTCTTGTGGTCGGCGGGCGATCTGCTGGTCGGTGATCGCCTGGCCAGAGTGCGGCTGTGCGCCAACGACAAGTGCCGCTGGCTGTTCCTCGACGACAGCAAGGGCGGCACGCGGCGATGGTGTGCGATGCGTGCCTGCGGCAATCGCGCGAAAGCGCATCGCCACTACATGCGGAAAACCAAGCCGGCGCGGACCGTCGCGAGCGCATAATGCGCGAAACCGAACCGCCTCCCGAAGGGTTCACCAGCATGAGCGCGAATGCGCTGGCGCGCGAGACCAGTCCCTATCTGCTGCAGCATCGCGACAATCCGGTGCACTGGCAGCCGTGGGGTCCGGCGGCGCTCGACCGCGCGCGCGCCGAGGACAAGCCCATCCTGCTCTCGGTCGGCTATGCCGCGTGCCACTGGTGCCACGTCATGGCGCACGAAAGCTTCGAGGATCGCGCGATCGCCGGTCTCATGAACGAGCGCTTCGTCAGCATCAAGGTCGACCGCGAGGAGCGGCCCGATCTCGACGCGATCTACCAGCATGCGCTGATGCTGATGGGCGAGCAGGGCGGCTGGCCGCTGACCATGTTCCTGACGCCATCGGGCGAGCCGTTCTTCGGCGGCACCTATTATCCGCCGACGGCGCGCTGGGGCCGGCCCGGCTTTCCCGAGGTGCTGCGCGCGGTCGCCGATGCCTATGCGCGCGAGCGCGCCAAGCTGCTCGAGCATGTCGGCGCCTTGCGCGCCGAGCTTGGCAAGCTCGGCACGCCGGCGGCGGGCGCCGGCATTCCGGCCGAGCTGCCGCTCAAGGCGGCCGAGGCGCTGATCCGCGCGATCGACGGCGTCAATGGCGGCATCGGCACGGCACCCAAGTTTCCGCAAGGACCCCTGCTCGATCTGTTGTGGCGCGGCTGGAAGCGCGGCAAGACGCCGGCGCCGCGCGACGCCGTGCTGTTGACGCTCGATCATATTTGTCAGGGCGGCATCTATGATCATGTCGGCGGCGGCTTCGCGCGCTATTCGACCGACGCGCGCTGGCTGGTGCCGCACTTCGAGAAGATGCTTTACGACAATGCGCTCCTGATCGGCCTGCTCACCGACGCCTGGCGCGAGACGCGCGCTCCGCTTTATGCCGCGCGCGTCACCGAGACGATCGAATGGCTGACGCGCGAGATGCGTTTGGCCGAAGGCGGCTTCGCCTCGAGCCTCGACGCCGACAGTGAGCACGAGGAGGGCAAGTTCTACGTCTGGACCGTAGCGGAGATCGACGCGCTCCTGGGCGACCGCGCCGCACGCTTCAAGGAGCTCTACGACGTCACGCCGGCGGGCAACTGGGAAGGCCATACCATCCTCAACCGGCTCGGCCATCTCGGCTGGCTGGGCGACGCCGAGGAGGCCGGGCTCGCGCGCGACCGCGCGGTCTTGCTGCAAGCGCGTGGCTCGCGCGTCCGGCCGGGACTCGACGACAAGGCGCTTGCCGACTGGAACGGCCTGTTGATTGCCGCGCTGGCCGAGGCGTCCGCCGCCTTCGCGCGGCCGGACTGGCTGGCGCTCGCGATCGCGGGCTTCGACTTCGTCGTGGCATCACTCGGCGATGGCGACCGACTCACGCATTCCTTCCGCGCCGGCCGCGCCGCCCATGCCGGCATGCTCGACGACTATGCGCAGATGATCCGCGCCGCGCTGACGCTCTACGAGGTGACCGGCGCCGCCGCGTATCTCGACCGTGCGCGCGCCTGGGTCGCCGTTGCGGACGACCATTTCTGGGACGCGGCCGGCGGCTATTGCTACACCGCCGACGACGGCGAGGCGCTGATCGTCCGCACCAAGCCGGCCTATGACGGCCCGACGCCCGCCGCCAACGGCGTCATGGCGCAGAACCTGGCGCGGCTCTTCTATCTCACCGGCGAGGCGCGGTATCGCGCGCGCGCCGAGGCGCTGCTCGCCGCCTTCGCCGGCGAGGTCGCGCGCAATCCGGTCGCGCATGCGACGCTCTTGGCCGCACGGGACCTGCTCGATCATGGCTTGCAGGTCGTCATCGCCGGAGCGCGCGGCACGGCCGATGCCGATGCGCTCGTCGCCGCGGTCTTCACCGCGAGCTTGCCCAACCGCGTGCTGACGGTGGTGCCGCCGGGCGGCGCGCTGCCCGACGGCCATCCGGCGCACGGCAGGGGCCCGATCGACGGCCGCGCCGCCGCCTATATTTGTGAGGGACCAACATGCTCCCTGCCGATCACGACACCCGACGCGCTGCGCGAAGCGCTGACGCGCTGAGGCGCCTGCCGCTCGACGGCCCACTCGGTTTCATGACGCTGGTCGAGCGCGAGGGCGCGATCGTCGCGCTCGAATGGGGCGGTCGCGCCGAAGGCAAGCCCGACGCGGTGCTGATCGAGGCCAAGCGCCAGCTCGAGCAATATTTCGCCAAGAAGCGCACCGCCTTCGATCTGCCGTTGGCGCCCGCCGGCAGCGCCGACGAGAAGCGTCTGTGGAAGCGCATGACGACGATTCCCTATGGCCAGACCGCGACCTACGGCGATCTCGCGCACGAGCTCGGTCAGGTCGCACGCGAGATCGGCCAGGCCTGCGGCCGCAATCCGATTCCGATCATCATTCCGTGCCATCGCGTCGTGGGCGCCGCCGGCGCGCTCATCGGCTACAGCGCGCCGGGCGGCGTCGAGACCAAGCGCCGGCTGCTGCAATTCGAAGGCGCCCTGCTGCTGTGACGGATCGCAGCGGTTTGCGGCGCGGCCGCATTGTGTATACACTGTATTCGGTTGTATTCACCGCGAGGCGCCGTCATGAGCAAGGATGTGACGATCACCGCCCGGGTCGAGGACGATCTCGCGCGCCGGCTCGAGCGGCTGGCCACCGCCCAGGGTCGGAGCAAGTCGTGGCTCGTCGGCCGCGCGCTCGAATCCTATCTCGACGCCGAGCTCGCCTTCATAGAGGCGGTCGAGGCAGGACGCCGCGAGATGCGCGCGGGACGGACGGTCTCCCATGCGAAAGTTTTCGCCGATCTGAAGCGTCGTCTCGGCGCGCATAAGTGACGGTCCGCTGGACCCGGCTCGCACGAGCCGAGCTCATCGCCCAATGCGAGGCGATCGCGCGCGACGATCTCGGCCGTGCCATCGCCATCGCCCTTGAGATCGAGCGCCGGGTCGGCGCACTGGACGCGTTTCCCTATCGCGGTCGCGCCGGTCGGGTGGACGGAACCCGCGAGTTGCCATTGCCGGGCCTGCCGTGGGTCGCCGTCTACGCGGTCGACGACGATGTCGTGACCGTCCTGCGCTTGCTTCACGGCGCGCAGGCCTGGCCGCCGGAGGAACTCGGCTGAGGTTGCCGTGTCGGCCGGCATCGCACCGCTGCTGTGGCGGCGACCGCACGACCGGACCGGCCGCAGGGAGTCGCACTGCTGTATATGGCATGCTTGACATGACATGCCTCGCATGTCATCGCTTGTCATGATCCGGACGTGGAAGAACGCCGCGACGCGGCGCTTCGCGGCGGAAGGCGCCGGCCGGTTTCCAGGCCTCGATCGGGGAAAGGCCGCGGCGCGGCTGCAGTTGCTCGATGCCGTGCAGTCGATGACCGAGATTCCGTCCCTCGCGTCCATCGGGCTGCACAAGCTCCGGGGCAGTCGCAAAGGCCGATGGGCAATGACGATCAACGGGCCGTGGCGCCTAGTGTTCGAGTTCCGGAACGGCGATGCCTACGATGTCGAAATCGTCGATTATCACCGAGGTTGAGCGATGACCGAGACCAAGAAATTTCACGAAGTGCATCCTGGCGTTATTCTCAAGGAAGAGCTGAAGACCCGGCGCCTCAGCGCGGCGGCATTCGCGCTTCGGCTTCGCGTGCCGCCGCAACGCATCCAGGAAATCGTCGCTGGCAAACGCGCGATCACGCCCGAGACCGCGCTGCGGATCGGTGTTGCGTTGGGCACCGGCGCGCGGATTTGGCTTGCCATGCAGCAGGCCCACGATCTGCGCAAGACAGAACGCGAACTCGGCGATCGGGTGCGCGCCGAGGTCCATCGCGCCGCGTGATCTGCGGCGGGCGGCGATGGATCTGCGCATCGGCTTTTTCGGCGATAGCTTTGTCAACGGCTTCGGCGATCCCGACGGCCTCGGCTGGGTCGGCCGCGTGTGCGCCGCCGCCAGCGGTCGCGGCCATGTGGTGACGTGCTACAACGCCGGCATCCGCGGCAACACCAGTGCCGATGTCCGCGACCGCTGGCGCGACGAGACGCTGCGGCGGTTGCCGCCAGAGCATGCGCGTGCCCTGGTATTCTCCTTCGGCGTGAACGATTGCCTGACGGTGTCCGGCGGGCGCCGTCTCGAGCCGGCGGCGTCGGTCGCCAACGCTTGGCAAATCCTGGGCGAGGCGAAGGCGCTGGCGCCGACCCTCATGGTCGGGCCGCCGCCCATCGCCGAGCCGGACGTGAACGCGCGGGTGCACGCCCTGATTCCGGCCCTGCAGGCGGTCTGTCAGGAAAAAGCGGTGCCGTTTCTCGATGTCTTCGGCCCGCTCTTGGCGTCCGATGCGTGGATGCATGAGACCGCGGGCGGCGACGGCGCCCACCCCGGACGCGGCGGATATCAGGCGGTGGCGGCGCTGGTCGATGGCTGGGCGCCGTGGCGCGCATGGCTGCCCTGACCGGGCGCCTCGCCGATGACAAGCTCCGGCGACGCCGCTAGGCTTGCCGCCAAGAAACGCCTGAGGGAGGCACCATGGTCGAAGTGACGGTCCGCGCCGCGGATGGCGGCAGCTTTTCCGGTTATCTGGCGACGCCCAAGGCGGGCAAGGGTCCAGGCATCGTCGTCATCCAGGAGATCTTCGGCGTCAACGCGGTGATGCGCCAGATCACTGACGGCCTCGCCGGCCAGGGTTTCACTGCTTTCTGTCCCGACCTGTTCTGGCGTTTCAAGCCGGGCATCCAGATCAGCGACAAGACCGAAGCCGAGTGGAAGCTCGCCGTCGGCTACTTCCAGCGCTTCGACGTCGACAAGGGCGTCGACGATTTGAAGGCGGCTCTGGCGACGCTGCGCAAGCATCCGGCGTGCAATGGCAAGGCCGGCGCGGTCGGCTTCTGTCTCGGCGGCAAGCTCGTCTATCTGATGGCGACGCGCAGCGACGTCGATTGCAGCGTCGGCTATTACGGCGTCGGCATCCAGGACATGCTCGGCGAGGCGGCGAGCATCAAGAAGCCGCTGCTGCTGCACATCGCCGGCAAGGACGAGTTCACGCCGCCGCCGGCACAGGACAAGATCAAGACCGGCCTCAAGGACAATCCGCACGTGACGATGTACGACTATCCCAATTGCGGCCACGCTTTCGCCCGGCCCGGCGGCGCGCATTGGGACCAGGCTGCCGCTGATCAGGCCGGCAAACGCAGCCTCGAATTCTTCCGCCGCCATCTCGGCGGCTGACGTTCAACCAACCCATAACCGAGGAGACACCGCAATGCCGCATGCCATTCGCTTCCACCAGGCCGGTGGGCCCGAAGTGCTCAAATGGGAAGAGGTCCAGGTCGGCAAGCCCGGTCCGAACGAGGCGCGCGTGCGCCACACCGCCGTCGGGCTGAACTTCGTCGACATCTACAACCGCATGGGCGTCTATCCCGCGACGCTGCCGAGCGGCCTCGGCAGCGAGGGCGCGGGTGTGGTCGAGGAGGTCGGCCCCGGCGTCAGCGACCTCAAGGCCGGCGACCGGGTCGCCTATGGCAGCTCGCCGCTGGGCGCCTATTCCGAGGTTCGCGTCATGCCGGCCGATCGCCTGGTCGTGCTGCCGAAGGAGATCAGCGACAAGACGGCGGCGGCGATGATGCTCAAGGGCCTCACCGCGCAATATCTCCTGCGCCGCACCTATCGCGTGAAACCGGGCGACACCATCCTGTTCCATGCCGCCGCCGGCGGCGTCGGCACGATCGCCGGCCAGTGGGCGAAGCATCTCGGCGCGACGGTCATCGGCACGGTGTCGAGCGACGACAAGGCCAAGGTCGCCAAGGCGCACGGCTACGACCATGTCATCAACTACACCAAGGAAGATTTCCAGAAACGCGTGGTCGAGATCACCGGCGGCAAGAAAGTGCCGGTGGTCTATGACTCGGTCGGCAAGGACACCTTCATGAAGTCGCTCGACTGCCTGGCGCCGCTGGGATTGCTCGCGCTGTTCGGCGCCAGCTCGGGCGCGCCCGAGCCGTTCAATCTCGGCCTCCTGGCGTCGAAGGGCTCGCTCTACATCACGCGGCCGACGCTCAACACCTACGGCGCCAAACGCGAGGACATGCTTGCCGGGGCCAAGGAGCTGTTCGACGTCGTGAGCAAGGGCATCGTCAAGATCGAGGTCAACCAGACCTATCCGCTGAAAGAGGCGGGCAAGGCGCAAGCCGATCTCGCCGCGCGCAAGACCACTGGCTCGACGGTGCTTACGGTTTAGCGCCCGGACACGCGGCGCCGGCGACGAGGATGTCCTCGCTGCCAGCGCGGCAATGCGCGGCGTGGTCGAAGCGCGCGCCGAATTGCGCCACGAGACTGCGCATAAGGCCCGGATCGGCGCCGCGCAGCGCGATGCACGGATAGTGCGCGGCGAGCGCGGCCGGCGTCACGGCGCCACTCCAATTCTCGATCGGTCCGCGCCACGGCTCGACGAAATAGTCGTTCGCCGGCATCAGCGCCTTGAGCTGCGCGGCATAACGGCCGCCCGCATAGCTGTCGTTGTAGAACCACGCCGCCGACGGCGCCGAGGCCATGAAATCGTAGACATGTGCGCAGCGCGGCAGGTCGCGCGCCAAGTCGATGGCGCGGGCGCCGTCGCCGCGCTCCTGCATCTCCGCATCCTGCTGGCGGAAGGCGACGCCTTGGGCGACGACGATCGCCAGCAGTGCGAACACGCCGACCACGCGGGCCAGCCGCGGCGAGAGCCAGCCGTTCTCGACGATCAGGAACCACCCCAGGCCGAGCACCGGACCGGCCAGCTCGAGCGCCGGCAGGACGTAGTGGCCGCTGGCGTGCTTGGCAACGAGCGCGATCTGGACGAGCTGTGCCGTCAGCAGCGCCAGGAGCAGCCGCACGCCCGGCGTGCCGCGGCGGCCGGCAATGAGCGCGACGATGCCGAAGCCGAAGGCCGCCAGGAACAGGGGACGGGCGAAGAACAGCTTGGCGAATTGGTGCGGATAGGTCGCCCAGGCGACGACGGTGGGCGGCCCCGCGCCGTAGGCGCCGCTGCCCTTGGCGAGCGCCACGAACCATGCGGTCATCGGCACCAGGTTCGGAATCTCCGGAATCATCCAGAGCGCGAACAGCAGCGCGGTCAGCACGACATAGGCAACACGCCGGCCGCCGCCGCGCATCGCGATCAGCGGCGCCAGGCCGAGCGGCGCGAAGGTGATCTTGCACGCCGCACCCAGCGCGACAGCGAAGGCGACGCCGAAGAGGCTCGACGCCCGCGGCAGGACGCCGTCCTCGACCATCATCGCGACGAGGAGCGCGACCGCGACCAGCAGCAGCGGCTCGGGCTCGACCTCGATGCCGTGCTTCAGGGTGAGCATGGTGATGAACGGCGCGAGCTGGGCAAAGAGCGCCGGCAGCAGCGCGTCGGTGCGGCGTCCGATGCGCCAGCCCATCAGCCACAGCGCCAGCGCGCCCAACACCAGCATGGCGTCGCTGGCGCGTGCCAGGATGGTCTCGGCCTGCGTGAGCCGATCGGCGGCGGGCGTGAACCAGGCGGCGGCGGCCACCACCAGCTGCGCTGGCACGCCCGGATGCTCGAACGCGGTCGGCGGCGCGTGCTGGAGGATGTTCAGGCCGCCGATGAGATAGAGATAGCTCGGGTCGAGATTGAACCACAGCCAGTAGGGCAGTCCGTGAGCGCGCAGCACCAGCTCGGCGGCGAGAAACACCAGCGGCAGGACGAGCAGCGCCGGCGTGCGCGAGCCCGTCATGCGACCTCCACCCGGGCGAGCGCGTTGAGGCTCGCGCCCGGCATGATCAGCGACCGCAGCGCGGCGCCATCGCGCGGCAGGGCGCGGCCCGACAGCGTAGCCAGCCGATAGCTCATCGCGTCGAGCAGCGCCGTGAGATCCTCGATGCTATCGCCCTGCTCGGCCAGCTGATGCGGCGATAGCTCGAGCACCATGCGGGGCCGGAACCGCGCCAGCGTCGCGCGCGCGCCACGCAGCGCGCCGCCCTCGAAGCCGTCGATGTCGAGCTTGATGAAATCGAGCCGGGTCAATCCAGCGCTCGCGACATAGTCGTCGAGCGTCACGGCGTTGGCGCCAGTCGCCGGCATCTTGCGGCCACCATGGAGCGGATGTGCCGCCACCGCGCTATCCAGCGGCCAGCTCGCGTAGAGCGGCGGCGGCGCGGCGCCACGCATTGCCACCAGCATCGCCGGCACGATCACGACGCGCGCCGCCAGATCGGGGTTGAGCGCCAGGTTTGCGGCGAGTTTCTCCCGCGCCCAGTCGGTCGGCTCGAAGGCGTGAACCCGGCCCGTGGCGCCGACGGCGCGCGCCAAATGCAGCGTGTGCGCGCCGATATTGGCGCCGATGTCGAAGACGATATCGCCCGGCCGCACCAGCCGCGCGCAGGCGGCGACGGTGGCGGGCTCGAACGTGCCCATCAGCCAGATGGCGAAGTCGATGCCCTCGCGCAGGTCGAGGTCCCAGGCGACGCCGCGACGCTGCACCCTGGCGCGCGGTCCCTTGCACCAGGCGCCGCGGCCGGCCATCACCGCCTTCTGCACGGTGCGCGCGAGTGCGATCTTGCGGCGCGTCGTCAGCATGCGGCCAGCCCGGCGCCGTGTGTCAGGTGTTCATCGCCTCGAAGAAGTCGGCATTGTTCTTCGACTGCTTGAGCTTCTCGATCAGGAACTCGAGCCCGTCCATCGGGCCCATCGGCATCAGCACGCGGCGCAAGACCCACATCTTGGCGAGGACGGCCTTGTCGACCAGCAGCTCCTCTTTGCGGGTGCCCGACTTGGTGATGTCGACCGCCGGGAAGGTCCGCTTGTCGGCGACCTTGCGGTCGAGCACGATTTCCGAGTTACCGGTGCCCTTGAACTCCTCGAAGATCACCTCGTCCATGCGCGAGCCGGTGTCGATCAGCGCCGTGGCGATGATGGTGAGCGAGCCGCCTTCCTCGATGTTGCGCGCGGCGCCGAAAAAGCGCTTCGGCCGCTGCAGCGCGTTGGCGTCGACGCCGCCGGTCAGCACCTTGCCCGAGCTGGGCACAACGGTGTTGTAGGCACGCGCGAGACGCGTAATCGAATCAAGGAGAATCACGACGTCGCGCTTGTGCTCGACCAGGCGCTTGGCTTTTTCGATCACCATCTCGGCGACTTGCACGTGCCTAATCGCCGGCTCGTCGAAGGTCGACGACACGACCTCGCCCTTGACCGAGCGCGCCATGTCGGTGACTTCCTCCGGCCGCTCGTCGATCAGGAGGACGATGAGGTAGACCTCCTTGTTGTTGGCGACGATGGCGTGAGCGACGTTCTGCATCATCACCGTCTTGCCGGCGCGCGGCGGCGAGACGATGATCGCGCGCTGGCCTTTGCCCAGGGGCGCGATCAGGTCGATGATGCGCGTCGTCAGGTCCTTCTTGGTCGGATCGTCGAGCTCGAGCTTGAGCTTCTCGTCGGGATAGAGCGGCGTCAGGTTGTCGAAGTTGACGCGGTGGCGCAGCTTCTCGGGGTCGTCGAAGTTGATGGTGTTGACCTTGAGCAGGGCGAAATAGCGCTCGCCGTCCTTGGGCGCGCGGATCTGGCCCTCGATCGTATCGCCGGTGCGCAGGCCGAAGCGGCGGACCTGCGACGGGCTGACATAGATGTCGTCCGGCCCGGGCAGGTAGTTGGCCTCCGGGCTGCGCAAGAAACCGAAGCCGTCCTGCAGCACCTCGAGCACACCGTCGCCGAAGATCGCCTGGTCCTTGTCGGCCATCGTCTTGAGGATGGCGAACATCAGCTCTTGCTTGCGCAGGCTGGAGGCGCTTTCGATCTGCAGCTCCTCGGCGAAGGTGAGCAGATCGGCGGGGGTTTTGCGCTTGAGTTCCTGGAGGTTCATCGGGGTTGCGGCTTTCGCGGGAAAAACGTCTGGGGAGAGGGGTGCGGCCGGCGGGCCGGATGGATTGGTTTGGCGGAAGAGCGGGCGGTCCTGCCAGGGCCGTGCGCGGATCAGCGATGCAGATGAAGAGACGAGAGCCGGAGACGGGCCGGTCTTCTGCTAGAACCCTTAGCCAAAACCGGCCTCCGAGTCAAACCCGCTTTGCGTGACCAAGCGCGTCCGCGCGGCGTTAGAACGGCTTCACCGCCGCCAGGATGACGATGCCGATCAGCAGCAGCGTCGGCACCTCGTTGATCGCGCGATAGAAGCCGGCGCCATGCGGCCGCGCGTCGGCGGCGAAGGCGCCGCGCCAGCGGCCGAAGATCATGTGCATCCAGGTCATGCCGGCGACCAGCACCAGCTTGGCGTAGAGCCAGAAGGTCGTCCAGACGACGACGCCGGTGAGCGTCAGGCCGATGCCGAAAATCCAGGTCGCAATCATCGCCGGCGTCATGATCCCGCGATAGAGCCGCCGCTCCATCGTCTTGAAGGTCTCGGAGGTCGCTGAGCCGGGCTCACTGCCGGCGTGATAAACGAAAAGCCGCGGCAAATAGAGCATGCCCGCCATCCAGGCGATGACGCTCAGGATGTGCAGCGCCTTGAGCCACGGATAATACGGCGCGAGCACGCTCATGGCGTCGCCATCGCCGGGCATTGCGGAAAGCCCTCCGGGCAATTGCGCCGTCCCGCGCCGGCCAACGGCGCGGCACGGACCAGCCGGGCGAGGCCGCCGATGAATTCCGCGGCGGCGCCGACGGTCGGCGCGCGGTGATAGAACGGCACGCCGGCGACGCGCGCCAGCTTGCGGTAGTCGCGGTCGAGCTCGACCAGCGTCTCGGAGTGCTCGGAGACGAAGGCGACCGGCGCGACGATGACGCCAACGCCCTCGCGGCCGGCCACGCGGATCTCGTGCTCGGTGGACGGCATCAGCCATTTGAGCGGGCCGACGCGACTCTGATAGCAGACGCGCATGTCGAGCGCCGGTCGTCCCACCGCCGCACGCACCGCCGCGGCGGTCGCCTCGACCTGCCATTGATAGGGGTCGCCGCGATCGACGATGCGCTGCGGCAGGCCGTGCGCCGATAGCAGCACCCGTAGCTTCGCGTCCGCCGGCGCGCGCGTGAGCTCGGCCGCAATGCCGCGCGCGATGGCGGCGACGAAGCCTTGCTCGGTCGGATAGCAGCACACCACGCGCTCCTTCGCCCGGAGGCCGATCCTGGTCGCGGCGTCGCGCCAATCGGCGATCGACGACGCCGTCGTGGTGCCGGAGAATTGCGGATGGAGCGGCAGCAGCACGACCTCGTCGGGCTGCCACGCTTTGACCGCGGCGGCGGCGGCGGTGGCGCGCGGATGCCAGTAGCGCATGGCGATGAACACGCGATAGCCGCTGCCGAGCGCGACGCGCAGCGCCTCGGCCTGCGCGCGGGTGTTGGCACGCAGCGGCGAGGCGTTGCCGATCTGGGCGTAGATCTGCCGCGTCACCGGTGCGCGGCGCTTGGCGATTGTTCGTGCCACCAGCCAGCGCAACGGGTTAGGCAGCGCGATGATCGCGCGATCGTAGAACAGATTGAAGAGGAACGGTCGGACCGCGGCCGAGGAATCCGGTCCGCCTAGGTTGAACAGCACCACCGCCGTTCGCGTCATGGCCCCCCGCGCACCAGCCGCATCAGCCGCTCGACATGCGCGAGCGGCGTCTCCGGCAGGATGCCATGGCCGAGGTTGAAGACGAAAGGCCGGTCGCGCAGCGCCGCCAGGATGTCGCCCACGGCGCGGTCGAGTGCGGCGCCGCCGGCGATCAGCGCCGCCGGATCGAGATTGCCCTGCACAGGACCGCACTTCTGCAGCGTGCGAGCCTGGTCCAGCGATACCGACTGGTCGAGGCAGAGCGCATCGACGCCGGTTTCGACGAAGTATTCCTCATAGAGCACGCCGGCGTTGCGCGGAAAGCCGATGATCGGCGCCTGGGGGTGGCGCGCCTTGAGCGCCGTCACGATGCGCCGCGTCGGTCCGACGACGAAGCGGCGGAATTGCTCCGGCGCGAGCAACCCGGCCCAGCTGTCAAAGAGCTGCACGGCCTCGGCGCCGGCATCGATCTGCGCCGCCAGGTGCTCCGCGGTCGCGTCGGCGAGCCGCGCGATCACCGCATCGAGCTCGTCCGGTCTTGCCGTCGCCCATTGCCGCGCCTTGGCAAACTGCGTTCGGCCGCCGCCGTCGATGACGTAAGCCGCAACCGTCCACGGTCCACCAGCGAAGCCCAACAGCGTCGTGCGCGACGGCAGCGCCGTCACGATCCGGTGCAGCGCGGCATAGACCGGCGCCAACACCTTGGCGTCGGACTTCATCGCCAGATCGCCCGCTTGCAGCAACGGCGGCAGGCATGGACCGTCGCCGTCGCGAAACTCGACCGGACGACCAAGCGCCGCTGCGATCACCAGGATATCGGAAAACAGGATCGCACCGTCGAAACCGAAACGTTGGATTGGCTGCAACGTCGCCTCGGCGGCAAATTCCGGCGTCAGACAAAGATCGAGAAAGGTGCCAGCTCTCTGCCGCAGCGCGCGATACTCCGGCAGATACCGCCCCGCCTGACGCATCAGCCACACCGGCGGCGGATCGATCACCTTGCCGTGCAACGCGCCGAGCAAGGGCTTGGGCTCGTTCATCCCTTGCTCTTACATTGTCTGTCTTAGAATCTAAAGGTAGTGAAGGTAGTTGGTGGGTGGCGAGTGGGGGATTAAGGTTGTTCGCCAACCATTCCCACCGGCACACCGCCGGTCGCCGACGCGGAGCTCGAACGGTGTGTAACCAGTGCGAAACAATGGAATGGCGAGCGCCACACGGCGTCTATTCGGTCGATAACCGCGCGGTGAAAGCCGGGGAAATGAAGGATAGAGAAGCCGCGGCGCGATACCGTGCCCGGGTCGCGAAGCGCTCAGCCGAATTATCCGCAGGCGATGCGGCTGTGGAGCGAATTGCGGCGAGCGGGCGTGATTCGACGGCGAGCGGTCCCGCATTAACCTTTGCACACAACCGCCCCCAGGATTTGCGCGCATGACGCGCTTCCATCTTCATCTCGTCTCGGACTCGACCGGCGACACCGTCCATTCCGTCGCGCGCGCCTGCCTGGTGCAGTTCGAGAACAGCGAGGCAATCGAGCACATCTGGTCGATGGTGCGCACCAAGGCGCAGATCGAGCGCGTGATCAGTGGCGTCGGCGCCAATCCCGGCGTCGTCCTCTACACCCTGGTCGACGAAAGCCTGCGCGCGCCGCTGGTCGATGGCTGCCGCAGGCTCCAGGTGCCGGCGATCCCGGTGCTCGATCCGGTGATCGCCGCGCTCGGCGCCCATCTCGGCAGCCAGGCGCGCGGCCTGCCCGGCCAGCAGCACCTGCTCGACACCGAATACTTCCAGCGCATCGACGCCATGACCTTCGCGCTTGCGCACGACGACGGCCAATCAGCCTGGGGCTGGAACGATGCCGACGTCATCCTGGTCGGCGTGTCGCGCACGTCGAAGACGCCAACCTGCATCTACCTTGCCAATCGCGGCGTCAAGGCGGCCAACGTGCCGCTCGTGCCCGGCGCGGAGGCGCCGCCCGAGCTCTTCAGCATGACGCGACCGCTGGTCGTGGGATTGACCAACGATCCCGAGCGCCTGATCCAGGTGCGGCGCAACCGGCTGACCCAGCTCAAGCAGGAGGACCGCACCGACTACACCGACATCGAGGCGGTGAGCCACGAGGTCGCCACGGCGCGGCGGCTCTTCACCGAGCATCAATGGCCGGTGATCGACGTGACGCGACGCTCGATCGAGGAGACGGCGGCAGCGGTACTCAAATTGCTGGCGCGGCGGCGCGGCGAGGACGCATGAATCCGCCGGAGCTGGTGCTGGCTTCGGCGAGCCCGACACGCGCGCGCCTGCTCGAAGCCGCGGGCCTCAAGCCGACCATCGCGCCGGCGCAGCTCGACGAGCGGGCGCTCAAGGCGGCATTCAAGGCCGAAGGCCGCGACGCCGGCGATTGCGCCGTCGCGCTCGCGGAAGCCAAGGCGAAGCGCGTCGCCGCGCGCATGCCCGGTGCGCTCGTGCTCGGCGCCGACCAGCTCCTGGTGTGCGACGGTCAATGGTTCGACAAGCCGCCCGATCGCGCGGCGGCGCGGACGCAACTCCTGGCGCTGCGCGGCAAGCGCCACGTGCTGCCGACGGCGGCGGTGCTGGTCAAAGACGGCACCGCGATCTGGCGTGCGCTCGAGCGGCCGGCGCTGACCATGCGGCGGTTCAGCGACGCCTTTCTCGACGCCTATCTCGCTGGCGCGGGCGATGCCGCGCTCGGGTCGGTCGGCGGCTATCAGCTCGAGGGGCGCGGCATTCAGCTTATGGAGGCGGTCGAGGGCGACCACTTCGCCATCCTCGGCCTGCCGCTGCTGCCGCTGCTCGCCTTCTTGCGCGACAGCGGCGTGCTTGCCGCATGATGAAGGCCGGCGTCATGGGCTGGCCGGTGGCGCACTCGCTGTCGCCGGCGCTGCACGGCTATTGGCTCAAGCAGTACGGCATCGACGGCGACTACGTGAAATTCGGCGTGCCGCCCGAACGGCTGCCGACGGCGCTGAAGACGCTCGCCGCCGAGGACTGGCGCGGCTGCAACCTGACGATTCCGCACAAGGAGGCGGCCGTGCCGTTGATGGACCGGCTCGACGACACCGCCCGGCGCATCGGCGCGGTCAACACCGTCGTCGTCGAGGCCGGCGGCGCGCTCGCCGGCACCAACACCGACGGCTTCGGCTTTCTTGAAAACCTGCGCGCCGCCGTGCCGGACTTCGACGCCAAGGCGGGACCGGCGGTGGTGCTCGGCGCCGGCGGTGCGGCGCGCGCCATCATCGATGCGCTCGTTCAGGCGGGCGCGCCGGAGATCCGCATCGTCAACCGCTCGCCAGCGCGGGCGCAATGGCTCGGCGAGGCGCTGGCACCGCAGGCGGCGCGGATTCGTCCCTGGGACGAGCGCGCGGTCGCCCTCGACGGGGCGGCGTTGCTGGTCAACGCCACCAGCCTCGGCATGGCGGGTAATCCGCCGCTCGACATCGACCTCGCACGGCTGCCGAAGGCTGCGGTGGTCAACGACATCGTCTATGCGCCCTTGGAAACGCCGCTGCTCGCGGCGGCGAAGGCGCGCGGCAACCGCGCGGTCGACGGTCTCGGCATGCTGCTGCACCAGGGCCGGCCCGGCTTCAAGCTGTGGTTCGGCGTCATGCCCGAAGTGACGGCGGCGCTGCGTGCCGCCGTGCTCGCGGCGATGCGGTGAGGCGATGAAAATCCTCGGCCTCACCGGCGGCATCGGTATGGGCAAGAGCACGGCGGCGGCGCTGCTGCGCCAGCTCGGCGTGCTGGTCTACGACGCCGACCGGGCGGTGCACGCGCTGCTGGCGCCGGGCGGCGCGGCGGTGAAAGCCGTCGCGCGCGCCTTTCCAACGGCGAAGGCGGGCAAGGCCATCTCGCGGCCCAAGCTCGGCACGCTGGTCTTCGGCAAACCCAAGGCGCTCAAGCGGCTCGAGGCGATCCTCCATCCGCTGGTGCGGCAGGAGGAGCGACAATTCCTGCGCCGGATGCGCGCACGCCGCGCCCGGCTCGTCGTGCTCGACATTCCACTTCTCTATGAGACTGGCGGCGAGACGCGCTGCGACGCGGTCGCGGTGGTGTGGGCGCCGGCGGCGCTGCAGCGCGACCGTGTCCTGCGGCGGCGCGGCATGGACCAAAAACGCTTCCGCGCGATCCTGGCGCAGCAGATGCCCGACCGCGCCAAGCGCGCGCGCGCCGATTTCGCCGTGCCGTCGGGCTTGGGGCGCGCGGTGACGCGCCGCGCGCTTGCCCGCATCGTTGCGACGCTCGATGCGGCTTGCTCCGACGAATCCGACGCGGCAGACTGAGCGCGATGCGCGAGATCGTCCTCGACACCGAGACCACCGGCCTCGATCCGGCCGACGGCGACCGCATCGTCGAGATCGCCTGCATCGAGCTGCACAACCACCTGCCGACCGGCAAGGTCTTCCACCGCTACGTCAACCCCGAGCGCGCGATGAGCGCGGCGGCCGAGGCGGTGCACGGCCTCGGCGACGACTTCCTGCGTCGGCACGCGCCCTTCGCCGCAGTCGCGGCCGATTTCGTTGCCTTTGTCGCCGACGCGCGGCTGGTGGCGCACAACGCCGGCTTCGATCTCGCCTTCGTCAACGCCGAATTGCAGCGCGCCGGCCTGGCGCCGCTCGCCTGCGCCGTGGTCGACACGCTCGAGATGGCGCGCAAGCGCTTTCCCGGCGCGCCGGCCAGCCTCGACGCGCTCTGCCGCCGCTTCGCGATCGATCTGTCGGCGCGCGAGAAGCACGGCGCCAAGCTCGACTGCGAGCTGCTCGCCAAGGTTTATCTCGAATTGGTCGGCGGCCGGCAATCGGCGCTCGATCTCGGCGCGCTGGCGGCGGGCGGCGCGAGCCGCGCCGCGGTCGACCGGCCGGCGCGCGTACCGCGACTCTTCGCGCCGAACGCCGACGAGCTCGCCAGCCACGCCGCGCTACTCGCCAAGCTCAAAGCGCCGATCTGGCGGGCGTAGCTACGCGTTGGCGACGGGCGCTTGCGGCTGGGCCGCGCCCTGGCGCCGCAGCAGCTCGGCGAAATTGATCGGCTGTAGGAACACCGGCGGAAAGCCGCCGTCGCGCGTCGCGTCGGCGACGATGGCGCGGGCGAACGGGAACAGCATGCGCGGCGTCTCGACCAGCAGCGCCTCCGGCATGTGCTCTTGCGGCACGTTGGTCAACGTCACCGCCGCGGCGTAGGCCAACTCGACGACGAACAGCGCCTCGTTCTGCGCCGTCGCGCGCGCATGAATGACGAGCACGACTTCGTAGCGGTCGCCGCCGAGCGCGCCGGCGCGCACGTCGACATTGACCTGGAGATCGGGCGGCTGCGGCTGCAACAGACTCAGTGGCGCGCGCGGATTCTCGAACGACAGGTCCTTGATGTATTGCGCGTTGATGGTCAGCGCGCGATTTGGCTGGCTCGCATCCGCCGCGGCTTCGCTCGTGCCATTGTCCTTGTCGGCCATCGTCCGTCCCGCCTTAACGTGCCGTTATCCACGTTATCGCGGCTCGCTACCATGGATCGCCGGACCGCACAACCGCCAACCTTGCCCTTTTGCGGTCGCAGGCCTATCTAGCAGCGATGGGCGGCGGCAATCTCCAGCTCTTCGACATCATCATCTTCGCGGCGATCGCCGGATTCCTGTTCTTCCGGTTGCGCAGCGTGCTCGGCCGCCGCACCGGCACAGAGAAGCGCGTCGATCCGTTCGCGCCGCGTCCCGCACCGCCGCCGCGGCCGTCGCCCTTCACCGCACCGGGCGCCGCCAAGGGTCCGGTGATCGAAGGCCAGGCGACGCCGGTCGCCGACACGCCGGCCGCGCCGGCCAGCGGCAAGACGCCGGGCGCCGGCGCGATCAAAGCGGCCGATCCGTCGTTCGACGAATCCCAATTCCTCAAGGGCGCGCGCGCCGCGTTCGAGATCGTGGTCAATGCCTTCGCCGCCGGCGACGTCGCCGCGCTGCGGCCGCTGCTCGCGCCCGACGTGCTCGACAGCTTCGTCGGCGCGCTCAAGGCGCGCGGCGGCGCCAAGCAGCCGAGTCCGCTGGTCACCATCAAGAGCGCCGCGATCGTCGAAAGCGCCGTCGAGGGGATGACCGCGCTGGTCACCGTCAAGTTCGTCTCGGATCAGCACGGCGAGAAAAACAGCGTCGACGAGCACGTCGACCATTGGACGTTCTCGCGCCGCGTCGACGCGCGCAATCCCAACTGGACGCTGATCGCGACCAAAACGCCGGATGCGGGCTGAGCGTCGCGCCGCCGCCGGCGCCGCGCTTGTCGTCATCGGCCTGCTCGCCGGCTGCGCGCCGAAGCCGCCGCTACCGCCGCATCTCGAGCTGACGCGCGTATCGTTCGCCGATCTGCCCGGCTGGCGCGACGGCGACGAGGCCGCGGCGCTGCCGGCGCTGCTCAAGTCGTGCGGCGCGCTCGCCAAGCTGCCGGACGACGCCCGGCTCGGCGTCGCCGGCTTGGCCCGCGACTGGCGCCGGCCCTGCACCGACGCGGCGGCGCTGACCAATCCCACCGCCGACACGGCGCGCAATTTCTTCGAGACCGCGTTCACGCCATTCGCCGCCGCCGACAACGGCAAGGCCGACGCGCTGATCACCGGCTATTACGAGCCCGAGCTCGCCGGCGCGCGCCGGCCGAGCGCGCGCTTCGCCGTGCCGATCCTGGCGCGGCCGGCCGATCTGGTGAGCGCCGATCTCGGCGCCTTCCGTCCGGCGTGGCGCGGCGAGCGGATAGCCGGCCGCGTCGTCGGCAGCGCGCTCGTGCCGTACTGGACGCGCGCGCAGATCGAGGCCGGCGCACTCGACCGGTTCCATCTCGCGCTGTTTTACGCCGCCGATCCGATCGACCTGTTCTTTCTCCAGGTCCAGGGCTCGGGCCGCGTGCGCCTGTCCGACGGCCGCACGGTCGAGATCGGCTATGCCGGCGAGAACGGCCGCGCTTACGTCGCGCTCGGCAAGCTGCTGGTCGAGCGCGGCGCGATGATGCTCGACCAGGTGTCGCTGCAATCGATCAAGGCGTGGCTGCGCGCCCATCCGGACGACGCCAAGACGCTGATGGACGACAATCCGTCCTATGTCTTCTTCCGCGTACTGCCGGGCGGCGCGCCCATTGGCGCGGAGGGCGTCGAGCTCACGCCGGGGCGCAGCCTTGCCGTCGATCCGCGTTTCGTGCCGCTGGGCGTGCCGCTCTGGCTCGACGTGGCGCAAGGCGACAGCGCGATCCGCCGGCTGGTGGTGGCGCAGGATACCGGCGGCGCGATCAGCGGACCGCTGCGCGGCGACCTGTTCTGGGGCGCGGGAGAAGCGGCCGAGGCCCGGGCCGGGCCGTTGCGCGCGGTCGGCCGGACCTTCCTACTTTTGCCCAAATTGGCCGCTAGCAAGGGATGAGCGGCCCCTTCGCGGCATAAACTACTTATTGAAAAGCCGAACTAATGTGGCGAAGTAATCCGTTGTATACGGAAACTCGCTGCGACCGAGGCGCGTGAGGAGAATTTGGCATGTTGAAGCGAATCCGGCTCAAATCCGCCCTAGCGCTGGGCGCTCTGGCGCTCGGCAGCGGGCTGGCCCTGGCGCCGGCGCCCGCGTCGGCGCGCGTCTTCGTTCATGTCGGCGTTGGCGATCCGTGGTGGGGCTGTTGCGGCCCCTATTACAGCCCCTATTACTACTATCCGCCGCCGGTGGTTTATGCGCCGCCGCCTTATTATTACGAGCCGCCGCCGGTGGTCTATGCGCCGCCGCCCCCGCCGCCGACGCCGCTCGCGCCCCAGGCGCAGACTTGGTACTACTGCGACAATCCGAAGGGCTATTATCCCTACGTGTCCAACTGCGCGAGCGGTTGGCGTCAGGTTCCGGCGCGTCCCTAAGCAACGACAAGAACGCTTAAGCTCCAGAGGAGACCACTCGTGCGAACCATGAAGAAGACCGCCGTCAGCATCATCGCGCTGACCGCGCTTTCGGCCTGCGCCTCGCATCCGATCGGGCCGTCGGTCGCGGTCATGCCGGCGCCCAACAAGCCGTTCTCGGCGTTTCAGGATGATCAGGCGATCTGCAAGAACTTCGCCGACCAGCAGGTCGCCGGCGCGGCGCAATCGGCGAACAACTCCGCGCTCGGCTCGGCCGCGATCGGCACGATTCTCGGCGCCGGCTTGGGCGCGGCAATTGGCGGCGGCCGCGGTGCGGCGATTGGTGCCGCCGGCGGCGCGGGCGCCGGCACGCTCTACGGCACGAGCCAGTCGAACCAGGCGAACATGACGATCCAGCAGCGCTATGACATCGCCTACGAGCAGTGCATGTATTCGCGCGGCAACCAGGTGCCGGGCTACGCCCAGGCACCGTCGCCGGCGGCGCAGCCGCCGGGCTATGCGCCGCCGCCGCCCAACTATCCGCCGCCGCCACCTCCCCCGCCGCCGCGCTGAGCGACGGCCTCGCGCAAAACCCGCCGCGGCATTCGCCCGGCGGGTTTTTTGTCGGGCGAAGCTAGTCGGATGCGGCCGCGGTCTGCGGGTCGTCGCCTCCCCGGACTGATGGCGTGGTCTGGATCACCATCACCAGCGCAAGAAGGGCGGCAACGATGAGCGCAATCCAGCCCAACGGATCGGCGGATTCGTCGATCGGTTGCCGGTTCGATTTGGTGTTTCGTGCCGACATGGCGTTTAATCGCCATGCAATTATTTTGCCATCGCCGGGCTCACGCGGCGCCGGCCGGGCTCGTCTCCGGCTCCACCGGCACGGCGTAGCAGTTGGCATAGTCGACGATGTCGCTCGCTCCCTTCGCCAGCCAGTCGCCGAACCATTGGGCGGCGTCGCCCGGATGCTCGAAATTCACCGCCGTCAGGAATTGCGCGACCGTCGCGCCGTCTTCCGACAGCGGCATGACGAGGCGGGTGCAGACGAGCGGCGTCGACCGCCGCGCAAAATAGCGGTTGCGCACCAGCACAGGACGAAGCCGCTCGCATGCCATCCGGTAATTCGTCTCGATGAGGCGCAGCCGCGCGCCTGAGTAGATCTCGTCGAAGTACTTGCCGCGCAGCTCGCTGCCATAGGCGTCGACGATCGCCGTGCCGACCAGGCGATAGCGGATGCGGCCGCCGACGAGATCGGTGAGCTGGAGGTAGGGCAGCAGCCGGGGACACTCGGTCGGATCGAAGTCGCGCCGGCGCGGCATCGCGCGTGCGCCGCACTTCGCCTGCCAATAGCGATAGGCAGGGCCGAGAATGGGATCGGCATGGAAATGGAAGTTCACCGCGCGGCCCCCCTCAGCCGATTTGCGATCGCACGACCGTGGACCGCAAACGTTAACGGCTCGCCTGCGCCCGGCGGTTGTCCACAGCTATCTGCGTTAAAAGTTTTTTAGCGTCACGGGCTTCGCCCGTTATGGCGAACGCCGCGGCCAACCCTCGAGCACCAGCCGGGCGCCGCACTTGGCATCGCGCGCGGCATTCTGGTTGCCTTCTTGGGCCGCGACGATCGCGCCCTTCGTCAATATGTGCCAGACCTGCACAAATTTCTCCGTCTCGGCCAACCCTGCCTCGTCTGCCAGGCCGGCGTAGAATTCCCGGATCACGACCAGATGACGCACGGCTGCGCGGTGGATCGGTCCGCCGGTCTTGGCTTCCAACAGCGCGTTCAAAAAGGTGCAGCCCTCGAAGTCTTTTCTGCGGAACCAGCCGTCGTAAAGGTCAAAGATCGCAAGCAGCTTTTCGCACGGCTCGGTCGCGCGGCGTTTGACTTCCGCCTCGACCCAGTTCCGCGTCCACAGCACCTCGCGCCGGTCGAGGACGGCGAGGGCGAGACCGGTCTTGGAGCGGAAATTGGCGTAGAGGCTTGCCTTGGCGGCGCCCGACCGCGCCAGGATCGCATTGACGCCGACCGGTGCGATGCCGCGCGTGGTGAACAGCTCGTAGGCCGCGTCGAGGATGCGCGCGCGCGCCCTGCTGCCTGCCTTCTTGAGCGCCGGCTTGGCCAAATCACCCTCCGCCCGTGTCATTGTCATAACGTCACGCGCTGCGCGCGGGTCGCGGGCAGGGCCGCATCGCAGACCCTCGTATGTCGCATGGCGATTGCCATTTTGTCACAAGACCAACCGGTCTGTCTTATCTATACGAAGCCGGCCCCCGCCTCTGCAAGGGGCTCTTCCGTGTGGCCGCGGCGGCGCCGTGGCGTGTGTTCGGCGGCCGGTGCGACGGACGCCGACGTGACCAGTTGGAGTTGAGAGTTTTTGCCCGACACGTTGTTCTGTACCGTTCCCGCCGGCGCGGACCTGCCGCGCTGCGATGACCGGATCGCCACGCTGTATCGCCATTGGCTTGCGCTCCGGCCGGCGGCCGACGCTCTGCCGGGACGGGCGCATCTCAATCCGATGCGGATCCCGCGCCTGCTGCCGTGGCTCTGGCTCGTCGACGTCCAGCGCAATCCGCTGCGCTTCAAATATCGCCTGGTCGGCACCGCGCATACCGAAACGTTGAACTCCGACCCGACCGGTCGCTGGCTCGACGACGCCCATCCGCGCTTCCTGCAATCCTCGGCCTATGCGCTCTTCCAAGCCGCCGCCGAACGCGCGGAAATCAGTTTCTACCGGGGCCCGCCGGTCTACGTGATCGATGCGAACTACAAGACGATCGAGCGGCTGGTCCTGCCGATGGCGCGCGACGGCAAGACGGTCGACATGCTGCTCGGCATCACCGTGCTCGATCCGCAGGCGCCATCCAAATAGTACGTCCATGCGGTCGACCCGCCGCCGCGCCGAACGAAGGTTACCGGTCACGCTTGAACAATGAACCCGTGTTGTCGCCCGTGTCTTTTGCCGAAGCGTACGATGCGTTCGTCGTAGGTCACGAGCGGACAGGACCGCTCGATCGCCGTGGCGATCAATAGCCGGTCGGCGGGATCGCGATGTTCGAACGGATGCAGCTGATACGCCCGCGAAGCGGCGCGGTGGCTGAGCGGCGCCGCTTCGACGCCGGGCCGTTCGACAAAACGCTGAACCCAGGCGTCGACCGGCAGATCGAGCTCGATCCGCTCCATATCCACGAGCAGCGCGATCTCCCAGGCCGAGATCGCGCTCAGCAAAATGGCGCCGCCGTTTTGCCAGCAATCGTCGATCAACGCCCGCGTCGATGGACGCAGTCGCTCGCCGCTGTCGAGCCAGAGCGCAATATGCGTGTCGATGAGGAGCGTTTCGGTCACCGGTCGATCTCGCGGCCGCTCTCGGCGTCGGGGACGACATCGAGAACGGGCGCGGTCAAATCGACACCGGGACGGACACGGACCGAGCCGGGGTGGGCGCCGAATAGGGAGCCGGCACGGGCGTGCTGTTCGAGGAGGCGGCGCAAGGCCAAAGCGACGGCCTCGGTCTTGTTGCCATCGGTCAGCTTCTCGGCGGCCTCTTCCACCAAGGCGACCACGTCAGGACGATTGATGGTGACGACACGCGGCATCGACAAACCCCATTATGTCATTACTTATATAATGATAGATGCGGCAACGCAAGTGTTCGCCCGGTGCCCGGTATCGCGAGGCCGCCTGCCTTCGCCGAAGCGACGCCCGCCCGAGGCCCGAAGCCTTCGGCGGACGGGCTCCGCCGCGGTCGTCGAGATAGACACCCGCCGCCTCGCGACGGCCGCCGTCCCACCGGAAGACCAGGCGCCATTGCGGGAAGGCGACCTTGCATATCACGGCTCGTCCGTTTCCGATTGTTCCCGCGCCGAATGACGTATTACGCGCCTTCAATAGTCGGCACACTCGATAACCAGTTCGTAGGTGTCAGGCCGCGCCTTTGCTTGCAACAGTTCGACGTGGGGATAGCGGGCCCTCACCAAAGCCGCCAGCAATCTCCGTTCCGCAACGGTAGTCCGAACCCCGAAGATCACACCATCAAGCTCCTTCGCATTGAAGGGAATGTCCTCATACGGAGCGTTGCTCCGGCCAATGCCTGCATAGACACGCCACTCCCGTTCATGAGCCCAATGACTTGATTTGGTCCATACGATCTCGTCGATGATTCGTTCGGGCGTCATGCAGTTATAGCCGGCCAAATCGTCCGACAGCATCTCGTTATCGAAGAGCGACGGCATTTTCTCGACATAACGGACGCGTCGCGCCTGCGTCAGCGGGTTATCCGGTGTCTCGTCGGTGAAGCGCAATACGATCCCGGCGTGGTTTTGTGCGTAATACGCCCACATCGGAATGCTGTCAGCTAGGTCGGATAGGCAGAAGATTTTGTCATTTATGAACTGGCTTAGAATTTCCTGACTATACCGGGCTATGTTTTTCTCCAAAATACCCATTGATTCGTCGTCGGAGTTACCGAACGCCTGTCTCAATTCCTCGCGGCTCATGCCCGGAACCGTGTCCCGAAGCAGCCTGATTCCGTGTCCAAGCATGTTTAGGGGCCGATCAACGAGCTCGCCGCTGTAGTGCTGCCAGAGCTTATCCCGAGCCATCGCAAGAACAGCCTGCCGATCAATTCGGAGCTGAAAGGCAAACTGCATATCGAAGGGGTCGTTAAGCAGCGGTGGCGATGACCACCGAAGCGTGCCGTTACCGATGATTTTGTGCGCGGTATCGCGCGTCACGTATTTGAAGAAATGCGGCATTTAGGTTTTGAGATATGAAAATCGACAACTCGTGTTGCCATCGTCCTATACCTTTCACATCAAGATCGACGCGTATCGGCAACCGCCTATTTTTGGGTGCTCTCGCTAAGACTTTAACACCGTATACACGCTCGCCCCACTGAAGGGGGCAGGCCAATCCTCGGCCTCTTCCCACAATGCCTTCTGGACTGGCGCTAGCGATGTCCGCTTAGGGTCCCACCAAGACGCCACCGTTGCTTTCGCCCGGCCCCGCCGCCATCCTGCGCGCAGAAATGCTGGGCAAAATGAAATGACCGAGAAGCCGCGCGTCGCGCTGTTCGTCACCTGCCTCGTCGATCTGTTCCGTCCGTCCGTCGGCTTCGCGGCGGTGAAGCTGCTCGAAGACGCCGGCTGCACGGTCGAGGTGCCGCAGGCGCAGAGCTGCTGCGGCCAACCGGCCTACAACTCGGGCGACCGCAAATCGGCGCAGGCGATCGCGCGCACTGTGATCACCGCCTTCGCCGGTTACGACTACGTCGTCGCGCCGTCGGGCTCGTGCGCCGGCATGATCAAGGTGCACTATCCGGCACTCTTTTCTGATGACGCCATGATGGGCGAAAAGGCGCGCGAGCTCGCTGGCCGCACCTACGAGCTGATCGCCTTCCTGGTCGACGTGATGAAGGTCGAGCGCGTGATAGCGCGTTATGACGGCGTCGCGACCTATCACGATGCCTGCTCGGGCCTGCGCGAGCTCGGCGTCAAGGCGCAGCCGCGCCAGCTCCTCGCCAGCGTCGCCGGTCTCACCGTGACGGAGATGCGCGACTCCGAAGTGTGCTGCGGCTTCGGCGGCACGTTTGCGATCAAGTACGGCGACATCTCGGACAAGATCGTCGGCGAGAAGGCCGACAACATCCGCGCCGCCGGCGCCGACACGCTCATCGCCGGCGACATGGGCTGCCTGCTCAACATGGCGGGCAAGCTCGAGCGCGAAGGCGACAAGACCAAGGTGCGCCACGTCGCCGAAGTGTTGGCGGGCATTACCGGGCCTGCGTTGGGCGAGCCGGGAGACGCGTCGTGAAGGTGACCAGCCGCGCCTTCAAGGCCAATGCGCGCCACGCGCTGGGCGACGCGCAGCTGCAGCGGGCGATGCTGAACCTGCGCAGCGGCTTCGCCGAGCGCCGCGCCCATGTGGTGTCGCAGCTGCCGGAATGGGACGACCTCCGCGACGAAGCGGTGGCGATCAAAAAGCATACGCTGGCGAATCTCGATTTCTATCTCGAGCAATTCGAGAAGCGCGTAATCGCCAATGGCGGCCAGGTGCACTGGTGCCGCGACGCCGCCGAAGCGAACGCGACCGTGCTGGCGATCTGCCGCAAGCTCGACGCCAAGACCGTCACCAAGGGCAAGTCGATGATCGGCGAGGAGATGGGCGTCAACGATCATCTCGAAGCCAATGGCATCACGCCGGTCGAGACCGATCTCGGCGAATACATCATCCAGATCCGCCACGAGCCGCCGAGCCACATCATCGCGCCGGCCGTCCATCTCACGAAGGAGCAGATCGCGCAGTCGTTCCGCGACACGCACCGCGCGCTCGATCCGGCGCGGCAGCTCAAGGACTCGCGCCAGATGTGCGACGAGGCGCGCGCGGTGCTGCGGCCGCGCTTCCTCGCCGCCGATGTCGGCATCACCGGCGCCAATTTCCTCATCGCCGAGACCGGCTCGTCGATCATCGTCACCAACGAGGGCAACGGCGACCTGACGCAGACGCTGCCCAAGGCGCATATCGTCCTCGCGTCGCTCGAGAAGGTGGTGCCGACGCTCGAGGACGCGACGACCATCCTGCGCCTGCTGGCGCGCTCGGCGACGGGGCAGGAGTTCTCGGCTTACACCACGGTCTCGACCGGACCGCGCCGGCCGGACGATCTCGATGGGCCGGGCGAATATCACGTCGTGCTGCTCGACAACGGCCGCAGCGCGCTCTTGGGCGGCGAGTTCGAGGACATGCTGCGTTGCATCCGCTGCGCCGCCTGTCTCAACCACTGTCCGGTTTATCAGGCGATCGGCGGCCAGAGCTATGGCTGGGTCTATCCCGGTCCGATGGGCGCGGTGCTGACGCCGTCGCTCATCGGCGTCGAGGAGGCGGGCAACCTGCCCAACGCGTCGACGTTCTGCGGCCGCTGCGAGGACGTCTGCCCGATGAAGATTCCGCTGCCCAAGATGATGCGCCACTGGCGCGAGCGCGAGTTCCAGCGCCACCTGCCGCCGCGCGCCTATCGCCTCGGCCTCGCCGCGTGGGCGTTCCTGGCGCGGAGACCGGCGCTCTATCGCGTCGCATCCGCCTGGGGCGCGCGCATGCTCGGGTATGTAGGCCGCGCCCGAGGTCGCTTCCGAGCGTTGCCGTTTGCCGCAGGATGGACGCGGACCCGCGACCTGCCCGCGCCCGAAGGACGCAGCTTCATGAGTCTGTGGGCCGAACGCCACGCCGCAAGCCGGTCGTCCAAATGAACCATTCGCGCGACCAGATCCTCGGTGCGATCCGCCGCTCGCTAAAGCGCGGACCGCTCGCGCCGGAAGCCGCCGCCGCCTGCGAGACGCGGCTCGTCACGCATCGGCGCAATCTCATTCCGGCGCGCGCCCGCACGCTGCCGCCGCGCGGTCAGGTCGAGCTCTTCGTCACGATGGCCGAAGCGGCGAGCGCCACGGTGACGCGGGTGAAAGACGCGCGCGAGGTGCCGGCGGCAATCGCCGGATACCTGACGCGGTTTAACCTGCCGTCGCGACTGGTGCGCGCGCCCGACCCGGCGCTCGACGCGCTGCCGTGGGACAGCCAGCGACTGCTTGAAACACGGCGCGGCGTCGCCGAGGACGCCGATCTGGTCGGCGTCACGACCTGTTTCGCCGCGATCGCCGAAACCGGCACGCTCATGCTGCATTCGGGCGCGGCGGGACCGACGCGCAACAACTTCCTGCCGGATACGGACATCGTCGTCGTCCGCGCCAGCCAGATCGTCGCCGCTTACGAGGACGGCTGGGACCGGCTGCGCGAAGTGCGCCGCGGCGCCGATGGCGCGCTCGCCATGCCGCGCACGGTCAACTTCATCACCGGTCCGTCGCGCACCGCCGATATCGAGCAGAAGATCGAGCTCGGTGCCCACGGTCCGCGCCGGCTGCACCTC
>Ga0307372_10002752_pt1 | contig 28707 bp, 21 predicted proteins | sample OX1MG_FD_202533 | JGI IMG/M metagenome (GOLD analysis project Ga0307372, IMG submission 202533) | Soil microbial communities from Risofladan, Vaasa, Finland - OX-1 | ecosystem: Environmental > Terrestrial > Soil > Coastal area > Acid sulfate soil | place: Finland: Risofladan, Vaasa | collected... | reverse complement strand
CCGATCTCGAGGCCGGCATCCCCGCGTCGTTCACCCGCCGGTTGGCGCCAGCGTACAAGAGCGGCGACGTCGCAACGTACGCGATGTCGCTGGGCGACGCGTGGCGGCCGGTGGACGTGTTGCAGGTGCAGTACGGATTCCGCGCCGAGGGGAGCGAGTTCAGCACCACCCCGATGTACAACCCGCTCGTCGACAGCCTGTACGGTCTGCGCAACAACGTCGTGCCGAACGACATCACGATCAGCCCGCGGGTGGGCTTCAGCTGGCAGGTGGGGTCGGCGCCGCAGATCGAGGGATTCCGCGGGGCCTTTCATCCGCCGCTCTACGTGATCACGGGAGGCGTGGGTGAGTTCCGCAACAACCCGACCGCGACGTTGATCGCCAACGCGGTGGACCAGACCGGCCTGCCCAGCGCCGCCCAGCAGATCACCTGCGTGGGGAGCGCGGCGCCCACGCCGGACTGGGCGGCGTACGCCCAGAACGCGGCCAACATTCCGACCACGTGCGCCGGCGGCTCCACGGGCGTGTTCGCCAACTCGGCGCCCAACGTGGCGTTGTTCAGCCCGGACTACCGCACGCAGCGCAGTTGGCGCGGCAACCTCGGCATTCGCGGGCTGCTCACATCGCTGTTCAACGGCAACCTGACCTACACCTATTCGATCAACGACGACCAGCGCGGCTCGATCGACCGGAACTTCTCCGACGTGCCACAGTTCAGCCTGGCCAATGAGGACAATCGGCCGGTGTACGTCTCACCAGCCAGCATCGTGCCCTCCACCGGCGCCATCGCCGCCGGGTCGAACCGCGCGTCGTCTGACTTCTCGCAAGTCTCCGAAGCGGTGTCCGACCTGCGGTCGTACACCCAGGAACTCCAGTTCGGGATCTCGCCGCGCACGTTCAACTCCATCTTCAACTGGAGCCTGACCTACGTATACCGCGACACGAAGCAGTTGAGCCGCGGATTCGGTGACAACACGGCGGGCGATCCGTTGGCGCTCTTCTGGGGCAACACCGGGCCGCAGCATCAGGTCAACTTCAACACGTCGATCACACTCGGCGGCGCGGTGAATCTGACGACGTTCATCCGCGTCAGCTCCGGCAACCGGTTCACACCGAGCGTGGCAGGCGACATCAACGGCGATGGCTCCTCCAACGACCGGGCATTCATCTTCAACCCGGCCACGGCGAGCGACTCGGGCCTGCGCAGCGGCATGCAGTCCCTGCTCGGCAGCCTGTCGGGGAGCACGCGGCAGTGCCTCACCGCCCAGCTTGGCCAGATCGCCGGCCGCAACAGTTGCAGCGGACCGTGGGCGGTGCAGATGAGCGCGCTCAATATCCAGCTGGTGTCGGACCGCGTGCGGCTGCCCTCGCGGATGACCGTGGCGCTCAGCCTTGCCAACCCACTCACCGGGGTCGACGCGCTGGTGCATGGCGGCAGCAACCTGGCCGGGTGGGGGCAGCCTCCGGTGGTGGATCCGACCCTGCTCTACGTGCGTGGGTTCAATGCGACCACGAATGAGTTCCAGTACGAGGTCAATCCGCGGTTCGGCAACGCGCCCGCGGCACAGTTGGCCTCGTGGGCTCCATTCACCGCCACGCTGGACGTCAAGCTCGCGGTCGGACCCGATCGGAATCTCCAGCAGTTGGAGCAGTTGCTGCGCGGGAGCGGACCGGGTGGACGCGGGAATGGTTTTGGCGGGCGCGGCGGGCGCGGTGGTGGTTTCGGCGGTGGCCGGAGCGGCGCGCCCCCAGGCCGCCCCACCGAAACGCAGATCAAGGCCCGCTACGTGCGTGGCTATCCGAACCCGATGGACCAGATGCTGCGCCAGAAGGATCCGCTCAAACTCACCGACGTGCAGACCGACAGCCTCATCAGGATGAACAAGCAGTTCACGGCGGCGGTGGACTCCATCTGGACGCCGATCTCCAGGTACCTGGCCGCGCTGCCGCAGGAGTTCGACGTCACGGAGGCGTTCACCCACGTGAGCACCGGGCAGAACGCCACCATCGATCTGCTGCTCGCGTATGCGCCGCGGGTCAAGGCATTGTTGACGCCGGATCAGTTCCGGCAGCTGCCGACCTTCCTGGCGGCCTTCCTGGATCCGCAAACGCTGCGCGAACTACGCCCGGGCATGGCGTTCGGATTCGGCGGGTTCGGCGGTGGCGGCGGCGGGATGGGAGGGGGCGGGGGTGGTGGCGGTGGTGGGCGCGGCGGCCGCGGGGGCTGAGCGCGAACGGATCACTGAGGACTGCGCGAACCGCACCCGGCCTGCTGCCGGGTGCGGCAGGGCAGGACCACCGTCACCCACAGTGCTCGTCGAACGCGCCCACGAGATCCTTCGCGATCTCCGCTGCCGGCCGCCCTTCGATCTGCCAGCGCTCCAGCATGAACACCAGCTTCCCGTCCTTCAGTAACGCGATCTGCGGCGACGACGGCGGGTACCCGGTGAAATAGCTCCTCGCGCGGGCCGTGGCGTCGGCATCCTGGCCCGCGAACACGGTGGCCAGGTGCGCCGGCTTCACCGCGTGACGGATCGCCATCGCTGCTGCCGGACGCGCATTGCGCGCCGAGCAGCCGCACACGGAATTCACCACGACGAGCGTCGTGCCCGTGGCGTCCTTGACCGCGGCGTCCACTTCCTGCGGCGTGCGCAGTTCACGGAAGCCAATCCCGGTGAGTTCGGCGCGCATCGGCGCCACCAGTTCTTCGGGGTACATGGTCGGGGCCGTGCGAAGATTCAGACTCATGATTCCACTCCGTTAGGATTCGTCGCGCACCAGCGCGAGTATCGCTTGCTGCGGGACGACGAGGTACCGCTCGCCCTCGAACGTGATCTCCACCGCCGCCTTGCGGAAGAACAGCGCATAGTCGCCTTCGCGCGCCTGCATCGGTACGAATCGCGTCTCGCGCATGGGCGCCCGCCAGGGCTCGTCGGACCCCGCGTCGGGACTCGGTAGCGGAAGGCCGGGACCGGTGGCCACGATCGTGCCGCCCTGCACCGCTTGGTTGTCCACGGCGGTCGGCGGCAGGTACAGCCCGACGTTCGTCCGCTCCTCGCCTTCTTCGACCTTGACCAGCACGCGGTCGCCGACGACGATCAGTTCCTTGTCCTTGCGGTGCATGGGGGGAATATAATCGTCCCCGCCGATCTCTACGGCGAGGGCTGGTCCAACACGGCATCCAGCCGGTCGAGCGCCTCGGCCAGATTGGCGCGGCCGAAGCCGAGGCGCACTTCGTGGCTGGCGGCATCGAACACGGTGCCTGGCAGGAGCAGCACCCCGGACCGCTCGAGCACGCGCGCGCAGAAGGCATCGACGTCCCCCGCGACCAGCGTAGGAAAGGTCACCGAACCGGCCTGCGGCGGCACCCAGCGCAGCAGGCCGGACCGCCGCGTGAAGAACCCGCGCAGGAGCCCAAGATTGGCCGTGACGATAGCGCGGTTCCGCGCCAAGATCGCCTCGCCGGCACCCAGCGCCACCGCGGCCAGCAGTTCGCTCGGGGCGCTGTTGCAGATCGTCGTGTAGTCCTTGATCTCTGCCGCGGCAGACAGGATGGCCGCATCGCGGGAGGCCAGCCACCCGATCCGCAGCCCGGCCAACCCATAGGCCTTGGACAGGACGCCCAGCGATACCCCACGCTCATAGGCGTCGCACATCGCGGGGAGACGGTCGGCCGGCGCGTATTCCAGCCCGCGATAGACCTCGTCCGACAGCACCACGAGGCCGTGACGGCGGGCGAAGGCAACGATGGCCTCGAAGATGGGCCGGGCGAAATGGTGGCCCGTGGGGTTGTGTGGCGAGTTGACGATGAGCAGCCGCGTGTTGGGGCGGACCAGGCGCGCGAGGTCGGCCGGATCGGGGGCCCAGGTGGTCGGGTCGGCCTGCCAGGCCGAGACCTCGGCGCCGGCGGCTCGGGGGAGTTCGAACAGCGATTGGTAGCACGGCCACTGGACGATGGCATGGTCGCCGGGGCCCAGCGTGGCGTTCACGAGCGTGAAGACGCCTTCCTGGGCGCCCGCGTGGACCAGCACGCCACCCGCCGGCAAGGCCTCGTACAGGGCCGCGATGGCGGAACGCAGGGTGGGATGGCCGCTGCTTTCTGTGTAACCCAGACGAAGGGCGAGCAGCCGCTGCGTGGCCTCCCTTCCCGGGCTCATGGCCAGCAGGTCGCCAACGCTCAGCGTTTCGCAGTCGGATCCCGACAGCAGGTAGGGGGCCGAGAATTCCCGATCTGCGAAGTACCGCTCGAGCCGGAACGCGACGGGGCGCATGGTGGCGGCGCTAGGAACCGGCGGCGCGTTCGCGCTCGTGCTTCTCGTGCAGTTCCGTGGCGACGATGGTCCGGCGCACGACCGTGACGATGACGGCGAGGAGCGCCGCCCATGCGCAGATCGCCAGTTCCCGCGTCCAGAAGGCGGTCACCGCCATGCCGGGCCAGTCGTCGAACCCGGCCCTCGCGGTGCCCGTGGGTTCCCGGTGGGCCCAGATGAGGAGCACGCTCGTGGTCATCTCTCCCACCACGACCGCGAAAGCGAAGGCGGGAGCCCGCCAGAACCACTTCTTGAGCGGGTAGTTGGCCAGGTGGGCGGTCGCCATGGCGCACACGAATGCAACCCCGAGGGCCAAGGTGCCGCCAAAGTAGAGCCAGCTCGCGGTCCCGTGGGTGAGAGCGACCGACCGGTACAGACGGAGCACGATCCCCGTGATGAGGCCCGTTTCAACGAGGTTGAAGGAGAGCCGCCGGAAGGCCTTGGACTCCTCCAACCGTAGCTCGATGGGGTGACGCGGGAAGAAGGTTGCCATGAGCGCTCGCGTTCCTCGTCTTGGACACTCGTCGAGGAGAAAGGGATCGACACGGGGGCCGCCCGCGTCTGGAACTTACGGGATTCGATCCGATCCGTGAACCGGCGTCGTCCGGGCGTCGTCGAACGGCCGTCCTTGAATGACGGCCGTCACCGATGCTTCGAGGCGCTCGAAGGTGAATGGCTTGGCCAGCATCGGCTGCCGCATGGCCACGCGGTTGGTGGCCGTGACCACGTCGCCGGTGATGAAGACCGTTCGCCGGGCCAGGCCCGGCCGTTCCAGATTCAACCGGCTGTGGAACGCCAACCCATCCATGCCCGGCATGTGGATGTCGCATACCACGGCGTCCACATTCGTGTTGCGCATGATGTCCAGCGCCGCCTCGGCGCTGGGCGCCGTGATCACCGTGAATCCGCGCGTCTGCGAGTACGCCAACACACCGGCGCAGAGGGCGGCTTCGTCGTCCACGAACAACAGGCGGATGCCGGCGATGGGCGAGCGCAGAACGAGCGGCGACTCCGGGGCGACCCCGCTGGCCACGGCCGCTTGGGCCGCCGGGAGCGACACGCGGAACGTGGTGCCGCGCGGTGACGAGTCGGCGAGTTCGATGCGGCCCTTGTGTTCGGTGACGATGCCGTAGCTCACGCTGAGGCCAAGTCCCGTGCCTTCGCCTTCCTTCTTTGTCGTGAAGAACGGCTCGAACACGCGGGACCGGACGTCATCCGGAATGCCGGCTCCCGTGTCGCTCACCTCGAGCACCACCTCGCCGCCTGTTGATCGCGTGGCGACGGTGAGCGTGCCGCCCTCCGGGGCCATGGCCTGGGTCGCGTTGGTGATGAGATTGAGGCACACTTGCTGCAGCTGTCGCGCGTCGCCGATCACGGCCGGCAGCCCTTCGTCGAGCGATTGCTGTACGGCCACGTGGTGGGACGACACACGATCGGCACGCATCCGCAACGTGCGGGCCACGACGAGGTTCAGGTCCAGCGGCTCGTGCCTCGGCTCGCTGCGGCGGGCGAAGGCGAGCAGGTCCTTGACCACGGCACTGGCGCGCAGCGTCTCGGCGCGAATCACCTCGACCTGTTCGCGAACGGCGCCGTCCACCTGCGGATCGCGCAGCAGGAGCTGGGCATAGGCGCTGATGCTGCTCAGCGGATTGTTCAGTTCGTGCGCCACGCCGGCCACGAGTTCACCCACCGCGGCCAGCCGATCCGTCTGCATGAGCCGCATCCGCATATCGCGTTCCGCCGTCACGTCGCGCGCCACGACGAGCACGCTCGGAGGGTCGGCCTCCGGCAGCAAGCTGGCGGCCAGCGACACGAGATGCGCGGGCTCGCCGGCCGTGCGCCCGAAGGTGATCTCCAAGCGGGCCGGGCGTCCCTGAAAGGTCGCGGCGAGCGCTTCATCGAGGGGCGCGCGATCCTGCTCCGCCACCAGTTCGTTGAGCCGACGCCCGACCATGCGCACGGCGTCCACCCCGATGATCCGCGCCGCCGCGTCGTTGGCTTCGCGAATCCGGCCACTGCCCAACACCGTGAACACGGCATCGGGCGCAGACCGGAACAGGGTGCGGAACCGCCACTCGGCGCGGCGAAGCGTCTCCACCAACTCGGTATTCTCCAACGCCACGTTGAGCAGGTCGCTCATCGCTTGCACGCGCGACAGCGTGACCTGGTCGAACGGATTCTCGTTCCGCCGGGAGAGCACCACCGCGCCCACGCGCTCGCCGCGCCTCGAGATGGGAAGCACAGCCAGGCTGCGCGGGCCGTCCCCGATCGCCGGGTGCACCGCCAACCCGGTAGGCCCGGCGCCTCTCGTCCGGTCGTCGCTCAGCCACGCACGCCCGGTCCGGACGACCTGCCCCATGACCGTATCGGACGCCCGCACCTGCGAGCCCACCAGCTCGACCAGCCCACCGCGCGCGATCGGGAGGCGCACGATGCCATCCTCACCAATGAGACCGATCGCCGCCCCGTCGGCCTGCGCGACGTCGCTCGCCGCGTCCACGAATCGTTCGAGCACCCGCCGCGCATCGAGCTCGAGTGCGATCTGTTGGCCCAGGCGCCACATCCGCTGGAGGACTCGCTGCGCATCCTCCAGTTCGGCTGTGCGCATCGCGACGCTCGCTTCGAGCGTGGTGGCGAACGTGCGCTCGGCCACGACACTGCGCTCCAGCGCTTCGGCCGCGCGGTGCTGCGCCACGAGCGCGGCGTGCGCGTAGAGCGGGAGCAGCGCATTGAGCGTGGCCACGATGATGGCCTTCTCCGTGCGACCCACGAGCGACAGCGCCTGGGCGAGCCCCGAGGCCGGCATCAGACGGCCGACGATCTCGGCCACCACCAGCAGCGCCGCCGCCGCGGCCATGCCGGCGAAGAGTTCGCGCGACACCCGCCGCATACGCGACGCCACGCCGCCGGCCGCCAGCGCGAACACGGCGAGCGCGATGAGGAACGTGGCGTTCAGGAGTCCCTGGAGATGCCACCACGAGGTGGCCAGCAGCGCCCCGAGCGTGGCGACGCAGGCCAACTGCGACAGGGCGATCAGGGACTCGATGCGGTTGGACAGGGGCGACCAACGGATCATGTGGCTCCCCGCGGCGGAAGACGACCCGAGTCCAACCCGGCGTCAGGTCAGAAACTCGTGGAGCAACGAGTGAAAGTGGTGTACGCCATTCTCGCGCTTGGCGGAGTAGCGGCCCCGGTCATAGACGCGCGACCGCAGGTTGCGTTGCACGATCTCGCAGATCGCGATGTCCTCGTCCTGGATCTCGTCGCTGAACGCCACCAACCGGCTCCACCGCTCGTCGGTCGCCGGGTTGGCCGGAGGATTCGTGGCGAACCATTCGAAGACCACTCGCGTGCGGTCGTGCGCCAGCGGGAGCACCACGTTCGTCTGCATCTGCCCCATGTAGATGTTGAGCATGACATTGGGAAAGATCCAGACGTAGAACGCTTCGGGCACCTCGCTCGCCTGGGGAACGTACTTGCGGTCGCCGCCGGCCGACGGCACCGGGCGCAGCGGGGCATGTTGGAAGGACGAGTACCGGTGCGGCTCTACCCGGTACTGATCGTAATCCAGTTCCTTGTGCAGTCCCGGGTGCACCACCGGCACGTGGTAGCCCTCGAGGTAGTTGTCGACGTACACCTTCCAGTTGCAGGCGAGATCGTACTCCTTGCGCATCACGTAGCGCATGGACTCGCAGTGGAAGGGGGCCACGCGCGCCGGGATGTCTTCGAGCACCTCGGCGAGCGGCGGGGCCTTGCCGTCGAGGTTCACGAATACGAGCGGACCCCACGTGGCCACCGCCACCGGAACGAGGTGCATCTCGTCCGGGTGGAACCCCAGCACCCCTTCCATCTCCGGCGCCCGCAGCAGCGCCCCCGACAGCGAATAGGTCCACCCGTGATAGCGGCACTGCAGCGTCTGGCGGCGTCCACACCCCTGGGCCACCGGCCCGGCGCGATGCAGGCAGACGTTGTGGAACCCGCGCAGACCTTCGCCGTCGCGCACGATCACGACGGAGTCGTTCCCGACCTCGGTGGTGACGTAGTCGCCGACCTCCGCCAGTTGCTCCGCACGACCCACGAGCTGCCAGCTGTGCGCGAACACCCGCTCGCGTTCCAGCTCGAGGTAGACCGGATCGTTGTACAGTCGCGCTGGCACGGTCGCGGCCTTGGCAATGTCGGGGTCGAACGGGAACACCAGGGGCAAGAGAACCTCAGGTCATCGAATCACGTGGAACAACCGCCCCCACCGAATATCGGTGAGGAACGAGAGTGGCCGGTCGCTCGTCTGGCCATCGCAGTCGTTGAGCCCGCCGGGGCTTGGCCGGTACGAGTAGTACACGAACATTGGCCGTCCGCGGATGTTGGCGCGCGGGACAACGCCCCAGTAGCGGCTGTCCTTGGAGCAATAGCGGTTGTCGCCCATCATGAAGTAGTCGCCCGGAGGCACGAGGAGCGGACCCCAATTATCGTGCGTCGGGTCGGCGGGCGCCGAGCCGAAGCGCGTGTTTTCGAGTGCGATCCGCTTCTGCCAGTCGAACAGCGACGACGTCTCGTCGGGCGACGACTGCGCGGGATCGCCCGTGTAGGCAGCGGCGCCGAATCCCTGCCGCCGAGCGAGTCCGTTCACGTATACGACGCCCTTGCGCATGTAGATCGTGTCCCCGGGTGCGCCGATGAGACGCTTCACGAGAGTGGGCGTGGGATCGTTGCCCCGCGCGGCCTCGTCGGCCTGGTACGGCGACACGAACACGACCACGTCGCCCCGGTGGGGACTGGAATAGCCCGGCAGGTGGATGTCGCTGAATGGCAGCGCGGGCCCGTATACCGCCTTGTTCACGAACAGCCAATCGCCCACGAGCAGCGTCGGGATCATGCTCCCCGAGGGGATCTTGTACGCTTCCACGAGGAATGTGCGAATGAAGAAGTAGATCAGCAGTGCCCCGGCGAGCGATTTGGCGTTCTCCCACAGCCAGTGGAGCCAACTCGAGCCAGACTTGCGGCCGCGACTGTTGCGCGCCGCGGCGACGACGTTGGGCGCCTTGGCGGATCTGGACGACTTGCCGGACTTCGAAGACTTGGCCACGCGAGATGGGACGAGAGTGTGAATGGCGGCCGGGGGCCGCCGGTCGGGAGCGCCGCGGCTGGACTCGGCGGCGCACCGGGCACGATGGGAATCTACGACACCCTACGGCGCGGGCCAGGCGGGGGTTCCCGGCGCGATCGCTGACGCCAGACACAACAAAGGGCGCGCCGTGAGCGCGCCCTCGCTGTATCGAATCGAAGCGACCTACTTGAGGTGCTTGCCGACGAGCTTGGTCATCTCGAACATCGAGACCTTGCCCTTGCCGCCGAACACCGCCTTCAGGTTCGCGTCGGCGTTGATCATGCGACGCTCTTTGGCATCCTGCAGGCCGTTCTTCTTGATGTACACCCAGAGCTTCTTCGTCACTTCGGTGCGCGGGATCGGAGTCGAACCCACGACGGTGGCGAGCATCGCATCCGGCTGCACGGGCCTCATGAACGCGGCGTTTGGTTTGCGCTTCGCCTTCTTTTTCGGCGCGGCCTTCTTCGCCGGCTTCTTCGCCTTCTTCACGGTCTTCTTGGCGGCTTTCTTCGCGCCCTTCTTCGCGCTCTTCTTCGCCTTTTTTGCAGCCATGTGGTCTCTCCTGGAATTGTGAAACGGAAGGTGCTCTCAGAGGGAACCGCTGTCCGTCGCGCCGTAAGGTAAAACACTCCGTACGGGATGCAATAGGAAACTTCCCGCGTTTCCCCTCTGACGCGAGCCCGTTTTCCCTCGGAGAATCCACCACCGTCGGCCGGTCACCGCAGATGCGCCACCAGCCAGTCGGCGAGCGTACCCAGCACGACCGGCCGCACCACCCGAGTGGGAAGCGACCCATACCGCGCGGGATCCCCTGTCGAATCGGCCACGAACAGATGGTCGGTGGCCGGGAATTTCCGCACCGTGACGTCGCGATCGCCCCCGGCGCGGAAGGCCGCGGCGAGCGTGTCTGCCTGCTCCGGCGTCACCTGTTGATCCGTTTCCCCCTGTAGGATCAGCACCGGCACCCGTACCTCCCGGGCCGTGAGCAGTGGGTTGTAATCCATGAAGTACCGCAGCCAGGCGCTCTTCGCCGCCAGTTCGCCCGTGGCTTTCGCGCTCTCGGCGAGCGCCGCCCTGCGCTGGTCCGGCGTGAGCGACGTCGCATTGGCCACCGCGTTGCGCTGCTGGAACTCGAGGATGCGCCGCCCCGTGTACGCCGGCCCGGCCAGCAGCACGATTCCCTTGAGCGATGGATCGGTAGCCGCCACCATGGGCGCGATCATCCCGCCCTCGCTGTGCCCCACCAGCCCCAGCCGAGTCCCGTCGATCTCGGGCCGCGTACGCAGGTACGCCAGCGCGGCGCGGATGTCGTTGGCATAGTCGGCCGAGGTTGCCGTGGGCGGCCCGGCGGTCGAACCGTTCATGCCGCGGTCATCCAGCCGCAGCGTGGCAATCCCACGCCGCCCCAAGGTGTCGGCCACCTGCCAGAACGGGCGGTAGCCATCCACGATCGAGATCCGCTCATCACGGTCCTCGGTACCAGAGCCGGTGATCGTGACCACTGCCGGTACGGGGCCGGACCGCACGGCGGGCAGCGTGAGCGTGCCGGTGAGCGACAGCCCCTCGGGCGTGTGGACGGTTACGTCCTGAGCGGTGTAGGGTGCCCCCAGGGGGGCGCCGTAATCGATCTTCCGGATGACCAGCGGGTGCGTCCCACCCTCGCGCAATACCGTGACGTTCTGCAGGGGAATCAGCGCGCCGAGCAACGCGCCGTCCGGCCCCACCGCGGCGCGCATGGTGGTGGCACCAAGGCGGACCGTAGCGGAGTCGCCACCTACCCACTCCACCACCGCCGGAATCGTCTGCCCGCCCGACACCATGAACAGCGGCACGGTGTCGACGGCGCGTCCTATGGCGCGCGCGCGGCGCAACGCCTGCTCTACCATGGCGAACGAGGGATTGATGTAGGGCACCGCGCCCGGCCGCGTAGCAAGCGTCTGGACGCGCGAGACGTTGCCCGACACCGTGGCACGCACCGAGTCGCCCTCGAACGCGAGATCGGCGCTCTGGAATGGCACCGTATCGCCGTTGGCCAGCCGGTAGAAGGCGCTCGTCATGGCCGCCACCTGCGCATCCGGAGCCAGGGTCATCGCATACCGCCACCGGGTGCCCGTCGACTTGTCGACCATGTCGACGTCCAGGCGCATGGGAGTGCGCTGCACGACCTCGCTCGTGAGCGTGTCGCGGCCCAACAACATGCGGAAGGTATACTGGTCGGCGCCCTGGGCGCCGGCGGAAGCGCCGACGGCGAGGCACAGGCCGGCAGCGGCGAGCGATGCACGATTCACGTTTGTTCTCCCTTCCAGGCGAAGTACGAGTAGACCACCGAACCCAACGACGCGCCCATCACGGCGCTCATCAGCACGACGAATCCGGCGCGGGCGGGCAGGACGACGGACAGCACGGTGACAATGCCCGCCGCGGTCATGAGGTAGCCGCCCACGCGATGCGTCTTGGTCCACACGGTGTCGCTGGACAGCGTCCACGGCGTGCGGATGCCGAACCACCAGTTGGAGCGGGCGCGGGGCATGACGTTGCCCAGGAGCAGCAGCATGCCCCCGACCACGACCGGCATGACCCGGTCGATGCGGATCGGCCAGCCGAGCGCGGCGCCAATCACCGCGACATGGACCGCCACCAGCAGCGTGATGACGGCATCGACCACCAGGTCGTAGGTGCCCTGGAACTTGGCGTAGTTCGCGCGCCGCGGATCGATGAGCGGCAGGCCGCGCATGAAGCCCCAGATGGCGAGCGCGATCAAGGGCATGAGGAAGGCGCCGACCAGCCGGCTGCCGTAGCCGTTGGGCTGGCCGTTGATGCCCCAGTGCATCGGCATCGAGAGCGGAAGGTGGGGATACGCGATCGCCGAGAACGAGAGCGCCCCCGCGATCAGGATCACGGGATACCACTTACGCATGCTTCCTCCCCGGTCGAATCCAATCGAGCAACTGCTCGACGACGTCGTTGAACACCGTGGTGTTGAGTTCGTAAACGACCTGCTGGCCGTGGCGCTCGGACAGGACGAGCCCGGCGTCGCGGAGCACGCCAAGGTGGCGGGAGATCGTGGGCCAGGCGGTGTCGAACTGTTCGGCGATTTCTCCCGAGGTGCGGGGCCGTTTGCGCAGGAGTTTGAGGATCTCTCGGCGGGTGGGGTCGGCGAGGGCTTTGAAGGCGGAGTCCATGGCGACAAGATAAGCTACTTAGCTAACTAGACAAGTATAAGCAGCGGGACCGTTCACGGCTCACAGCGTTCGGCCTGTCGGCGTGAGCGTTCGATTAAACGCGTTGTGCAGTTTCGTCGTACACGCAGTGCCGACTGTCGGCATGAGCGTTCGAAAACACAGTCTGTGCGGTATCTCCGAACCCGCCGGTACGTGGCTGGATCGACGACCGGGACCATATCCGAGGATGGCTTACAGGCGGTCCAGCAACATCCTGGCGTTCGCCGACAAGAGCACGAACGCGGCCTCGGACACGTGTTTGCCACGCTGTGCGCCCAATTCGTCGAGCAGGGCGCCGAGCGATGCCGAATCGGGCCGCACCTTGGCGCCAAGACTGTTGCATACCCCCCGTTCATCGACCCACCCGAGTCGGCACGCGCGGGTGATGAGGTGGGACAGCCGCGAGGCCAGACCGCCCGGGGAGCGATCGACCGGCGTGGGCCCGACGCCGACGGTGAGGCCCGTCGTGCCGCGCAGCGTGACCGCGGTATCCGCGGATGGCGGCGTCGGGATAGAATCAGACGCGAGCACCGTATCGACGGTGTCCACCGGCCCATCGGCCTCGGCCCAGTAGCGGACGATGTCGACCGCCCCACGGGCCGAGTAGACGAGCGGCGGAGTCGAGGACCCCGGCGCCAAGAACGCCGAGTCCGCCCCCCACCCGGCGGTGGCGCGTTCATGCCAGCTCGTGGACGTCCATGCGCCTGCCCACGCGTTGGACGCCCGCACGTGGAGGACTCCGGGAGCGTCCACCATGAACGAGGTGAGGGAATCCCGAGCCGTGGGTAGGACCGTCACAACGTAGGAAAGCGTCACTGAATCGGCGGCGAGGTCGAGCAGCGCCGGCGCAACCACGACGTCGAACCCTGGCGCGTGAGTCACGGTGTCGATGCTGCGACTCGCATGCGCTGTGGGACTGGTGGGGATCGATGGCCGTGGGTGCGACGGCACATGCCGTGTCGAGACCGCTAGAACAACGCCCATCACTAGATGCGGAACACGAGCCATCGAGTCTCTCCCCTCGGTTTGCTGACTCCGGCGGTTACTTCTCCAAAGTGGCAGACTCTCGTCATCAACGCGGCGCAACTGGAGAGGATGAGCGTTCCTCCAACGCACCCTCGACGATTGCTTGGCCTGCCGGCACGGGCTTATGCGTAAGACTACCGGAACGAGCCCGCCGCGCCGAGACGTTGACCGTGTCGAAGAAACCGCACATGCTGTTCGATCAAACACTCGCGCCGACATCGGCCCTCCGGATGAGGCCCAGTCGTCATTACTTGCATACCTAGCTAAGTGTCTTATCTTAGAATCGCGGCCTCCCCCGGCCCTCGATTCCACCCCACCCGTCGGAGCGCACAAGGCATATGAACACGCTGATCCTCGCCGCCTGCTTGGTGGCCTCGACGATGACCCTCCCCGACTCCGGAGGCTCCGCCCCAGCGCCGCGCGAAGAACCCATGACCCTCCAGACCCCGACCGGGGCGATCGAGGGAACGCTCACCCTGCCCGCCGAGGGCGCGGGCCCCTACCCCGTGGCGCTGATCATCGCCGGCTCCGGGCCCACCGACCGCGACGGCAACAGCCCGGCCGGCGTACGCACCGACGCCTACAAACTCATCGCCAACGACCTGGCGGCGCGCGGCATCGCAACCCTGCGCTACGACAAGCGGGGCATCGCCGCCAGCCGCGCCGCCGGCCGCAGCGAGTCCGATCTGCGGTTCGACGACTACGTGCGCGACGCCGAAGGCTGGCTGACCGAGCTCCGCGCCGACCGGCGCTTCACGACCGTCACCGTAATCGGGCACAGCGAGGGATCGTTGATCGGGATGGTCGCCGCGCCCGCGGCCCACGCCGATGGGTACATCTCGCTGGAAGGAGCAGGCCTGCCTGCCGCGGTCGTCCTCCGCACCCAACTCGCGGGCAAATTGCCCCCGGATCTGGCCGCCGAGTCGGAACGCATCCTGTCGGGTCTCGAGAAGGGACAGACCACCGACAGCGTGCCTGCCCCGCTGCAGCCGCTCTACCGCGCGAGTGTGCAGCCCTATCTCATCTCATGGTTCAAGTACGATCCGGCCACGGAGATCGCCAAGCTGCAGATCCCGGCGCTCATCGTGCAGGGGACGCACGACGCGCAGATCGGCCTGGACGAGGCACAGCGGCTGGCCAAGGCCGATCCGCAGGCCACGCTGCTCGTGCTCGACGGCATGACGCACGTGCTCAAGGACGCGCCGGCCGGGCTGGCCGCGCAGACGGCGGCGTACACCGATCCGTCGCTGCCGCTCGACCCCAAGCTCGTACCGGCGATCGCCGAGTTCGTGGAGCGCCTGCGGCGGTAGGTCCCGCGGCGCCGGATGAGTAGAGAAGGGTCCCTTCGCCATTGCCGACGGCTGATCGCTGTCAGCTCACGGCTCCAGGTGTTCAGCGCTCGGCCGCGCCGTTTTCACTCCGCGAGTTTCCGCAGCAGCTCCATCATCTCGACGTCCCACGGATCGGCGGCCGGGTCGTCGTCGGCAATGCCGGGGTGTTCCTGCGGCGTCTCGAGGATGCACGGCACGCCGGCCGAGCGCGGGTCGTGGAGCAGCCAGCGGAATGGCTCGACGCCGATCTGGCCCTGACCGATCAGCGCGTGGCGGTCCTTGTTGGAGCCCAGCGCGCCTTCGCTGTCATTGAGATGGAAGAAGCCCGGCGGCTCGCCGGTGGCCCGCTCGAACGCGTCGAGCACCGCGGCCTGCGCCGCGGCGCTCTCGTGAATGGCGAACCCCGACGCGAACAGATGACAGGTATCGAGCCCATAGCCGGTGCGATGGCGCAGCGCCGGGGGTACCCGCTCGAGTATACCGGCCACCTCGTCAGGCGTGCGGCCCATGGTGCGGCCGGCGCCCGCGGTGTTCTCCACGAGCAGCCGCGTGCGCCCCTCGGTGCGCTCGAGGGCGTGGGTGATGGCGGCGGCGATGCGGCCCAACGCCGCCGCGCGGTCGTCGTCGGTAGCGGCGCCGGGGTGGAAGCACACGGCACCTACGCCAAGCGCGGTTGAGCGTTCCAACTCCTTGGCCAGCCCGTCGCGGGCGCGCGCCCATTTTTCCGGATCGGGGGTGGCCGTGTTGAGCACGTAGCCAGCGTGGACCACCACGTGGTCAAGCGCGATGGCGGCGTCACCCAGGGCCGCGACAAACCGCGCTACGCGATCGGGTTTGATGGAGACCTTGTCGCCGTAGTACTTGGGGATGGAGGTGAACACCTGCAGCGCGGTCATGTGGGCGCTCGCCGCGCGGCGCACGGCCATGTGGATCCCGCCATTGGCGATCGTGTGTGCGCCGATGAACCGCCCGGGCCCGCCGTCCGCGGTCACGGCTTCTCGTGCGGCGGTTTGCTCAGGTCGAGCATGCGTGTGCCGGCAACGTATTCCACGGTTTGCGGATCGCGCAGCTTGCCCAGCCGCTTCACCACATCGGCAATGCGACGGGCCTGTTCGTGGATCACCCGCAGGTGGTCGTTTGGCACTCGGGCGTCCCCGTCGAGCATGAGGAGTTCGGCATGTCCGAGCAGGGCCGAAAGCGGGTTGTTGATCTCGTGCTGCAACGCGATCGTCGTCTCGCCGATGCCGGCCAGCCAGCGCGCATTGGCGAGGGCCGCCTCGGCGGCGCGCCGCTGCGCGTCCATGTCCATGCGCCGCTGGGCGATCACGAGCCGCGCCCGCAGGTTGCCCGGCGAGGTCGGCTTGGACAGATAGTCGTCGGCGCCGGCCGCGAGCACTGCGCCCAGGTCTTCGTCGGCACTCCGCCCGGTGAGCACGAGGATGAACGTCTCGTGATTGCGATCCAAATCGCGAATGCGATGGCAGAGTTCGAGCCCGTCCATGTCGGGCATCTCGATGTCGACCACGCAGAGGGAGAACCGCTGGTCCTGGTACCGCGCCCAGGCGTCGGTGCCGGTGGACGCATCAATGGGCTCGTAGCCCAAGCTCACAACGACCGACCGCACGAGCGCACGGATCGTATCGTCGTCGTCGGCGATGAGGACTTTCACGGATGGGCCTGCGTACAGCGAAAGGGAAGCATGGAAGCGGGGCCGAGAATCGTCTCGGCTGCGCGCCGTCGTAACTCCGGAAAATGTGGCCGATCGCCGCCGAGTTCGCGAGTCCGGCCCGCGTTGGTCCCGCGCCTCGCCCCGGCGTATCTTTCATCCGGCATGCCCATTGTACGCCCTCAGCACCTCGAACGACCCGAGATCAACCATGTCTGCTTCCGACCGTACGACTCCGATCGCGGCCTTCAACGGTACGCGTCGCGTTCCCCCACCGGTCAACGAGCCCGTGCGCGCGTACGCGCCGGGATCGGCCGAACGGGCATCGCTCAAGGCACGCCTGGCCGCCATGGCCGGCGACCGCATCGATATTCCACTGGTCATCGGCGGGCTGCCCGTCCGCACCGGCGACACCGCCCGCGTGGTCATGCCACATGACCACAAGCGCGTGCTCGGCGACTTTCACCGGGCCACGCCCGATCACGTGCGCCAGGCGATCGCCGCCGCGAGGACGGCCCACGCGGACTGGGCCAACTGGGCGTGGGAGGACCGCGCCGCGGTGTTCCTGCGGGCCGCCGAATTGCTCACCACGACCTGGCGGGACACGGCCAATGCGGCCGCGATGCTCAATCAGTCCAAGACGGCGTTCCAGGCCGAGATCGACTCGGCCTGCGAGTTGATCGACTTCTGGCGGTTCAACCCGCACTACGCGCAGGAACTGTACGACGAGCAGCCCCTGTCGAACCACACGATGTGGAACCAGCTCGACTACCGGCCGCTGGAAGGCTTCGTCTATGCCATCACGCCGTTCAACTTCTCGTCGATCGCCGGCAACCTGCCCACCGCGCCGGCGCTCATGGGCAACACGGTCGTGTGGAAGCCGGCGTCTACGGCCATGCTCTCGGCGCACTACATTCTCGAGATTCTGGAGGCGGCGGGACTGCCCCCGGGGGTGATCAATCTCGTGGCGGGCGACGCGGCGATGATCAGCGAGATCACCCTGTCCCATCCCGACCTGGCCGGCGTGCACTTCACGGGCAGCACGATGGTGTTCAACAGCATGTGGAAAACCATCGGCGCCAACATGGCGAACTTCCGCTCGTATCCGCGCATCGTGGGCGAGACCGGGGGCAAGGACTTCATCCTGGCGCACCCGTCGGCCGACCCCCAGGCGCTGGCCGTGGCGATCGCGCGCGGCGGGTTCGAATACCAGGGGCAGAAGTGCTCGGCCGCCAGCCGCGTCTACGTGCCGCGCTCGCTCTGGCCCGAGGTGCGCGACCGCGTCGTGGCCATGATGCAGGAGATGCGGATGGGCGACATTCAGGACTTCCGCAATTTCGTCGGCGCCGTGATCGACCAGAAGGCGTTCCGTAAGATCAGTGAATACATCGCCGACGCGAAGCGCAACGCCACGATCGTGGCCGGCGGCAAGACCGATGAGTCGGTAGGGTATTTCGTCGCCCCGACGCTCGTCGAGACCACCGATCCGGGCTACCGACTGCTGTGCGAGGAGATCTTCGGCCCCGTGGTGACGGCGTATGTCTACGACGACGCCAAATGGGCCGAGACGCTCCACGCGATCGATGAGACGTCTCCCTATGCGCTCACCGGCGCGGTCTTCTCCACCGACCGTCACGGCGTGCGCGAGGCCATGGCCACGCTGCGCAACAGCGCCGGAAATTTTTACGTCAACGACAAGCCCACCGGCGCGGTGGTCGGGCAGCAACCGTTCGGCGGGGCGCGCGGCTCGGGCACCAACGACAAGGCCGGCTCCAAGCTGAACCTCGTGCGCTGGGTGAGCGCCCGCGCAATCAAGGAGTCGTTCGCGCCGCCGACGGATCATAAGTATCCGTTCATGACGGCGGAGTAGGACGGGGAACGGGGTACCGGCCATTCCATGCGCATCCTCAATCAGGAACAGGTCAAGTCGCTCCTTCCCATGCGCGAATGCATTCCGCTCATGGAAACCGCCCTCGCCTCGCTGTCGCGGGGCGAGGTGGTGCTGCCCCTGCGGCCGGTGCTCCGCATTCCCGGCACCCACAACGTGTTCGCCATGATGCCCGCGTATTCGTCGGCACTGCGGGCGTTCGGCGCCAAGATGATCACGGTCTTTCCCGGCAACCACGGCACCGATCTCGATTCGCACCAGGGCGCCGTGCTGCTCTTCGACGCGCGCGACGGCCGGCTCGTGGCCGTGCTCGACGCCTCCTCGATCACCGCCATTCGCACGGCGGCGGTGTCGGCCGTGGCGACGGCGCTCCTCGCCCGCGACAACGCCGCCACCCTGGCCCTCCTGGGCAGCGGCGTGCAGGCGCGCACGCACCTCGAGGCGACCGCCCTCGTGCGCCCGATCACGCGCGTGCGCGTGTGGAGCCGCACCACCGCCCATGCCGCCGCCTTCGCCACGTGGGCCGGGCGGGTCCATGGCACCAGCGTGGAGGTGTGCCAATCGGCCGCCGATGCGGTGCGCGGCGCCGACATCGTCTGCACAGTGACCTCCGCCCGCGAGCCGGTGCTCCGCGGCGAGTGGCTGGAACCCGGCATGCACGTGAACGCGGTGGGCGCCTCGCAGCCCGACGCCCGCGAACTCGACAGCGCCGCGGTGGCCCGGTCGCGCATCTTCGCCGATCGCCGCGAGTCGCTGCTCAAGGAATCGGCCGATTTTCTGGTGCCGATGCGCGAGGGACTCGTCTCGGAGCAGCACGTGGTGGCGGAACTCGGCGAGATCCTCATCGGCAAGGCGCGCGGCCGTGGGTCCGCCACCGAGATCACGCTCTTCGATTCGCTCGGCCTCGCCGTGGAGGACCTGGCGGCGGCGTGCCACGTGTACGAGCGGGCCGAGCGCGAAGGCGTGGGCGCCGAAATCGCCATGGGCGGCCTTCGCCCCACCGACTGAGGCGATGCGCGGTACGCCGCCCCCACCGGCCCCGCCCGCCGGTTACGCATGGCCACCCAGACCCTAAGCTGCCCCCGCCCCCCGCCCCCGCCCCCCTGGCCCCTGCCGCCCGCCTGAGCGGCCTGGGCCTGTTGCCCTTGTTTCCCCTCAGCTTCCCCGCCGTTTTCGCCCTGTTGCGCCCGCTGGCCGCCCTGAGGAAGCTACCCAGGACACGCCCCGCAGCCCCTCATGCAGTACACTTCCCGGGGCCCGTCCGCTGAGCCCCGGCCGGGAATGACACAACGCTAACGTTCGGCGCCCCCGATCATCGCCGGAGCATCGCTTGCCCGAGCCGCATCCGCCCCTGAAACCGATTCCGCTGGCAGATATCCAGGCCGCGCGCGCCCGGATTGCCGGTACTGCCGTCCGGACTCCGCTCGTCCGCCTGCACTCCGACGCGCCCTCGGAAATCCATCTCAAACTCGAGACGCTCCAACCGATCGGGTCGTTCAAGCTTCGCGGAGCGCTCAACGCCATGCGTCTGCTCCCCGCGAAGACGCTCGCCGGCGGAGTCTACACCGTCAGCGCCGGAAACATGGCGCAGGGGGTCGCCTGGGCGGCCCGTGAACTTGCCGTCCCCTGCCGCGTCGTGGCCCCCGACCACACTCCCCAGACCAAACTCGATGCCATCGCCCGGCTCGGGGCGACCGTCGTACGGGTTCCATTCGCCGACTGGTGGCGGGCCATTGTCGAGTTCGGGGTGCCGGGAGAGACAGGGGCGTTCATCCACCCCGGCGCGGACCCCACGGTGATCGCCGGAAATGCTACCGCGGGCCTGGAGATCGTGGAGGACCTGCCCGACGTGGACGCCATCCTCGTGCCGTACGGCAGCGGCGGGCTGGCCTGCGGTATCGCGTGCGCGGCGCACGCCCTCCGCCCCGGCGTCCGCGTGTATGCCTGCGAGGTCGAGACGGCCGCGCCGTTCTCAGCATCGCTCGCCGCCGGCCGGCCGGTGGCGGTGGAGTACACGCCCACGTTCGTGGATGGTATCGGCGGCAAGACGGTGCTCGAGCAGATCTGGCCGCTGGCGCGCGAGGTGCTGGCTGGGTCGATCGTCGTCTCGGTGCGCCAGGTGGCCGACGCCGTGCGCATGCTCGCCGAGCGCACACGGGTGATCGCCGAAGGGGCCGGCGCCGCGCCCGTAGCCGCGGCGCTGGCGCACGATCTCGGGGTCGAGCGAGTCGCGTGCGTCGTGTCGGGTGGGAACATTGATTTCAGAAAGCTCGCCCAGATTCTGAACGGCCAGGTTCCCTAGATTCGCTGTAGGGCGGCCTGACTGCCCTACCGTCCTGCTGTCCTACCGTCCTACTGTCCCACCGTCCTACTCTCCTACCATGCCGTCCATTCCGTACGTCACCGCCGACGTCTTCACCGACCGCCGCTTCGGTGGCAATCAGTTGGCGGTCTTCCCCGACGCCCGCGACATCCCGCCCGAGCAGATGCTCGACATCACCCGGGAATTCAACTTCTCGGAAACGACCTTCGTCCTCCCGCCGGAGGACCCGCGCCACACGCGGCGCGTGCGCATCTTCACGCCGGAACGCGAGATGCCCTTTGCCGGACACCCCACCGTGGGCACGGCGCACGTGCTCGCCCACCTCGGCGAGGTGAGGCTCATGGGCCCCACGACACGCATCGTGTTCGAGGAGGGCGTGGGCCCCGTCCCGGTGACGATCCGCGCCGAAGGCGGCCACCCGGCGTTCGCCCAACTCTCCGTGGCCAAGCTGCCCGAGACGGGCCCGACACCGCCCCCACCGGTGGCCCTGGCCGAGATCCTGTCGCTTGCGCCGGCGGACATATTACAAAACGTGTATGCGCCCGGCGCGGTCTCGTGCGGCCTTCCCTTCCTGTTCGTACCGCTCGTCGACCGCCACGCCGTGGCCCGCGCGCGCGTGCGCCTCGACGCCTGGGAACGCCTGCTCGGCGATTACTGGACCCGGGAGATCTTCGTCTTCGCCCTCGACCCCGAACGCGACGGCTCGGACATCCGCGCCCGCATGTTCGCCCCGGGCCTCAACGTGACCGAGGACCCCGCCACCGGCAGCGCCTGCGCCGCCCTCGGCGGATACCTCGGCATGCGCAGCGCGCAGGCCGACGGCACCCTGCGCTGGGTGGTGGAACAGGGGTTCGAGATGGGACGCCCCAGCATCCTCGAGGTCGAGACCGACAAGGCCGCCGGTCAGATCACCGGCGTCCGTGTGGGGGGCAGCAGCGTGGTGGTGTGCGAGGGGACGATGACGATCTAGTGGTGCCCCAGCGTCCACACGTATGCGGCGAGTGTCCTGATCTGCTCGTCGGTGTAGTCATGGCCGCCGCGCGGACGCATCGGGAACCGGTGCTGCGGGTGCTTGATCGAATCCTTCGGAATTCCGCCGGTCACGATCTTCACGATCGATGCGTAGGTGCCGTCGGTGTGCTCGTACTTGCCCGTCGTCAGGTCGGGGCCATTCCGCCCGTTGGTGCCGCCTTTGCCGTGACATCCGTTGCAGCTGCGCGGGGCGTTGAACAGCGAATCGCCGGCGCTGACCATCGCGGCCGTGACGCCGGCCGGCAGCCCGGCACCGCCGGCCTGCGCCATGGCCGTCGACGCCGCCGGCCCAGGAACGGGGGCCGGGACCTGCGCGGCGGGCGTGCTGTGTGACCCGCCACAGGCGAACAGCCCCCAGGCGGCGATGGGAACGAACACCAGGCGGACATGGAAACCCACGGTCATGGACGACATCCGTTGAGGTGGTTGCGGCAAATCTTGTATCCGGGACGCTCGCCGGCAACTCCGCTACGGGCTGCTCGGTTTGAGAGTGTCGTAGAGGGGATGCGCGGGGGTGAGCGACGCCTCCTGGTGCGCCACCGTCACCGCCAGAACGCGCACGTGCGGATCGTTGGGGAGCGTGAGGATCCGGGCACCGGCCGGCAGATCCATGGAATACGCGAACAAATACGAGTAAGCATACGCCTCGTTCTTGCCGTCCGCGGTGTGCTTGTGCGATGCGAACCACGCCACCGGCGCCCGCTTGATGAAGCCCGGGGTGAGGCTGTCCATGACCTCCAGCATCCGCTGGCGCGCGGCGCCGTTCCGGCGGCGCGCCTCCTGGGCCTCGTGCGCCTGGACCACGAGCAGCGTATCGCCGCCCGCAGCCCGCACCGAATCGAGTTGGATGTGGAACAGCGAGTCCTGGCGCACGCGGAATTGTTGGAAGCGCCGCTGCTGGGCCGCTGCTTCCTCGGCCGACGGCGGCGGTGCCGGTACCTCCTTGAATCCCCGATCGTACCACTGCCCGATGAAACCGTCCCATGCCTCGATGTCGAGCGGCGCCCTGGCCGCGCCCACCTGGAATGGGTCAGTGCGGTCGCCGCTGTCGGACGCCGCCAGCAGATACACGCGGTTGTAGTCACCCGCCGGCAGCGTGATCCGCTGGCCACGCGCCACGACGGCATCCGGCAGACCGCTCGCCGCCGGGGCGAGATGGAAGGTCACCCCACTATAATCGATCTCTGATGGCAGCATCTCGGCGGGCAAGGCTTCGCCGGCCGCGTTGAATCCGCCCACCGAATGGGTTGCGTCGTTGCTCGCCACCGCGGCGTCGTATTCGAGGGACACCGCCTGGGAGGTTGGCGCGGCCTCGGTGGTCGGCGCCGGGCCGAGTTTGACGGCGAAGGTACGGATCGTGTACGGCGTCAGCGACGTCACGAGCGCGCCGTTCTCGATCGTGGCTGGCCCCAACGGCTGCTCCTGCCCGTTCACTTCGCGCGCCGACACCACCGGCGCCGCGAAGGTGAGCCGCACGTCGGGCTGGGGCTGGCCGCTCATCTCGGTGATCCGCACCACATATTCGTCGCTCGCCTCGGCGTGCTTGAGCGCCATCACGCGCACCCGGCTGTCGTTCACGCGCAACAGCGAGAAGGTGCGCCCCAATGGCCCGGGGTGTTTCTGGGTCACGAACACCTTCATCGGATCGTTGAGCCGATAGCCCTGCCAGTCGGTCTGGGCGGCACGCCAATCACCGGCGTGGCCGGCCAGGCCGTAGATGAACTCGTGATGCCCGAAGTCCTGCGACGCCTGGTCCGAGTACGAATAGCCCTGCGGGCTCAGCCCCGGCGTGCGGAGCAGCGTGAGCCGGATGGTATGGTCGTTCGGCTTGTCCGACCCATTCTTGTCGTCAGTGAGCACGGTGACTCCGTACGCCCCGCCGCGATCCGTGAGGTCGATCCACTGGTGCGACGGCACCTCGAACTTGCGAGCATAGGCGTTGCCGCGCTCGATCGTGCCCACATCCCAGTTGTAGGTGGCCACGCTGTCCGACGCGGTGAACGGGAACGTGGCCTTCAGCATCGTGGCCGGCATATGCCAGTCGATCGCGTTGCGGAATTCCACGCGCTCGCCGGCATCGCCCGCCGACAGACTGATCGTCTGCACGAACCGCGAGCTGTCCACCGTGCGCGTCACGGTCAGCGACACGCACACCGGACCCCGCTCCGTGATCCGGATGTCGGCCGGGCCCTGCGCTCCCACGTACGTTCGCGGCGCGCGCTGCTCATCATCGAAGTCCATGTTCCACGCCGGCCACTGGGTGGGTGTGTCTTCCAATAGCGCCAGGCGAATGGGCGACGACAGCAGCTCCTTGTTCAGCGTCTTGTCGAAGATGCTCGACACGTCTCCAGCGTCGTCGAGCGTCACGCGATATTCGGCGTTCTCCAACGACCGCGCGCTCACCTTGAGCGGCGATTCCGCCGCCGGAGCCGGCGTCGAGCGTAGGTCATATACCGCATACCCGACCGACGGAGCATCGGCCACGAACAGGACGTGTGCCTCGCCGTTCTTCCACGAGTCGAGTTGGGCCGGTTCGGCCTGCCCGTCGGGCCCCACCACACTCACCCCGCGCGGATCGCGCGCGAACGGCACGGTGGCTCGCACCACTTCCTGCCGCGCGATGTTCAGCGGATTGTACACCACGACGGGCGTGCCCTGGGCGTCGGTGTTCATCGCCGCGGCCACCGCCTGGCTGCCGCTCGCGAGCACACTCGCGAACTGGTTCATCGCGATCACGTCGTCGTTCCAGGCGAACGTATAGGCGCGCGGCGTGGCCGTTCCCGCCGCGAGGTCGTGGAAGTGAGCACCCATCGCCAGCGTCCACGCGTCGTCGAGTCGCTGCATGGGATAGGCCCGTCCGCCCAGCCACTCGGCGGCCACCGACGCCTTCTCGGCTCCGTCGGCCAGCAACTCCTCCTCGCGAATCCATCGCTTCTGATAGGCCTGCGACGTGAGGGAGCCCGCCGAGTGGTTCTGGAGTTCCATCTCGCCGTCGTAGCTCGGCAGGCCTTGGGCCTCCGCGGGCGTGATATCCTGGAACATCTGATCGGCTCTGGACGAGATCACGTGCAGCGGCCCTTTCGTGGTGACGCTCCTCTCCACTTCGGCCACCGAACGCTCACTCGGTGCGCCGCCGGTATCGCCGGTGCCGTAATAGTGATAACCGGCGTACACACCATACTTCTCCCCATCGCGGTCCACGCGGTTGACCCACGTCGTGTCGGTGGTGAGATCGTCCGTCACGTTGCCGCTGTAGCTTCCGGGATTGAGCGCCGCGATCACGCTGCTGCCGTCGGGGCCGATCCACCGCCCGACATTGAACGGCACGCCCTTGCCTTCCATCCCCGCCGGCGTGCTCGGTTGATCGGGCACCGACGAGCCCCAGGTGAGCTTCTGCGTAGAGAAGCCTTTGATGCCGGCGTGCGCCAGGATCGTCGGCAGCGACCACGGAAAGCCGAAGCAGTCGGGGAGCATGAATTCCTGGCTCGCCACGCCGAATTCGCGGCGGAAGAATTCGTTCCCGTACAGGATCTGGCGCATGATGCCTTCGGCCGACGGCGCGTTCACATCGCCCTCCTCCATCGATGACCCCGCGGGGAACCACTGGCCCGACGCGACGTACGCCTTCAGCCGCTCGAAGTCCATGGGCCAGTATTCCTTCATCATCCGATAGCGGTTGGCTCCGCTGAAGTTGAACACGTAATGCGGATATTTGGCGAACAGCGCGAAGTTGTCATGCATCGTCTTGGGCAGGAATTCATCGATCACCTGTGGGTATTCCCACCGCCACTCCGTATCGAGGTGCGCGTAGCCCACCACGTACAGCGTGGGATCCTTGGCCAGGTCGGGACGGAGCCGGAGCACGTCGCGCGGAGCGGCGGCGCGTACGGAGCCCAGCGGCGGCGGCCCTCCCGTCGGGCCGGCCACGGGCTCCTGCGCCTTCGCCGAGCGGGTGAAGGTGGCCAGCGTGATGAGAAGCGCGGCGGCCGTGCCGGCGCGATGGATGGCGTGACGCATGATGATTCGACCTCGTGAAGTCCACTCGGGCACGGCTATCCGGCCCGATCGATTGCCCCGCGCGCAGCGGACCAATTTTTTCGAACCTACGGCCCGCGCTGCACGGTCACAACCGGCACCCGCGTTAAGGTCCCGTTGAGCCGTCCGGCGGCCGTGCGTTCGGAGGCGATGAGACACGCCAAGCCCGGCCGGCTCACCTTTGCCGGACCGGGCCATCGCAGAGACTCGCTAGTTGTTTCCGCCCGCGCCCGCGCCCCCGCCCCCACTCTTGAGCGGCGGCAGCGGCTTGATCCGCTTGCCCCATGTCGGGTAGGGTGGCTCCACCGAGTCGCGTTTCACCGGGTGCTCGGCCAACTGTTTGAGCGCCACTTCCACCGCGGTCTCCAACTGCTTGTCCTGTCCGGCGATCATGTCCTTGGGCCAATCCTCCACGTCCACGTCGGGCGACGTGCCTTCATTCTCCACGTGCCACTTGTGATCGGTGCCGAAGAACCCACCGCGCGGCGCGATCGCCGACCCGCCGTCGATGAACGGGGGCGTGTCGGCCGTGTGCACCAGCCCGCCCCATGTGCGCTTGCCCACCAGGGTGCCCACCTTGCGCGACTTGAACATCCATGGCATCAGGTCGCCGCCCGAGCCGGCCATTTCGTTGATGATCATCACCTTGGGGCCCCAGATCCCCGCTTCGGGGCTGGTGAACGGAACCCGCGTGCCGGCCACGTTATTGAAGTAGCCGTCGAAGCCGCGCTGCAGCACGTCGATGATATAGTCGGCCGCCGACCCGCCGCTGTTGTACCGCTCGTCGATCACGGCTCCCTGCTTGTTCTGCTGGGAGAAGTAGTAGCGGTTGAAGTACGTGTACCCCGGCTGCGCCGTGCTCGGCAAATACACGTACGCCAGCTTGCCGTGCGACAGCGAATCGACGATGCGTCGGTTGTTCTCCACCCAAGCCCGGCTGCGCAACGACTGTTCGTTTGCCACGGGCAGCACGGTCACGTCGTGCGCCCCATCAGCCGATGGTTGCGCGTTCACCGCGAGTACGGTCTGCCTGTCGGCCGTGCCATCGAGCAGCCGGTAGATGTTGTCGGTGCCGGCAAGATCCTGTCCGTTGATGGCCACGAGATAGTCGCCCACGTGCACGTCCAGCCCCGGCACGGCGAGCGGGGCACGCAGATCCGGGTTCCAGCTCTCGTCGTCGTAGATCCTCGTGATGCGGTAGCGGCCGTTCTGTACCGTGAAATCGGCCCCCAGCAGCCCCGTGGTGGTGCGTGGGACTTCGGGCATGTCGCCGCCGCGTACGAACGAGTGCCCGATGGCGATCTCGGCACCCATCATGTCCATTAGATAGTTCAGATCTGCCCGATGGTTCACGTAGGGTAGCAGCACCCCGTACATCGCCTTCATGCGCGGCCAGTCGGTGCCGTGCAGGTTGGGCACGTACAGGTAGTCGCGCTGTTGGCGCCAGTCGGCATAGAAGATTTCGCGGAACTCGGCCTTGGGATCCAGATACATGCGCAGCGACACGTCGAGTCGCCCCTGGCCCGCCGGCGGCGGAGTGCGGTCGGCGTCCACGATGAACAGCGACGGCGCACTCGGTGTTCCTCCCGCCGCCCCGGGGCCCCCGCGCCCCCCACCCCCTCCGGCCGCGCGGTAGAGCAGCTTGTGGCCGTCCAGGCTCACGTCGTAATCGGCCACGCCCGATACGAACGGCGCTTCGCGCCGGTCGCTCAGCCGGTACCGCAGTAGCTCCGCCCCGCCACCGCCGGCCCCGGCGCCCCCGCGACCGCCGGCATTCGTCCCGGCACGCAAGTAGTAGACGCTGCCGGCGACGCCCGCCTTCAACTGGGAGTATTGCGCCTGCGGAACACCAGGCACGGCCAACACCCGGCTCTGCAGGGCATCGAAATCGATCTGCACGTGCACTGGCGCTCGCGGCGCCACCGGCGGGTTGTCCGCGTCGGCGCTGGCCTCGTCACCGCCCCGTGCCACTCCGCCGCCACGCCCCATCCGGCCGCGGCCACGACCACCGGTCTCGATGGGCATCGCCGGCGCGCCCGTCTCCTCGTCGCTGCGCAGCGTGAACGGCGTGGCGTCGGTCTTGTCGAGCACCGCCAGGTAGAGCCCGAACGTCTCTGTGTGGTCGTAGCTCGACATGTCCAGCCACTGCGACCGCAGGCCATAGTCCGTGGACGCCAGGAACCAGAGGTACCTGCCGCTCGCGTCCCATGCCGGCGAGACGGCGTCGGCCAGCCCGTCGGTCACCTGGTTGGTCTTGCCCGTCTGCATGTCATAGGTGAACACCGCATGGTAGAGCGAATTGAGGTGCGCTACGTACGCGATGTACCGCGAGTCGGGGCTCCACACCGGGTCCATGGTGCGCGTGGGCACCATCCAGGGATCGTCACCCACTTCCTTGGCGGTGCCGGTGGCCACGTCGAGCACCCACAGGTGCAGGTTCGTGTCGGTGTACAGGATATACTTGCCGTCGGGCGACCATTGCGCCGTGTAGTAGTGCGTGGGATGCGGCAGATTGATGAACCGCGGCGCATTGAGGCCGTCCTGGTCGCGGATCACGAGCTGGAACTCACCCGACTGGTCGCTGAAGTAGGCGATGGATTTTCCGTCGGGCGCCCACACCGGGTTCAACTCGGCGGCGCCGCTTGTGTTCGTGAGATCGCGCACGTTGCCGTACTGGGCGGGAATCGTGAAGATCTCCCCGCGCGCATCGACCAGGGCGCGCTTACCGGTGGGCGAGATCGCCAGGTTGGAGATGCGCCCCGAGACGTCCT
>Ga0307372_10002751_pt1 | contig 28713 bp, 26 predicted proteins | sample OX1MG_FD_202533 | JGI IMG/M metagenome (GOLD analysis project Ga0307372, IMG submission 202533) | Soil microbial communities from Risofladan, Vaasa, Finland - OX-1 | ecosystem: Environmental > Terrestrial > Soil > Coastal area > Acid sulfate soil | place: Finland: Risofladan, Vaasa | collected... | reverse complement strand
CGGCGAGAAGATGGGCGTCTTCCTCTCGAACCCGCGCCTGCAAGGACTTCCCGCGGTGCTCGAGACGTCAGGCCCGGACGGCCACGGCCCGGACGCAGCCGAGGTGCAGAAAACGAAGGACCTGCGCGCGCGCTGGCTCACCTGACCCTCTTGGCCACGTCCAGGCGTCTGACGCCAGGACATGGCCTGAGCAGCCAAGTACCGAAGCGCGACCCGGCACTCAAAGCGGCCTTGCGTCTCCTTCGGACACGTCCAAGCGTCTGACGCCAGGACATGTACGTTCGGGACGTGTCGGCGGTGCGCTATCGCTGGGTCGTGCTCGGCGCCGGGACGGTCGCGCAGGCGTCGTTCTCCGCCTCGACCGTCGGCTTGCCGGCGCTCGGGCCGGCGCTCAAGAGCCACTACGGGCTCACGCTCGGCGAGACCGGCGTCGTGCTCGCCGCGACCGGGATCGGGATGCTGTTCACGCTGCTGCTGTGGGGACTCGTCGCCGACCGTGTCGACGAGCGCTGGGTGATCGCGACGGGCCTCACGGCTGCGGCGGGCTCGCTCGCGATCGCGTCGACGACCGGGAGCTTCGCCGCCGTGACCGGCGCGCTCATCGCAACAGGAGCTCTCGGCGCGAGCGTCAACGCCGCGAGCGGGCGCGCGATCACGGGGTGGTTTCCCGCGTCCGAGCTCGGCCTCGCCCTCGGCGTCCGCCAGACCGCAATCCCGATCGGCGGCGCGCTCGGCGCCGTCCTCCTCCCCACGCTCGCGTCCGCGGGCGGCACACGCGCGGCGTTTCTCTTCCTCGCCGGATCGTGCGCCACGGGAGCGACCGTCGCCGCGGTCTTCGTGCGCGGCGGAGCGGACGCAACGGAGCCTGAGCTGGAAGACATCTCGAGCCCCCTCCGTGACCCGCACATGTGGCTGCTCGGCCTGGGCACGGGGCTGTACCTCGTCGCCCAGATCGGGATCACCGGCTTCGTCGTCCTGTTCCTCCACGACGAGCGTCACGTCCAGCGGGCATGGATCGTGCTTGCGGCCATCTACGTCCTCGCGACAGCCGCGCGCATCGGCTCGGGATTCATCTCCGACAGGCTCGGCCGCCGGCTCGGCCCGCTGCGGGCGATCGGCCTCGGCCTCGCCGCCGCAACCGCCGCCGTCGCCGCCGCGACGAGCGCGCCGCTCGCGCTGCTCATCCCGCTCTTCGTCCTCGCCGGAGTGCTGAGCATGGCCTGGAACGGATTGGCCTACGCCGCGGCCGCCGAGGCTGCCGGCTCGAGGAAAACGGGCGCGGCGCTCGGCTTCCAGCAGACGCTTCTCGGAGTGGTCGTCGCCGCGGCGCCGCCGGCGATCGCGGCGATCGCGACGCACAGCTGGCGCGCGGCGTTCGTCGTCACAGCGGCCGGACCGGCGCTCGGCGTGCTCGTCCTCCGGACGCTCAGCGAACGCGCGCGAAGACCCGGAACGTCGGCGAGCCCGCGGGCAGCTCCCCGAACTCCGGATTGACGCAGCCGAGCTCGGTCTCGCGGTGCCGGAACGTCGACTGCACGCCCGACTGGCACATCGGGAGCGGCGCCCGCAGCGCCCGCACCGCGCCGAACCCCTCACGGCTCCGCTCGCCCTGGCGCAACAGGTCGACGTCGATCTCCGCCTCGTAGACGTTCTGGAGGCAGCCCATGTACCTGTGGCCATGCTGCTCGTACGCGTACACGAACGGGCATGACCGGCCCAAGCAAGCAGCGGGGTAGACGATCTTCTCGCAGTGCACCTCGCACAGCCGGCACTCCGCCTCGTCCTGCGGGTGGAGGGGAAGCGTCGCCGTGGCTTGCTTAGGCGTCATGCGGACATTGTCCGAGCGGTTCGCGCACTCCGCAAGACTTGACTTACTGCGGAGATCGCGCTAGCGGTCTGATGGGAAGTCGAGCCCGCCTCGCGCTGCGCCTGGAGCGGTATCCGGGTGCCGCTCCTACTTGCCATCAGGCCGCTACTAGTCGCCGCGCGATGTTGAGAACGTCCATGGCGGTGAACGCCTGGAAGTCCGCCTCGATCCCCGGGGTGTCGTCTGCTCTGAACCACAGCGCCTGAACCGTTCCCATGCCGACGCTTTTCGCGCCTTGCACGTCGTTCACGAGGTCGTCGCCGACGAAGAGCGTCGCGGTCGGATCGACGTCGAGCCGGCCGCAGGCCATGAGGAACGGCTCGGGCGACGGCTTGCGCGCGCCGGCTTCGTCGCTGAAGACCATCGTGTCGAGGAGCGGCGCGAGCCCGAGCCGCTCGGCGTCCTCGTGCAGCAGACGCGCGGGATCGGGCCACGAGTTGCCGACGACTCCCGTCTTCAGGCCACCGTCGCGCAACGACTCGAGGAGAGCCGGCGCGGCGGCGAGCACGCTGAGCGCGTCGCGCCAGGCCCCATGCTCCCTCTCGATGAAGCCCTCCGGGTCGCCCACTCCGAGCTCGCCGAGCAGCTCGGCGTACGGACGATGGCCATGCGTGTCGCCGAGCAGGAGCTCGCGCCAGCGAGCCGTGAACTCCGGATCGTCCCTGCCAAGGGCCGCGCGGTGCGCCGACACGACGCGCGCGTCATCCCATTCGAAATGAACGAGCGTGTTGCCCCAGTCGAAGAGAACCGCCTCCAGCACGGCCGACTACGGTACTCGGGTGGGACGGAAGCTCCTCTGGGCATCGCTCCTCCTCGCGCCGCTCACCGTCGCGATCGACAAGCTCACGAGCGCCGGGGATGTGACGCTCTTCGTCCTCTCCGCGCTCTCGCTGATCCCGCTCGCGTGGCTGATCGGGGAGGCCACCGAGCACGCGGCGGAGCACACCGGCCCGGGCATCGGCGGCTTCCTCAACGCGAGCTTCGGGAACGCACCCGAGCTCATCGTCGCGCTCTTCGCAATCGGCGCGAACCTCCCCGTCGTAGTCCGCGGCTCGCTCGCGGGCAGTGTCATCTCGAACCTGTTGCTCGTCTTCGGCGTCACGCAGATGGCCGGGCCGGACGGGAAGCAGATCGATCGCCGCTCGCTCCTCGTCCAGGTCGGACTCGTCGCCGGCGGCGTCGCCGCCTTCGCGATCCCCGCCGCGGTCGGCTACACAGGAGGGCCCGAGCGCCACGCCGCGGTCGTCGCCTCCGTGCCGGTCGCGATCGTGCTGCTTCTCGTGTACGGCGCCGTCGTGGGCCGGAATCTCCATCGCCACCGGAAGGTCGACCGAAAGCCGCCGCACCCCGACGCGTGGACGCTGCCCATCGCTCTCGCCGCGCTCACGGCCGCGACCGCGGCGACCGCGTGGGTGAGCGAGATCCTCGTCCACTCGCTCCACTCCTTCGCCGCCGCAGTCGGGCTGAGCGAGTTCTTCATCGCCGTCGTCGTCGTCGCGATCGTCGGGAACGCGGCCGAGCACGGCGGCGCGATCCTCATCGCCCGCGCGGGGAAGATGCGACTCGCCACGGAGATCGCGGTCTCGTCAGGCGCGCAGGTGGCCCTTTTCGTCGTCCCGGCCGTCACGCTGCTCGGGCTCTTGTTCACGCATCCGCTCGCGCTCTCGTTCCGCTGGACGGAGCTCGCCACGATGGCGGTGGCGGCAGCCGCTGCGGCGGCGGTCGTGTGGGACGGCCGGACGAACCGGCGGGAAGGCGCGGTACTCGTCGCGGTCTATGCCGCAACCGTCGTCGGGTTTCTCCTCTACGGCGGCCGCTGAGCTTCGACTACGGTGACGCGCATGGTCGTAAGCGAGCAGGCGAGCACCGCCGCGCCCGCGGGAGTCGCGGTCGAGGCGCGCGACCTGACTCGCCGGTACGGCGAGGGGCAGACCGCCGTCGACGCGCTCAGGGGCGTCGGCATCGAGGTCAGCTCCGGCGAGCTCGTCGCCGTCATGGGGCCGTCGGGCTCCGGGAAGTCGACGCTCATGCACATCCTCGCGGGACTCGACACGCCGACCTCCGGCACCGTCTCGATCGCCGGCACGGAGATCACGACACTCACCGACGCGAAGCTCACACGGCTGCGCCGCGACCACATCGGCTTCGTCTTCCAGTTCTTCAACCTCCTGCCGATGCTGACGGCCGAGGAGAACATCCTGCTGCCGCTGTCGATCGCCGGGGAGAAGCCGGACAGAGCGTGGCTCGACGAGCTGCTCGGCCAGACGGGGCTCGCTCAGCGCAGCTCGCATCGCCCGTCCGAGCTCTCGGGCGGCGAGCAGCAGCGCGTCGCAATCGCGCGAGCGCTGATCACGAAGCCGACGATCCTCTTCGCCGACGAGCCGACCGGCAACCTCGACTCGAAGACGAGCGGCGAGATCCTCAGGGTGATGCGCGCATCGACCGACGCGTACGGACAGACGATCGTCATGGTCACGCACGAGGCGCGAGCCGCCGCGATCGCCGACCGCATCCTCTTCCTTGCAGACGGGTTGATCGTCAAGGAGTTGAAGGACGCGACGACGGAGGACGTGCTCCGCGTGATGTCCAGCCTCCATTGATCAAAGTCGCGCTGAAGGGACTGCTCGGGCGCAAGCTCCGCGCTCTCCTCACCGGGCTCGCGATCGTCCTCGGCGTCGCGATGATCAGCGGCACGTACGTCCTCACGGACACGATCAAGGCCGCGTTCAGCACCGTCTTCACGACGGTCTACGCGAAGACCGACGTCGTGATCAGCGGCAAGAACGCTCTCGGGAACACCTCGAACAACAACGGGCTTCCCCCGTCCTTCCCCGAGTCGCTGCTCGGGAAAGTGCGGAACCTGCCCGGCGTCGCCGCCGCATCCGGTGGGATCGGCGACTTCGCGTATCTCGTCGGACGCGACGGAAAGGTCATCTCCGGCCATGGAGCGCCGTCACTCGCGTTCAGTGTCCACCCGCACGGAGACGAGCGCTTCAACCCCCTGACCCTCACCGCCGGCACGTGGCCGGTCGGGCCGAACGAGGTCGACATCGACGCGAACACGGCCTCGAAGGACAACTACAAAGTCGGGCAGACGATCGGCGTCATCGCCCGGGGCCCGGTGAAGAAGTACAAGATCGCCGGCGTCGTGAAGATCGGCGGCGTCGCATCACTCGGCGGCGCGACGATGGCGATCTTCGACTTCCCGACGGCGCAGAAGATCTTCCACAAGGAAGGCAAGCTCGACGCGATCGACATCGCGGCGAAGCCGGGCACCTCGCCGCAGCAGCTCGTGGGCGAGATCAAGCCGCTGCTGCCGCCGACAGCGCAGGTGCGCACGTCGGCCGCGCAAGCGGCGCAGGCCACGAAGGACACGAATGGCTTCCTCTCGATCTTCAACGACTTCCTGCTCGCGTTTGCCGGCGTCGCGCTCTTTGTCGGCATCTTCGTGATCGCGAACACGCTCTCGATCACCGTCACGCAGCGGACGCGCGAGCTGGCGACGCTCCGAACGCTCGGCGCGTACAAGCGCCAGGTGCAGGCGTCCGTCCTGATGGAGGCGGGCGTGATCGGGGCGCTCGCTTCCGTCTTGGGCCTGTTCCTCGGCCTCGCGCTCGCAAAGGGGCTCAATGCCGCGTTCGTCCACCTCGGGATCGACCTGCCGCAGGCGGGGACGATCTTTGCGACGCGGACGATCGTCGTCTCGCTCGTGGTCGGGATCTTCGTGACGATGCTCGCGGCGCTGTGGCCGGCCTTCCGTGCGACGCGGGTCGCGCCGGTCTCGGCGGTGCGCGAGGGAGCCGTCGTCGAGCCGCTCCTCTCGGGCCCGGCCGTGACGACGGTCGCGCTCTCGATGATCGGCGGAGCCGTCGCGCTCATGCTGGTCGGGCTCTTCGTCGGCTCGCTCTCGACGACCCAACGCCTGCTCGCGGTCGGGATCGGAGCCGCCGCGGTCTTCCTCGGCGTCGCGCTGCTCGCGAAGGTGCTCGTGCCACCGCTCGCGCGCTGGCTCGGCTGGCCGGCGGCACGCACCGGCGGCGCGGCGGGGACGCTGGCACGCGGGAACGCGATGCGTAATCCGTCGCGCACCGCGGCCGCATCCGCCGCTCTGATGATCGGCCTCGCGCTCGTCACGCTCGTCGCCGTCCTCGCGTCCGGCTTGAAGGCGACCTTCGAGAGCGCCGTCAACTCGGTCTTCAAGGGCGACTACGCGCTCACCGCAACCGACAACTTCTCCCCCATCGCGGTCGCGCCGGCGAACGCCCTCACGAAAGTTCCCGGCGTCACGGTCGTCTCCGGCGTGCGTGCCGGAGAGGGACGGGCGTTCGGGAGCAGGATCGGCGTCACCGGCGTCTCCGGCGACATCAGCAAGGTCGTCACGGTCAACTGGGAGTACGGATCGCAGGCGACGCCGGGCCGGCTGGGCGCAAACGGAGCCTTCGTCGCGAAGGCGTACGCGACGGACCACCACCTCGCGCCGGGCTCGCCGATCAGCGTCGAGACACCCACCGGCAACTCGCTCCACCTCGTGATCCGCGGCGTCTTCGTCCCGCCGACCGGCGGTTCTCCTTACGGGGACGTGACCATCTCGGCGCGGACGTTCGACCGGCACTACCAGAACCCGCAGAACGTCTACGCGTTCGTCGACATGAAGGGCGGCGTGACGCCGGCGAACACGGCGACGTTGACGAAGGCGCTCAAGCCGTTCCCGGAAGCGAAGATCGCGACGGAGAGCGAGTTCAAGAAGAACCAGGAGCAGGGGATCAACACGCTCCTGAACCTCCTCTACGTCCTGCTCTCGCTCTCGATCATCATCAGCCTGTTCGGGATCGTGAACACGCTCGTCCTCACGGTGTACGAGCGGACCCGCGAGATCGGGATGCTGCGCGCAGTCGGCATGACGCGCCGGCAGGTGCGCGCCATGATCCGGCACGAGAGCATCATCACGGCCCTGATCGGCGCGGCTCTCGGGATCCCCGTCGGGATCGTCCTCGCCCTGATGGTGGGCAAGGCGATCAAGTACCCGGCCTTCACGATCCCGTGGGGCACTCTCGTCGTGTTCGTCATCGCGGCCGTCATCGCGGGCCTCGTAGCGGCGATCCTTCCGGCGCGACGCGCCGGACGCCTGAACGTCCTCGAAGCGCTCCAGTACGAGTAGCCGCGCTGTAGTAGGGTCGCCTCGTCTCGCCACCTAACACCGAGGGGGTTCGTCCGATGCCGAAGATCGTCGCCACCCACGCTGTCGTCGATGTCACGCGTTGGCTCAGCGGAAAAGCAGAGCGTGCTGCCGCCATCGAGTCGTGGTCCGGCTCAAACGTGACCGACTTCGTCGCCGAAGACGGGAGCAACAAGATCGCCGTCACGGCCGACATCGCCGATCTCGAAACCATGAAGGCGTCGATGGCCTCGCCACCTCCGGAGGCTCTGGCCGCGATGGAGAAGCACGGCGTCATTCCCCCCATCACGATCTACATCGAGGGTTAGCCAACCGACTCTCGGCGAGTGCAGCTACCCGTCGGGCGCCCGCCAGGGGCCGGGTTCGCGCGTGACTGGATAGCCGGCCCAGACGAGCCGCTCGACCGAGCCGTTCTCGCCGCGGACGATCTTCAGCGCCTCGCCGTGCTCCGGGCCGGAGACGGTGCGCCAGCGGTCGTCCGTCTCCTTTTCGAAGACGGCGGGCGGCTCCCAGTCCGCGTCGTCGGGAGAGGTGGCTTCGAGCCGTCCGTCCCGCCAGCGGAGCGTCATCTGCGCCGCCTCCATGAACCAGATCCCGAGCAGGGGGACGACGTCGGCGGGCGGCGGATCGCCGACGCGCCACGCCTCGGGCGCGACGGGCCACTCCTCCACCGTCGTGCGCGCAAGCGACAGCCCGAACGGCACGAGCGCCGCTGCGCTCTCGTTCGTGAGCGCCGCGATGGCGATCTTCTCCCGCGCCGAGAAGTACAGGCGTGCGATGAAGCCGGGCATCGCGCCGCCGTGGCCGGCGAGGATCCGGTCGCCGTCGCGGCGGAGCTGCAGTCCGAGCCCGTAGCCCGAGAGCCAGCGCTCGTGCTCGTCGATCACCTGGACGGTGCGCATCTCCTCGGCGGTCTTCTTCGCGAGGATCGCCTCGTCGGGATCGGCGAGGAACGCGCCCCAGCGGCAGAGATCGCCGACCGTCCCCCAGAGCTGCCCGGCCGACGCCCACGCGCCGGTGTCGACGTCGATCGCCTCCCAGACACCGTCGGCGTACGGCTGTGAGACGTAGCCCTTCGCCGCGGGTTGCTCCGGCTCGAAGCTCATCCGCTCGAGGCCGAGCGGCTCGAAGAAGCGCTCGCGGACGTAATCCGTGTACGCCACGCCGCTGACGCGCTCGATCACAATCCCGAGCAGCGCGAACGCGAGGTTCGAGTAGTGGAACCGCGCGCCGGCGGAGAGCACCATCTCCGCGCGGTCGAGCGTCTCGAGGAGCTCGTCCGGCGGCGCGAAGCGCAACGTCAGCCAGGAGTCGTCGTGTGTCTCCCGCTGCAGGCCCGACGCGTGGGACAGGAGCCGGCGGATCGAGGGCGAGTAGGCGGCTCCCTCGACGTGCTTGTCGAGCGTGTCCTCGAGGTCGAGCTTGCCGGCGTCGCGGAGCTGCATGATCGCCGCGGCGGTGAACGTCTTCGTGATCGAGCCGACGCGGTACTGCGTGTCGGGCGTCGCGTCCACGCCTCTTTCGACGTCGGCGGCGCCGACGGCCTTCTCCCAGATGAGCTCGCCGTCGCGGAGCACCGCAGCCGCAAGGCTCGGATAGCGCTCGTCACGTTGCGCGACGCCGGTGAGGCGGTCGAGCTTTGCGGTGAGCCGTTCAGGCGTGGACACCGAGCACCTCCTGTATGGCGGGGATGGCGGCGTCGATTTCGTCGTCGCCGATGTCGAGATGGGTGACCGCGCGGAGCCACCCCGGGCGAAGGCCGCCGATCAGCACTCCGCGTTCGGCGAGCGCTTCGACGAGGCCGGGTTCGCCGCGGATCGAGACGAAGTTCGTCTCGACGTCGCCGGGATCGAGGCCGATTCCCGCGGCGAGGCGCTTCGCGCGTTGGTGGTCTTGCGTAAGCCGATCAACATTGTGGTCGAGCGCGTAGAGCATCGCCGCCGCCGCGATCCCCGACTGCCGGAGCGCCCCGCCGAAGAGGAACTTTCCCTCCCACGCGCGCTCGATCGTCGCCGAGGAGCCGGCGATGATCGCGCCGAAGGGGCAGCCGAGACCCTTCGAGAAGCAGACGGTGACGGTGTCGGCGAGCGACGCCCAGGCAGAGACGGGCTCGCCGGCGGCGACGGCGGCGTTGAAGAGACGCGCGCCGTCGAGATGGACGGCGACGCCGCGCTCGCGTGCCGAGTCGACCACGGTGCGGAACTCGTCGAGCGGCCAGACGCGCCCGCCCGAGCTGCGGTGCGTGTTCTCGAGCACGAGTACGCCGCCGGGCCCGAACTCTTCGACCTCCAGGATCTGCTCGGGCGTTGGGCGTCCCGCCTCCGCCGCGAGCCCGCGCATGACGAGACCGGAGTGGATCGCCGGCCCGCCCCACTCGTAGATGAGCACATGCGTTCTCTCCTCGGCGACGACCTTGCATCCCGGCCGGCTCAACGCGCGCAGCGCGACCTGGTTCCCCATCGTCGCCGTCGGCAGGAAGAGCGCCGCTTCGTGGCCGAGTAGCTCTGCCATCCGGCGCTGCAGCTCGTTCGTGGTCGGATCCTCGCGCTCCTGCTCGTCGCCGACCTCGGCCGCGGCCATCGCGGCGAGCATCCCCGGCGTCGGCTTCGTGACGGTGTCGGAACGAAGATCGATCACAGAGCGCACGCTATCGGGTCGATTCGGTGTCCAACCCGGACACGCACCCAAAGGCCATGTCCGGTGTCAGACACCGGACATGGCCCGAACGGACGCAGCACCGCATGGCAAAGCCACGCAAGTCCGAAACGGACACGGTGGGGTCTGACCCCGGACATGGCCCGCGGAGCCACGTCGGGGTCTGGCACCGGACGTGTCCCGTGGGGCCATGGACGCTACGGTGGCTCGATGGATCTGAGACTCCTTGAGGAGACGCTACGCGAGCGCGGCGAGCCCGACTTTCGCGTGCGCCAGGTCTGGGAGTGGACGGCCCGTGGGGCGACGGGCTACGAGGCGATGACGAACCTGCCGCGCCCGCTGCGAGAAGAGCTCGCCGCGGCCGTGCCCTTCTCCACGCTCACCGTCGAGACGGAGCGCGAGTCGAAAGACGGGACGATCAAGACGCTGTTCCGCACCGCCGACGGCCATCCGGTCGAGGCGGTGCTCATGCGCTACCGCGACGGTCGCCGCTCGCTCTGCCTCTCGTCGCAGTCAGGCTGCCCGCTCACGTGCACGTTCTGCGCGACGGGCTCGATGGCCTTCGGCCGGAACCTCACCGCGTCGGAGATCCTCGATCAGGCGCTCCACTTCCGCCGGCTCGCCGAGGTCGACCATGCCGTCTTCATGGGGATGGGCGAGCCGATGCTCAACCTCGACGAGGTGCTCGACGCGGCGCACCGGCTCCCCGACGTCGGGATCACGCACCGCCGCACGACGATCTCCACCGTCGGCTGGCTGCCCGGCCTGAAGCGCTTCGTCAACGAGGTGAACGAGCCGATCCGTCTCGCGCTCTCGCTCCATGCGCCGGACGACGAGCTGCGGTCGCGGATCATGCCGGTGAACGACCGCTATCCACTCCGCGAGGTCGTCAAGGAGTGCGCGCGTCACGCGACGGAGACGAACCGGCGCGTCTTCGTCGAGTACGTGATGCTCGCCGGCGTGAACGACTCGCCGGGACAGGCGCGTGCGCTCGCGGCGCTCCTCGGCCGCGACCACTTCAAAGTCAACCTGATCCCATACAACCCGACGGGCCTCTACGAGGGCTCTTCACGGGAGCAGATCGGCGCATTCCGCTGGGAACTCGAGAAGGCGCACGTCCCCGTAACCGTGCGCCTGACGCGCGGCCGCGACATCGAGGCGGCGTGCGGCCAGCTTGCGGCGGCGCCGAAGCAGCGCACCGGCGCTGTCGTGACGTAGTCGCTCGACTGCAAAGTCGCGGGGGACCCCGACCAAGTCGCGACTTGCCATGACATCACTCGTTGGATTACCCCCGGGTGGGTGGGGGCTAGGGATGGTTGCAGCCGGAGCGTGACCAATGGCTCGCGACTTCGCGCCAGTTCAGCTCAAATCGATCGGCGCGTCGCTCCGGTCGGTAGCCGACAGCACCGCGCTCGGCAGCTTGCGTCTAAGCGACGGTCTCGCGGTCGTCGTCGAACGCGTACTTGACGACCGGATTCTTCGCAGCGCGCACCTCGTCGAGCCGCTTCACGGGCCGGTGGTGCGGCGCCTCCTTCAGCAGCTCGGGCTCCTCCGCCGCCTCGCGCGCGATCGCGAGCATCGCCTCGCAGAACGAGTCGAGCGTCTCCTTCGTCTCGGACTCCGTCGGCTCGATCATCAATGCCTCGGGGACGATGAGCGGGAAGTAGATCGTCGGCGGATGGAAGTCGTAATCCATGAGCCGCTTCGCCACGTCGAGCGCCGTGCAGCCGTGCTCGCGCTTCATCGTCCGCGCCGAGAGGACGAACTCGTGCATGCAAAGCCGGTCGAACTCGAGGTCGTACGCGCCCTTCAGCCGCGCGAGAACGTAGTTCGCGTTGAGCACCGCGGCCTCCGACATCTCGCGCAGCCGGTCGCCCCACATGCGGAGGAACGCGTATGACCGGACAAACACGCCGAACGGGCCGGTGAACGCGCGAACCTTGCCGATCGTCTGCGGCCGGTCGAAGTCGAGGCCGAAGCTCCCGTCCTCCTTCCGGATCACGGCCGGCACCGGCAGGAACGGCTCGAGGATATCCCGCACCGCGATCGGCCCGCCGCCCGGCCCGCCGCCGCCGTGCGGCTGCGAGAACGTCTTGTGGAGGTTGATGTGAACGACGTCGAAGCCCATGTCGCCCGGCCGCGAGATCCCGCAGACGGCGTTGAGGTTCGCGCCGTCGTAATACATGAGTGCGCCCGCGCCGTGGAAGATCCGCTCGATCTCCTCGATGTTCTCGTCGAACAGCCCGAGCGTCGACGGGTTCGTGAGCATGAGCGCCGCGGTGTTCTCGTCGACCTTGGCGCGCAGGTCCTCGACGTCGATGTTGCCGCGCGCGTCGGTCTTCACCTTCGTCATCTCGAAGCCGGTCATCGTCACGGAGGCGGGATTCGTACCGTGCGCGGTGTCGGGGACGACGACCTTGCGTCGCTGCTCCGCCTCTCCCTTCGCGGTGAAGTACGCGCGGACGAGCATGAGGCCGGTGAGCTCTCCCTGCGAGCCGGCGGCGGGCTGGAGCGAGACCGCGTGCAAGCCCGTGACCTCCATGAGGATCTCCTGCAGGCGCCACATGAGCTCGAGCGCGCCCTGCGCACCGCTCTCCTCCTGCAGCGGGTGAAGCGCCGCGAAGCCGGGCAGCGCCGCGAGCCGCTCGTTGATCCGCGGGTTGTACTTCATCGTGCAGGAGCCGAGCGGATAGAAGCCCGTGTCCACGCCGAAGTTGCGGGTCGAGAGCTCGGTGAAGTGGCGCATGAGCTCGAACTCCGGCACCTCCGGCAGGCGCGGCGGGTCCTGGCGCCGCAGCTCCTCCGGGACATGCGCCTCGGGTAGACCCTCCGGCCGCGCAACGGTCGACGCGCGGCGGCCGGGCTGCGACTTCTCGTAGATGAGCTTCACGCCGCCACCTCCCCGAGCACCTCGGCGAGCCGGTCGATCTCTGCAGGCGTGCGCCGCTCGGTCACCGCGACGAGCAGGACGTCGTCCATGCCCTCGTAGTCGCGGCCGAGCGCATAGCCCGGATGTACGCCGCGCTCGCGCGCCGCCACAACGACCTCGCGCGCATTCCGTCCGACGCGCACTGCAAACTCCTTGAACGTTGTCTGATTGGAGAACACCAGCTCGAGCCCGGCTCGCTCAACGAGCTGCTGCTTGGCATAGGCGGCCAGAGAAAGGCAGGTCTCCCCCAGCTCGCGGATCCCCTGCGGTCCCAGCCACGTGAGGTAGACGAGCCCGCCGAGCGCGAGCAGCGTCTGGTTCGTGGTGATGTTCGACGTGGCCTTCTCACGCCGAATGTGCTGCTCGCGGGTCTGCAGGGTGAGGACATAGCCGCGCTCGCCCGCGGTGTCTACCGTCTCGCCGACGATCCGGCCCGGCATGCGGCGGATGAACTCCTCCCGTGCCGCGAGGAAGCCGTAGTGCGGCCCGCCGTACGACGGGAAGTTCCCGGCGGCCTGACCCTCGCCGATCGCCATCGAGGCGCCGTAGCGCCCCGGCGCCTCGAGCACGCCGAGCGAGAGTGGGTCGGCGTGGACGATGCCGAGGGCGCCGGCGTCCGCGGCCGCAGCCGCGAGATCCGGTGCCGCCTCGAGGCAGCCGAAGAAGTTCGGCTGCTGGAAAATCACGGCTGCCGCGTCGACCGCTGCGCGGGCAACGTGTTCCGGATCCGTGACCCCATCAGAGTGCGGCACCTCGACGATCTCGAGGCCGAACCCCGGCGCGTACGTCTTCACGACCTGGCGCACCTGGGGATTCGTCGCCTCGGTGATGACGATCTTGCTGCGGCCCGTCGCGTGCTTCGCGACGAAGCATGCGTCGGCGGCGACCGTCGCGCCGTCATAGCCGGACGCGTTCGAGACGTCCATCCCGGTCAGCTCGCAGATCGCGGTCTGATACTCGAAGATCGCCTGCAGGACGCCCTGGCTCATCTCCGGCTGGTACGGCGTGTACGCGGTGAGGAACTCGCCGCGCTGCATCACCGCGTCGACGACCGCCGGCACGTAGTGGTCGTAGATCCCTGCGCCGAGGAACGACAGCTCCTGTCCGCCGGCGGGAACGTTCCGCGCGGCGAGCTCGGCGAGATGCGCGAACACCTCCTGCTCCGAGAGCGCAGGCTCGAGGTCGAGCTCCCGCTGCAGCCGCACACCCTGCGGAATGTCGCGGAACAGCTCCTCCACCGAGGAGACGCCGATCATCGCGAGCATCTCCTCGCGGTCCGAGTCGGTCAGGCCGAGAAACGGGTGTGCGAGCGTCACGAGTCGGCGAGAACTTGTTTGTACGCGGCAAGGTCGAGCAGCCCGTCCGCCTCGGAGGCGTCCGACAGGCGGATGCGGATGAGCCATCCGTTGCCGTACGGATCGTCGTTCACGGTCTCGGGCGCGTCCACGACGGCGGAGTTGACCTCCAGCACCTCGCCCGAGAGCGGGGCGATGACGTCGGAGACGGCCTTGACCGACTCGACCTCGCCGTACGACTGATCCTTCGTGACGGTCGCCCCGACCTCGGGCGCCTCGAAGTGGACGAGCTCGCCGAGCGAGTCGGCGGCGAACCATGTGATCCCGAGCACGGCCTCGTCTCCTTCGAGACGTGCCCAGTCGTGGTCGGGGTGGTACTTCAGATCCTCGGGATAGCTCTCGGCGGCTGCCACTCAGTCCTCCCTCTTGTAGATCGGCTTCTTGACGACGCGAGCGGCGCGCGGCTTGCCGCGAACGTCGATGGTCAATTCCGTGCCGGGTTTTGCGTGCGCGACCGGGACGTACGCCATCCCGATCCCGACCTCGAGCATCGGCGAGTGCGTGCCGGACGTGACCTCGCCCCCGCCGGAGATCGGCATGCCGTGGCGCGGGATCGCCTTGTCCTCCATCACGAAGGCGACGAGCCGGCGCTCGGGGCCTTCCTCCTTGATGCGACGGAGGACGTCGACGCCCTCGAACTCCTTGTCGAGCGCGCACGCCCAGCCGAGGCCGGCGGAGATCGCGTCGGTGTCGGGGCCGATGTCGTTCCCGTGGAGCGGGAAGCAGACCTCGAGGCGCAGCGTGTCGCGTGCGCCGAGCCCGCACGGGACGGCGCCGCGCGCGAGCACCGCGTCCCAGAGCGTGACCGCGTCCTCAGCCATGCACATGAGCTCGCAGCCGTCCTCACCCGTGTAGCCGGTGCGATTGACCATCACCTCGACGCCGTCGATCGTCGCCTCCGCGAACGTGAAGGGCTTCGCCGGCGGCAGACCGAGCCGCTCGATCGCGCGCGGGCCCTGCACCGCGATGAGCGCGTACTCGTCGGAGACGTCGCGCACGTCGGAGCCGGGGATTTCGCGCGACTTGAGCCACGCGAAGTCGGTCTCACGGTTCCCCGCGTTGACGACGAGGAGGTAACGGAACTCGTCGAGGCGATAGACGATGAGGTCGTCGATGATGCCCCCGTCCTCGTTCGTGAGAAGCGTGTATTGCGCCTCACCCGGCGCGATGCGGTCGACATCGTTCGAGAGCGCGTGCTGGAGAAGGTCGCGGGCGTGAGGCCCTTCGACCTCGAATTCGCCCATGTGCGAGACGTCGAACATGCCCGCGTCGGTGCGCACCGCGCGATGCTCCTCGATGACACCGGCGTACCGCACCGGCATTTCCCAGCCCGCGAACGGGACGAGCTTCGCGCCGAGCTCGACGTGGCGTTGATAGAGCGGCGTGCGGAGAAGCGTCTCGGGCACCAGCGCGATCCTAGTCGCCTAGCCCGCCCGGCCGACTCAGTGGAAAACCGTCCCAGAACGGAGCCGCCCCGACTCCTCATGAGAAGAGCCGGGGCGGCGGACCGGGTCGTGGGGTTGACTTGAAGTGGTCAACCCTGTTGAGGGCAAGGTTCGTGTGCCCCTACTCGGGACACCGAAACATCCGTCTGCGCTAACCCTCGCGGAGAAACGCCGGCACCTCGAAGGACTCCTCGCGGCCGCCCGTGCCGACGCCGGTCTCGGACGACCCGCGGCGGCGTCGGCGCTGACCGCCGAAGCCGGTCGCGATCACCGTGACGCGCACCTCGTCGCCCAGCGACTCGTCGATGACCGCGCCGAAGATGATGTTCGCGTTCGGATCCGCCGCACTCGTGACGACCTCGGCGGCCTCGTTCACCTCGAACAACCCGATCTCCGGGCCGCCGGTGATGTTGAGGAGGATCCCGGTCGCGCCGTCGATCGACGACTCGAGGAGCGGCGACGAGACGGCCGACCGCGCGGCCTCGGCCGCCCTGCTGTCGCCGCGGGCGGAGCCGATCCCCATGAGGGCCGAGCCGGCCTCGCGCATGATCGTGCGCACGTCGGCGAAGTCGAGGTTGACGAGCCCCGGCACGGTGATGAGGTCGGTGATGCCCTGGACGCCCTGACGGAGGACGTCATCCGCCATCCGGAACGCGTCCACGACGGAGGTCTGGCGCTCGACGACCTGGAGGAGCCGGTCGTTCTCGATCACGATGAGCGTGTCGACGTGGTCGCGGAGCGACTCGATCCCCTGCTCCGCCTGCTGCGCGCGCTTCCGTCCCTCGAACGCGAACGGCTTGGTGACGACGCCGACCGTGAGCGCACCGAGCTCGCGGCCGAGGCTCGCGAGGATGGGAGCGGCGCCGGTGCCGGTGCCGCCGCCCTCGCCGGCGGTGATGAAGATCATGTCGGCGCCCTTGAGCGCCTCCTTCAGCTCGTCGCGCGTCTCGTGCGCGGCGGCCTGACCGACAGCCGGGTCAGCGCCGGCTCCGAGACCGCGGGTCGCGGCGGAGCCGATGTGGATCTTGACGTCGGCATCGCACATCATCAACGCCTGCGCGTCCGTGTTGACCGCGATGAACTCGACTCCCGAGAGGCCGGCGTCGACCATGCGATTGACGGCGTTCGTGCCGCCGCCGCCGGCGCCGACGACCTTGATTACTGCCAGGTAGTTACCGGATGCATCGCTCGTGCTCATGGGCAGACCTGAACCTTTACTAGAGGATTGGGGGGCTTCTGTAGAGACTTCGGCCGGATCGTAGGTGCGACGACTCTCGGTGTCAACCGCAGGTCGACCTCATAACACTCAAGCTCTACTAGAGATTTACTAGCTGCTGGTCACCGGTCTGCTCGGGACGCTCACGTCGATGCTTCGCGTTCCGGAGGGGAGCTGCTGCATCACCTTCGTCGCCACGGCGACCTTGAGCGCGACCTCGGTGGGGTTTCCGAGCAGGAGCTCGAGGCCGGATCGCAGGTGGAAGACAAGCTGCCCGCTCAGGAGCGCGGCCTGTCCAATCCGCGAGCGCAACGAGCCCGCCTCGGTGAGCACGCGCGTGAGGGTGCCGCCGAGCCCGAGCGGGAGCACCTCGCCCACGCGCACCGTCTTCGCCCCCTCCCAGATCCGCGGCAGAGTCAGCGCGCCCTGCGCAGCGACCGGCCGAATGACCCGTCCTCGCGCGGAGACGATCCACGCAGCGGCGCCGTCCCGAAGAACGGCCACCGGGTGTTCCGGCACGATCGTCACCCGGAGCGTGTTCGGGAACGCCCGGTCGTACGTCGCGCTGACGACGGTCGGAAGCGCCCCCGTGCGCTGCAGAACCTCTGCCCCGCTGAGGCCGACCAGGCTCTTGCCGACGAGCGGGGCGAGCGCCCGCGCGACCTGCGCGTCGACAGCGGCCGAACCACCGGAGACGTCCACCCGGTTGATCGCGAAGAGCGACGTCTCGCGCGCGATTGCATAGCCGCTCGCGGCAATCGCGGCGACGCCGGCGCCGGCCAGGAGTGAACGGCGCGACGGGACGAACCGGGCGACACGCCGAAGCGCGATCGGAGGAAGCCGGCGTAGCCGTGCGGGAAGCGCCTTCGCGGGCACGTTCCGGACTTCGCCGCAGCCCGCGAAGCTCCTACAGGTCGGGCAGGCTGAGGTCGCCGAGGAACTCGACCTCGTGCTCGAGCACGACGCCGTACTCCTCGCCGGCGCGCCGCCGTGCCTCGGCCATGAGCGCAAGCGCGTCCGCCGTCGTCGCGCCGCCGGCGTTCTCGATGAAGTTCGCGTGCTGCGGGGAGATGCACGCGCCGCCGATCGCGTAGCCCCGCAGGCCGCACGCGTCGAGCATCCGCCCGGCGCTCAGCTCGTGATCCGGGTTCTTGAAGACGCTGCCGAACGTGCGCTTGTTCGTCGGCTGCGCAGCCTTCCGCTGCGCGTTGAGCTCGCGCACTTCCGCGCGAATCTCCTCGCTCGGACGGGGCCGCAGCCGGAGCTCGGCCTCGAGGACGACCTGGCCGTGCCTGAGGTCGGAATGCCGGTACGAGAGGCCGAGCTCGGCCGGTGTCAGCCAGCCGCTGCCGTCGGCGGTCGCGACGAGCGCGCGCTCGAGCACGGCCGAGAAGTCGCTTCCGTACGCGCCGGCGTTCATCCAGATGCCTCCGCCGATCGTGCCGGGAATTGCGCACGCGAACTCGAAGCCGCCGAGGCCGGCATCGCGGGCGCGGTGGAGGCAGACCGCGTTGGCCGCGCCCGCGCCGGCCCGGAGCACGTCGCCGTCGACCTCGACCCGGGCGAGCTCGCCGCCGAGCTTGAGGACGAGCGCTTCGACGCCGGCGTCCGCGGCGAGAAGGTTCGAGCCGAGGCCGACGACGGCGACCGCAATGCCGCGTCCCGCCGCCCACCGCAGGAGCTCCCCGACCTCTTCTGCAGTTCCCGGCCGCGCGAATGCGCGGGCCGGACCGCCGGTCCCGAGCGTCGTGTAGCGGGAGAGCGCGACTCCCTCGATCGTCACGCGAGCCGCTCCAGCACCATGGCGGCCGCGCGGTCGACGTCGCCCGCGCCGAGCGTGATGACCGTGTCGCCCGGCCTCGCCCAGCGGGCGACGATCGCGGCGGCGTTCTCGAGCTCCGGCGCCCACCCGATCGTCATCCCGGGCCGTGCGACCGCGAGCTCGTCGACGATCAGCCGCCCACTCACCCCCGGAACCGGCGCCTCGCGCGCTGGATAGATCTCGGTGACGCACGCGGCATCGGCGCCGGCGAGCGCGTGGGCGAAGCCATGCGCGAGGTGAAGCGTCCTGGAGTAGAGGTGCGGCTGGAAGAGCGCGATGACTCGGCCTCCCTCCCGCACCGCGACGATGTCGGCCGCGAGCTCGGCGGGATGGTGCGCGTAGCTGTCGAGGACGCGCACGCCACCAGCGTCGCCTTTGGGCTCGAGACGGCGTCCGGCGCCCCTGAACTCGCCGATCACGCGCTCGGCGTCGGCTCGCGCGACGCCCGCGAGCTCGAGCGCAGCGAGCGCCGCGGCCGCATTCCGGCGGTTGTGCTCGCCGGGCACGGAGAGGCCGAGCGAAACGGGCTCGAGCTCCTCTGAACGCACGACGTGCGGCACGCCCGCAAGCCACGCCGCGAAGAACGCTTCGAGCTCGGCCCGCGAAGCGAACTCCGTGTGGTGGTCGAGGTCGACGTTGAGGAGGACGGCGATCTCCGGCCTCAGCGCACCGACCGAGCGGTCGGACTCGTCCCCCTCCACGACGAGCCAACCCTCCCCCGCGCGCGCGTTGCCGTCGAGCTGCGGAACCTCGCCGCCGATGAGAAACGCCGGATCGAGGCCGAGTCGGTCGAGGCAGAAGGCGATCATCGCGCTCGTCGTCGTCTTGCCGTGCGCTCCGGCGACGACGATCGCGCGGCGAAGGGAGACGAGCTCGGCGAGAAGCTCCGCCCGAGGCTTGCCGCCGACCTGGCCCGCGAACGCGCTCGAGACGTACACCTCCCAGCCGCGCGGCGGCGTCGGCGGCTCGGGCGAGATCTCGACCGCGACGCCTTCGAGGTGCCGAAGGTACGGCGTCTCGACGCGATCCCAGCCGGCGACTTCGGCGCCCCACGCGCGCGCCAGGAGCGCGTAGCCACTCATGCCCGCGCCGCCGATGCCGGCGATCCAGATGCGTCTACCGGCGAGCGAGGCCGACGAGCTCATCGGCGATCTCCTCTGCTGCGTTCGGCTTGGCGGTGGCCCGCATCGCCGCGGCCATCGCCTCGAGACGGGACGGGGCGGCGAGCAGCTCCTCGACTACGCGAGGAGCCGTGCTCACCTCCGCCTCGGGCACGACGACCGCGCCGCCGGCGCCGACGAACCAGCGTGCGTTCTTCTCCTGGTGCGCGCCCGTCGCGAACTCCCCCGGGACGAGGACGGCGGGGAGCCGGGCGGCGGCAAGCTCCCAGACTGAGCCGCCGGCGCGCGCGAGCACGATGTCGGCTGCGCCGTACGCGACGCCGATCTCCTCCATGAACGGCCGGAGGATGTAGTCGGCTCGCGTGACGCGGTCGCGGAGCTCGGGATAGTCGCGCTCGCCGCAGAGATGGATGACGGCCGGACCGGACTCGGCCCAGGCGTCGAGCGCGACGTCGTTGAGGACGCGGGCGCCGAGCGAGCCGCCGAAGACGAGAACGACCTGCGCGTCGGGCGCGAGACCAAGCGCGGCCCGCGCCTCGGCGCGCGGGCGCGGGTGCGAGACTGCCGGGATCGGCCTGCCGACGGGCCGGTACTTCTCCCCGTCGCGCCCAACGGGCACCGCGACGAAGACGCGGTCGGCGAGCGGCGCGGCGAGCCGGTTCGCGAGCCCGAGGTGCGCATCGGCCTCGGTCAGGGCGCACGGGATCCCGCGCAGGCGCGCGGCGAGCACCATCGGCCCGGCGACATAGCCGCCGGCGCCGAGCACGACGTCGGGCCGCCGCCTCCGCAGGATGCGGAGGCACGATGCCGGCGCCCCCAGCGCTTGCACGACCGCGCGCACGAGCGCGAGACCGGGCCGCCGCGGAAGCCCGGAAACGGCGAAGGAGTCGAACGCGTAGCCGCGCTCGGGGACGAGCGTCGCCTCGACGCGGTCAGGCGAGCCGGCGAACGTCACGAGCGCGCCGCGACGCTGGAGCGCTTCCGCGACTGCGAGCGCCGGCGCGACGTGTCCGACCGTCCCCCCGGCCGCGATCAGGCACCGCAGCTGCCGCTCGTCCGCCATTACGAGCGATGTTAAGGAGCACGCCGACGGAGCCGAGCATCACGATGAGGCTCGAGCCTCCGTAGGAGAGGAACGGCAGCGGGATTCCGGTCAGCGGCGCGGCTCCGATGACGGCCGAAATGTTGATCGCCGCCTGGCCGCAGACGAGGGCGGTGACACCCGCGGCGAGCCTCTTCGCGAACGGATCCTTGCAGGCGAGCGCAAGCCGGATCCCTGCGTACGCGAACGTGCAGAACGCGAGCAGGACGAGCATCATCCCGACGAGGCCGAACTGCCCGCCGATGACTGCGGCCATCATGTCCGTCGGCGCTTCGGGCAGATAGCGCAGCGTCGAGGTGCCGTTCCCGAGGCCGCTGCCGAAGATCCCGCCCGAGCCGAGGCTGATGAGCGCCTGCACGTTCTGGAGGCCGGCGCCGGTCGGATCCTTCCACGGGTCGAGGAACGTGAGCAGGCGGTCGCGCCGGTATGGCGACGACCAGGCGGCAATGCCGGCGAGGGCGATGACGATCCCGTACGCCGTCGCAAGGAGGGACATCCGCGTGCCCGAGACGAGGAGGATCGCGCCGACGACGAGCATGATCACGAGTGCCGTCCCGAGATCCGGCTCGAGGAGCACGAGCCCGGCAAAGCCGAGCGCGACCATGCCAACGGGCTTCACGAGCTGCCTGAGGGTGCGAGGCGCCGCCCGGCGGGAGAGATACGCGGCGACCCAGACGACGAGCGCGAGCTTGGCGAACTCCGAGGGCTGGAAGAGGAACGGGCCGACGCCGACCCAGCGGCGCGCGCCGTTGACGCGCGTCCCGACCGCGAGCACACCGAGGCAGAGAATGAGCGCGGTGATGAGGAGGCTCGGCGCGAGCGCGCGAAGCTTCTGCAGGTCGAGCCGGGAGAGCACGAACAGGGTGGCCAGGCCGCCGAGCGCGAAGAGCGCCTGCCGCTCGACGTATCCCTGCGGGTTTGCGTGCCCGAGTACGGCCGACCCGGACGTCGCGCTGTAGACCATCACGAGTCCGAACAGGGTCAGCGCCGTCGTGACGAGAACGAGGAGATTCCACTCGAACTGGAGTGGTTTTGGCTTTCTGGTGTCGCTCATCCAAGCTCCTCGACGAGCCGTCGGAACGTGTCGCCGCGATCCTCGAAGTTCGCGAACTGGTCATAGCTCGCGCACGCCGGCGAGAGGAGAACGACGTCGCCTGGTTGCGCTGCGGCGGCCGCGTGCGTGACGGCGGTGGCGAGATCGCCGTCGGAGTCGTATGCGCGTCCGGCGGCGTCGAGGGCGGCGGCCAGCTCTGCGGTCGCCTCGCCGATGAGGTGGATCGAGGCGACGTTGCCCGGCAGGTCGCGCGCGAACGGGCCGAAATCCTCTCCCTTGAGCGAGCCCCCGAGGATGAGGTGGAGCGGCGCGTCGTACGCTGCAACCCCGCGGCGAGCGGCGGCGGTGTTCGTCGCCTTCGAGTCGTTGACCCAGCGGACACCGTGGAGCTCGCGCACGAGCTCGAGCCGGTGCGGCACGCCGGGGAACGTGCGCAGCGCCTCGGCGATCGCGTCGTCCGGGACTCCGGCGACGCGGGCGGCTGCGGTCGCGGCGGCGGCGTTCTCGCGGTTGTGGCGGCCCGGGATGAGCGGCTCGGCGGGCAGGTCGTCGGCGGCGGAGAATTCGATCCCGTCGATCCCGAAGCCGCGCGGGACGACCTTGGTGCGAGCGCGCTCGAAGATGCGGAACTTGGCGTCGCGGTACGCCTCGAAGCTGCCGTGCCGGTCGAGGTGGTCGGGCTCGAGGTTGAGAAGGACGGCGACGTCGCAGGCGAGCGAGTCGACGTCTTCGAGCTGGAAGCTCGAGAGCTCGCAGACGACCCATGTGTCCGGTCCGGCCGACTCCGCCGCGTCGGTGAGTGGTCGGCCGACGTTGCCCGCGACCTCGGTGGGGCGATCGTCCGCACGCAGGATCGCGCCGAGCAACTCGGTCGTCGTCGTCTTCCCGTTCGTCCCTGTCACGCCGATGAGGCGCGCGCCGGCCGGGAGAAGCCGGTAGCCGAGCTCGACCTCGCTCCAGAGCGGGATGCCGCGCCGGCGCGCGGCAGCGGCGAGCGGTGATTCCCCCGGCACGCCGGGGCTCTTGACGACGAGCTCCACGCCCTCGAGCAACGACTCCTCCTCCGTTCCGAGGTGGACTTCGACGCCGGCGTCGGCGAGCCTGCCTGGGTCGATGCCGGAGGAGCGGTCGGCCGCGACGGTCGCAACGCCGCGCCGCGCGAGCGCGAGCGCCGCCGCCCGACCAGAACGCGCAAGCCCGATCACAAGCGCACGGCGCGGCAGCCATGTCCCGTACGGCCGTAGGCGTTCGGGACGTGTCCCGCTCACAGCGCACGCACCCCCCCAATGGGGGGCCGAGAGCCCCTGCGGTCAGGGTAGATGCATGATGGCGGAGAGACTGTCGAAGCTTTGTCGCGGATGCCTTACCGTTCGCCGCGCGCGCGCCGCATCCTCACTTTCGCGTGCCGGTGACGACGACTTCGTCTCCGACGTCCGCCAGCGTGACCTCGCCGAAGCCGGCGCTTTCGAGCGCCGCGGCGAGCGCGCCGCCGGCGGGTCGTCCCGGCTCCGCGAGCGCCACGCGCCCGCCCGCGGCGAGGACGCGCGCGAGCTCGGCCGCCGCGAACGCCGGCGCGCCGTCTTCCGACGGCACGCGCCCCAGGGCGGCGGCAACCGCGCCGTCGGGCAGCGGCAGCACCGGTGCCTCCCCGACGAGGTACGCCAGCCCAGCCGCGCCGGCCGCGTGCGCCTCCCCGAGTAGTTCCTCGAGCTCGTCCACCTCGTGCCGCACGACATACACCCAGCCGTCCCGGAGCCGCTTCTGGGCACCGAGCGCGAGCGCCCCGCCGCCGAGGACGAGCACGTCCTCGTCCGCGCGGAGCTGCACCGCCTCGAGCAGCGCCTCCTCGACTTCGCTCACAACTGCGCGAAGTAGTACCGGTAATACAGCGCGAACCCGGCCGCGCACAGCAGGCCGGCGACGATCCAGAAGCGCACCATGATCTTCGTCTCGGACCACGCCTTCATCTCGAAGTGGTGGTGGATCGGCGCCATGAGGAACACACGTCTACCGAATCGCTTGAACGAGAAGACCTGGATCATCACCGAGAGCGCCTCGATCACGAAGATCCCGCCGAGCAGGAGGAGAAGCACCTCGACCTTCATCATGATCGCGAAGGCCGCGAGCGCGCCGCCGAAGGCCATCGATCCGGTGTCCCCCATCTGCATCTCCGCCGGGAACGCGTTGAACCAGAGGAAGCCGATCGCGGCCCCGATCAGCGCCGCACCGACAATCGCAAGATCGAGCTTCGTCACGTTGCGATGCGCAGGCACGCTGCCCGACCGGATGTACGAGACGACGTTCATCGCGGTGAACGTGAACAGAGCGACGATCGCCGTCCCCGCCAGCAAGCCGTCGGCACCGTCGGCGAGGTTCGTCCCGTTCGAAGCGCCACCGATGATGAGGAAGAGGAACGGGTACCACGCGTACGAAAGCGGCACGGAAACGTCGACGACCGGGATGTAGACGCTCGTTCTCAAACGGAGGTGATGCGCGACGACACCCACGACGACCGTCACGATCGCGAGCAGGATGAGCTTCCACCGACCGGAGAGACCGAGCGACCGCCTGTGCGTGAGCTTGATGAAATCGTCGAGGAAACCGATCGCCCCGCAGGCGAGCGCCGTGAAGAGCACCGTCAGCGCCTGCAGCCGGTAGTGGCTGACCGGCAGGAAGCCGACCGTCGCCGCGAAGAGGATGAGGAGGCCGCCCATCGTCGGCGTCCCCTGCTTGGCGATGTGGTGCTTCGGACCCTCCTCCCGGATGTGCTGCCCGAACTCGTTGCGGCGGAGGAACTCGATGAAGCGCGGCCCGATCGCGATCGACACGACGAGCGCGACCCCGGCGGCGATAAGGACGCGGATCACGCCGGCGGCTCCACGAGAGCGTCCGCCACAACCTCGAGCCCCACCGAGCGCGAGCCCTTTACAAGGATCACGTCACCCGGTCGCACGAGCCGCGTCACGAGCTCGACCGCGTCGGCCGCCGTCGCCACCCACTCGTCCGGCCGGTAGCCGCGCGCGAGCTCGCCCACGCCGACGACGACGTCGGCATCCGCCGCCGCTTCGCCGATCTCGGCGTGGAAGCGCGGCGCCTCGGGCCCGAGCTCGGCCATCTCGCCGAGCACGGCGACCGTGCGGCGCCCGTCCGCGCGCTCGAGGAGATGCGCGAGCGCGGCACGCATCGCGACGGGATTGGCGTTCCACGAGTCGTTGAGGAGCAGCCCGCCGCCGGGAAGCGCGATTTCCTGCGAGCGCAGATACGAGAACTCGACGTCGACCGGGCCGGCCGGCGGCCAAACGCCGAGCGCCTCGGCCACCGTCAGCGCCGCCGCGGCGTTTGTCGCCTGATGACGGGCCGTGAACCCGAAGACGACGTCGCGCCCGCGCCAGCGGACGTGCGTCCGGCCGTCGCGCACCTCGGCTTCGGGCGGCCCGAAGCGGCGTATGTCCAAGCCATCCGGGACGAACGGCTCGAGCTCGGGAGCATCCTGCGGAAGGACGGCCACCGAACCCGGCTCGAGCTCCTCGAGTAGCTCGGCCTTCGCCCGCGCGATGTTCTCGAGGCTGCCGAGCATCTCGAGGTGGACGGGGGCGATCGACGTGATCACGCCGATGTGGGGCCGAGCGATCTGCGCGAGCTCGCGGATCTGGCCGAGCCCGCGCATGGCGATCTCCGTCACGACGACCTCGGTGTCCGGCTCGATCCGGCAGATCGTGAGCGGCAACCCGATCTCGGTGTTGAACCCGCGTTCGGCCGCGACCGTGCGGAATCGCGACCGTAGCAGCGCCGCGACGAGGTCTTTCGTGGACGTCTTCCCGACCGATCCAGTGATCCCAACGACCTGAGCATCGCTCCGGGCGCGGACGGCACCGGCGATCGCGGCGAGCGCTGCGTGCGCGTCGTCGGGGACGAGCGTCGCCGCGGCTCCACGGGCGCGCGCGTCGCCGAGGAACGCCTCGCCGCGGGGAGGCACAGCGACGAACAGGTCGCCCGGCTCGACGCAGCGTGAGTCGACCTTGACGCCGGTGATCCGCTCCGTGCCGCCCTCGAGCCGCCCCGGCGCGAGCGCCCGCACCTCGTCGAGCGTCAGCGGGATCACGCGAGTGCCTCCTTCGCCACTTCGCGGTCGTCCCACGGAACCGTCCGGTCGGCGTACTCCTGGCCCTGCTCTGCTCCCTTGCCGGCGATGAGGACGACGTCGCCGGGCTGCGCAAGCTCCACCGCCCGGGCGATCGCCGCGCGCCGGTCGAGCTCGACCTCGACCGGCCCGTGCGCTCCCGCGACGACCTCGGCCGCGATCGCCTCGGGATCCTCGCTCCGCGGGTTGTCGGTGGTCACGATCGCTACGTCGGCGAGTTCGGTGGCGAGCTTGCCCATGATCGGACGCTTGCCGCGGTCGCGGTCGCCGCCGGCGCCGATGACGCAGATCACGCGGCTGCCATTCGCGAGCTCGCGCGCAATGCGGAGCACCTTCTCGAGCGCGCCAGGCTTGCCGGCGTAGTCGACGATCACGTGGAACGGCTGGCCGGCGTCGATCGACTCGAACCGTCCCGGCACGCCGCGCACCGACTCGAGCCCGCGCCTGATCGCGTCGTCGTCACAGCCGAGAGCGCGCGCCGCGAACGCGGCTCCGAGCGCGTTCTCGACGTTGAAGCGGCCGCGGAGCTTGAGGTCGACGCCCGCGAGCGCCGAGGTGTCGGCCCCGTCGAACGTGATCGCGTGCGGCAGCTCCGCCGCGAGGCGCCGCCCGTATTCGTCGGCTGTGTTGATCACTGCAACCGGACATGGCTCCTCGAAGAAGAGCCGTCGCTTCGCCTGGAAGTACGTCTCCATGTCGCCGTGGAAGTCGAGGTGGTCCCGGCTGAGGTTCGTGAAGACGAGGACGCGGAAACGGACGTGGTCGAGCCGGTGGAGAACCGACGCGTGCGACGACGCCTCCATCGCACACGTCCGGTCGCCGGCGTCGAGCATCTCGCGGAACGTCCGCTGCAGGTCGATCGCCTCCGGCGTCGTCCGCGTGACACCCCGCCGCTCGCCGCCGACGCGTGCCTCGAGCGACCCGACGAGACCCGGTCTCCGTCCGGCGGCGGCGAGGACCGCGAACAGGAGGAACGTCGTCGTCGTCTTCCCGCTCGTCCCGGTGACGCCAGCGATCTCGAGCTCGGCGCTCGGCTCCCCGAAGAACACGTCGGCGGCAGCAGCCATCGCAGAGCGCGCGTCGGCGACGACGATCTGCGGCACCGCGAGGTCAAGCTTCCGCTCGACCACGAGCGCGACCGCTCCGTCCGCGACTGCTTCCGCGGCGAAGTCGTGGCCGTCGGCCTGCGTACCGGGCACGCAGAAGAAGAGCGCTCCGGGAGCGACCGCTCGGGCGTCGTAGGCGAGTTCGCGCACCTCGACGTCGGCGCCGCCGTGCACTTCGAGTGGGTCGAGCGTGCCGACCAGACGCTCGAGCTTCATCGGCGACGACTATATCCAGCCACTTCGCGTCAGAACCTCGACGGCGACCGCGCGGACGTCACGGCCGTCGCTATCGACGAGGAAGTCCTCGACGGGATGGTCGCGCCAGTGCTCCTCGAGCTCCTGCGCACGCGCGAGATGCCAGTCTCCGCCCGCGCCGATCTCGCGCTGCCGAATCCGGTCGGCAATCGTCTCCGGTGCCGCCGTGAGCCGCGCGATCGTCAACGCCGCCCCGGGGACGAGGCGCTCGGCCGACGCCCTCTCCTCGACGATGAGCGGCACGACGAGTCGCTCGACCTCCATCAGTGACCACCGAGCTCACTTGATGGGCAGATCGGGCGGGACGCCGAGGTACTGCAGGTCGAACGACGCGATCTGCTCGAACGCCGGCGCTGCGACGATGCCGCCGTAGATCTGCCCCTGCGGCTCGTCGACGCTCACGAGGACGACGAGCCGCGGGGCGGCTGACGGCACCATGCCGATGAAGGTCGCGACGTACTTGCCCGGGAGGTACCCGTTCGGGCCCGGCTTCTGCGCCGTCCCCGTCTTGCCGGCGACGCTGTAGCCGGGGATCGCGGCGAGGCTGGCGGTTCCCTGGTCCGAGACGACGCCCTTGAGCATGTGGCGCAACTCCCTGTCGACCGCGGGAGCGAGAATGCGGCGATGCTGCACGGGGGCGAGGCTCTCGCCGGCGATGTGGTCGACGAGGTGGGGCCGGATCCAGACGCCGCCGTTCGCGATGGCCGAGTACGCCGCCGCGAGCTGGATCCCGGTGACCGACACGCCTTGGCCGATCGGAACGGTTCCGATCGTGGAGCCGGACCAGTAGGACGGCAAGATCCCTGGGCTCTCGCTGGGGAAGTCGATGCCCGTAGGCTTCCCGAAGCCGAAGCGGGCCATCCACTTCAGCATTCCCGTGCGGCCGAGGTACTTCCCCGCGATCTCGTCCGTGCCGATGTTCGAGGAGCGCTGGAGGATCTGCCAGACGTGCAGCCGCTCCGTGCCGTGCGGCTCGGCGTCGTGGATGACGCGATCGGCGACCCGCAGCGAGCCGGGCACGGTGAAGACCGAGTTCGGCGTGATGTCGTGCTGCGAGAGCGCGCCGCCGATCGTCACCACCTTGAATACCGAGCCGGGCTCGAAGACGTCGTCGACGGCGTGATTGACGGTCAAGCCGTGCGCGAACGCCTGCGGGTAGTTGCTCGCGTCGTAGCCGGGCTCCTGCGCCATGGCGAGGATCGCGCCGGTGCGCGGGTCCATGACGATCGCCGTGGCGTCCTTCGCGTGCCACTGGTTCACCGTCTGCTGGAGGATCTGCTCGGCGTTTGCCTGGATGCGGCTGTCGAGCGTGAGGAAGACGTCCTTGCCCTCGCGGACCGGTCGGGTCTGCTGCGTCTCGACGACCTGGCCTGTCGCGTCCCGGACGATCGTCGCCTTGCCCGCCCGCCCGGAGAGTTCGGCGTTGAGAGCGAGCTCGAGACCCGCGAGGCCCGTGTTGTCGGTGCCGA
>Ga0307372_10002748_pt1 | contig 28730 bp, 23 predicted proteins | sample OX1MG_FD_202533 | JGI IMG/M metagenome (GOLD analysis project Ga0307372, IMG submission 202533) | Soil microbial communities from Risofladan, Vaasa, Finland - OX-1 | ecosystem: Environmental > Terrestrial > Soil > Coastal area > Acid sulfate soil | place: Finland: Risofladan, Vaasa | collected... | reverse complement strand
CTCCAGATCAACACTCCTGGATCGGCATCTGATCTTTCTGCGGCCTCGATCTCTTCGGCCGTAAGTCCAAACGACTGCGACTCCCATTTGGCGAGCAACGGATGGCTGACCTTCGTTCCCCCAACAGCCACCTCACCACCCTCGTCAACGAGCTTGCGCAGCTGCTTCCGGCGCATCGCCTTGTCCGTGCAATTTATATAACGCTCACCCTCGAATCGGTGGTTGATATCCCCACCCGAGTGCGAACGGAGCTTCGACGCAGCAAGCCCAGGAAGCTCATCCCTGCTCTGGATCGTCTTGATCCGATAGGGATACGTCTTGTAATGATTCTGACGAATCGCCTCAAGTGAGTTAACCAGGTCATCCGGAGTCAATACTTCGGACTTGGTATCGGTTGCTGTCATATGGGCCTCCCATGGCCACCACGTAGGCTCTGATCCCGCGCACCACATTGCTTGTAGGACAAAACCCAGCTGGAGATCTCTTCTCGACCCTAGACGCAACAGCCCCATAATCGCCAACATGCGGCTTTACCGGCGCATAATTCCCGGGTCCCAAGCGGCGCTAACATCGCACGACGACGCGATCGGAAATGGGAATGGCTGAACGACTACGGGCGGGAACTATCGATGAATTTGCGTCAAAGGGCCATCTCATCGTCAAGATTGGTCGTGATGAGATCTGTGTCGTCAGTGATGGTGAACGGTTCTACGCCATCGAGGACAGCTGTTCGCACATGGGCAGTCAGATCCATCGGGGCGAGATCAAGGATGGATATATCATCTGTCCCTGGCATCGGGCGCGTTTCGTTTTGGCAACTGGGAAAAGCCTCGATCTCTACGCGTCAGACATCAAGAGCTATCGCGTGATCGTGGAAGACGGAGTTGTCTTTGTCGACGCTGATCCAATCTCAAGCGAGCCTGCTGTCTAACTCTCCCGCCGGCTACTGCCAGATCGCGAACGCCATGCCTGTTCCCGTTCCTGCCGGCGACCGATATCCCGGGATGTAATCGATCACCTGCATTTTCAGGTGCTCAAGCGCTCCACCAGCCGTAACCCAATTGAGGACCTCCGAGGTGCCAGAACGAAAGAAAGAGCGGGACAATCTGGCGATCGAATCGGTATCGTGCATGCCGATCGCTCTCAAAACCTCTTGATCAAATTCTTCAAGGACCACAAAGTGGCTCAATCCACCGCTACCGACAATCGCCACCCGCAGATCCTCATCAAAGGCATCAACCGCCCGCCTTATTGCCTGTCCTAGCTTGTAACTACGCAACGGTGAGAGCACGTTTGGCGGAATATAGGTATTAAGAAAAATTGGAACAAATGGAATAGCTGCATCGAGTTCAAGGCGATAGCGCACAAAGTTGAACGCGTGGCCAATGGAGGTTCCCGGTTTCTGCTGCTTCACGCGGGTGACATCGAAATCGCCCAATGAAAGCTGTGCAGTAAGGTGCTCCGCGAGAGCCGCATGTACCAGATGCTCATAGCCACTCTCGCTGTGACTTGCCCAGTGAGACTGGCGCATCCCCGCGCTGAGGCCCGCGAGCATTTGACTCGAAGTCGGGATGTCCCTCGCGATCTCTGCTGTGAATATCCCAATAGCTGGGATGCCCTCTGGACCAAAGAACTCGTTTTGGTCATCACCGACAACAATCACGACATCGGGTCGAACATCTCTCAACTGCGTTGCAAGCAAGTTCAGCCCAAGTTGTGCACGATCATGCTTGCGTCGATATTCATCGAGGTTGAGCTGTCCGAGAACTGACGACGGGGTCTCGCAAATGAGCTCCTCGTAGCTATGAACTTCGCCGTCATGTCCGATGAGCTGGGGATTACGAAGATCACGTCTCGCATGGTCTTCCCAGAGTTCGGGATCCATGGTCATCTGTGGCGTATGTGAGGTACCAATTCCAAGAACGATCTGTGCCACGCTTCTCCCCCAGCCAAACGACGCCTTGCTTAACGCGACTGCCATCCCTATCTTAAAATAGCGGTTTCGTCGAATCGGTCCCTTAACTAACCACGAGAACGGACCTCTTTTGGAGAAACGACGCCCGCTAGCCTTTGGGAATCATGAAAGCCGACGCGAGCGCAACAAGGCTCTTCGAGATGACACCTCATATCGCGCAAAAGGTCAGACGTTCAGAGGCGGTGGATTTGTTCGCAATTGGCGCAGAAGAGACTTTGTTGAGCTATTCCAAGGCTCCATTTCCATGGAGATATCTCACCGCGAGCACTGAAAACCGATGAGCAGACAAGATCTTCCGGCACCAGAGGAGAAGACGGATTTCATTCGCTCAATGTTTGATTCCATCGCTCATCGCTACGATCTCGTCAATCGGCTCATAACGCTTGGACTCGATCGTCGCTGGCGTCAGCGAGCCGTTACAAATCTTGGACTCGCCCGAGGATCACTCGTACTCGATATTGGTTGTGGAACTGGCGACCTCACGCGCGAGGCTTCACGCGCGGAGCTCATCTGCTTTGGAATCGATCTCTCTTACGAAATGCTTGTTGCAGCGCGGGCAATTCATGCCCCGCTCATCGAGGCAGATGCAGAGGCCCTTCCGATCGCTCGCTCATCGATCGATGGCGTTATCTCTGGATTTGCCCTGAGAAATTTCACCGATCCAAGCAAAGTCTTTCAAGAGGTCGCTCGCGTGCTCGTACCGGGAGGTCGCTTTGTTATCCTCGAAGTCGATCGACCGACCAATGCTTTTCTTCGTTTTGGACATCGGATCTGGTTCAACAAGGTAGTCCCAATGATCGGGGCACTTTTCAGCGTTGCCGCTGCGTATCGCTATCTTCCCAAGTCCGTTGCATTTCTCCCGGACACAGCCGAACTTGAGGCGATGCTGAACGCATCTGGCTTTGGCAACATCTCGTACCAGCACCTACAAGGAGGACTGGCGCAGATCATCGTTGCAGTCAGAGAAAGCGAACAACAATGATTCACGGTGCCCCCCTCGACCCACATGAGTTGAGCTCCTCACTCGAGATGCAGTCTCGATGGATCGACCAGGAATACCTCTTCGCAGCTCGTGAGCTCGCGTATCGATCTGGATGTGTCATTGAGCGCGATGGGCTCGGAGTTTTTACCCTCGGGAGCGCTCTCGAGATCAATCTTCCGGGAGGTGTCTCCAAAGAGCCATCGGTGATCTCGAAGGTACTCGAAGCCATTGAGTCACGCTCGCAGCCAAGTGAGTACCGCCCAATAGCTTTGGCAGCACTCCCGTATGACCTCGAGTCACATTGTTCATTTACAGTCGCTGAAATCACCGTTGTTGAGCGCGCGGGAAGCGCCCCTTTTGCCATATTCATCGGTACGCTCGATGTGCTTGATGAGATCGTGAACCGAGATCTCATCAAAGAGATGGCGCGACAAAGGGCTCTCGATGAAGCTGGATCGCCGGAACACTTCTCTCTCGACCCCGTCATCGGTCACGAACAATTCCGCGCCAAGGTCGCCAGCGCGATTGCCGCAATTGCCCAACTCCATCTCCAGAAAGTTGTCCTAGCGAGAGAGGTCGTAATCGGAGCAGACCGTCCGTTTCTCCAGCACGAACTCCTCGGGCGACTCCGCGCGCTACACCCCTCGTGTCTCTCGTTTGCCATTCGCGGTTTCATCGGTGCGACACCGGAACTTCTGCTTCGAAAATCCAGATCTCAATCTGTATCGACACCACTTGCGGGAACAATGGCGCGAAGCGGCGATCCGGAGGAGGACCGCAGGCTCGCACAATCGCTGATGTCTTCTTCCAAGGAGCGCAACGAGCATCAATATGTCGTCGAGGAGATCCACGAAAACTTGAGATTCTTTACGGACCAAGTCCTCGTTCCGGACGAACCGCATATCCTCGAACTCCGAAACGTCGTCCATCTCGCAACCACCATCATCGCCACACAAATCGACTCTGCAACATCCTCGCTCGAGGTCGCGTGCAAACTTCATCCGACACCTGCCATCTGCGGCACTCCACGCGCGGCAGCTGCGAGATACATAGAAGACCATGAGGGCGTTTCGCGCGACCTCTACGCTGGATTGGTGGGATTCACAGACGCGAGTGGCGATGGCGAATGGTGGATTGGCATCCGTTCAGCGATGATTGAAGGCACCACCGCACGCATGCTCGCAGGCGTCGGAATCGTCGCGGACTCGGATCCGGCGGCAGAATTTGCCGAGACCCAGCTCAAGCTCCAGGCGATGCTCGCGGTTCTCGTGAGGCCCTAACGTGAACTGTTAGTGAGGGCGCCGATCAAAAAACAGGCGACGTATGCCCCATTTCGTCACCAGCGCAAGCGCCTCGGTGACGACCGAGGACGACATCTTTGATTCTCCGTTGACACGATCCACAAAGCGGATCGGTACCTCATGAATCGCTGCTCCTGCCTGCTTCGCGCGAAAGGTCATCTCAATCTGAAAGCCATAGCCACTTGCTGTCACAGCATCGAGGTCTATCTTTTTGAGAATCCTCTCGGAATACACACGAAAACCGGCAGTCGAATCCTCTACCCCAAGATCGAGCATCCACTTTGCGTAGAGATTTCCAAAACGTGAAAGCAGACGGCGAGAAAACTTCCAATCAGGAATTGAACCACCCGGGACATAGCGCGAGCCAATGACGAGATCGGCTCCCTCGGTGATCGGTTGAATCAGAGAGGGTAGCGACGCGGGATCGTGGGAAAAGTCGGAATCCATCTCGACGAACGCCTCGTAGCCGCGGTCTATCCCCCAGTGAAAACCCTCAAGATACGCCGGACCAAGTCCATTTTTCTCCGGACGAACGATGACATCAAGAGAACCGAGTTCACCACTCAGCTGCTTGGCAATATCTGCCGTTCCGTCAGGACTTGAATCGTCGACAACCAAAATATTGGCCGCAGGAAGGTTCGCTCTTACCGCACGAAGCATTGCTTCGATATTTGTGCTCTCGTTATAGGTCGGAAGAACAACGAGAATTCGCACGGGGACAAACAATAGCCTCGTCGTCGTTAAGAGTCAGGGAGGGTCGAGGCGTCGCTGCGGATCAAATAACCCCTTGCGGCAAGTTCGCGGAGCAATACCTGGACTGCTCCAGCAGCTGGTAGAGCAAAGACCGCACCGCAGATCGCACCAAAGGTGGATCCGACAATTGCGCCCGTCTCTGCGCCAAGAATGACCGACAAAAGGACCCAAAGCGGGTTCAGTCTGAGCGTCCTTGAGATAATCAGCGGATTGAGGATGTGATTTTCTATCTGCTGATAGGTCAAGAACACGATCAATGTGACAATCCCCGCGGTTACCGAATGCAAAAAGGCAACTCCCACTACGGGAACACCTGCAAGAAGCCCCCCGACGAGGGGCAAAAAGTCAACGAGTGCGGTCCAAATTGCGAGAACACTCGCGAAGGGAACTCCCGTTGCAACAAGAGCAATATATGAAACGATCCCGGCAATAACCGAGGTTGCGAAATTCCCGAGCATGAATCCTGTTACCTGTTTGGTCATCAGATTGAGGATCCGTCGCACGTCAGTTGCCCGATCGGCACGGAACAGACGCAAGAGACCTACGACGATCCTTGGTGCCTCGAGGAGAACGAAAAACGAAAGGAACATTACGGTAATCACGCTGGTAAATCCACTGAGAACCGTCTTTCCAACTGCGAGCGCGGGCTTTCCAAGCTTGGCGACATAGCCTGCGAGCGCGGACGAATGGTTCGCGAAATAACTTGCCAGATGAAATCGCGCAATCAGATGACCGACCGCTCCCTGTCCATTCTGTGCCTCTCGAACAAGAGTTGGAAGTTCATGGGCAAAATGAGTTGCCTGAGTGATCACCGTGTGGAAAAACGTATAACCGAGGCCAAACATGACAACGAGCAATACCAGATAGACAATCATCACCGCAGCGGTTCTGCGCACTCTTTGTCTTGTCAATAAAACGACAGCTGGGTTCAAAAGCGCGGCTATGAAAAAAGAGATCAATACCAGTAAGAGAATCAGACGGAGCCGCCACGCGAGAAGGACAAAAACCCCACCGGTAAAGGTGATCGCCAGGACCTTTAGAGCGATGACGATGACGACGCGCTCGACTGAGCGTGGCCCCCTCGACTCTTTCACCATCGCTTTGCCTCTCTCGTATCTACTATCACCGTTGGCACACAGCCACCACGAAAAGAAGGATCTCAAGCATTTTAGTGATGATTGACTCATGGACGCGGATTGCTCGAATGACTCTTACAAAGGTTCACCTGCTGACCGAAAAGTCATGCAAGCATGGTGAGATGGCGCACTCGGGTAGAGATCGATGAAAGGCAAGAGGTGGGGTGCTGCAGTAAAACATCGACTGAGACGCGGATTTCTCATCTTCGCGGCGTTGTTGATCATCGAATACCTTGTTATTCCGCGACTGATTTTCGCTAGCAAGTCCCTCTCGCTTCTTACGCGTATCAACATTCCATGGCTCCTTGCGGGAATTGTGCTCGAAGGTCTGGCGCTGTTCTGTTATGCATTGCTGAGCAGAACGGTGCTCCCGAGAAACGCTCCGAATCTCAACACGATCTTTCGGATCGACCTTGCAACGACTGCTGTCGCTCACGTAGTGCCCGGTGGCACTGCCGGAAGCGCGGGCCTTGGCTATCGGCTATTCACCTCATACGGTATGAGTGGTACTGAGGTCGGTTTCGCAATGGCGACACAGGGCATGGGCTCGGCGATCGTGCTGAACATCATGGTTTGGATCTCCTTGCTGATCTCCATTCCACTTGCAGGCGTTCACCGCATCTACATCATCGTTGCCCTAGTTGGCATGTTGGCAATTCTTGCGATGGCTGCGCTTGTCTATGCGTTTACCATCGGCGAGGAGTCCGCAGCTCGACTCGTGCGATCGATCACCAGGCACATCCCGCGGGTCAATGCGGATCGGCTGGTAGAGGTGGTGCGCCACATCGGTGTGTTGTTGCGCGAACTTGGAAAAGACCCCCAGCAACTCAAGGAGGCGATTCTCTGGGCGGCATTGAACTGGACCCTTGATGCCGCCTCGCTCATGGCTTTCCTCGCAGCCTTTCATCGCTTTGTCGATCCATTGGAGCTCTTTGCTGCATATGGGATCGCTAATGTGCTCGCCGTCATCCCTGTCACTCCTGGGGGACTCGGATTTGTCGAAGCCTCTTCGATCGGACTTTTAGTCAGTTTCGGCGTACAGAACAAAGTCGCGACGCTCGCGGTGTTTGGATGGCGCCTCGTGAATTTCTGGCTTCCCATCCCCGTTGGGGCGATCTGTTACATCTCGCTCCGGGTTCAGCGTGGAGCAGGTTTTGGTGAGCGACGCAGAGCTCTGTTCAAAATGCCAATTGACGCCCAGCCGCTCGACAAGGGCGACACTCGTGACCCCTGAGCGTTCCCGGCTTTTAGCTCAATCCGATGTCGCTCGCGAGTAACGCGGTTAGCTTGCTCATCCTTGACCTCTCAAGACGGGTTTCGCATTCAACGTCAAAGACCCGTTCAAAGAGCTGCTTCTTGCGATGCATCGACCAAAGTTCGAGTTCAGCTTCGTTCTTGACGGCCAAGGAAAACAGCACCCGCCGACCCAAAAGCTCGCACACCTCCACTTTCATTACCTCGCCACTGTGTGATGCGTCGAATGCATCTGCAATACGGAGGATGCCAATCAACTTGAGCAGATGCTCGAGTTCGACACTGTTGAGTACTGGGTCCTTGGCAACAGACTTCTCGCTTCCGCGTAGGTGATAGCGAGCAAGCATGGTCAGAATCCGAACCTCTTTTGGTGTGAAGCCCCGAAGATCTCCATTGGTGATCAGGTAGGCACTGTGGCGATCATGATTTGTCCTGCTGATGTGCTCACCAAGATCATGCATCAGCGCGCCGAACTCAAGCAGTTCCCGCTCTCTTGCAGACATTTCGTGGAGAACCATCGTCGCGTCAAAAATCTGCGTAGCGAGTTCAGCGACCTGCACGCTGTGATCTCTGTTCCAGTTACATCGATGACAAAGAGAGAGCACAGAACTTCGACGGATGCTTCGTGGATCATCGCCGAAATCCGTCGGATCATGCTCGGCGATAGTTCGAAGAATCAGACCCTCGCGAAGTGCCCAGCCACTTATCGTGATCTCGTGCATGCCGAGACGTTCCATAATGTGAATCAGAACAAGAAAGCCCGCCGGAAGCAACTCCGCACGTCTTGCATCGGTGCCTCGGATCTTCGCGCGATTTGCTTTGGTCTCGGTCAGCACACGCTTTGAAGCGCTCACGACATCTTCATAGGAAACCGTCAGGTGATTGAGGTGATCGGGTTCAGATCCATCACGCATGGTCGCAGCAATAGCGGCAATTGCAATAAAGGTTCCCGACGAACCGATCAGGAGTCTTGGACCGAACTCAGCAAGTTCTGAGAGCACGGGCTCGAGTTCTTGCTCGATGTAACGACGCGCCTCGGAGAGTTCTGATTCGACAGGCGGATCACTTTCAAAAAACATCGAGGTAAGGCGTCCGACACCGAGTTTCACACTCGCCGCGAATGCAAGCCCTGCGGTGTCTCCGAGCATCAACTCAAGACTTCCGCCACCGAGATCAAGCGCGAGGGCAGGCGCGGGATCCAGCACCACGCTCGCACGAATTGCATTGAAGATTGCCGTCGCCTCCTGGATGCCATCAATGATGTGAATAGTCAAACCGAGTTTGCGACGCACGCTGTCGACGAATTCAGGACCGTCATGAGCCTCGCGAAGCGCCGACGTACCAACCGCAACAATTTGATCGGCCTCGTGGGTGTCGGCAATTGTCTTGAACCTACGGATTACCTCGAAGGCCCGTTCGCGCCCCTCGGTACCCAGCTCTCCGGTTTTTGCAACAAGGTCACCGAGACGCAGCATCTCACGCTCTTTTGCAATTGGAACAAAACTCCCATCGGGGCGCGTCTCGACCAAAATCATGTGAAACGAGTTACTTCCAAGATCAAACGCAGCGATACGCACGACTAGAGATTAGGTGTTTCTGATCCCCAACGGCGCTTTCCTCGCTCGAGCGCGAGGGTTTCTAAACGTCTTCGGGCGGAGAACTCTCGAGCTGTCGGCACACGGGTCCAAGAACCATCGGAGCCGAGCTGCCAGGCGTTCATGTCGTCATCAAGATTCATCGAGAGCACGTCTTCGAGGCGAAGACAAAGATCGGGATCGGTTACGGGCACAAACGCCTCGATGCGACCGTTCAGATTCCGCTCCATGAGATCACCAGAGCCGATGAAATAGAGAGCGGGATTCGCCATGGCAAGCGAGCGCGCATCCCCAGATACTTGGTCGGCGGACTGTGGGTGGCCAAACCTGTAGATCCGCGAATGTTCGAGAAAACGCCCCACTATCGACCGGACGGTGATGTTTTCGGACAATCCGGCAATATCTGGCCGCAGACAGCACATTGCCCGCACGATAAGTGAGATGTGACATCCGCTCTGTGATGCCACATAGAGCGCATCTATCACCTCGGAATCGGTCAGTCCATTGACCTTTATTGCAATATTGCCAGCATCTCCAAAGGCAGCCTGATGTGCAATCTGCTCAAGCACCCACGGGCGGAAACGATTCGGAGCAAGGATGATGCTGTCAGTTGCCGGTGGACGAGAAAAGCCGGTGAGGTGATTGAAAAGATTGGTCAGGTCTGCGCCGACGACCTCGTTCGAGGTCAGGATCCCAAGATCTTCGTAGTTACGCGCTGTATCGGCGTTGTAGTTACCCGTACCGATGTGACAATAACGTCGGATGCCGTCAACCTCCCTGCGCACCACGAGCGTGGTCTTCGCATGCGTCTTGAGACCCATGACGCCATACACCACATGTGCGCCCGATTGCTCAAGATGGCGGGCCCAGGAGATATTGCGCTGCTCGTCAAATCGCGCAGTGAGCTCGATCAGGGTCGCGACCTGCTTGCCCTCTTCGGCCGCCCGGGCAAGTGCCGAGACGAAGTTTGCCTCACCCGATGTGCGATAGAGCGTCTGTTTGATGGCAAGCACATCAGGATCATTTGCCGCTTGAAGAATGAAAGATTCAAAGGAAGTCTCGAATGAGTCATACGGGTAATGCAGAAGAATGTCGCGATTGCGAAGAATCGCAAACATATCGACTGGCTCGTCCGAGTTGCTCAAGATCGTCGGAGTTACCGGGATCCACACTGGTTCCTTGAGATCCGGACGATCGATGGATAGAAGCGACCAAAGTTGAGCAAGATCGATCGGCGCTTCACAAAGATAGAGATCTTCAAACCCAAGTTCGAGCTCATCAAGCAGAAGGTGAATAACCTCCGCTGGCATCGTAGAATCGATCTCAAGTCGAACTGCGCGACCAAATCTCCGGCGACGCAGCTCTGTCTCAACGGCCGCGAGCAGGTCATCGGCCTCATTGTCCCCAAAATCAATGTCTGCATTCCTCGTCACACGGAATGTGTGAGTTGCTCCAATGCGCATTGCAGGAAACAGCGCCTGGAGATTGTGCTCGATGACGTCTTCAAGGAGCACAAATCGATGTCCGTCGCCAAGTGCGACGAATCGGTTGAGAAGTGGCGGAACCTTGACCCGCGCGAATCTCCGCTCCCCCGTTCCGGTGTCTTCGACCGTGACCGCGAGATTCAGCGAAAGATTCGAGATATAGGGAAATGGATGTCCGGGATCGACCGCGAGCGGAGTAAGAACGGGGTAGATCTCGCGGAAGAAGATTTCCACCAGCTCGGAGCGATCACTCTCATCGAGATCTTCATACTTGATGATCAAAACACCCTTTTGGGCCAGGTCCTGCTCGATGCAAATGCGATAAAGCTCTGAGTGGCGTTTGCTCAATTCGATTACGATCTTGCGGATCTCGACAAGTTGTTGAGGAACACTCAATCCATCCGAGGCTAGAGCACGCACGCCAGCAGCAAGTTGGTCCTTCAATCCGGCAACACGTACCTGAAAGAACTCATCAAGACCAGACGCAAAAATCGCGAGGAATTTGACCCGCTCCAGAGAAGGCAGGTCCTCATCACTCGCGAGATCAAGCAAACGGTTCGCAAAATCGAGCCAGGAAAGCTCGCGATTGAAAAATCTCTGACAGCCAAATTCAGCAGGACTCATTGACTGAGTGTCCTCAGTCCACAGCTCACTGTCTCTGTCATTCACGCTGGTCACACTCTTAGGCTAGCTGGAGTGATCTAACAATGGTTGTCCACTAGGGTAGGCGTCCGTGATGGGCTTTCTTTCTGCGCTGTTCACGAACCCGAGACGTCGAAGCGAACTCGGGCTACTTTTCGTAGGATCGATCGTTGTCTTCTTCGCTCTCACTCTGGTCTCGCTCTCGAAGTCGAACTCGCTCCCTCATCGATCATTGCTTTTTCTTGCCGGGCTCATCTGTGCGGCGATCTATATACAGGTGATCAATCGCCGCTATGCACCCGATGCAGATGGCGTGTTGATGCCAGTTGTTCTGGTTTTAAACGGAATCGGGTACATCTTCGTTAGTCGCCTTGATCCTCCATCTGCAGGAAAACAGATTGCTTGGACAATCCTTGGCCTCCTTCTCTATGGTCTCGTCATCGCGACCATACGACGCGTGAGCGACCTTGAGCGTTTCCGGTACATTCTCCTGTTCGCGGCGTTGGGTCTTCTTGTCTCACCACTCTTGCCAATCGTTGGTCTCAACATCAATGGTGCACGACTTTGGGTGCATTTCCATTCCCTTGCATTTCAACCGATCGAGATTGCCAAGATCCTGTTGGTGATCTTCTTCGCTTCATATTTCATTGAAAAGCGCGAACTCCTCACGCTTCCAACAAGAAGAGTCGGCAATCGGCTTTTTCCCGACATGCGAGCGTTCCTGCCAATTGCCGTAGCGGGGGCACTTTCGCTGATGATCATTCTTGGTGAGCACGATGTTGGCTTCTCGCTGATCTTGTTTGTGGTCTTTCTCACCATGCTCTGGGTCACGACTGGACGGTGGACCTACCTCGCACTCGGACTTGTAATTTTCGCGCTGGCGACATTTGCAGCAAGTCATCTGCTCGGGCAGGTCAATGACCGAATCACCGTATGGCTCGATCCGTGGAAGGATCCAAGGGGTATCGGATTCCAGCCGATACAGGGCATCCTCGCATTTGGGCGAGGCGGCATCGGAGGTTCAGGACTTGGCCTTGGAAACCCAGCCGCTGTTCCCTATGCGTCCACTGACTTCGTGTTCGCGGCGGTCGGCGAAGAGCTCGGACTCATTGGCGCCAGTGCTTTGGTCGTCGGATACATGATTATCGTCGCGACCGGATTACGCGCGGCGCTTCGCGCGCGTGGAGAGTTTGCAAAGCTCTGCGCGTTCGGCCTTATCGCGACCTTTGGATTTCAGACATTCTTCATCATGGCAGGCGTGGTCCGGCTCCTCCCCCTCACCGGGGTAACGCTGCCGTTTGTTGCCTACGGTGGGTCTTCGACCGTGGCGAACTACGCGCTCGTCGCGCTGATTATGAGAATCTCTGATGAATCAAACCGAACAGTGGACTACGCGGGATCGCCAGTCTGGTCAATTACCGAAGGAGAAGCGGTAATCGGCACCGGTGGACGCTGACGCAGACAGAGCGCAATACCATCGGAGACTCGACATGGAAGGGTTCTCTGTCCCTCAGGTCCCGAGACAACGATCTCCCCGAGATAATTTCCCGCTAGAAGATCGGTAATCCGCAGGGTAACAACATCGAGTCCGAAGGCCCCAAGCACGTTGATCATCAACTCATGTGTCAGAGGACGCGGCGTTTCGATCAGCTCAGCGGCGTACGCGATGGCCGTACCCTCAGCAAACCCTACGGGAATCGAGATAATGCGATGTGGTGAGTCGAACTCCTGGAGCGTCACGACAGGATATTGAGAGGGAAGGTCCATTCTCACGTCGACAAAGGAAAGCGGCAGGAAAAAGCGTGGAGGCTCAACGGCTTCGAGATTCTCTTGCTGGGGAATGAAGTCGTTCTGGTCCTCGGTCATCGTCTGCCTGGGGCATTTCGTTCGACGTTGACTACGAGACCGATCGCGATAAAGAACGCGAAGAGCGCAGATCCGCCATAGGAGATAAATGGTAGCGGAATACCGGTGATCGGCATCAGACCTACGGTCATGCCGACATTCTGAAAGACCGAGAAAACCAGGAATGCAAGGACGCCGGCGCAGATCAACTGGCCAAACCGGTCTGCGGATCGTCCGATCGCCCTGAAGATACGGAACGCGAGAATGCCAAACACCATCAATACGGCGATACTGCCGACAAAGCCGAGCTGTTCACCGATCGCAGAGAAGATGAAGTCGGCATATTGAACTGGTACATACTGGTTATTCGTAAATGCCCCCTGAAAAAGTCCAGCGCCGCGAAAACCTCCCGCGCCGATCGCGGTCTTTGAGATGCACAGGTTGTAATTCTGGATGAGGTTGCAGTTTTGATTCAGATACCCGGTCAGACGACTCAACTGGTAGCTGTGCAAGAGATGAAGTCCGGTGAAAGCAAAGAAAAACACAACCGCGAGTGCAAGACCCGAGAGAAGATACCGAGCGCGGACACCCGCGATGGTCAACAATGTGAAGAGCACCACCGCGATGATGATCGTGGTTCCTAGGTCTGGCTGGATCAGCACGAGTCCCATCGGCAGTGCCGCAATGAGCACCATCTTGGCAATGTCTTGTCGCGTATAGGCGCCAACGTGTTCGTCGACAATTTTTGCTATTGCGAGAATCACGACGAGCACAGCAAATTCAGAAGGCTGTATTGCTATCGGCCCGAGTGCAATTTCGCGGATTGCCCCACCGGAGCCGGCGGCATTTCCAAATCCCGACACGTGCCCGATCGCTCGCACCGCGAGCAAGGAGAGGATGACCAGCGCATAAAGCAGATTCGTAAACCTCTGAAGCAGGCGATAATCAACGACGATGAAAAAACACATCGCCATAAAGCCAATGACCGCATAAACAATCTGGCGCTTGATGTAATACGAGGGCTCGGTTGGAATCAGGTTTCTCGTCGCCGAGAAGACCATGAGCAGCCCAATAACAGTGAGCACCACAGTCGAAAGAAGCAGATAGAGATCTAATTGGGAGAGAAACCCGAGCGTGTCCTCGAAAACCTCACGCGGGCGCTTGTTCCCGCCATAATGAGCACCTCGAGTGTATTTTGCCTGCTCGAATAACTTGATGCTCACAATCGGCAAGAATACCGGTTATGCGAACAGCTCCGCTGAGCAGCGGGTACCTCTATGACTTCTTTCACGCACTTGGACTCTCCAAGACCACCTCGGCACACCTCGAATCGTCTCTTTCCAAGCCCGTCGCGGTTGTCTTCCTCATTGCTGGAACCATATTGCTGGCCCGGCTCGGTGGCCGAGCAATCCGCAAAACACTCGGAAGGCTCCGACAACGAACGGCGAAGACCGACCCCGCACGGGCGAGCCGGATCGATACGGTGTCGCGGATTGTTGCAAATCTCTGGCGAGTCATCATCGATGCCATTGGCGTATTTGTCGTCTTGTCAACCATCGGTCTCAATCTCACGCCATTTCTTGCAGGTGCAACGATCATCGGTGCGACGATCGGCTTCGGAGCTCAGTCGATGGTCCGCGATTTTCTCTCGGGATTTCTCATGCTGATCGAAGACCAGTACCGGATCGGTGACGTCGTGGTGATCAACGAGATCAGTGGACGCGTTGACGAGGTCTCGCTTCGGGTAACGCGTCTACGCGATGCTGACGGCACTGAGTGGTATATACCGAACGGACAGATTCTCAAGGTCGGAAACAAAGCGCGTCATTGGTCACGCGCCATTGTCAAAGCACAGATCGCGATAAACGTAGATATTGCAGAGGCGACTGCTCTTCTTGATGATGCAATCCGCGAGGCGGTCAAACAGCCAGCGCTCGAGGGAACGCTAGTCTCAGAGCCAAAGGTGCTCGGAGTATCGAAGGTAACCGCAAATGCAATTACGATCGATATCGAGATCCGCACACAGCCACTCGCAGAGCTCGTTGTTGAGCGTGCATTGCTTGAGGTCGCGACTGACGCTCTTCGGAGGGGCAACATGCTGCCTCCGTCTGAGCCCTAAACGATGCCGTTAGAACCGCTCATGCCTTCTTTCTTGAGCCGTACTCAGAGATCTGTCCGCCATTCGGGCCAAAATGCCGGCAGGGCGCGGTCAATACCCGGCACTCTCGCGCGAAGCACTGCAATCACGACACTGGTAGCTGCAATCGCGGTCGCGACAGCTACAGCGAGCACATTCGCTATGAAGCAAACCGGTCATCAGCGCGCGATACAGAACGAGCAGCGTATCGCTGGCGTCGGAGTGCGGAGCGCGCTCTATCTTGACCGCTCGCGCACGACCTTCAACTATCTCACCGGCGCGACCACGGCAGGTCGAAGGCTATTCAGCGAGATTCGCTATCCGTCGAGCACAGGCACAGCCGGTGAGATCAAGGACGCTCCGGTGTTGTATCGAGCGACGCCATATCCCGTGATCATCTTTGCCGAGGGATACCGCGCCAGGCCAGATCTCTATGCAAAGCTTCTCGATGCCTGGGTCCGCGAGGGCTACGTGGTGGTATCACCAGAGTTTCCCGATACCACCTTTCCAATGACCGACCCGGCGATCGATGCTGGATATCCGCACGGGAACCCTGAAGACGACTTGGTCAACGAGCCAGGAGATATTGCCTTTGTCCTCTCTCAGATTGCCCGCTTCTCGCTTCGACAGACGAGCATTTTTCACAACCTTGTCAATCTCAATGCGGTAATTCTCGCCGGTCAATCCGATGGGGGCGCACTCGTCGATGCTTACGCATTTGACATGAAATACAGGCTCAACCGAATGCCCATTCGCGCGGTGGCAGTCTTTGCAGGATACGAAATCTCTGCCGATTCAGCCCAATATGGGGAGCCGGGCAGCGGTGCAATTCCGGCGCTCATTGTTCAAAGTGCCGCAGACACCTGTAACGCGCCGCAACTCTCGGTAAAGATGTACGACGACATCGCCGGCGAGAAGTTCTTCCTGAGGATCAATGGAGCGACCCATCTCGGGCCATTTGACGGGACTGACCAGCTCGCCTTTGACGCGGTGCGCAACATGACCTTGAGATTCTTTGCCCGTGCTCTCTCCCCTATATCGATTTCGAAGGCAGCGGTATTGAAAGCGGGACGACTCTCCGATATCGCTATTCCCTCCGCGGCGCCCTCAGTCGCACCTATCGCGCTCCCACCCGGATCTCCCTTCTGCGCGTCCGCGTATTGACGCTTTGCTCTTCGAGGATCAATCGAAGTCTCCTCGAACTAACGTGGCGTCATGCATGAGTTCATCACGAGAATGCAATCAACAGGCGATGGACCACGCCTTGGCGTCAAGGATCTCATCGATGTTGCCGGAGTAAAGACAACCGCTGGTTCACTCGCTGTAGCTTCGATCTCTTCAGAAGCGGTCAACGACGCCCCATTGATGCGGGGTGCTCGCGAGGCCAACGTCCGCATCGTCGGCAAGACCAACCTTTATGAGCTCGCATTTGGCGCGTCAGGGGTAAATCCTCACTTTGGCACTCCCGTGAACCCGCTCGACGCTGCACTGTTGCCAGGTGGCTCCTCGAGTGGCTCGGCGGTCGCCGTCGCAATCGACGAGGCAGATATCGCCTATGGCTCGGACAGCGGAGGATCTATCCGTGTCCCGTCAGCGTTTTGTGGGACCGCAGGACTAAAGACAACACATGGTCGAATCCCTCTCGAAGGTGTCTATCCGCTATCTCCATCGCTCGATACCGTTGGACCGATGGCGCGCGATGTATCAGGGCTGGTGCTTGGAATGGAACTCCTTGAACCAGGGTTCTCGATCGGCAGTCGGGCAGAATCAATCGGCCTTGTGCGTTCAACGGGAGTCGTAATCGACGAACGAATCCAGACTGGCATCGATAAGATCTGCCACCGCTCTGGCATTCAGTGCATAGAAATTGACCTCGGCAACTGGATGGCTGCATACGACGCTGGGTCCACGGTCTTGTACTACGAGGCGGTCGCGTCCAACCGTACGATTATTGGTGACGAGAAGCTCTATTCAATGCTCAGCGCGCCGGTACGGGAGCGGCTCGAGGTCGGCGCGAAGCTGTCCGAAGATGACCTCAAACGCGCGCTCGGATTTCGGTCTCAGTGGCAAGCTGAACTTGATGCAATATTCCAACGGGTTGATATCCTTGCCCTTCCCTCGGTCGGATTCTTTGCCCCACCGCTTGAAGAGGCATTCGAGCACGTGTATACCCACCTGACGATGCCCTTCAACCTCGCCGGGTACCCGGCGGTATCGATCCCAATCGACAACGGGTACCGGCTTCCGGCCAGCCTCCAACTTCTCGGACCGCGATCGAGCGAAGAGCTCTTGCTTGCTAGCGCTCAGTTCTTCGAACTCATCAACAAGAACTGAAAAGGATTAATATGCTTGAAATTAGCGCCGACCAGTTCATCGACTGCACGGTTGAAGAGGTATATCGACGAGTCTGCAAGGAATATTTTGCGTTTCAACCTGTCTGGGATCCGGCAATCCTGCAGATGAAGAGCCTCTCTGATCAGCCAATCGCGGTGGGCTCTGAGGCAAACATTTCACGGGTCTTTCGAAAAAACACCCAGACGGGAATATCCAAAGTGACCGATCTTGTCGAAGGATTTTCGATCACTGTGCACAACAGTTACCCAACCAATGGCGAGACGCGTTACATCTCGTGTCATCAGCTCAACAGCGGAGGGACGCGACTCAATGTCAAGATCACATATGCACTCAAAGGCATTGCGAAGATGGTCGCGCCACTAAGCACCAGTCTTGTTGAACGGGCTCTCGCCATCAGCCTTCGCTCGGTCAAGGTCGAGCTCGAGAAGGAGGTCGGCAGAGGTGAAGCTTCCTGAGTGGCTCTATTCGAGACTTGCTAAAGATGTCCCTGCGCTTCACCGTCGCCTCTGGCGGATCACCAGCGGTCGATTTGGATGGCGACTCGGAGAGGTGGAGTTCTGTCTCCTCACCACTATCGGACAGCGCACGGGTCAACCGCGCACCACTCCACTGGTTTTGATCAGAACCAACACGTGCCTCTTTCTCGTCGCATCAAACGGGGGTAGCGACCGGTATCCAAACTGGTACCTCAACCTTGTCAAGCACCCCATCGTGACGCTTGAAATGAAAGGTGCGCGGGTCTCAAGATACGCTCGCGTCGCATCCGAGTCAGAACGGATTGCGCTATGGCCTGAGGCAGAGCGTGTCTACGCGGGTTATGGCGCCTACCAACTAAAAACGGACCGAGTCATCCCAATCGTCATTATCGAAGAAGATCCCAATCCCGGATCTTCTGAGAGGCCGCGCTAGCAATACACCCGATACCTTTACAAGAGAGGATCAGGAACGCTCGAATTCGCTGAGCTCGCTCCACATCTCGTCTATCGGCGCTTCAAATCCAGTGAACAGCTGCACCTGCGCAGCCGCCTGATGGACAAGCATGCCAAGGCCATTTCGGACCGTTGCGCCTCGCTCCTCGGCAATTTCAAGAAAGACTGGCTTCGTGGGTTTGTAAGAGATGTCAACGGCGATCTGTCCGTGGTGCAGCGTGTCTGCGAGTCTGCGTGCATCACCTCGTGCGCTCTCTTCAGTACCTTGCTGGAGCGCGAGCGAAGTCGCATTCACTACGAGCGTTGCACCCGCGATGTCATCATGTGTGCCAAGTCGGGCCACTCCAGGTGCGACTGCGGTTGCCTCATTTCCGCGCCTTTCACTTCGGTTCACGACGATGACCTCACCTGCACCGGCGCGCGCAAGCGCGAGAACAATGGCCCGTGCGGCGCCACCTGCACCGAGCACGACACAGCGCTCACCGTTTGCGGAAAAGCCGCGGTTAATCGCAAGGTCATCAATCAAGCCCTGGCCATCAGTGCTTTCGGCGACGACGACGCTCGAAAGAAAGACGATTGTATTGGCAGCACCAAGCAGCTCGACATCATCGGAACGCTGATCGGCATAGCGAGCTGCCTCATCCTTATGAGGTGTCGTCACAGAGAGACCGCGAAAGCCAAGCGCACGTGCGCCAAGAATGGCCGCCTGAAGCTGTCCAACGGGAACGCAGAAGGTTCCATAGCGCATGTCGACGCCGAGAGCTGCATAGGCTCGGTTGTGGAGTCTCGGTGAGAGCGAATGGGCAACTGGATCGCCGATCACCCCTGCAAATTCTGTCGCCCCGGTAATCGGCATGAATCGAATAGCTTCGTCTGTCATATTGGTCTCAGTCCTGAATTGGCTGTTTCGCTCGCTCGTGAACCAGCCGGTCAAGATGCGATTGGAGGATAACCGTAGCCGCTAGGTCATCGATGACCGCAGGTCCCTTTGGGGTTCCGCGCTTGGTATAGGTCCTCGCAGTCCCGCCGCGACCGCCGCGCCGGACAGAGTTACTGAGTCTTCGCAACTCTTCGCGGCGTGCATTCGCCTCAACGGAGCTGAGCCGTTCATCGACAAGGGTGACAGGAATCCCAAGAAGGTCACGAAGGGTTCCCACCTCAGACTTCACCGCTCGCGTCGAGCCCGAGTCTCGTCCCGAGAGTGAGAGCGGCAGTCCCACCACCACCTGTACCACCGAGTATTCCTCGACGATCTTGCTGATCGATTTGTAAACATCGGTATCTTCGCGGCGCAATACGGCGTGTGGACTTGCCAGGATCTGACGCGAGTCTGAAAGGGCAACGCCGATCCGCACGGTGCCAAGATCGAGGGCGAGAATCCTTCCGCTCGTCGCGATCTCCCGAGCATCTCGGGGCACTGGAGTCACCATAAAATCACAACTTCTCGCGAAGCGCAGACTCGATTGCAGCAAGTGCTGCATCGATCTGTGCGACATCGCGACCACCCGCGGTTGCAAGTTGGGGTGTACCTCCACCGCCACCTCCAACGAGCTTCGCGCCAGCTCCCGCGACCTCCTTCGCATTCAGATTGGTCTCTTTTGCAAGTGCGACGACAATTGCCACCCGTTCACCCTCGGGAGTGCCTGCGAGGCCAATTCGATCGACGCCGAGGTTGCGGATCAAAAGCGCGAGTTCACGTAATTCGTTGGGCTCTAGGTGATCGCGCCGCGCAACAAGAACCCCGCCGACAGCGCCGGTCGCGAACGTCTTCGCTTCGTCGCCGAGTCGCTGGGCACGCAAAACGTGAATCTCGCCTTCAAGTTCGTCAAGGTGTTCGACAAGCTTGGCAAGCACAGGCTCAAGTTCGCCCGGTGAGGTCTTTAGCGCCGCGGCACTTCGTTCGACAAGGTCGCGATCTCCCTGGAAGCTCAACAGTGCAACCGTGCCGGTAGCCGCCTCAATGCGGCGGGTATTCGCACCAATCGAGCCCTCAGAGAGAATTCGGAATGGTCCGATCATGCCAAGGGCGTCAACGTGGGTTCCGCCACAGAGTTCAACCGAGGAATCCCCCGCCTCCACGACGCGCACCGTCTCACCGTATTTGTCTCCAAAGAACGCAATGGCTCCCGCCTCTTCAGCCTCTCGCTTGGAGGTCTCGTAGATGTGCACTGAGTGGTCACCGATGATCTCCTGGTTGACAAGACGCTCGATCTCTCTTCGCTCGTCTTGGTCAAGAGGTCCGAAGTGGCTGAAGTCAAAACGGAGTCGATCAGGAGCGACGAGCGAACCCTGCTGCTTCACGTGTTCACCGAGCACACGTCTCAGGGCATCCTGGAGGAGATGGGTCGCAGTGTGGTTTCGACGGATTGAATTGCGCCGCTCCTCATCGATCTCGGCAATTACCTCGTCGCCATCGACAAGTTCACCTTCGAGCACATATCCGCTGTGACGGGTGAGGCCCTCTGTCGCGACCGTGGTGTTGAGTACGCGCATGGTCGCGGACGATGCCCTGATAAATCCACTGTCACCGATCTGACCGCCGCCCTCTGCGTAGAAAGGCGTCGAGTCGAGCACGACATCGATCAGCACCGAACCCGCTGGGACGCGCTCTCCCTCAAAGTTCTCAAAGAGCTCTGCATCGTCTCGCTCGATAACACCGAGCACGCGTGCGGCATTTCGGCCCTCGGCATAGCCGACGAAGTTCGTCGGGCCATTCTCGTCAAGCAGCCATTTCCAGGTCCGAGCAGAATCATCGGCACTCCCACCGTGTCTTCCGGCGAGCCGAGCGCGCTTGCGTTGTTGTTGCATCGCCTCGTCAAACCCGGTCCGGTCGACTTCGACTCCGCGCTCAGTGGCGTACTCGATCGTGAGGTCAATCGGAAAACCAAAGGTGTCATGCAGTTTGAATGCCACTTCGCCGTCGATCGTCTTCGCGCCCTTTTTCAGCTCTTCTTCGATGAGTAAGGTTCCTGAACGAATTGTCTTGCGAAACGCCTCTTCCTCATGGGCGACAATCGTTTGCACAAAGCTCTCATTGTGTTCAAGCCTTGGATAGGCGAGCTTGAGGCTTTCGATGGCACTTGAGACAAGAAGTGGAGCGACCACATCCTTTACCCCGAGCTGGTGGGCTCTCATCACGGCGCGTCGGATCACCCGGCGCAGCGTGTAGCCGCGACCTTCATTGCTCGGAAAGACACCGTCAGAGACGAGCATTGTCATTGAACGTGCGTGGTCCGCGAGAATCCTCAAAGCGACATCGACAGCAGGGGACTCTCCCATCTTGTGACCGGTGAGGCGCGATGCCTCCTCAACGATCGGTCGGACAAGGTCGGTCTCGAATACGGATCCGACCCCCTGGACCAGGGTCAGCATCCGCTCCATCCCCGCACCCGTGTCGATGCTTTTTCGCGGTAGGTCAGAAAGAGAGCCGTCGAGAGCCCGATCGAACTGCATGAAGACAAGGTTCCAGATTTCGATATAGCGCTCTTCGGACCCGTGAGCTGGCCCCCCACCTTCGCCATAGGCGGGACCGCGGTCGTAGTAGATCTCCGAGCAGGGTCCGCAGGGTCCCGTGTCGCCCATCTGCCAGAAGTTGTCCGCTCCCATCTTCTGGACCCGACCCGGAAGCACTCCGGTAGCTTCCTGCCATATTCCGCTTGCGTCAGTGTCGCTCTCATGCACGGTTACCCAGAGACGGTCAGCCTCGAATCCGAGTACCTCGGTGACGAACTCCCACGCATAGGGAATGACCTGATCCTTGAAATAGTCTCCAAAACTGAAATTTCCGAGCATCTCGAAGAACGTCGCGTGTCGTGAAGTTGTCCCGATGAGGTCGATATCGACCATGCGAAAACACGGCTGAATGGTCGTGGCGCGTGGAGAAGGAGGTGTCTGGAGGCCAAGGAAATAGGGCTTGAACTGGACCATTCCTGCGATCGTGAACATGACCGAGGGATCATGAGGGATAAGTGGCGCTGCTGGAAGCGCGACGTGGCCCCGCTCGACAAAAAAACGCGTAAAGGCATGGCGAAGACCATTCGCATCAAGCGTCATTCATCAGCCTTGTCTTGACATTCACCACGTTCTTGCTCCGCACTGTTGAGTTCGCCCTTTACATTACGAGAGCCCTGCGCACCGCGTGTACGGAGCGCGTCAAGTCGTTCCATGAGTTCTCGCTCAAGGCCGCGTCCGACCGGCCGGTAGTAGCGACGTCCTGCCAGCTCACCGGGGAGATAGGTCTCATCTATCCAGCCGCTCGGATCGTCATGGGGATAGCGATAACCAGCCCCATGTCCAAGCTGATCAGCTCCTTGGTAGTGCGCGTCGCGAATCGAGACCGGCACCTCGCCGAGTGGCCGATTGGCCACATCACTCGCTGCCTCCCCGTAGGCGATCGCAACCGCATTCGATTTTGGGGCAAGGCTGAGATAGGTGACCGCTTGAGCGAGATTGAGCGAGGCCTCGGGAAGACCGACACGATCAAGCGCTTCGGCGGCTGAAGTGGCAATGACGAGTGCCATCGGATCGGCATTTCCGATGTCCTCGCTCGCGAGGATCACGAGCCGTCGGGCGAGGAATCGTGGATCCTCTCCCGCTGCGACGAGACGGGCAAGCCAGTAGACACCCGCGTCGGGATCAGACCCCCGAATCGATTTGATCAATGCACTGATCGTGTCGTAGTGCTCATCGCGACCAAAGCGAAGCGCCCGGGTGGTGCGTGCCGCCTCAATCGCCGAAAGTTCAACCCTCGGCCTTTCGCCGGTACCTTTTGGACCTGGCGAGGTCTTTGTCAAGGCGATGGCCACCTCGAGTGTCAAAAGGACGCTTCGGGCGTCGCCTTCGGCAAGATCACAACAGTGGCGGAGAGCCTCCTCGTCGATGTCGATCTCCTCGCTCACAAGTGCTCGACGCCCGACAGTTTCAAGCGCGTCGATCGAGAGCGAGGCAAAACGAAACAGCGTCATCCGACTCAATAACGCATTATTGAGTGAAAAAAATGGGTTCTCGGTGGTAGCACCGATCAGGATGATGGTCCCGTCCTCGACTCCTGGCAGGAGTGCATCCTGTTGGGACTTTGTGAAGCGATGGATCTCATCGAGAAAGAGAATCGTCTGTCGTCCGTGCATGCCAAGCGATCGCCTCGCGCCCTCGAGAACCTCGCGCACCTCCTTTACTCCGGCGCTCACCGCAGAGAGCTGGACAAAATCGCTCTCGGTGTTCTCCGCAATCAACTTCGCGACCGTGGTCTTGCCGGTTCCGGGCGGTCCGAAGAAGATCGCGGAGGATACCTGTCTATTCTCGATCAGCAGACGTAGCGGCGCGCCCGGGCCAAGCAACTCGGGCTGGCCGATAACTTCGTCCAGGGTGCGCGGTCGAAGGCGGTGTGCGAGCGGTGCTCTCCGAGTCAGTTCATCGGCCGCCGCGAAGTCAAACAGGCTCGGCGTCTGCTCAGTCGGCATCGCGGCGTTCAATCACTCGGTGGCTTCGCGGCGCCCTTTTTGGGAGCTATCGATCGGATCCCGAGTTCGCTCATCTGGCGAGCTGCGATTGGTCGTGGCGCACCGGTCATCAGGTCTGTCCCCGACTGGGTCTTCGGAAAAGCAATCACCTCGCGGATGTTCTCCTCTCCGGCGAGAACTGCAACGAGACGATCGAGTCCAACAGCGAAGCCACCGTGCGGTGGAGCACCGTATTTGAATGCTCCAAGCAAGAATCCAAAGCGTGCTTCGACCTCTTCGTCGGATATGCCAAGCGCCTCGAAGACCTTTGTCTGGATGTCCGCACGGTGGATACGGATGCTGCCCGATCCGAGTTCCCAGCCATTGAGCACGAGGTCGTAAGACTGTGCGCGCACAGAGAGAGGATCACTCGTAAGACGATCTATGTCTTCAGGGTGAGGCATGGTAAACGGATGATGTGCTGCTACAAGGTTGCCCTCTTCGTCGATCCCTTCGAACATCGGAAAGTCGACCACCCAACAAAATCTCCTCGGTCCCTCATGAACCGGGGGCCGTCCGATTTCAACGCGCAGCTGACCGAGTATCTGACAGACACTCTCGTAGGCATCAGCGACAATCAATACGAGATCTCCGTTGAGCGCGCCAGTCGCTTGGACAATTCCGGTCCGCTCCTCTTCGCCGAGGAACTTGGCAATCGGTGATTCAAGGTCGATCATTCCGTCGACAAGCGCCACCGCACGCATCCAAACCAGACCCTTTGCGCCGAGTGCCTTTGCTCTGTCGATCAGGCCGTCAAGACGGGCGCGGCCGTAATCTGCGCCACCTTCGACCCGGATTGCCTTGACACACGGGGCCTTGAATGCATTGAAAGCGGTCTTTTCGAGGACTTTACCCAGATCCACAAGTTCCATCTTGAATCGCAGGTCAGGTTTGTCCGTTCCGAACCGATCGCGCGCCTCGTTCCATGTCATTTCGACGATCTCATCGGGGACTTGCCCATCAATCGCAGTGGTTGCCTGTGCGATCGCTGTTTGGACAAAACGACGTATGTCGCGTTCGATCACAAATGACGCTTCGATGTCGAGCTGGGTAAATTCAAACTGACGATCCGCACGGAGATCCTCGTCGCGAAGACACCGGGCAATCTGGAAATAGCGATCGAACCCTCCCACCATCGTGAGCTGCTTGGCAATCTGGGGAGACTGGGGCAATACATAGAACGAACCATGTTGCAGTCGCGACGGAACTGCGAACTCTCGCGCTCCTTCAGGTGTCGGTGTCCAAAGGAGCGGCGTCTCGATCTCGGTAAATCCCTGATTGACCATCGACGCCCTGAGCGCACCAGTGATCGCCGCTCTCAGGCGAAGATTGCGCTGCATCTTCTGACTGCGGAGATCGATGTAGCGGAAGCGAAGCCGAACTGCCTCATCGGTCTCGCTGTGTCCGTCAAGAACAAATGGCGGAGGCTCGGAGACATTGAGGACCTCGACCTGACAGTCACCGATTTCGACTGCTCCGGTAGCAAGCGCTGGATTCTCGGTGCCCTCGGGGCGCGCGCGCACCGTACCGGTGATTCTCACCACGTATTCAGCACGAAGCGCATGGGCACCATCGACGACGCACTGAATCAGGCCGCTGTAGTCGCGAACGTCGACGAACGCGAGATGTTCCCCATGCTCTCTGCGATGTGCAACCCAGCCACAGACCGATACCGACTGACCAATTTCGTCGATCCCCAGTGTCGCGCAATAATGCGTCCTCATCCCGACTGGAGTCGGAGTCGACGGAATACCGCCGAGCTGCTCGGTCATGACAACAACTCCTTCACGCGCCCGATCAGCGCCTCGCGCGGTGTCTGTTCCTGGTGATGTGCTCTGGCTCCACGCAACACCTTGATGGTGATGACATCCCTTTCGACTTCATCTGCGCCAACAATCAACGCAATCGTCGCCCCTGAGCGGTCCGCCTGTCGAAGCTGAGCCTTCAGCGAACGATCGTCAAAGGCACGATCAGATGCAATTCCTGCCTCGCGCATCAGATGAGTCAGGTCTCTCGCCTGCTCTCCTCCCGTGAGGTCGACAACAAACACGACGATCAGAGACTCTTGTCCATCAAACAGGCCCTCTGCCTCGCCGGCGAGCAGCACCCGCTCAATCCCACTTGCGAAGCCAATACCTGGAGTTGCAGGCCCGCCGAGCAGCTCGGTAAGACCGTCGTATCGACCGCCTCCACCGACCGCATTCTGTGCCGAATCGAGAACACTCGAGGCAACCTCGAAGGTTGTCCGGGTGTAATAGTCAAAGCCCCTGACGAGAAAATCGTCACGCTCATAGACAATTCCGAGCGCGTCGAGACCAAGTAGTACCCGGTCAAAATGTGTTGTGCAGGCATCGCAAAGCGAATCGCGAAATCGTGGTGCCATTACACGAAGGTCGACGCACTCGGAGCGCTTGCAGTCAAGTACGCGCAATGGGTTCTTTCGCCACGACTCCTGGTGCTCCTTGCACAGCGCGTCCGCATTGGTCTCTAAGAACCCAGCAAGGACCGACTCGTATCCTGGTCGACAGTTCGCGTCTCCCATTGAATTGATCCTCAGATCGAGCGAACGAAGCCCGACATCGCGAAGGTATCCGTCGAGCAGTGCGATTGTTTCGACATCGAGATCTGGATCATCACTGCCGAGCGCCTCAACTCCAACCTGGTGGTGCTGGCGGTATCGACCTGCCTGAGGGCGCTCGTAGCGAAACGCCGGTGTCGCGTACCAGGCCTTCCACGGGATCTGAGGGCGATGCTGCACGAATGCGCGCACGACCGACGCCGTGCCTTCGGGACGAAGCGCGAGACGTCGACCACTTTTGTCCTCGAACTCGTACATCTCCTTGGTCACAACCTCGGAGTCCTCGCCAATCGAACGGTTGAACACGCCAGGGTCCTCGAACATCGGCGAGATGACGAGCCCATAACCCGCCTGTTGCACGCGCTTCGAGAATCGCTCAATAAGCAGCGAAAAGCGCGCGCTTTCCGGATCGAGCACGTCGCGGGTGCCCGTTGGCGCCTGAAACGGGTTCACTTCGTCGATGCAGCGTTTGTTCGATCGCCGCCGGGCAGAAGTCGATAGGCGTCATAGACACCATCGAGCTGTCGTAGGCCATTGAGCACAGAATCCAGGTGCCCGACATCAGAGAGTTCACACTCGAAACGCATACATGTCACCCTATCTTCTGCAGTCTGGGTCGATGAGGAGATGATCCTTACCTGAAATTCGCCAAGTACTCGCGCAACGTCAACGAACACCTGGGAGCGTCCAATCGCCTTGACCTCGATACCGGCGACGAACACGCCGTCGCGAGCATCGATCCACTCAACCTCGATGAGTCGCTCACGGCTCTTGCCTGCGAGCGAGAGCGCGTTGATGCAGCTATCCCGATGAACCGATACTCCTCTGCCCCTCGTTACGAACCCGATGATCGCATCTCCAGGCACAGGGGTGCAGCAGCGAGCAAGCGTGACCATGACATCGTCGAGACCCTCGACATAGACCCCAGCTCCTCCGACGACCCGAGTGCTGCGTCGTGGCTGGAAGATCGTCGAGGGCAGCTGCACCTCTCCCCCACGAATATCGCGCTCGAGGTGTTTTACGACATTCTGCGCGCTTGTATGTCCCTCGCCGATCGATGCGTAGAGCGAGTCGAGATCATCAAAACCGAGTTCGGCAGAGACTTCGAGCAACTCCTCGGAGTTCACAAGTCGCTGAGCAGGCATCCCCTCGCGACGCAACATCTTGAGCAGTTCCTCATGGCCACTTGATATCGCATCTTCTCGTCGCTCACGGGTGAACCATTGGCGAATCTTGTTTTTCGCCCGAGAGGAGACAGCGATATTGAGCCAGTCCCGGCTCGGCGCTGCGGTCTGGGCCTTGGAGGTGAAGATCTCCACCGTGTCGCCCGATGAAAGCACGCTGTCGAGTCCGACGAGCCGACCATTGACCCTTGCGCCGACACAGTGATGTCCAACTTCGGTGTGGATCGCATAGGCGAAGTCGACCGGTGTCGCACCAGTCGGCAGCGTGATGATTGCCCCCTTTGGCGTGAAGACATAGACCTCGTCCTGTTCGAGGTCGAGTTTGAGATTTTCGAGAAATTCGATCGGGTCGGTGGTGTCGCGATCAAGATCAACGATCCTTCGTAACCACGCCATATCCTCAACGAGATCGGCGCCATTTTCTTTCGAGGCGCTCTCTTTGTACTCCCAGTGCGCAGCGATACCGTGCTCGGCGCGCCGATGCATCTCATGGGTACGGATCTGAATCTCGAGTGGCTTTCCCCTCGGGCCGACGACCGTGGTGTGCAGTGACTGGTACATGTTGAACTTCGGAGAGTTGATGTAGTCCTTGAAGCGCCCTTGCACCGGGGGCCAAAGGGCGTGCACCGATCCCATCGCGGTCCAGCAGTCCTTTTCCTCATCGACGACGATGCGAATGCCGACGAGGTCATAGATCTCGTCGAACTCTTTGCCGCGCACAACCATCTTCTCGTAGATGCTCCAGAGATGCTTTGGGCGACCGGTGATCTGCGCCTCGATACCAAGCGCAGCAAAACGACCGCGCAAGACGTCGACGACCTGTTCGAGTTCGACGTCGCGCCGCGGCGCTCTCATCTCAACCATCTTCACGATCTCTGCGAAGCGACGCGGATACATCGCCGCAAAGGAGAGATCCTCAAGTTCACGCTTGACAGACTCAATACCAAGACGATGGGCAAGCGGTGCATAGATATCAAGCGTCTGTTGCGCGGTGCGTTCTTGTTTCCATTGAGCCATTACCGAGAGCGTGCGCATGTTGTGCAGCCGGTCGGCAAGCTTGATCACGAGAACACGCCAGTCCT